>Ga0316576_10002323_pt1 | contig 10785 bp, 7 predicted proteins | sample S0NA_FD_203075 | JGI IMG/M metagenome (GOLD analysis project Ga0316576, IMG submission 203075) | Rhizosphere microbial communities from salt marsh grasses in Alabama, United States - S0-2_050615r3r5 | ecosystem: Host-associated > Plants > Roots > Rhizosphere | place: USA: Alabama | collected... | reverse complement strand
CCCTCCCGCTGCGAAGGCGAGCTTCAACTGCTCGCGAGGATTCCCTGCCAGTAGTACTGAATCATCCGCGCGCCTTCGCGCAGGGTCTGTTCCGGCGCCAGCTGATCGTCTTCCAGTGCCATTTCAACCGCGGCATAGCCCAATTCGACGGTCAGCCGCGCCTGCAGGGCCATCGATTCGTCGGCGGTGCGCCCCAGTAATTCCGGCAGCAGCGCCGCAAAATTGTTCGCCACCAGGCGGTGGGACGTCAGCCGGACCTCCTGCAGGGGAGCGACCGCTCGCAGCGACTGAATGGTCTCCAGCCCGCCTGTTTGCGCCACGGTGACATCGTAGGTCTGCTTGAGCAGATCGTAGATGTTGGCGAGGAGCACATGGGGATCGCCGTGTTGTGCATGGGTCTCGAACCACGCGTCGAAAACGGCGTTCTGGTGATCCATCATGGCCGCGCCGAGTGCGTTCAGTACCGCATATTTGTTGGGAAAATAACGGTACAGCGCGGGCACCGTGACGCCCGCCCGCTCGGCGATGAGATTGGTGGAGATCCTCTCGACGCCCACTTCCACGAGCAGTTCAGCCGCCGCTGCGAGAATCGCCTCGTAGGTTCGTTTCGCCCTCTCCTGGCGCGGCTTGTTCTTTTCCAGCAATTCAACCTGGCGCCGGTCCGTTGCCATGCAAAACACCCTCTAAATCACGAACGCATTCGCTACGCCCTGAGTCTAGTCGCCGCCGCCGACCCAGTCCAACCGGCGCGAAGACGCTGTTGGCGCCCCGGCGGTGGCAATCGGTGCGCGACAGATGTCACAATAGCGGCGGAGGCCGCCCGCCGGGCGCGCATATTAAGCCCCGGGAGATCCATTGAGCACACGCAGATCGAGCACTGAATACCGTCTTCGCGGCGTTACCATGCCAACCACCTCTCACCCGGCAATACGCAGGCTAAAGCGGCAGGGGGTGTATCCCTCCATCCATGGCAACAAGCTGTGGAAGTCGAGCTGCCTGCTGATCGATTACCTCAACCGGCACCGACCACAGCATTGCCGAACGGTCATCGACGTCGGCTGCGGCTGGGGCGCTTCGGGCATCTGGTGCGCAAAAAGGCTGGGTTCCGCGGTGACGTCGGTGGACGCCGATCCCGACGTGTTCCCGTTCCTGGCTGAGGCCGCCGCCCTCAATGACGTCGAGACCACCCCGCTGGTTTCCCGCTTCGAAAAACTGACGACGCGGCAGCTGGCAGGCTACGACATGCTGATCGCCGCAGATATCTGTTTCTGGGACGAGCTGGTGAACCCGGTCTACAATATGGTCAACCGGGCGGTCAAAGCAGGCGTGAAGCACATCCTGATCGCCGATCCCGAGCGGTCCACTTTTCTCGAGATGGCGGAGCGCTGCGTCAACAGACACTGCGCCGACCTGATCGACTGGAAAACCCGCTCACCCATCAAGGCATCGGGCGCCCTGATGATCATCGAGAACGCCTGAGCCCAAGCGGGACAGCTTGCATCAATCGACCAGCTCGTACTGCCGCACCAGGCGCGCCACCTGCTCAGGTCGACCTTCGAACCAGCGGGGGCGGAAACGGGTCCCGGCCAGCTGGCGCCTCAGCCGGTATGCCACGTCATCGTCCCCGGCGGCGACTACCCGGGCCTCGATATTGCCGGGACTGCCAGTGGCGGAGACATCGTAGACTGCCTCCAGCAGCACCTTGCGCTTCCCTTCCGGAAGCTGTTGTGGTTGCCAGAACGCACCGTTGTCGGGCAGCTCCACCGGCTGGGCGAACCAGCGCTCCAGCAAATGTGTCTCCCCCGCCTCGCGCAACAGCGCGACCGCGGCCGCGTATTCGTCCCCGGCGCGTTCCGTGGCGCCGTGCCACTGATACCAGTCGCCCAGCTCGAGCCTGGCCCGGGCAAGCGCGGCCTGCGACGCGGCCGGCGTGCGGTCTATCAGGGTCTGCAGCATGGACGCGCCGCGGGCGAAGGCGCCGCGCTGCAGGGTAGCCAGGCGCAGTTCATGGCCGCCGGGATCCTGCTCACTGGCGAGATAGAAAAGGCTGTTCTGGAGCAAACCCGTCTCCTCGATACGCGGCTGGGCGCGGTCCTGCAGCAGGTAGAGATTGCGCAGCTGGCTGTACACCAGCTGCCGGTACCACACCGGGTCCAGTGACGCCTCGAGGGCGACATCAGCGATGATCGCCTCGTTCAACTCGATGAGGCCGACGAGGCGCCGCAGATCCTGCCCGTCGATCCCGAGTCGCACCGCCTCCCGCTGCCAGCGCAGGTATTCTAGCCCGGCGCGCAGCCTCGCTTCGGTGAAAGGCGCCCTGCCACTGCCATAGAGGCGGAAGAAGTAGTCGTATCGCTCGTCGAGGGAAGCCATGTCACCGGCATCCCTGTAGACCTGCAGCAACTCGCGCAGAATGGGCAGCTGGCGCCGGCTGTAGAGCCCGTCATTGACCCGCACCACGTGCAGGGCTCGACGGTACGCGCGCCGGGCGCTATCGAGGTCTCCGCGAAGCCGGTAGTGGCGACCGAGGGAGGCAAGTGGCTCCGCCAGAGCGTCGGCATAGGGTCCGCCCCGGTCCTCCAGGGCTGCCAGCTGCCGCCGGTACTGGCGGTCGGCCTCCGGCACCTCACCGGGGCCCTGCCCGGCCTCGGCCGGGGGGCCGCCATCGCGCCAGTGCTGGCCGGGGCGCACGAACTGCTCGCCATAGGGGGTGCCAGTGGCACCGTGCACGATCCACGGCAGCGCACAGGTCAGTACCAGCAGCGATCGCTGCACGGTAGTGGCGAAAGGCGTTGCAAACAGGTTCAAGTTTGGGCTACTCCTGCTGGTCTCACCCCGGCTACAATGCTATAACGACGACGCACTGACGACGCAGTGCAGATCATCCGCCCGCCGAGAGTGCCACAGTTTACTGCATCACCTGAGCCGGCGCATCGGGTGCAGTGGATGCGCCGCTGCTCGCCAACAATCGATCATCCCGCGCGAGGGGACGCCGATACGCTATGAAACAGCTGGGAATACTGGACGCCGCATTCATCAACCTGGAGCAACCCAATACACCGCAACACGTGGGCGGGCTGGGCATCTACGACCCCTCCACGGCGCCCGGCGGGAGTGTCCGCTTCAAGGACGTCATCGCGGGCTTCGAGCGGCGCCTGGGGGCACTGCCGATTTTTCGAACCAGGCTGGTGGAGGTTCCCGGGGGGCTGGACCGTCCCTACTGGGTCAAGGACGCCAACTTCGACGTGGAATTTCACCTGCGCCATATCGCCCTGCCGGAACCGGGTGACTGGCGGCAGCTCTGTATACAGGTTGCCAGGCTACACTCCAGGCCACTGGATCTCACCCGCCCTCTGTGGGAGGCGTACATCATCGAGGGTCTCGACAACATACCCAACCTGCCTTCCGGCTGCTTTGCCGTCTACACCAAGATGCATCATTCTCTGGTCGACGGTGCCGGCGGCTCGGATTTCATGGCTGTCCTGCACGATCTGTCACCGGACCCGGACCCGGAGGATGAGAGAGAACCCGGGCCCCGCCTGGTGGACAGCGAGCCGAGTACGGCGGAACTGTTGACCAAAGCCTCCATCAACGGTGTCAAAAATACCGTGCAACTGCTTCGCGGTACTCTCAGAACCGGCGCTGAGCTCGGGCGGTATGCGCTGGATGTGGCGCGCAGGGAGATACCGGCGCCGGACGTCTCCGCTCCCAAGACCATTCTGAACAGGCCGGTCGGACCGCACCGGGTTTTCGATGCGGCGGAATTTCCGCTGCAGGGTTTCAAGGACATCAAGAACGCCGCCGACGTCACCCTGAACGATGTGGCCCTGGGTATCATTGGCCAGGCCCTGCTCGACTATCTCTCTGCCCGCGGCGAAGCGCCGGCAGAGGGTTCCCTCGCGGCCGCCATACCGCTCAACATGCGCACGCGCCGCGAGGTGTCTGACGACAACAACCAGGTCGGCTCCATTTTTACGTCTCTGCACACGGATATCGCGGACCCTCTCGAGCGCCTTGCGGCAATCAGGACCTCCACCGAAGAGGCCAAGCGTTTCGGCGAGTCCAGCCCGATGGTGGATACGCTCAAGATCGCAGGGGCATTCTCCCCTGCCCTCACCCGGCCCGTGGCCGGCTTCTGGGCACGCCATGCCCTGTCGACCTATCTACCGGTCAACGTCTCGACCTGCATTTCCAACGTTGCGGGACCGGACTTCCCGCTCTACTGTGCCGGCGCCCGCATGGTGGACTACTACGGGCTGGGTGTGCTGACGCCGGCCATGGGCATCTTCCATCTGGTCTTCAGCTATTCGGGCAAAGTGACGCTCTCCGTGCTGGCGGACCGGGACATCATGCCCGACCCGGAGGTCTACCACGATTGTCTGGTGGCCGCCTACGAGCAACTTTACAGGAGCGCCTGCCCGGCGAGTGAAGCGGTCACCCTGGAGAGTGACAAGCGGCGGCGCCCCGTGCGCAAGACCGCGGCCGCGGCGAAAGGTCGGGCCAAAGCCGGGGCAAAACGGGGTGCCAGGCGCAAGACCGCGGCCGCAACTTCCAGCACAAAACGCCGTACCGGCGGCGGCAAATCCGCTGTAAAGCCCAAGCTCAAGTCGTCGGGCGGCGCCTGAAGCGCGTGTCAGAAACGGCAAGGGTCAGCTCTGGATGAGCAGTAAGAAGCGGCGCGACATCCCGCGCTTTGCCACACCGATCATCGAATCCCACTGTCACCTGGATTACCTTGACGAGGCAGAGCTGCCTGCCATCCTGGAAAAAGCCAGGGAAGTGGGCGTCGAGCGGTTCATTACGATCGCTGTCTCTCCGGGTAACCTTGCCAGGGTACGGGAACTCACCCGCCTGGCCCCCGACATCTGGGGTACCCAGGGCATTCACCCTCACGAGGCGGCCGCCTGGAGCGACGCAGTCGAGGCGGCGGTGCGCGAAGGCGCCCGGGACGACCGCATCGTCGCCGTGGGCGAGATCGGGCTCGACTACTTCTACGATCACGCTGAGAGATCCCTGCAGCGCCGCGCCTTCGAGCGGCAGCTCCAGGCGGCGGCCGAGCTCGACCTGCCGGTGGTCATCCACACCCGGGAGGCGGACCGCGATACCCGTGACATCCTGCAGGACTTCAGTGGCGTGCTGGCGCGCAAGGGTGTCATCCACAGCTTTACCTCGTCACTGGCCCTCGCCGAGTTCTGCCTCGCAGAGGGATTCATGCTCGGTTTCAACGGTATCACCACCTTCAAACAGGCGGAAAATGTGCGCGAGGTCGTGGCCGCCACCCCTGCGCAGCGGATACTGCTGGAGACCGATACGCCGTACCTCACGCCCGTACCCTATCGCGGCAAACCCAATGCGCCCTGTTACCTGCCGTTCATCGCCGAGCAGGTGGCCCTGATAAAGCAGCTCGAAGTGGAAGAACTGCTGCGGCAGGTCTACGGTAATACCCAGACCCTATTCTTCGGGACGGCTTGATGGAATACATCGTGGGACAGCGCTGGGTCAGCCACGCGGACGCTCAGCTGGGACTCGGCGTGGTCGTTGACGTGGAGGCGCGACGGGTGACCCTCAGCTTCCCCGCCGTGGGTGAGGAGCGCACCTATGCCAGCGACAACGCCCCGCTGACACGACTGCGGTTCAAGGCGGGCGACCACATTTCTACCATCGACAATGTCGAGCTGGTTGTCACCGCGGTGGAGGAGCACCAGGGCCTGCTGGTCTACAGCGGCACCGACCACCACGACGAGGAGCGACGCGTTTCAGAGCTGGAGCTGGACGCCTTCGTCCAGTTGACCACGCCCCAGCAGCGCCTGCTCAACGGTCACTTCGACCGCAACAGCGATTTCGCGCTCCGCGTCGCAACCTTCATGCACGCGGACCGGCTGGAGCGCAGTCCCGCCCGCGGACTGCTGGGGTCGCGCACCAGCCTGCTGCCCCACCAGGTCTATATCGCCAACGAGGTCGGCCGGCGCCATGCGCCACGCGTCCTGCTCGCGGACGAGGTCGGCCTGGGCAAGACCATCGAGGCGGGCATGATCATGCAGCAGCAGCTGCTCACCGGCCGCGCTTCGCGCTGCCTGGTGATGGTGCCGCCCACCCTGCTGCACCAGTGGCTGGTGGAGATGCTGCGACGCTTCAATCTGCGCTTCTCACTGTTCGATGGCGAACGATTGGCGGCGATGCACGACGGCAACCCGTTCGAGGCAGAGCAGCTGGTATTGTGCAGCCTGGCGCTGTTCGAGGAAGAGCCCGCTTACCGGGAGCAGGCGCTGGCGGCACGCTGGGACCTGGTGGTGGTGGATGAGGCGCACCACCTGCATTGGTCAGAGGAGCGCGCCGGCGACGACTACCTGTTTGTGCAGGACCTGGCCGCCCACTCGCCGGGCCTGCTGCTGCTTACCGCGACGCCGGAGCAGATCGGGCAGGCGAGTCATTTCGCTCGCTTGCGCCTGCTCGACCCATCGCGCTTCCACGATCTGGAACGTTTTCGCGAGGAGGAGCAGCAGTACCGGCGCTGGAGCGGGATGGTCGAGGCGCTGGAGGACGGGGAGATACCGGCTGACCTGCCGCCGGGGCTAGACCCCGCGACGCCTCCCGCCGCCCTGATCGAGCAGATCCTCGACCGGCATGGCACCGGGAGGGTGCTGTTTCGCAATACCCGGGCCGCCATCGAGGGTTTTCCGCAGCGGGTGCTGCATCGCTATTCACTGCCTGCGCCCGGCGAGTACCTCGAGTCTGAAGCTGATCTCGAGGAAATGCTCTACCCCGAGCGCAGCTGGCCCGACGATGGCTGGCTGGACTTCGACCCCCGGGTGGGCTGGCTTGAGGAACTCCTGAAAAAGCTGCGGCCGGAGAAGGCGCTGGTCATCTGCGCCCATGCCGGGACCGCGGTTGCGCTGGAGCACCACCTGCATCTGCGCGCCGGAATCCGCTCTGCCGCGTTTTACGAGGGGCTGTCGATCGTCGAGCGGGACCGGGCCGCCGCCTATTTCGCCGACGAGATCGGCGGCGCCCAGACCCTGGTCTGCTCCGAGATCGGCAGTGAAGGGCGCAACTTCCAGTTCGCCCACCACCTCATTCTGTTCGACCTGCCGCTCAATCCCGACCTGCTGGAACAGCGCATCGGTCGCCTCGACCGCATCGGGCAGCACAACGACGTCGAGATTCACGTGCCCTATCTGGCGGCCACTGCCCAGGAGACCCTGCTCGACTGGTACGACCGGGGCATCGACCTGTTCTGCGACAGCTGTTCCGCCGGCTATATGATCTTCGAGAATTTTCGTGAGCGACTCCTGCCCGAGCTGGCGCGACGCAGCGACGGCTTCGACGCCCTGCTGGTCGACACCGCGGCGTTCACCCGGCGCACCCGGGACGAGCTGCGCGAGGGCCGGGACCGGCTGCTCGAGCGCAACTCCTGCAAGCCTGATGTGGCCGCAGCGGTGATCGAGGCCATCGAGGAAGCAGAGGCCGGCGATGCGCTGGAGAACTACCTGGAGGCCCTGTGCGAGGCTTTCGGCGTCGACCAGGAGTACCACTCGGAGCGTTCGCTGATCCTGCGCCCCTCGGAACACATGCTTACCGGCCACTTCCCCTACGTCCGGGAAGAGGGTACGACGCTCACCTTCAGCCGGGAGCGGGCACTCGCCCGGGAGGACATGGAGTTCGTCACCTGGGAACACCCCATGGTGCAGGAGGCCATGGACATGGTGCACTCCACGGAACTGGGCAACGCCGCCATCGGCACCATCAGGCTGAAGGGCGTCGCCGCGGGCACCATGCTGCTCGAAGCGCTCTACACCGTGAACTGCGTGGCGCCCCGCGAACTCCAGGTGGAACGCTTCCTGCCGCTTTCGCCGATGCGGATACTGGTCGATGCGCGGGGCAAGGACCTCGCCTCCCTGGTGCCTCATGAACGACTGAACGCACTGATCGAAAAGGTCAGGAAGGCCACCGCCCTCGCCATCATCAAGCAGGTGCACGCCGAGGTGGAGGCCAAAATGACCCTCGCCTCCACCCGGGCGGAGCAGCGGCTACAGGAAATCCTCGCGGCAGCGGAGACAGCGATGCGGGAAAACCTGGGGGCCGAACTGGCCCGCCTGGAGGCATTGCGCGCCGTCAATCCCTCGATCCGGCAGGAGGAACTCGACCACCTGCGCTACCGCATCGAGGAGTGCGCCGTGCACATCCGCCACGCCAACCTGCAGCTGCAGGCCCTGCGCCTCGTCGTCACGACCTGAGCTTCACCCCGCGCCCTGCAGCAGCGCCCGGCGCAGTGCGGTGGCCTGTCTTTTTATTTTTGCGATATTGTCGGGCCCCATTCGCAGCAGCTGTTTCTGCACCGCCGGGAGCTTTTCCAGAGAAGGGTCGACGTACTGGTAGACCGCCTCGACTTTTTTGACCGGTATAGGATCGCTGATTTCGGGGGTTGCCAGCACCCTGTCCAGCGCCCGGATAAGTGCGTTGTCCATCTCGTCCGGCGGATAGCCGAGCCCGGCGTAGGCCTCCTCCAGCAGCGGCCGGAAGCGGTGGAAGTTGGTGGCCAGCAGTTCCGTATCGAGATCGGCGATGGCGCTGGCATAGGAATCGTAGCGCCGGTAGCCGGCCGGATCCATGACGATCTGCCCACCGCGCTCGCTCGTGGCGAATGGCTTGCCCGGCGGGGCCACCGGCAGCAGTTTGCGCATGACGATACCGCGACTGAAGGCGTCAATCAGCCCGGCGCCGCGCTCGACCAGGTTATCCTGGGCGAGTACCCCTCCGAGCAGGGCCGAGTCGCCGGCGGAGGCAAGGGCGGCGCGCAGCGCCGGGTCGCTCTCTTCCAGGGTGAGCGGCGGTGCACCCGGTGCGGCGCCTTCCTCAGCGGACCCGGACGCCGGTTCGGGCTCCGGCTCAGGTGCCGTCAGCGGCGCCGGCGGGATATCCGGCGCCGGGGGCAGCTCAGGTTCCGGTACAGGCTCCGGCGCCTGTAACGCGGCGGGTGCCGGGGGCTCCACCGGGACTTCCTCCTCGCCGCCGGTGAAGTAAATGATGGCGATGACCACCAGGATGATCGCTGCGATGAGAAGTCGTATATTGACGCCGGCTCGTGCGCTCGGCTGTGACAAACGATCTTCAGGATCCGGTCGCATGGCTGGTTGTGTCCCTCGATAGGCTAGTGTCGTGAATCATGAGTTCGCATACTTTCAGCGAGTCCAGAAGCGCCCAGGGCAAGGCGCGCTGCGCAGGGAATGGTGGTTCCATTGCCAAGCAGTGCAACGCGGCCCTGGGCGCTTCTGGGCTCGCCCGTCGGGAAAGCCTCCAATGCGATTCTGCTTCGTTGCAACCCTTGAACATGGAACCACCATGCCCTGCAGGCTGCGCCTCACAGAATCGCATTGGAGGCTTTCTGAAAATATGCGAACTCATGATTCACGACACTAGTGACAGGAAGTGGTTTCACCGGGCCATGTTACCCGGCGAGCTTGCGCAGAACGTAGTGCAGGATACCGCCATGCTCGAAATAGGCGAACTCGTTCGGCGTATCGATCCGGATCGCGGTATCGAAGCGGATCTCCTCACCACCGTCCCGCTGTGCGCACACCTCGATGCGCGACTGGCCCCGGGTTATGGCGGGGATGCTGAAGTGCTCGGTACCGTCGAGCCCGAGTGAGGCCGCAGTGTCACCGGCCAGGTACTGCAGGGGCAGAATACCCATGCCCACCAGATTGGAGCGGTGAATACGTTCATAGCTCTCGGCGATGACCACCCGCACACCGAGCAGTGAAGGCCCCTTGGCGGCCCAGTCCCTGGAGGATCCCGTTCCATACTCCTTGCCGGCCAGCACGACGAGGGGCACGCCCGCCGCGCGATAGGCCGCGGCGGCATCGAAGATCGACATCTGCGCGCCGTCCAGGAAACAGGTGGTAAAGCTGCCTTCCGTACCGGGAGCCAGTTCGTTGCGCAACCGGACGTTGGCGAAGGTGCCCCGCATCATCACCTCGTGGTTACCGCGGCGGGAGCCGTAGGAGTTGAAATCCCGCTGTTCCACCCCGTTGTCCTGAAGGTAGTGTCCCGCCGGGCTGTCCAGGGCGATGGCGCCAGCCGGCGAGATGTGATCGGTAGTGACACTGTCGCCAACCTTGACCAGGCAGCGCGCTCCCTCGATAGCCCGGACCGGCGGGGCCTCGGGCGGCATGCCCTCGAAAAAGGTGGGCTTGCGCACGTAGGTGGATTCCGGCCAGTCATAGCGCTCACTCTCCGCTACCTGCAGTTCGTTCCACTCCCTGTTCCCGCTGTAGACGTCCGCATAGCGGCGTCGGAACATGTCGGCATCGACGTTGGCGGAGACCAGGGCATTGATTTCGTCCGAGGTGGGCCAGATCTCTGCGAGCGTCACCTGGCGACCATCGGGGGTTGTGCCGACACCGTCATTGTAGAGGTCGATATCCATGTTGCCGGCGAGAGCATAGGCGACCACGAGGGGCGGCGAAGCGAGATAGTTGGCGCGGACATCCTGGTGGATGCGGCCCTCGAAATTCCGGTTGCCCGACAGCACCGACGTCACCAGCAGGTTGCCCTTGCGGATCGCCGCGGTGATGTCATCCGGCAGCGGCCCCGAGTTCCCGATGCAGGTGGTGCAGCCGTAGCCGACGAGGTAGAAGCCCAGGGCTTCCAGGTCCTCCATCAGCCCGGTTTTCTCCAGGTACTCGGTGACCACCTTCGAGCCGGGCGCGAGGCTGGTCTTGACCCAGGGCCGGGTGGATAGGCCTAGCTGGCGGGCCTTGCGCGCCACCAGCCCCGCCGCGATCA
>Ga0316576_10002322_pt1 | contig 10788 bp, 9 predicted proteins | sample S0NA_FD_203075 | JGI IMG/M metagenome (GOLD analysis project Ga0316576, IMG submission 203075) | Rhizosphere microbial communities from salt marsh grasses in Alabama, United States - S0-2_050615r3r5 | ecosystem: Host-associated > Plants > Roots > Rhizosphere | place: USA: Alabama | collected... | reverse complement strand
CTGGCCGTGCATCACGACGACGAGACGGGTCAGACCGTCCTGAGTGGCGCGGGCGAGACGCACGTCCGCGTCGCGCTGTCGAGGATCGAACGCGCCGGAGTCGACCTGGTCGTCGACGACCTCCGTATCGCGTACCGCGCCCGGCTCGCCGGGGCGGTCGAAGTGGAGGGCAAGCACAAGAAGCAGAGTGGAGGGCACGGTCAGTTCGGCGTTGCCACGGTTCGCTTCGAACCGCTCCCGGCCGGCTCGGGATTCGAGTTCGACAGCGAGGTCACCGGTGGGGTGATCCCCAAGAACCTCGTCCCGGCGGTCGGGGCCGGGATCGAGGAGGCGATGGCGCGCGGTGGACGCGACGGCATCCCGATCGTCGACCTCCGTGCCGTCTGCACCGGCGGCAAGCACCACTCGGTCGACTCCTCCGAGATGAGCTTCAAGATGGCCGGTTCGATCGCGCTGCGCGAGGCGATCGCACAGGTCGGCGTCGAGGTGCTCGAACCGGTCAGCCGGATCGAGGTCCGAGTGCCGGTCGCCAACCAGGGCGACGTGCTCGGCGATCTCAACTCGCGTCGAGCTCAGGTCCTCGGCACCGAGAGCGACGAGACCGGCGTCGCCACCGTGCAGGCGCTCGTGCCGTCCTCGGAGATCCTGCGCTACGCGATCGACCTGCGCTCGCTCACGGGCGGCAGCGGCTCGTTCGTGGTCGACCACCACGGCTACCAGCCGCTCCCACCGAACCTCGTCGAGCGGGTGCGCGCCGAGGCGGAGGTGACCACCTAGACGATCGCCACGTCCGCGATCGACGATCGTTCGCGGACCTGACGATTTCTGCTCAAGTTCCGCAGCTGCTCGACCGATGACAGGGCGTCCGTTTCGTCTCTGGGGGTCTCCTTGGCCATCTTCCTGCCGTCGCTCGACCATCTCGATGACCTCCGCGACCGGATCCCGGACGAGGTCGTCACCGTTGCACGGGGGTTGGCGGCGCTCGACGGATGGACCGTCTACCTCCGCCCCCAGCTCGGATTGGAGACCGCCGACCTGCTGCTGGTGCACGACCAGCGCGGCGTCATCGTCGTCGTGGTCGACCGCGGCGACCACCGCGAACGGCTCGTCCCCACCGCGACCCGGCTGCGTGTCACCGTCTACGAACAGTTCTACTCACTGCCCGGCGCGGCTCGCGACCCCGGCAACGCCGTGCGCGCGGTGGTCGTCTCCGCCACCGAGGCCGCCGACGAGTTCCGGATGCTCCTGGGTGCGGTCGATCCCGGTGTGGCCGTCTGCGGACGCGAGGTCGTCGACGGCGACGTCGAGACCCTGCTCGGACCACCCTCCCATCCGGCCTGGGGCGAGTCCGTGCGACGTCTGCGTCGCCAGGTCGTCGCCGCTGGCATCGTCCACGACGCGGTCGCCCCCGTGCAGCTGAGCGCCAATGCCCGCATGGTCGTCGGCAACTCGCGGGGGACGCGGGTGCGAGGTGTCGCCGGTCCGGCGGGGACCGGCAAGACGTTCGCACTCACGGCACGGGCGGCCCGGCTCGCCGCCGACGGCAAGCGGGTGCTGGTCCTCTGCTTCAACTCGACGCTCGCCAACCGCCTCCGCGAGTTGGTGGTCCAGCGCTGCGCCGAGTTCGGTGGCGACCCGACGCTCGTGCTCTGTACCGGGTTCCACAACTTCTGTGCTCGCGTGGTCGACGACGCTGCGCTGGCGGGCGTCGTCGCCGACGAACCGGCCCGTGGGACGTGGCCGGTCAAGATCGTGGCGAAGTTCGAGCAGGTCCTGTCCTCGGGCTTCGAGTGTCGATTCGATGCCGTCTTCGTCGACGAGGGACAGGACTTCACGGTCGACTGGTGGAACCTGTTGAGGACCTCGGTCGTGCGAGCGGACGGTGAGATGCTGCTCGCCGCCGACGTCACTGCCGACCTGTACGACCGGCAGGCCTGGGTCGATCCGGAGATCCGCCGAGCGGCGGGCTTCACCGAACCGTGGATCGAGATGACGAGCTCGTACCGGATGGCACCGGAACTCCTCGAAGCGACGAACCGGTTCGCCAGCGACCACCTCGACGAGGCGATCGTCTCCGACGTCCCGCTCGATCAGGCCGCGGTCGTCGGCAGTGTCTCACCGGGCGTGCGGTCGTGGCGCAACGTCGAACGGGTGGCCGATCTGGGAACCGCGATCGGTCACGAAGTGGTGCGCCTGCTCGCCGAGTCACCCGAGTTGGCGCCCAGCGACGTCGTCTATCTCTGTGAGTACCACCACGACGGTCTCGCGGCAGCTGCCGTGATCGAGGCGGCGGGACACCGCGTGCACCACGTCTACAGCCGTGACCCCGACGAGCGTCACCGCCGAAAGGCTCGGTTCTGGCCGGCTGCCGACGCGGTGAAGGGCTGCACCGTCCACAGCTTCAAGGGCTGGGAGAGCCCGGCGGTGGTCCTGGGCATCGGGATGGAGGAGCGCTCGCGGCGCCTCGCGTACGGCTCGATGACCCGGGTGTCGTCGACCAGCGGCGCCGCGGCGTCGTACCTGGCCGTCGTGAACGCCGATCCGCGGTTGGTCGAGTTCGGCGAGGTCTTCGCCCACGGCGTCGGCGTGACCGCCGACGTCTGAGACGTCGATCGGCAGCGCGGGTCGGGCGCTACCGTCGGCGGACATGGACCTCGCCGAGCTGCAGGACGTCATCGAGCGCACGTACGGTGACCGCGATCGGGAGCGCGGGGTGTCGGCCACGGTCGCGTGGTTGACCGAGGAGATCGGCGAACTCGCGCAGGCGGTCCGCAAGGGCAGCCACGAACAGCGGGTGCACGAGTTCGGCGACGTGATCGCCTGGGTCGCAACGCTCGCGAACCAGCAGGGCGTCGACCTCAACGAGGCGATCCTCCGGTATGCGGACGGCTGCCCGAAGTGCCGGCGCATCCCCTGCGCGTGCTGATCAGACGAGCAGTTCGGCGATCTGGATCGCGTTCAGCGCCGCACCCTTGCGGAGGTTGTCGTTGCTGACGAACATCGCGAGACCATGACCGTCGGGTGCACCGGGGTCGACCCGGATCCGGCCGACGTAGGCCGGATCCTGACCGGCCGCCTCGAGTGGCGTGGGGACCTCGCTCAACACGACACCGGTGGCACCGGCCAGCAGTTCCGTCGCCCGCTCGACCGAGATGGGCCGTTCGAACTCGGCGTTGATCGACAACGAGTGTCCGGTGAACACGGGCACGCGGACACAGGTTCCCGACACGCGCAGCTCCGGGATGTCGAGGATCTTGCGGCTCTCGTTGCGCAGCTTCTGCTCCTCGTCGGTCTCGAACGACCCGTCGTCCACGATCGCACCCGCCAGCGGGAGGACGTTGAACGCGATCGGCTTCACGAACTTGGCGGGGGCCGGGAACTCGACCGCTGCACCGTCATGGGTGAGCTCGGCCGCGCGATCGACGACCTCGCGCGCCTGCTTGTCGAGCTCGTCGACCCCGGCGAGTCCACCGCCCGACACCGCCTGATAGGTCGACACGACGAGCCGCACGAGGCCGGCCTCGTCGTGCAGCGGCTTCATCACGGGCATGAAGGCCATCGTGGTGCAGTTCGGGTTGGCGATGATGCCCTTCGGCGGGTCCTGCGCCAGGTGGCCGTTGACCTCGGACACGATCAACGGCACGTCCGGGTCCATCCGGAACGCCGACGAGTTGTCGATCACGATCGCACCCGCACCAGCGAACTTCGGAGCCAACGTCCGCGAGGACGTGGCGCCGGCCGAGAAGAGCGCAATGTCGAGACCGCTCGGGTCGGCGGTCTCGGCGTCCTCCACCACCACGTCGGTGCCGAGCCACGGCAGCATGGTTCCCGCCGACCGGGCCGAGGCGAAATAGCGGATCTCAGCGACCGGGAAGTCGCGTTCGGCGAGGAGCCGTCGCATGACGCCACCGACCTGACCGGTGGCGCCGACCACGCCGACTCGAAGTGCTGCACACATGAATCGCACGATAACGGCCGTCACCGGCGTGCTGGCGCGGAGTTCCGGGCCTGCTGGGAGGATCGTCGAGCGCTCTGGCACAATCACCCCATGCGTCGCCGTGCCCAACTCGTTCCCTGGAAGGCCGCCGGTCAGACCAGCGAACGCCAGGTCAGCGGTGACGACGTCGTGCGCACCACCGGCTGGGTGTTCAACAACGAGACCGGCGACCAACTCACGCTCGAACAGTTCGTCGCCACCGGCGACTCGGAGGTTCCGGCCTACCTCACCGTGTTCGGGCTCCGCGACCCCGACGCCGACGGGCGCACGCCGGAGGACAAGACGCTCGTCGAGATCGGGTGCGGGATCGGCAGGATGACCTGCGCGTTCACACGCGAGTACGCGTCGGTCGTCGCCTGCGACCTCGACGCCGGCTTCCTCGAGCGCTGCTTCGAGACCGTGGGTCGCTACGGCAAGGTCGACCGTCTGCGGACCAGCCACGTGACCGACGGTCACACGATCGACCTCCCGCCCAACTCCGCCGACGTCGCGTTCAGCTACATCACCCTGCAGCACTGCGATCCCGACGATGCCCAGGAGCTCACCTCGGAGGCCGTTCGCATCACCAGGCCGGGTGGGAAGGTCGTGCTCAACTACCGGGCACGGAGCGCGCAGGACATCGTGCTGTTGCCGCTCGGCGCGATCATCCGCACGCTGTTCCGCATCCCGAAGTTCGGCCCCTGGCTGTCACAGCGACGCCTCGCCGCTCGCCTCGGCTGGCAGGCCAACCGGTTGCAGCCGGACGAGTTGATCGGACCGCTGTCGCCGCTGCTGACCGACATCGAGATCTGGCGGAATCCGAAGAGCAAGATCACCGGCCGCGGCGCCGTCAACCAGGAGTTCGACGGCATCAACCCGCACCACTACTGGTTGATCGCCACCGTCCGCTGATCCGGGTCGGCCGGGGGCTCGATGCTGCTGATCGCCACCTGGGTGATGCGGTGGCGGCCCACGCCGCGGACCGTGATCCGCCAGCCGTGCACGTCGATCGCCTCGTGGAGGTGCGGGAAGCGGCTCAGCTCGTCGAGCACGAGTCCGGCGATGGTCGTGTAGTCGCCGGCCGGGAGTTCGATGTCGAGGTCGACCAGGTCGTGGACCGGGAACGTGCCCGGGACGACGACCGTGCCGTCGGGCTCGTGGACGATCGTGGCCAGATCGGGATCGGTCTCGTCCCAGATCTCGCCGACGAGCTCCTCGACCAGGTCCTCGACGGTGACGATCCCGAGCGAGCGCCCGTGTTCGTCGATGACGACCGCCATCTGCGTACGCCGATCCTGGAACTCGCGCAGCGCCGTCAGCACCCGTGCGGCGTCTGGGAACACCGGGATGTCCCACATCACCTCGGTGACCGATTCGTCGCCCCGATCGAGCAGGCTGCGGAGCCGCACCTGTCCGACGGGTCGGTCGAGGTTGCGGTTCTCGGCCACGGGTGCCCGCGAGTGGCCGCTCTCGACGAGCAGGGTCAGCGCTTCGGTGCAGGTCGACTCGGCGTCGATCACCACGACGTCGTTGCGGGGCACCATCACCTCGTCGAGCGTTCGCTCCGAGATCTCGAAGGCGCCGTCGATGATGCGTCGCTGGTCGGGAGGGAACGTCTCGTGGATCGCCACCATGTCACGAAGTTCGTCGCCGGTCACCTCCTCGCGTTGGCGATCCGGGTCGCCGCCCAGGAGGCGGACCGCGATGTCGGTCGAGACCGACAGCAACCAGACGACCGGCTTGGTGAGCGTCGACAGCACGTCGAGTGGTCGCGCCATCACCATGCCCCACCGTTCGGCGCGCTGCATCGCGATGCGCTTGGGGGCCAGCTCGCCGAACACCAGGGTGAAGTACGCCAGGATCAGGGTGACGAGGATCACCGAGACCGGGCGGGCGGCGCCGCCGAGGAAGCCGAGCGGCTCCTCCAGCGGCTCGGCGAGCGACACGGCCGCCGCCGCGGACGCCAGCAGTCCGGCGAGCGTGATGCCGATCTGGATGGTGGCGAGGAACTGGTTCGGCTGGCGGGCGAGGCGCGCCAGGACCGCACCCGTCGCCGAGCGCTCCTCGAGCCGCTGCAGCTGGCTCTCGCGGAGCGACACGAGCGCGAGTTCGGTGCCGGCGAACGCGGCGTTGACCAACACGAGGATCGCCACGAGCAGCAGCTGCGGCCAGACGTCACCCATCCGTTGTCATTCAAGCGCGGTCGGCGCCCCGATGTTCGAGATGCGCCGGCGACCGGGACTAGCGGCGTTCGGGAAGGGGAGCCGAGTAGTCGGCGCCGGAATCGAGACCGAACGCGGTGTGGAGTGCCCGCGCGGCGCGCTCCATGTCGCCGGCGGCGCAGACGATCGACACCCTGATCGTCGACGTCGAGATCATCTCGATGTTGACGTTCTCGTCCGCCAGGACGCGGAACATCTTGGCGGCGATGCCCGGCGCCGACTTCATGCCGGCGCCGACCAGCGAGACCTTGGCGATGTCGTTGTCGTGCGACACCCCGGTGGCCCCGATCTCGTCGGCCACCCGGGACACGATCTGCTCGGCCTCGCCCATGTCGGCCATCGGCATGGTGAAGCTGATGTCGGTGGTGCCCTGGGTCGAGGTGTTCTGGACGATCATGTCGACGTTGACGTTCGCCTCGGCGAGCGGTTCGAACAGCGCCGCCGAGATGCCCGGTCGGTCGGGTACGCCGAAGACGGTGACCTTCGCTTCGGACATGTCGGTGACCACACCGGAGATGATCGGATCTTCCATCGAGGCCTCCTCGTTGGTGACCCACGTGCCGGGCTCCCAGGTGAACGCGGAGCGGACGTGGAGTGGGACGTCGTGATTGCGGGCGAATTCGACCGAGCGCAGTGCCAGGACCTTCGAACCGGCACCGGCCATCTCGAGCATCTCGTCGAAGTGCACTTTCGCGAGCTTGCGGGCCTGCGGGACGATGCGGGGGTCGGCGGTGAACACGCCGGTGACGTCCGTGTAGATCTCGCAGGCGTCGGCGTGCATCGCCTGGGCGAGCGCGGACGCGGTCAGGTCGGAGGCGCCGCGACCCATCGTGGTGATCTCCTTGGCGGTGCTCACTCCCTGGAATCCGGCGATGACCGCGACCTTGCCGGCTGCCAGCGCGTCGCGGACGCGGTCGCCCTTGACCTCGAGGATCTTGGCCTTGCGGTGCGCGGTGTCGGTGATGATGCCGACCTGGCTCCCCGTGAAGCTCACCGCGTCGACACCGCGATCGGCGAGCGCCATCGTCATCAACGCCGCGGTGACGCGTTCGCCCGTGGTGAGCAACATGTCCATCTCGCGACCGGACTGGGTGCGCGACACCGAGTCGGCCAGTGCGATCAGGTTGTCGGTGGCCTTGCCCATCGCCGACACCACCACGATCACGTCGTTGCCGCGCTTCTTCGTGAACGCGACATTGTCGGCGACGGCACGGATGCGGTCGGGGTCGGCGACGGAAGTGCCGCCGTACTTCTGGACGATCAATGCCACGAGGACGCGAGGCTACAACCGCGCCACGAACGTTCTCGTGAACAGATGCGCGTCCCCGACGCGCCGTCGTTCACGGGACGGGTCGTTCCGGAGCGGTCAGGAGCCCTTGACGACGTGCTCGACCACGTCGAAGCTCAGCAGGTCGGCGCCCTGGGCGACCGGCGTGCGGGGGGCGTCGCCCTCGCCGGGCCGGTTGCCGTCGGCTTGGCCGCTCGCGTGGCCGCGCTCGAAGTCCTGGCTGTTCAACCACGCCTGGAAGTGCTCCTCGGACGCCCATCGCGTGTAGACGAAGTAGCGGGTCTCACCCTCGGTGGGACGCAGGAGCTGGAAGTCCTCGAACCCGTCGAACTGCTCGACCATCCTCGCGCGTCCGGCAAAGCGCCCCTCCAGCTGCGGGCCCATGCCCTCGGGGACGGTGATGGCATTGATCTTGACGACGCTCATGACGACATCATGCCGTGAGTTCGGCGAGCACGGTCATCGCGTCGAACACATCGGTGAAGCTCGTCGTCAGGGGCGAGAGGCCGAGGCGGAGCACGTCGGGATCGCGGTGGTCGACGATGACACGTCGTTCCGCCAGAGCCTGCTGCAGACGTCGGGCGTCGCGATGGCGGATCGCGACGTGCCCGCCTCGGCGTCGCGGGTCCCGCGGGGTGTCGGTGTCCATCCCGGACTGCTCCGCGAGGGCGATGCAGAACCCGGTCAGCTCGACGGCCTTCGCCGCGATGGCGCTGATCCCGGCGTCGACCGACAGCCGGATCCCTTCCCGGGCCGCGGTGAGGCCGAGCACCGGCGGTGTGCCGTTGAGCATCCTGGCGACCCCCGGCCGGGGGTCGAACGCGCGGTCCATCGCGAACTGGTCGCGTTGCGCGAACCATCCCCAGATGGGCTGTGTGATCCGCTCGTGGAGGTGCTCGGCCACGAACACGAACGCCGGGGCGCCGGGGCCGCCGTTGAGGAACTTGTAGGTGCAGCCGACCGCGAGGTCGACACCGGCGCCAGGGAGGTCGAGATCGATCACGCCGGCTGCATGTGAGAGGTCCCACACGGTGACCGCACCGGACGCGCGGGCGCGCGCGGTCTCCGCGGGCAGGTCGGCGAGTTCGGCCGTCCGGTAGTCGACCAGCGAGCGCAGCACGACGTCGACGCCGTCGAGGTGGGCGAGCCCGTGGCGTATCTCGACGTCGCGCAACCGTGCGATGCCCTCGACGACGTACCGGTCGGTCGGGAAGTCGGTGTCGTCGACGGCGACGACCCGGCAGCGACCATGGGATCCGCCGGCGAGGTCGAGTGCCACGTTGACCTGCTGGAAGATGCTCACGGTCGTCGACTCGTGGACGGCGACCTCGCCAGGTGCCGCTCCGAGCAACGGGGCCAGTTCGTCGCCGACGGCGAGTGTCAGCTGCAGCCAATCGTGCTTCCACCACGACGAGATCAGGTCATCCGCCCACTCGTCGACGACGCGACGCAGCGCGGCCACCGTGCGCTTTGGCGTCCGTCCCAGCGAGTTCCCGTCGAGGTAGATCAGCGACGGATCGGGGATGACGAACTCCTCGCGCCACGGCGCGAGCGGGTCGCGCTCGTCGAGGTCGACGGCATCGGAACGTGCGATCATCGGCTCACCCTGCCAGGTCGACGAAGCTCGCGTGGCGGACCAGACCGTCGTTGGTGAACTCTGCGATCTCGACCTCGGCTCTGAGCACCGGTTCGACCCAGGTGGCCGTGCGGGTCACGGCGGACGGTGGCGGCGGGTCGAACGGGCACGCGTCGGTCACCAGGTCCCGCAATCGGGTCGTGAGATCGTCGAGGGTGCCACGGTCGAAGCCGGTACCGACCCCGCCGGCGAACCGCAGGACACCGTCGTCGTCCGCACGTCCCACCAGTAGTGCTCCGAACGTCGACGTCCGGTTCCCCGTGCCGGCCGTGAACCCGCCGATCGTCAGCTCGACCGCCGTGCGGTTCTTGATCTTGCGCCAGTCCTTGCTTCGTGTGCCCGGTCGGTACCGCGAGTCGATGCGTTTGGCGACGATCCCCTCCAGGCCGCGTGCTGCGGTCGCCTCGAGCAGCGCAGCACCGTCGCCGACACGGAACGCCGGCACGGTCCAGTTGTCGGTCGGTTCGACGAGCTGTTCGAGCAGCCGGCGCCGGTCGAGGTAGGGCAGCTCGATCGTGTCCGTGCCGTCCACCTGCAGCACGTCGAACAGCTGCAGGACGGCCTGGCGATCCGAGCCGATGCCGCTGCGCTGTGCCAGCTCGAAGCTGGGGCGGCCGTCGTCGTCGAACACCACCAGTTCGCCGTCGAGGATCGCCGACGACGCATTGACGGCAGCGGGGAGATCGTGGAACTCCGGCCATCGAGCGGTCACGTCGTGCCCCGCCGTGCTCTGCAGCCGGACGCGATCGTCCCCGACGTGGACGACCGTCCGGAAGCCGTCCCACTTGAGCTCGAACGCCCAGTCGTCCCCCTCGGGTACTGCCGACGTCGATCCCATCGTGGCCTTCATCGGCGCAACGGGGAAGCCGAGGGGCATACCGACGTCCCCGGGATCAGCCGTCGGGGAGACGGCTCGACAGGACGCCGGCGTCCTCCAGGGCGCCGAGGCGCTCCTCGTCGTAGCCGAGCAGTTCGGCGAGGATGGCCCGGTTGTCCTCGCCGCGGTACTTCGGCACCCCCGTCACGCCGACGTCGGGCGACGCCTCGAATCGCCACGGCACGTTCGGGACGCGCATCGTGCCGCCGCCCCGGTCGTCCACCTCGACCACGGCGTGGCGCTCGCGGGCCCATTCGGTCTCGGTCAACTCGCCGGGTTGGCGCACCCGACCGACCGCCAGCCGGTGCTTCGAGAAGTGCTCCTCGAACGTCGCCGCATCGGGCACCGTGGCCGCGTAGTCGCGGATGATCGTGCGGAGCTCGTCGAAGTTCGCGAGTCGGGACGCGACGTCCACGAATCGTGGATCGTCGGCCAGCTCGCGCCGGTCCATCGCGTCGATGAAGAAGTCGAAGGTGCCGCGTTCGGCGGGGTGCCCGCTGACGACGAGTGATTCGCCGTTGGCGACGGTCAGTACGAGGTAGTCGCCGGGCCGGAAGCTGCGGATCCACTGAGGGTCGTCGTGACCCTCCCACAGCGCGTCGTGGAGGTGCTCGTTGACGTAGAGCATCGTCTCGGCCATCGACACGTCGAGCCATTGTCCCTGGCCGGTGCGCTCGCGCTGGTAGAGCGCTGCGAGGATCGCCGACGCCGTCTCGAGCGACGTGTACAGGTCGGCGTGGCTGTGCGGATCCTTCGCGAGTTCGCCACCGCGAGCGTTGCCCTGCGACG
>Ga0316576_10002321_pt1 | contig 10790 bp, 8 predicted proteins | sample S0NA_FD_203075 | JGI IMG/M metagenome (GOLD analysis project Ga0316576, IMG submission 203075) | Rhizosphere microbial communities from salt marsh grasses in Alabama, United States - S0-2_050615r3r5 | ecosystem: Host-associated > Plants > Roots > Rhizosphere | place: USA: Alabama | collected... | reverse complement strand
AAACTCGAAGTCGCACTCCGCACTACTTCTTGCCGAACACCCCCGCCACATACGCCTGCCACCGCGTCCGCGGCCGCACCGCCTGCCCGGGCAGGGCCTTCATGGGCGGGAACTGGGGCTCGGTCGTTTGTTCCGGCGCCTCCTCGGCCTTGTAGATGCGAACGCGCAGGTCGTACCAGGCGGCCTGGCCGGTGACCGGATCGGAATTCGACAGGTGCTGGCCGTCACCGTTTGCCGGGAGCTCTTCGCCGATCAAGTGATTCAGCAGGAAGCCCTTCTTCGATTCGTCGGCCTTTTCGCTCAGGCCCCAAGCGCCGGCGGCCTTGCCGATAGCATTCCAGGTCCAAACGGTGCCGGGCTCGACGGCCTCGGAGTAGCGGCACATGCACTTGACCCGTCCGAGATGGGACTCGACCCAGATCCAGTCGCCGTCCTCGATGCCCTGCGCAATGGCCATCTTTGGATTCACGAACAGGAAGTTGTGGCTGTGGATCTGGCGCAGCCAGGCGTTCTGGCTGTCCCAGCTGTGGTACATGGCCATGGGCCGCTGGGTCAGCGCGTTGAGCGGATAGCGGGTCTTGTCAATGCGGCTCGTCTCCAGCGGCTCGTGGTAGAACGGCAATGGGTCGAAGAAGGTCTCGATGCGCTCGCGCAAGCGCTCCGGCGGGCGGCGCTCGCCGTACTTGCCTTGGGCGGCGGCGCGGAAGCGCTGCAGGACCTCGGAGTAGATGTGCAGCGTGATGGGCTCGGCCCAGCGGGTCAGGGCATGGGCCCGCGCCCAGTGCAGGTAACCCTTGTTCCAGTTGCGCATGTACTGGTAGCTGCGCGGCAGCTCATGGTGGAAGACGCAGTTGTTGGCCGCGTACTGCTCCCACTGGCGCGGGTTGGGCTCACCCTTCAGGAACTTCTCGCCGAACTTGCCGCGCCAGCCGGCCAGGAAGCCGATGCCGGAGCCGGGCGAGGTCTCGTAGTTGACGACGAAATCGGGATAGTTGCGGTACTTGGGCGTGCCGTCGGGCTTGGTGAAGGCCGGCAACTTCAGGCGCGCGCCCAGTTCGATGACGACGTCCTGGAACGGCCGGCACTCGCCCTTCGGCGGCAGCACCGGCAGACGCACGGCGTCCACGGGGCCGTCGAACTCCGAGATGGGCCGGTCGAGCATGGACAGGACATCATGGCGCTCCAGGTAGGTGGTGTCCGGCAGCACCAGATCTGCGAAGGCGACGGTCTCCGAGGCATAGGTGTCGCAGACGACCAGGAACGGGATCTTGTACTCGCCGTTGTCGTCCATGTCCGTCAGCATCTTGCGCGTCTCGACGGTGTTCATGGCCGAGTTCCACGCCATGTTGGCCATGAACAGGAACAGCGTGTCGATGGGGTACGGATCGCCGCGCCAGGCGTTGGTGATGACGTTGTGCATCAGGCCGTGCACCGACAGCGGATACTCCCAGGAGAACGCCTTGTCGATGCGCACCGGCTCGCCCTGCTCGTCCACGAACAGGTCCTCCGGCCGTGCCGGCCAGCCCAGCGGCAGGCCGTCCAAAGGCGTGTCCGGCTGCACGGCCTCGGGACCATGGGGCGGCTTCGGACAGGGGGGGATCGGCCGCGGGAACGGAGCGCGATGGCGGAAGCCGCCGGGCCGGTCGATGGTGCCGAGCACCGTCATCAGGATGCTCAGCGCGCGGATGGTGTGGAAGCCGTTGGAGTGGGCCGCGAGGCCGCGCATGGCATGGAAGGCCACCGGATTGCCGGTCACGCTGCTGTGCTCGTTGTCCCAGCAGTCGGTCCAGGTAATCGGCAGCTCGATCTTCTGGTCGCGGGCGGTGACGCCCATCTCGTAGGCAAGGCGGCGGATGGTGTCGGCCGGGATGCCGGTGATGCCCTCGGCCCATTCCGGCGTGTAGGGCTCCACGCGCTCCTTCAGCAGCTGGAACGATGGCTTGACCGGCGTACCGTCCGGCAGCTCATAGCTGCCCATCAGCCGCGGGTCGGCGCCCTTGGTGTGGGTCAGCACCGGACCGTTCTTGTTGCGCTCCCACCAGAGCTTGTTCTCCGGGTCCGTGCAGCCCTCGGTGACCTCGGCGTCCTTGTCGCGGTAGAACATGCCGTGGTCATCCCGCGAGGGGTCGTCGATGACCAGCTCGGCAGAGTTCGTGTACTGGATCAGAAAGTCGCGGTCGAACAGGCCGACCTTGATGATCTCGTGGATCAGGGCCAGGAACAACGCACCGTCTGTGCCCGGCTTGATCGGCACCCATTCATCGGCGATGGCCGAGTAGCCGGTGCGGACCGGATTGATGGAGATGAACCGCCCGCCGCGCCGCTTGAACTTGGAGATGTGCATCTTCAGCGGGTTGGAGTGATGGTCCTCGGCGGTGCCGATCATCACGAACAGCTTGGCCCGGTCCAGGTCAGGCCCGCCGAACTCCCAGAACGAGCCACCGATGCTGTAGATCATGCCGGCGGCCATGTTGACGGAGCAGAAGCCGCCGTGGGCGGCGTAGTTGGGCGTGCCGAACTGCTTCGCGAACATGCCGGTCAGGGCCTGCATCTGGTCGCGGCCGGTGAACAGCGCGAACTTCTTCGGGTCCTCCGCGCGCAGCTTCGCGAGCCGCTCGCTCAGCATGTCCATCGCTTCATCCCAGGAGATCTCCTCGAATTCCCCCTCGCCGCGCCTCGCCCCCGGCTTGCGCCGCAGCGGCTTGGTCAGCCGCGCGGGCGACACCTGTTTCATGATGCCGGAGCTGCCCTTGGCGCAGATAACCCCCTGATTCAGAGGATGGTTGGGGTTGCCCTCGATGTACCGGACCTGGCCGTCGCGCAGGTGCACGCGGATACCGCAACGGCAGGCGCACATGTAGCAGGTGGTCTCTTTGACCTCGGTGCGGCCGAGGTCACGGTCGTGTTGAACGGCGGGGTCTTGCATGGGCAGGGGCTTCCGTTGGGCATACAAACTATCGGTACATTCTAAATTTCCGGCACTGCATTTGCTAAGGCTTTTCCGGCATTCAACGGCGCACATCCCGTGGTTGACGCAGCCGTCGCCACTCGTTCCCGCGCGAAAGACGGGTTCGGCGACCGGAGGTTCCGGGTAGACTGTGGCTGTCCGGCAGGCGGGGTTGAGCCGACCGCGCAGCACAAAGAGACCTTCATGACAGCACTGGATCACCGCCTGTCCATCGCCCCGATGCTCGACTGGACTGACCGCCATTTCCGCTATTTCGCGCGGCTGATCACGCGCCGCACGCTGCTGTACACCGAGATGCTCACCACCGGCGCGCTGCTGCACGGGGACCGCGAGCGCTTCCTGCGCTTCGACCCGGCCGAGCATCCCGTGGCCCTGCAGCTCGGCGGCTCGCAGCCCTCGGAGATGGCGGCCTGCGCACGCATGGCCGCGGACCGGGGCTACGACGAGGTCAACATCAACGTCGGCTGCCCGTCGGACCGGGTGCAGAACGGCCGCTTCGGTGCGTGCCTGATGGCGGAGCCGGGAGTCGTCGCCGACTGTGTCGCGGCGATGAAGGCGGCCGTGGACGTGCCGGTGACGGTTAAGACCCGCATCGGGATCGATGACCGCGACAGCTACGAGGAGCTGGCCGCGTTCACCGACACCGTGGCCGCCGCCTGCGACCTGCTCATCGTCCATGCCCGCAAGGCCTGGCTCAAGGGCTTGAGCCCCAAGGAGAACCGGGACGTGCCGCCGCTGCGCTACGATGTCGTGGAGCGGCTGAAAGGCGACTTCCCGACCGTGCCCATGGTCATCAACGGGGGCATCACGACGCTGGAGCAGGCCAATGCGATGTTGGTCACCTTCGACGGGGTCATGATCGGCCGGGAGTCCTATCAGAACCCCTGGATGCTGGCGGCGGCCGACGGGCTGATCTTCGGCGATCCGGGCCCGCCGCCGACACCTGAGGCCGTGCTCGACGGGCTGTTTCCATATATCGAGCGCAACCTGGCCGAAGGCGTGCCGTTGAACGCGATGACGCGCCACATTCTGGGACTGTTCCACGGGCGCCCCGGCGCCAAGGCCTGGCGCAGGCACTTGAGCGAGAATGCGCACCGGCCCGGCGCCGATATCGAGGTGCTGCGGGCGGCGGCCGCGGCCATCGGCGGGGGCCGGGCGCCGGATCGTCCGCGCCGGTGAGCCGGCGGCCGAGGCACGTGCGGGCCGCATCGCGCCTCGCTGCGCTGGCGCGGTCGCGGCTGAGGCTGCTCTCACGGAGGCTCAGGCCGCGGCGGTCGGACGCCGGACACTCGCCTCGGACCCGCCAACCCCGTACACTCCCGCCGCGCGGACGGATGCGCCGACTTCGGTCGGCCCGCCGCGTGCCCGGCTCAATGCCGGGAGCGGCGTCTTGCCTTGCGCAGGGCGCCTGCGCCGGTCCGAGGTGAGCCTCGAGCTTGGCCGTACCGCCCCCGCGAGCCATGGAACATCGGGCCGGCGCCGGCATGGCTGCCGGCTATCCGCCCCACTGAATGACCCGCGAACGCAATCCCTTGGAGACGATCGCGCCGATGCCGCCGACAGCGAACGACGACGATAGCGGGCTGCCGCCGCGCCCCCGCCTGGTCCTGCGCATCGGCTTCGCCGGCAGGCGCAACCTGACCGCCGACGACGAGGCGCGGCTCGGCCGCGCACTGGACCGGGTCTTCGGCAGCATCGCCCGTCGGCTCATGGCCTTGCAGCCGGACGATCCCCGGGCGGATTCGGCCTGCGGCATCACGGGCTTCTACGACCCCACTCGACCGCCGCTGCTGCGCCTGGTGACCGGGCTTTGCGAAGGCGCGGATACGGCCGCGGTGCTGGCGCTGGAGCGTCTCGACACGGCCGGCGGCGGCGCCCCGGACGCTGCCGGCCGGCCCGGGGCGGCCGGCCTTGAGACCACGCTCGCAGCGGTGCTGCCGTTCGACATCCAAAGCTACCGGTCCAGTCGCTACGGCTGGTTCCTGGCCGAGTTCGACCGCCAGGCCGGCCTTTGCGAGTACATCGTCGAGCTGGACGGCATTCACGATCTTCCGCAGCCGGACACGGACCTGGCGCAGGTGCGACGCCAGAAGGGCTATAGGGCCCAGTCGGCGGTGCTGCTGCGCCAGGCGGACCTCTTGCTGGCCGCAGCCGACCCGCACGAGCCGGGCAAGGCCGGCGGCACGCTGGAGACGGTGCACGCGGCCCTCGACTTCGAGCTGCCGGTGATCTTCATCGACACCGGCGACGCGTCGGTCCGACTGCTGGACCCGGGCGACGACCCGGTCTCGGTGCTGGCGCTGCCGCCTCCAACGGACGCAGACCTGGACCGGGGCATCGACGCCCTGGTGACGCGGCTGGTCGCCGACCCGGATCCGGACGCAGGCTGCGCGGCCGACGGCGGTGCCGGCCTGGCGCTGCTGCGAGAGGTCTTCGACGGCGGCAAAGTGCCCCCAACGCCGGCCGCGTTGCGGGGCATGGACCGCTGGCGGCTCGCCAGCTGGCGCTGGCTGAAGAAGCGCCTGGGGCGGGGCGGGACAGCCGCGAGCGCGGCCGCCACGGGCGATGCTGGCGATGCCGACGACGCCGCCGAGACGCCGTTCGACGAGACCCACTCGCCCTATCACCGCTGGCGCGACCGCGCCCGCCGCCTGAATCGCCACTACGACGGACTCTACCGCGGCGCCTTCGTGCTCGCCTACGGCCTGGCGGTCGCAGCGGTACTGCTGGCGGGATTGGGCCTGGTGCTGCTGGGCGAGCAGAGCGACAACGCCATGCTGCTGAGTCGCATCATGTCCAACGCGAGCCAGATGGCTGCGTCTGCCGGTAGCGACGCGGCGACGGCAGCGGCCTGGCTGATCCCGGCCCTGTTGCTGCTCGGGCTCGGAAACCTCGTCATCGTCCGGTTGCTGGCCCGCAACACAGAGCCCGCCAATGACGGACACTGGTGCGACCTTGCCGTCAATTACCGCTACCTGGCCGAACGGCTGCGTGCCCTGTATTACCTGCCGCTCACCGGAAGCTTCCAGCCACCGGCCGCGGCGCCGGCCCGCGCCGCCTCGCGCGTGGCCAACCAGAGCCGGGTGGACTGGCTGTGCGGGGCCATCACTCGGGCCGTCTCGCCGGCGAGATTCGCAGAGGTCGCATTCGTGCCCGCCTGGGACGGCAGCGGCCACCTCGACGTGCGCGTCGTGCGCCCGCGACCGCGCCGCGCGCTGGCCTTGATCCAGGAGCACTGGGTGCGCGGCCAAAGCGCCCATCACGCCCGCAACGCCCGTCTCATGGGCCGGCTGGACCAGTTCACGGCGCGGGCGGCGCGGCGGCTCAGCACCGCAGTGGTGGCCGTGGTCCTGCTCGACCTGCTGCTCGTCGCCTGGGGCGCCGTCGGCACCATGCCGGCGTCAGCGATCCAACCCGCGCACCTGGCCGCGCCCTGGCTCATGTTCCTTGCCGCGCTGCTGCCGGCGGCCGTGGCATCGCTGAACGGCCTGCGCTTCCAGAGCGAGTGCCAGCGCCGGGCCGAGCGCTCCTTGCACCTGCACCGCGTGCTCGGCGGGCGCCGCCGCCAGATTGCGGAACTGGCGGCGCGCATGGACGCGGCCGCGGCCCGTCCGGACGACGACATCGGCGCCTGGACCCTGGACGCGCTCCGCGCCGGCGAGCGCGTGGCCGGCGACTGCGTGCTGGAGGTCGCGGACTGGTCCGTGCTCTATGCGAAGGAGCTGCCGGAGACCTGAGCGCCGCCAGCCGCGGTGGCTCGCCCGGCGGGCACAGGCATTGCTTCTTCCGGATTGCATAGACCCGCCTGCCAACAACCCCGACTACCTTGTCCTGGCTCCCCCTCACCCTCGCCTGCGCCTTCTGCCTGGCCTCGGCCGATGCCGGGACCAAGGCTTGGCTAAAGGATTATTCGGCTTGGGAGCTGGCGCTGATCCGCTTCACGCTGACGGCGCTGGTGCTGATGCCGCTGCTGGCCGGGCTGCCCAATCCGCTCGCGCTGCCGCTGGCGTTCTGGGGCTGGCTGGCGCTGCTGGTACCACTGGAAGTGGCGGCGATGCTGCTGTACATGGCCGCGATCCGTGACCATCCGCTGTCCCTGACGGTGCCCTACCTGGCCTTCACGCCGGCCTTCGTGATCCTGATCGCGTTCCTGCTGCTGGGCGAGCGCATCAGCGCCGGCGGTGCGTCCGGCGTGCTGTTGGTCGTAGCCGGGGCCTGGCTGCTGAACGTGCAGCACGCCCGGCTCGGGGACTGGCGCAGCTGGACGCGGCCGCTGCGGGCCATCCTCTGGGAGCCGGGCTCGCGGATGATGCTCGGCGTGGCGCTGATCTATGCCTTCACGGCCGTCATGGGCAAAGCGGCGATGCTCTACGTGGGTCCACAGCACTTCGGGGCGCTGTACTTTCTGATCATCGGCTTGGTGCTGCTGCCGATGTTCGTACTGCCGCCGGCTGCCGTGCGCGGGATGGGCGCCCAGCGGCTGTCGCCGCGGCGGCTGCTGCGGCGCCCGCGCGCCGTGCTCGCGGTCGCGCTGCTGAATGCGGGCATGATCTATACGCACTTCATGGCCCTGCAGAGGGTCGAGGTGGCCTACATGATCGCGGTCAAGCGCACCAGCCTGCTATTCGGCATCCTCTACGGTGCGCTGCTGTTCCACGAGAGCGGCCTGTCCACGCGGCTGCCGGCGGGGCTCCTGATGCTGGCGGGCGTGTTCGTGATCCTGCTGGCCTGACCCCATCCTGCCTCGCCGGGAGCCCTGTGCGCACGCGACCAACATGCCCGACATCAAGCAAGCCTTCCCGCCGATCCTGGGCGAGACACCGCGATTGCTGATCCTGGGCTCAATGCCCGGAGAGGCATCGCTGCGGCTGGGGCAGTATTACGGTCACGGCCGCAACGCCTTCTGGCCCATTCTGTGCGAGTTGCTCGGCGTGCCGGCCGAGGCCGACTATTCGACGCGCACGCGGGCGCTGATCGAGCGCGGCATCGCGCTGTGGGACGTCATCGCCGCCTGCGAGCGGGACGGGAGCCTGGACACAGCGATCCGGCCGGCGTCGATTCAAGTCAATGACTTCGCGACCCTGTTGGAGGCGCAACCGAGCATCGGCCGGATCGCCTTCAACGGCGGCAAGGCCGAGCGCGAGTACCGGCGCCGGGTGCTGCCATCTCTACCGGACCGGCAGCGGCAGCTCCCGCTGGCCCGCCTGCCGTCGACGAGTCCGGCCCATGCCGGCATGCGCTTCGAGGCCAAGCTCGCAGCCTGGCGTGTGCTGCTGAATTGGCTGGCCGACTAGGGACCTGGCAAGGGTCGGCGCTAGAATGCACGTCAGTACGTACCAATGATGCAGCAGGGGAACATGGCTCTGACGACTGCGGCCCAGCCCGCGGCCACGATCCTGATGGCGCTCTCGCTCGCCGCCGCCGGCGCCCTGGCAGCGCCGGCGGTGTCGAGCGCCGCCGGCGCCGACGCGACGCCCGCGCCCGCCACTCCGGCTCCCGGCACGGACCCCTATGACGCCTACCTTTCGCTGATGCGCGAGGTGGCACGGGCCGAGGGCCGCGTCAGCGACCTGCGCAAGGAGCGGGACGAGGCCCTGACCAGATTGGAGTCCCAGCGCACCCCACCAGCCGCCGACGGCGCGCCATCCGCGTCCCCGCCGAGCCCCCGCGACGCGCAGATCGACGCCCGCATCGCGCAGGAGTCCGAACACTTCGCCCGCGAGATCGCGGCCGCCGAGGCGCACCTCCAGGCGCTGGCACAGCGGGCCGCCGACCTCAAGGCGACACTACCCTGACCGGAGCCGGCGTGCACGATCACGGCCACCACCACCATCACGGCGAGCACGGACACCATGGCACCGACTCCGGGCGCCTACTGACGCTGGCCGTGAGCCTGACCCTGGGCTTCGCGCTGGTCGAGGCCATCGGCGGACTCGTCGCCGGCTCCCTGGCACTGCTGAGCGATGCCGGCCACATGGTCACCGACAGCCTGGCCTTGGCGATGGCGGCCATCGCCGCCTGGATCGCCCGGCGGCCGCCGTCGCGCCGCCACAGCTATGGGCTCGGGCGCATCGAGACCCTGGCCGCCTTCGTCAACGCCCTGGTCATGATCGGCATCGTCGTCGCCGTGACCAGCTTCGCGGTGGGCCGGGTGCTGACGCCGCAACCGGTTGCCGGCGGCGTGGTCACGTGGGTCGCGCTGATCGGGCTGCTGGTGAACCTCGCGGTCGCCTGGCTGCTGATGGGCGGGCGCCGCAACGTCAACGTCAAGGCCGCATTACTACACGTGCTGGGCGATCTGCTCGGCTCGGTGGCGGCGCTGATCTCGGGCGTCGTCATCCTGCACACGGGCTGGACGCCGATCGACCCGCTGCTGTCGCTGTGCATCGCCGCGCTGATCCTGGTCTCCGCGGTGCGCGTGCTGCGCGAGGCCCTGCATGCACTCCTCGACGGCGTGCCCCCGGACATCGACCTGGCCAGGGTCGGCGACGAGCTGGCCGCCCTCGACGAGGTCGTATCGGTGCACGATCTGCACATCTGGCTCATCGCCGCGGATCGCAGCGCGCTGTCCGCCCATGTCGTGATCCGGCGCATGGACGACTGGCCTGCCGTGCTGACCCGTATCCGCGCCCATGTCGGCACGCACCACGGCATCGATCACGTCACGCTACAGCCGGAGCCGCTGGAGACGGTGCTCCGATTCACGCCCCGCACTGCCACCGCGCCGGCGCCGGTACAGCACCATTGAGACCGGCCCATCCACGGGATTCCCCCAACTAGAATCCGCCAACTGCATCACGGCATACTTGGGCTAAAGATCTTGGCTCGCACCCTTTAGGGTCCGTGTCCATAGACAAGAAGAACATCCGCGGCGCCCCCGACACGACCGCGAGCGCCGAGAGCACCAGCTAGAGGCAGATGATGGGCAAGCACGCGATGGGATTTCTGCGACACAGGCGCGATGATGCCGCGCATGCACAGGGCCGTCGCCCGGACCGGCACGACGACGGCAAAGCCGAGCTCGCAGCCACGCCCGCGGGCCTGGCCCCGGCCCAGCGCGCAAGCATCGAAGCCAGTCTCAGCGAGCGCGGCATCGGCGATGCGCTGGAACGGCACATGTTCCTCGCCGCGCTGGACTACCAGATCTCCTCCTTCGCCGGCCGCCTGGCAGAGACTGCCGGTGGCGGTGCCGAGGTCGCCGACCAAGTCTGCACCACCGCCAATGGGCCGGAGGGCTGCACCGGTGACGAGGCCCAGCGCCTCTGCCGCGCCTTCGTCGCCGAGCTCGCCCGCGCCTACGACGCCTGCTTCGAGACCCCGCCCACCGCCGACAGCGATGGCCCCTTCAGCGGCGTCCTCGGCATGCTGCGCGAGGCCACCGGCCTGATGCTGCACTGCGATCGGCGGCTGATCGACCAGGCCATCGGCATGGCGGCCCCGGGCAGCCCCTGACCTGCCGCCGCTGGATCAAGGTGACCAAGTGGTCCCGGCCCTGATCGCCGAGCTGCTGCCGGCGGGCTTGAGCGAACGGGTGCGGCGGCCGTGGCGGCGGCGCTGATGTCCAGCATCGACTCGACGCTGAACTGCGCCTCGGCGCTGCTGACGCTCTACACACTCACGCTTCGCTGCGCGCGCGCCAGTCGCGGCTGAAGCCGCTGCCACAATGGCGCGGGACGCGCCCAGGGCATATCCCGATATTCATTTGGGTCGTGAATGTCAAGCCCTTGCCAGATCGGCTCCGGCGCCCGCCATTGCACGTCACCATGACATTCAATTCACTGGTGCAAGCCTCGCACAGCGCCGCGGAGCGCCAAAAAGCCGC
>Ga0316576_10002320_pt1 | contig 10791 bp, 7 predicted proteins | sample S0NA_FD_203075 | JGI IMG/M metagenome (GOLD analysis project Ga0316576, IMG submission 203075) | Rhizosphere microbial communities from salt marsh grasses in Alabama, United States - S0-2_050615r3r5 | ecosystem: Host-associated > Plants > Roots > Rhizosphere | place: USA: Alabama | collected... | reverse complement strand
CGCCTCGAGGCCAACGAGTCCTTCAGCATCTTCCAGAACCACGTGGACGGCGAGCTGGCATCGATCCAGCGCCGCCTGGCCGGGCTGCAGGAGCCTACGGGATCAGCTGGTTCCTCCAGAGCATGATGGGGGGATCCTCCCAGCTCGCCGAGGTCACGATGTCCATGTCGAGGTCGTTGTCGATGTCCCCCACCCGCGCCTTGTAGGCGCTCTTGTCGGCGACCCGGAAGCGCGTCCACTCCTGGCCCTCGACCGAGTTCAGAAACACCACGATCTCGGGACTCTGTGTCCGCTTGAGCGTGGCGGCCACGATGTCGTCGTCCCCGTCGCCGTCCATGTCTGCGGCACGGAGGGTGTGGCAGTAGTCGACGACGCCGATCTCGTGCTTCCGCCAGGAGTCCGGCCCTGCCTTGGGGTCGTCGCTGGAGTACCAGGTCACCTCGTAGCCGGGCTTCTCCGAGTGGGAGAACGCCACGTCCGGCCGAGTGTCCGTGTCGAAGTCGCCGATGGCGATGCGGACGCTGTGGTCCTGCCAGCCCCCGGTCACGTCGGTGAACCACTGGTCGTCGATCACGTGGGACGGCCAGTCGTCCTTCCGGGGGTCGGCGGGGCACTCGAGCCAGTAGCCGTTCATGATCGCGTCGTAGTCCCCGTCCTCGTCGAGGTCAGCCAGGGTCATGCCCTCTCGCTCCCGGTTCTGGATCTTCCGCTCGGTCCACTTCTCCGGGCTCTCCTGGAAGTAGAGGGCGAAGAAGTGCTTGGTCCGCACGGCCAGATCGGGCTTGCCGTCGTGATCGATGTCGGCCACGTAGAGGTCCTTGACCTCGCTGTCTGCTTCGACCTCCGCCACGAGCGACTCCTTCCAGCCCTCCGTGGCCCTCCCGCCCGGATTCTCGAACCACCACACCTGGGCGCTGGAGTCGTTGCCCTTGGCCGTGACCACGTCGAGGTCGCCGTCCCCGTCGACGTCGGACAGCACGATCCCGTCGCCGAAGATGTGGTCGCCGTCCTTGATGATCGACTTCGTCCAGTCCGGGTAGCGGTACCAGGACACCGACCCGTCGGAGTCCACGCCCCGGTTCGTCGACCAGGTGTGGAGAACGAGGTCGTTCTTGCCGTCTCCATCGATGTCACCGATGGCCAGGCGCCCCTCCCCCCCGGGGTCCACCACCGAGTACTCGAAGGTGAGCGGGGCCGCCTTCTCGGCCGGCTCCGGCTCCGGGGCGGGCTCGGGCGCCCGCGTGCAGGCCAGGCTCTCCAACGCGGCGAACGCCAGCAGGGTCAGGGCAGCGCGGGCGACGGGTGGGGTCTTCATCACGATCATCGCTCCTTCCCGATGATGCCGCAGTCTGGAACGCGACCTACCTTCCCGGATAGACCGGCGCCACGAGGTCCGGTGTCTCGGCGTAGCGGCTCTCGCTGGCCCAGAGGATCCCACGTTGCATGATCGTCAGGGCTTCGGGGACTTCGAAGTCTTTTGCCACGTGGCCGAGCGACGTGTAGAACACGCGGCCCTTGGCGTAGACCTTCTTCCAGGCAACCGGCATCGTGGCCCCGTCGATCCAGGGCGCGTGCTCCCCGGAGAAGGTCGTGGTCGCCAGGACCGTGACGTTCGGGTCGACGTGCATGTAGTACTGCTCACTGTGCATCTTGAAGCTCGAGAGCCCGGCCGTGATCGGATCGTCCTCGTCCGTGATGTCCACGGTGTAGTCGATGACGCCCCCGGGGTGGGCCACCCACTGCCCGCCGACCATGAACTGGTACTCCGTCTCCTGACGGTAGGCGTCGCCAAGGCCACCGTGCCACCCGGCGATGCCGACGCCGCCCCGGACCGCCCCAAGGAGCCCGGCCAGGTTCTCCGGGCTGATGGTGCCCATGGTCCAGACCTGGACCACGAGGTCGAGGGATCCCATGAGCCCCTCGTCCGCGTAGACATCCTGGCTGTCGGAGACGGTGACGTTCCAGCCCAGGGACTTCATCCAGGGCACGAAGAGGTCACGGCACTCCTCGGGCTCGTGGCCCGGCCACCCGCCGTACACGAAGAGGACCTTCTTCTCCGTGGGCCCGGCCGAGCCGGGCTCCGGCGGAGGGAGCGGCGCGGACGCCACTCCCGCCCCGACGACGAGAAGCCCCGCCGCCACCGTGAGCAGTCGAAAGAAGGGCCGCCCAGAGGCGGCCCGGGTCGTGGATTGCTGGGTCTTCTGGCTCTTCATGGCCCGAATCCTACCCCAAAGGACCCGGGCGGGTCCGGTATGATCGGAAAGCAGGTGAACCGATGGGCCGGGTGATCGTCGCCGACGACAGCCTTCTCGTCCGCCGCATGTTCCAGAGACTCCTGGGCGAGGCGGGGCACGAGGTCATTGCCGTGGGCGACGGCCTCGAGGCCGTCGAGTCCGCCTTCGCCGGGGAGGTCGACCTCATCATTCTCGACGTGCTGATGCCCCGGATGAACGGCTACGTGGCCTGCCGCCTCCTGAAGAGCGAGCCCTCGACCCGGGCCGTCCCCGTCCTCATGCTCAGCGGCCAGGCCGACATCGGCGACCGGTACTGGGGCCTCGAGACCGGGGCCGACCACTACGTGACGAAGGACGCCCCCCCGGAGAGGCTCCTCGATCTGGTCAACGAGCTGGTCTCCGGGCCGCCACCCCCGGCCCCCGGCTCCACCCGCCGAGCACAGCCAGACCGACATCCTCGGGCGCGTGAGCGAGCTCCTGGACCGGAAGCTCTTCGAGGCCACGATCCTCTCGGAGCTCGGGCAGGTCGCGGGCTCCCTCGAACGTGTCGGCGAGGCCTTCACCTCGGTCATGGAGGTCGTGGCTCGGGCCGTCGACTACTCGGTGGGCTCGCTGGCGTTCGCCGATGGCGACGATCTGGAGATCATGGTGATGGCCCGGCGACCGCTGGCCATGCCGGTCGTCGACGCGTTCGAGGCCCAGGTCGCGGCCAGCGCGACCCGCGAGAGAGGGGCGGGGCCGCCCCTGCGAGCGGTCATGCGTCGGTTCTCCAGCACGGCCGGAAGCGAGCCGGAATCACCCACGGCAGAACCCCTCGACGGCTTCGAGAGCTTCTCGGTCACGCGGGGCGGTTCCCTGAACGGGCTCCTGGCTCTCGCGGGCCCCTCGGTCGCGCAGACGGCGAACGAGCACCGGGCCTTCCTCGGCCGGGTGGCGAGCCAGGCCCTCATCGTCACCGAGAACGCGCGCCTCTTCCATCGGGTCCGGGACCTGTCGCTGCGCGACGGGCTCACCGGCCTCTACAACCACCGACACTCGATGGAGCTCGTGAACGAGGAGTTCGAGCGCGCCAGCCGGTACGGCACGCCCCTTAGCCTTCTCATGATCGACCTCGACCACTTCAAGAGCTTCAACGACGAGAACGGGCACCTGGCCGGGGACGCGGCGCTCAAGGCCGTGGGTCGGCTTCTCTCCGACGCCATTCGGACCGTGGACCACGTGGGGCGCCACGGAGGCGAGGAGTTTCTCGTCATCCTCTCCCACACCGACCACGAATCGGCCCGTCGTACGGCGGAGCGCCTGCGGTCGCTGGTCGAGGGCCACCCGTTCGGCCCCGGTTCCGCGCCCCGCCGCATCACCGCGAGCATCGGGGTGGCGACACATCCCGGCTCCGATGCTCGCTCGCCAATGGAGCTGCTCAGGGAGGCGGACCGGGCCCTCTACCGCGCCAAAGAGGCGGGCCGCAACCGGGTGGGGTGAGCGGGGGAGCGCCGGCGTGTACACTCTCGCCAGGGGAGGCCCCATGATCCGCACCGTCGCGTGTCTGCTCGCGTTCACCCTCGTGGCCGCTCTCGGGCCGGGCGCGGACCTGGAGGACATCCAGAAGCGTGGTGTCCTGAGGGTCATCGCCCAGAAGGGCGAGGCGCCGGAGATGTTCCGCTTCTCGGGCTCCGGCGAGCCCGGCTTCGAACGCGAGATGCTTCAGGGCTTCGCCACCCTCTACGATCTCTCCCTCGAACCCGTCCCGGTGGGCACGTCGGCCGACCGCATCCCCGCCCTGCTGCGCGGCGACGGAGACGTCATCGTCGGCATCGTGAACACGGCAAAGCGTCGCGAGCAGATCGCCTTCACCCCCGAGGTCCTGCCCGCCCGCCACCTGGTGGTGACCTGCGCGCCCGGCGCCCGGGTGCAGACCATCGAGGAGTTCCGGAAGGCGAAGGTGGGTGTCGTCGACGGCACGTCGTGGAAGGACGAGGCGGTCGCGGCGGGAGTGCCGGTGTCGGAGATGACGCTCTTCCCCACGCGGGAGCCCGTCTTCGAAGCGCTCGAGAGCGGCCATGTCACGGCCACGGTGATGACCACGACGGACTTCCTGCTCGCGGCCCGGTCGCACACCTGCCTCGAGGGCGGGGTGGACCTGGGTGCGCCCGGCAGCGCCGGCTGGGGAGTGCGCAAGGAGAGCCCTGACCTTCAGGCCGCGCTCGACGCGTACATCTCGAACTACCGCGCCGGACCGTCGTGGAACCGCCTCATCGTGAAGTACTTCGGCGACCAGGCGCTGCGGGCCCTGGGCCGCGAGTAGCGGCCCTCGGTCTACTGCCGCCCTCGGGCGATCAGGTCCAGAGCATCCTTGTTGAAGTACTTCAGGACGATCCGGTGCCAGGACGGGGAGCTCAGCAGCGACCGCAGGAACTCGTCGAGAGCCCGCCGCAGCGCCGGGTCCTCCTTGCGAAGCCCCCACCCGGCGCTCGCCGCCGAGCCGACCAGGAGACCGGCCTGCAGCATCCCGTCGTCGCGCTGCGCCTGGGCGAAGTCCGTGACGGACATGACGACGGCGTCCACCTCCCCCTCCCTGAGGTCCTGAAGCACCCTCAGCGCCCCCTCCGACTGGACCAGATTCTCCTCTGGCACCCCGGCCTCGAGGGCGGCGCCAGTCCAGGAGCTTCCGGCGACCGTGCCTACGCGACGCGCCCGCAGGTCGGCCAGAGTGTTGACGGGCGGAGAGGGCTTGCGACTGACCGCCACGTGCCGGGCCGGGAGGGTTTCCACGGTGAAGGCAATCTTCTCGCGACGCGCGGGCGTGTTGATGATCCCGGTGACCACGTCGCCGCGTCCCTCCAGCAGCGTCGGGATGACGTCCTCGAATCGGTCGACCGCGACGATCTCGACCCGGAGCCCCCGGCTACGGGCGAACGCCTCCACCATCTCGCGCTCGAGGCCCGGATCACCGTCCTCGGCGAACGAGAACATGTGCGGCAGCTCGTCGGCGGAGACCACCACGCGCAGCGCCCCGCGCTCCTCGATCTCGGCCAGGTCGGCCTGGGCCGGCGCGACCCAGACCACGCCGACCACGACCCCGAGGAGAAGAGCGACGACCCTGAGCCTGCTCACACTGACCTCCAGTCCCGAGGGGCGGTCTGCCTCGGCCCCTGGCGGTCGCAAGCCTACCCGGCGCCGTGGGATCGGGCAAGAAGCGAGTGGACCGGCGGAGAGAATCCCCCGTCCTGGCGTGCTAATCTTCGACAACGCAATGCCACCCACACTGGACCAGGACCCAGCGCGTTGGACGCAGGTCGACGCGTTGTTCGACGAGGCCCTGGGTCGCCCGTCGAACGAGCGTGAGGCCTGGCTCCGCGAGGCGTGTGGCCACGACGAGGCGCTTTTCCAGAAGATCAGGCGGCTTCTGGATCTGGCCTCGAGCGACGACGCCCTGCTCCCCGCCGAAGGGGGCATGGCGGCCCCCCTCTGGGAGGGCCTGTTGGGCAAGGGGTTCGAGGCGGCCCGGGACTCGGACGACCTCCCGCCGGGTCGGGAGGTGGGCCCCTACCGCATCGTGAGCCTGCTCGGGCGCGGGGGAATGGGCGCGGTCTACGAAGCCGAGGATCCGAGGCTCGGACGTCGCGTGGCCCTCAAGGTCCTCCCACCGGAGCTCAGCCCTTCGGACCGGAGCCGGCGCCTCGAACGGGAGGCCCGGGCGCTCGCTGCCCTCGATCACCCGAGCATCGTTCACGTGTACTCGATCGAGGAGTCCGGCGACCTTCGGTTCATCGCCATGGAGCGAGTAAAGGGTCAGTCCCTCCAGGGCTTGATCCCCGGGGAGGGTTTGCCCCTCGCCCGCCTCCTCGAGATCGCCATCCCCCTGACCGATGCCCTCGCCTACGCCCACGCCGGGGGCATCATCCACCGCGACGTCAAGCCCGCCAACGTGATGGTGACCCACGAAGGCCAGGTCAAGGTCCTGGACTTCGGCCTTGCCAAGTCCGGGCCGGGAGCTGGCGCTGCCCCCGATCCCTCGATGACCCTGACCCGCGAGGGGCACGTGGTCGGGACGGTGTCCCACATGTCGCCGGAGCAGGCCGAGAACCGGAAGGTGGACCACCGCACCGACATCTTCGCGCTGGGGGTGACGCTGTTCGAGATGAGCACCGGACGCCTGCCCTTCACCGGGAAGAGCGCGGCGTCGGTGATGTCCGCGATCATCCGCGACACGCCGCCCTCCGTCACCGACCTGAACCCCCGGATGCCGGCGGAGCTGGCCCGCGTCGTCCGACGCTGCCTGGCCAAGGACGTCGACCGGCGCTACCAGTCGGCCCTCGACGTCCGCAACGACCTCGAGGAGCTGCAGCTGCAGCTCAACAGCGGAGAGCTCCGGGCCTCGAAGCGGCGCCGGCCCTGGCCCATCCTCGGTGCCGTCGGAGTCCTCGCGATGGTCGCGCTGGCGGCGGCCACCCTGATCCGTTCGCTCGAGCCGGCGGCGGTCCCACCGCCCCTCGACGGAACCTTCACCGCCCTCACCTCCGCCCCCGGCCTCGAGCTCTTCCCCAGCCTCTCTTCGGACGGCCGCTTCCTCGCGTTCACCGGGCGGGTGAACGGCCGCTGGAGCATCTATCTGCAGCGGGTCGAGGGACAGAGACCCATCAACCTCACCGGCGAGTCGGGGGCAGAGGACGTGCAGCCCGCCTTCTCCCCCGACGGGGAGCTCATCGCCTTCCGCTCGTCCCGCGACGGGGGCGGTCTCTTCCTCATGGGAGCCACCGGGGAGCTCGAGCGGAGGCTCACCGACTTCGGGTGGAACCCGACATGGTCGCCCGACGGCGGGGAGATCGCCTTCGCCACCAAGCCGATCTTCGACACGCCCTACGATCGACCCTCGCGGAGCGAGCTGTGGGCGGTCGGCCTCGAGGGCGGACAACCTCGGCGAGTGGGGGGAGCCGACGCCGTCCAGCCCAGCTGGTCGCCCCACGGCCACCGGATCGCCTACTGGGGTCTGGTCGAGGGCGGCTCGCGACGGGACATCTGGACGATTCCCACCCGAGGGGGCGACCCCCGGCCCGTCACCGAGGACGAGGCCCTCGACTGGAGCCCGGCCTGGTCTCCGGACGGCGGTCACCTCTACTTCTCCAGCGACCGGGGCGGGAGCATGAACCTGTGGCGCGTCGCCATCGACGAGGTGAGCGGCGAGGTCCGGGGAGAGCCCGAGCGCGTCACCGCCCCCACCGCCTTCGCCCACCAGCCGACGTTCTCGGCGGACGGGCGCCGCATGGCCTACGTCTCCTCCCTGCTCGAGCAGAGGCTCCTGCGAATCCGGTTCGACGCCGCCTCGGGCCGGCCCCTGGGCGAGCCCGAGACGGTGGCCGACGACCTCCGGCGGGTGGGCTTCTCCCATGTGTCCCCGGACGGCGAGCTCGTCGTCTTCTCCCGGACCCATCCCCAGGAGGATCTCCTGCTGAGCCGCGTCGACGGGACCGGTCGGCGCCAGCTCACCGACGACCCCTATCGGGATCGACGTCCCCGCTTCTCGCCGGATGGCCAGAGGATCGCCTTCTACTCGAACCGGGGCGGCCACTACGAGATCTGGACCATCGACCGCGACGGCACCCACCTGCGGCAGCTGACCGAGGGCCCGAGCCAGGGCAACGCCCGCTACCCCATGTGGTCGCCCGACGGAAAGCGGCTGCTCTACAGCCGGGAGGGCGTGACCGGCGAGATCGTGTCCGCCGCCGCGGAGCCCGGCTCTCCGACCCAGCGGACACTGCCGGACTTCGACCCAGCGGGTTCCACCTTCGTCCCGGTGGACTGGTCGCCCGACGGACGCCTGGTGGCCGGGATGCTCCGGACCCCGGCCGACGAGCGTTCGGGCATCACCCTCTTCGACCTGGAGCAGGGTGCCTACGTGGAGCTCACCGACTTCGGACAGCTCCCGGAGTGGACGGCGGACGGACGGGCCCTGATCTTCCAGGGGCGCCTGCCCCAGGCCAGTGTCCACCGGGAGTACCCCCGGGACGAAGGCCTCCTCCTCGTCGACATAGCGACGAGGCAGACCCGCGAGCTGCTGAAGAGACCGGGGGCCACACTGATGTACCCGAGCGTCTCGCCGGACGGGCACTGGGTCTTCTTCGTGGAGGCGACGACGAGGGCCGACATCTGGATGCTCGAGGCCGACGACACGGCTGAGGGCCGGCGCGCTACGGCGCTTGCCGGTCCAGGGCGTTAGTCGTAGGCGGCAGGGTGGCTGATGGAGTGAGTGCGACAGGGCCAGCACGAATCCCAACGAGCTTCGGACCTCTCCTGTCCGGACCCCCGTGTACCGTTCCTGGGGAGAGGGAGGCTGACCGTGCAGGCACTGTCCGACAGCGAGCTGCTCAGGAGGCTGAGCGAAGCGGTGCGCCAGTCGCGCCGCAACGAGGTGGGCCTGGTGACCCTCATCGCCGAGGTCGACGCCCGAAAGCTCTACGCCCGGCGATCCTGCTCCTCGATGTTCGCGTACTGCACCGAGCTCCTCCACCTCTCCGAGCACGAGGCCTATCTGCGGATCGCAGTGGCGCGAGCCTCCCGGAAGCACCCGGTGCTGCTCACCATGCTGCGCGACGGGCGCCTGCACCTCGCGGCCATTGCCAAGCTGGGGCCCCACCTCACCGAGGCAAATCGGGACCGAGTGCTGAAGCGGGCGGTGCACAAGACGAAGCTCCAGGTCGAGGAGCTGGTGGCGGAGTTGATCCCCCGACCGGACACCCCTCCGGTCGTCCGGAAGCTGCCGGCGCGGTTCGAGCCGTCGATGGGGCAAGCTCCGCCGCCGCCTCATTCCCTCCTGCCCTCACACCCCCATCCACTCGCTCATCCGCAGCCGTCCCCCGACCCGAAACCCTCGGGCGACGCGCAAACCTCGGGTAGGCCCGGGCCTCAACTCGGTCCGGACCGAGTTGAGGGTCCCGCACTCAACGCAGCCTCGGCGGAAACGAGCTCGGCTCCGTCTGCGCCCACCCCCTCTGCGCCCGCTCCCTCCCCACCGGCGACGGGATGGCCCGTCCGGCCCCCTTCCCACCGGCCCTCCGTCGAGCCCCTGGCCCCGGCCCGCTACCGGGTCCAGTTCACTGCCAGCGCCGAGCTCCGGGAGAAGCTCGTGCGCCTGCAGAACCTGATGCGATCCCAGGTCCCCGACGGCGACCTGGAGACCCTCATCGACGACGCGGTCAGCGAGAAGCTCGAGCGGCTCGAGGCGAAGCGCTTCGCCAGGACCCGCGCTCCCCGCAAGACCCTGGCCGACGCGGATCCCACCCCGAGCTCGCGCCACATCCCGGCGCCCGTGCGACGGGCGGTTCACGAGCGTGACGGGGGGCGCTGCACCTACGAGGACGCCTCGGGTCGCCGGTGCACCGCTCGGGACCGGCTGGAGTTCCACCACCATCGCCGAGCCTTCGCCCGTGGCGGGGATCACAGCGTCGACAACCTCCGGCTCATGTGCCGGACCCACAACCGTCTGCTGGCCGAGGAGGAGTACGGGAAGGCGAAGATGGCCCGGCACGCCCAGCCTCGGAGCCCCCACGGGCACGCGCCCGAGATCAGTCCTCCCTCGTCCCCGGCGGCGGGAACCCCTTCGACGCGTCGTCCAGCACCAGCACCCAGTCCAGCATCTCGCCGGGAGCCGGGGGGACGAACTCCCGCTGCCCCTCCCGCGGGAACGTCCCCAGGGCCTCGGCCGACCCGTCCCGGGGGTTGAACCACCAGGCCCGGACCTCGTCCCCCGACAGCTTCTCGAGATCCACCGAGAACGGTCGGCCCGAGGGGGTGTACACCATGGCCCACGCGCCCCCCGAGTCCCGGGTGGCCTTGAGGCGGTAACGTCCCGCCCCGGGCACGGCGGTCTCGACCGCGTCGTTCACGATCACCGAGTCGTCGGGAATCCGGCTCCCCAGGGGTCGCGATTCCAGGAGCCACCGACCGTACTGCATCTGGCTCGATCCAGGCTGATCGAGGGCCTCGTACCACGGCATGAGGGGGAAGTTGACGGGATCGCGGCCCGGCTGCCACATCTGCCAGATGGAGTGGTGGCCGTAGGTGTGGCCGAAGGCCCCCGAGAAGAGGTCCCAGTACAAAGGCCTTCGGACGTCGGCCGCGACCGAGTGGCCGTTCTCTTCGGGCTTGAAGGACACCGGGTGGTCCTCGTAGATCGGCTCGCCGTCGATGATCGGCTTCGTGGGGGTGCGCCGGTAGTCGTCGAGGGTCCCGGCGTAGCCCTTCGTGAAGGTGGTGTCGTGGCCGTTCTGGCGCATGTTGAAGTCGAGCCAATCCTCGTCGTGGAAGTGCTGGGCCGAGCCCTGCCCTCCCATGGGGTGGAAGGTCATGAGGTGGGCGCCTCCGTCCCCGCGGCGAAGGCCCATCGCCATCCCACGGATGATCGCCGCGTCGGCGGCGGTCTCGACGGGCCGATCGCCCCCGAGGATCCAGATGAGGTCCTTCTCGTGGTACCGGTGTCCCAGCCACTCCCCGTAGTACTCGGCATTCTCCGGGGTGAAGACAACCGGGCCCACACCCCACTTGAGGTTCCACTTGTCGCCCC
>Ga0316576_10002319_pt1 | contig 10792 bp, 9 predicted proteins | sample S0NA_FD_203075 | JGI IMG/M metagenome (GOLD analysis project Ga0316576, IMG submission 203075) | Rhizosphere microbial communities from salt marsh grasses in Alabama, United States - S0-2_050615r3r5 | ecosystem: Host-associated > Plants > Roots > Rhizosphere | place: USA: Alabama | collected... | reverse complement strand
ACGCCATCTCCGCGACCCGCGCGGCCATCGAGGAGGGCATCGTCGCCGGTGGCGGCTCGGCCCTCATCCAGGCCGTCAAGGTCATCGGGGACCTCGGCCTCGAGGGCGACGAGGCCGTCGGTGCCCGGATCGTCCGGCGGGCGGCCAGCGAGCCCCTGCGCTGGATCGCCGACAACGCCGGCATACAGGGCTACGTCGCTGTCGCGAAGGTGCAGGAGCTCGACGCCGGGATGGGCCTGAACGCCGCCACCGGCGAGTACGAGGACCTCGTCAAGGCCGGCGTCATCGACCCGGTCAAGGTGACCCGGTCGGCCCTGCGCAACGCGGAGTCGATCGCCTCGATGGTGCTCACCACCGACACCCTGGTCGTCGACAAGCCCGAGGACGACGACGAGACCGCCGGTGGCCACGGCCACGGGCACGGCCACTGACACGGGACGCCGCCCCACCGGCGCCCCGCGAGATGGATGCCGCCTGCTCCCCCGGGGGCGGGCGGCATCCGTCGTCCCGACTCCTTGCCCATCCGTCCCCTCGACACGCCGTTCCGGCGGGAGGACGGCGGCCGAACGAGCATTGAGTCGCGGTGGGTCCCGGCCACCGCGCCGTAGGGTTGCGGGATGCGACTGCTCGGCCTGCTGGGAGGGATGAGCTGGACGTCCACCGAGTCCTACTACCGGGGGCTCAACGAGGGCGTGGCGGCGCGGCTCGGCGGGCTCCACTCGGCCCGGCTGGTGCTGCACAGCGTCGACTTCGCCCCGGTGGCCGAGGCGCAGCACGCGGGGGACTGGGCGGCGACGGCGCGGACCCTGTCGGACGCCGCGCGGGGGCTGAATGCCGCCGGCGCCGAGGCGATGCTCCTCGCGACCAACACCATGCACAAGGTGGCCGACGAGGTCGAAGCCGCCGCGGGCGTCCCGCTGCTCCACATCGCGGACCCGACCGCCGAGGTGCTGCTGGCAGCGGGTCACCGCCGCGTGGGACTGCTCGCGACCCGCTTCACCATGGAGGACACCTTCTACACGGCGCGTCTGGAGGCGCGCGGGCTGGAGGTCGTCGTCCCGGGCCCCGCCGACCGGGAGCTCGTGCACCGGGTGATCTACGACGAGCTCGTCCACGACGACGTCCGCGACGACTCCCGCCAGGCCTACCTCGAGGTCGTCGGGCGGCTGGCCGACGCCGGCGCCGAGGCGGTGGTCCTCGGGTGCACGGAGATCGGGCTGCTGCTGCGCGACGGCGACGCCGACCTGCCCTTCGCCGACACGACGGCGCTCCACGTCGCCGCCGGGGTCGACTGGCTGTGCTCCTGACGGACGGCCGACCCCCACTGGTTGCCCGTTCGTCCGGTCGTTCCCGGCGCGTCCCGGCGCGTCGCCGGACGATGTGGCAACAGGTCGGAGTGGGTCCGCGGGAGGGGTGGGTCAGGGGGCGGGGGTCTGCGCCGTGACCCGGATCGTCAGGTGCTCGAGGGTCACCACGTCGCCCGGGAGGACCTTGCGGCCCCGACGGGTCTCGACCTCGCCCCCGACCGTGACGAGGCCTCGCTCGACCACGTCTCGGGCCGTGGCGCCGTCGTCGACGACCCCGGCGAGCTTCAACAGCTGGCCGAGCCGGATCGCGTCGTCGCGGATGGGGACGGTCAGCTCGTTCGACACGGCGGCCAGGCTACGGGAGGCCGACCGCGCCGTGCCGGTCGCGCCGCCGCGGGAGGGGGCGGTGGGTCGTCGCCCGGCGGTGGGGGCGGACCTCGAGCTCGTGCCGCGCCCCGGTCCGCCCCCGGCTCCTCACCCCCGGGCTCTCGGCGGATGTGACGTCTGGTGAACGGGGCTCCTCATCTCACCGACGCCACCCTTCAGGACGCGATGTGGCGCGCCTGTGCGTAGTGCGACTCGCGTTCGTCCTCGGTGAGGCCACCCCAGACGCCGTAGGGCTCACGAACGGCCAGGGCGTGCCGGCGGCACTGCTGCAGGACCGGGCACGCGAGGCAGATCTCCTTCGCGGCCGTGGCACGAGTCCGGCGCTTGCTGCCGCGCTCACCCTCCGGGTGGAAGAACACCTCGGGGCCGACCCGGCGACAGGCGCCGTCGAGCTGCCACTCCCACAGGTCCGCGACGGGACCCGGAAGACGGGTGATCTCGGCCATGAACACAACCTCCACGGTGACCCGGCCGCCCTGCCGCGGCGACCCGCGACCACCGTAGGAAGCATTGGGTAGGGCGTGGGCAAACCCCGGGTAAGGAGTTGGTCAAGACGCTGACCTGCGGGATCACCGTGATGCCGCGGACGCGCCCGTGTGCTGTCCGAAGGACGGGGGCCCCAGCGCCTAGAATCGTGCAATGAGTCTTGGTCTCGACGAGCACCCCTGGTTCGCCTCCGGTCCGAACACCGCACCGGCCGGCGAGGCCGAGCACCCCGGCACCGGGAGCGCCCCCAAGGCGGAGCCCCCCGCCCCCTCGCCGTTCGCCGAGCTCGGGCTCACCTACGACGACGTGCTCCTCCAGCCGGGCGAGACCGATGTCGTCCCCAGCGAGGTCGACACGACGACCCGGCTGACCCGGGAGCTCTCGATCCGGGTGCCGCTCGTCTCCGCGGCCATGGACACCGTCACCGAGGCCCGGATGGCGATCGCGATGGCCCGGCACGGCGGCATCGGCGTCCTCCACCGCAACCTCTCGATCGAGGACCAGGCCTACCAGGTGGACCTCGTCAAGCGCACCCAGACCGGGATGATCTCGAACCCGGTGACGATCGGCCCCGATGCCACCCTCGAGGAGCTCGACGAGCGGTGCGGGCAGTACCGCGTCTCCGGCCTTCCGGTCGTCGACGACGCCGACCACCTGCTCGGGATCGTCACGAACCGCGACCTGCGGTTCACCCCGGTGGCGGAGTGGGCAGGGACCCTCGTCCGCGACGTGATGACCTCCATGCCGCTCATCACCGGCCGCGTCGGCATCAGTCACGAGGAGGCCACGCTGCTCCTGCGTCAGCACAAACGCGAGCGGCTGCCGATCATCGACGACGACGGTCGGCTGCACGGGCTGATCACGGTCAAGGACTTCGTGAAGTCGGAGCAGTTCCCCCACGCCAGCAAGGACGCCGACGGACGGCTCCTCGTGGCCGCTGCCATCGGCTACTTCGGTGATGCCTGGGAGCGCGCGACCACACTCGTCGAGGCCGGGGTCGACGTGCTCGTCCCCGATGTCGCCAACGGCCACGCCCGGCTCATGCTCGACATGATCCGACGGCTCAAGTCCGACCCCGCCACCCGGCACGTCCAGGTCATCGGCGGCAACATCGCCACCCGTGAGGGCGCCCAGGCGCTCGTCGACGCGGGGGTCGACGCGGTGAAGGTCGGGGTCGGCCCCGGCTCCATCTGCACCACCAGGGTCGTCGCCGGGGTCGGGGTGCCGCAGGTCACCGCAATCCACCATGCCTCGCTGGCCGCCCGGCCGGCGGGTGTCCCGGTCATCGGCGATGGTGGTCTGCAGTACTCCGGTGACATCGCCAAGGCGCTCGTGGCCGGGGCCGACACCGTGATGGTCGGCTCGCTCCTCGCCGGCTGCGAGGAGTCCCCCGGCGAGCTCGTGTTCATCAACGGGAAGCAGTTCAAGGCCTACCGCGGGATGGGCTCACTGGGCGCCATGGCCTCGCGCGGCAAGAGCTCGTTCTCGCGCGACCGGTACTTCCAGGCCGACGTCGTCTCGGACGACAAGATCGTGCCGGAGGGGATCGAGGGCCAGGTGGCCTACCGCGGTCCGCTCGGGGCGGTGCTGCACCAGCTCGTCGGCGGGTTGCACCAGTCGATGTTCTACGTCGGCGCTCGGACGGTCCCTGAGCTCAAGGCGAAGGGCCGGTTCATCCGGATCACGAGCGCGGGGTTGCGCGAGTCGCACCCGCACGACATCACCGGCGTCGTCGAGGCGCCGAACTACGCCCAGAAGGGCTGACGCGAGGGCGTTCGCCGGCCGCGAGGTGGCGATCCGTCAGGTCACGCGGTCCGGCGGGTGAGCGCATCCCGCCAGCTGCGGGCCGCCATCCCACCGTCGGCGGTGCGGTCCACCGAGGACGCCGCGAGCAGCCCGTGCGCGATGGCGCGGGTCACGCAGCCGGCCGCTGCGTCGTGGAGCTCGAGGAGGTCGAGCCCGTCGGGTGCGGGTCGTGCCCGGGTGGCGAGAGCGAACACGGCGTCGCCGTCGTAGGCAGTGTGCACGGGGGAGAGGGCCCTGGCCATCCCGGTGTGGGCGACGGCGGCGAGCCGGTGGCACCCCGCCTTCGAGAGGGTGGCGTCGGTGGCCACGACGGCGATGGTGGTGGCCCGCCCGGCACGCATCGCCTCCACCTCGGCGGCACGTGCGGCCCAGTGCGCCGCGACGAGGTCGGCATCCGGCTCGGGCAGGCCGTCGAGCTCGTCGCCCAACCCCCAGGACGCCGCGAGCAGCCTGCCGTCCGGGGCGAGCGGTGAGCCCAGGGCGTTGACCGCTACCAGCGCCGCGACCGTAGCTCCCGACGGCAGCACCGTCGAGGCAGAGCCCAGGCCGCCGCGCAGCCCTCCCGCGCGCGCGCCGGTACCGGCTCCCACCGACCCCTGGGCCACGGGGCCGCCGGCCGCGGAGCGGTAGGCCGCACCCCCGTCCTCCGCGGTCGGGTGGTGCAGCCAGGCGCCGCCGCGGCCGAGGTCGAAGAGGATGGCTCCCGGGACGATCGGCACGCGGGCCTCGGGGTCGGGCATCACCGGCCAGCCGCGGCCCGCCGCGTAGACCTCGCGGGCGACGCCGTCGGCCGTGGCCAGCCCGAACGCGCTTCCACCGGAGAGGACGACGGCGTCGACGGCGTCCACGAGGTTGCCGGGGTCGAGCAGGTCGGTCTCGCGCGTCCCGGGCCCGCCCCCACGCACGTCGACGCCGCAGACCGTGCTCGGCGGAGGCACGACCACCGTGACCCCGGTGAGCCAGCCGGTCTCGTCGCGCGTGGTGTGCCCGACCCGCAGGCCTGAGACGTCGGTGATGGCGTTGAGAGGACCGGGGTGCATGGCCCCAGCATGGCCGACTCCGCGAAGTCAGGAGAACTGCGCCGGCTCAGGACGCTGCTGCCCCCTGGCTCGACGGTTTGCTCCTGACTCCGCGGGTGTGGTGGGGGCTGTCCCCGCGGATGTGGTGGGGAGTGTCAGTGGAGGACGGCGGGCGGGGCCACGTCGTCGGCGTCCTCCTCGTCGAGGAGGTGCGAGACCTCCTTGCGCTTGGGCAGCATGAGCCCGGGGATGAGCGTCAGTGACACGAGGATCGCGGCAACCCAGAACGCGTGCGCGAACGCCGCGGCCATCGCCTCCGCCACCGCGGCCATCAGGGCCTCCTGGCCCGCCGCGAGGTCCTGGCCGAACTGGCCGAGGATCGCCGCGACGTCCGGGAACTGCTGCAGCAGGCCTGGGACCTGGTCGGGCGGAACGCCCTGTGAGGTCTCCTGGAAGCCCCGCGCCTGCTGGAGGAGCGGGTCGTTCTTCAAGCCGTTGGTGAGCACGACGCTCATGATCGCCACGCCGATCGAGCTCGCGATCTGCTGGCTGATGTTGAGCAGCGTGGAGCCGCGCGCAACCTGGTGCGACGTCAGCGTCTTCAGCGCGGAGGTCATGAGCGGCATCATCGTCGCGCCCATCCCGAGCCCCATGATGAAGAGGACCGGCAGGATGTAGCCCCGGTAGCTCGACGTCGCGTCGATCTGGGTCAGCGAGAACATTCCGCCGGTGATGAGGAGCAGGCCGAAGGGGACGATCCTGCCGACCGGTACCTTGTCGACCAGGCGACCGGCGATCGGCATCGTCACCATGGCGCCGAGGCCCTGGGCGGCCATCAGCCAACCGGCCTGGACGGGGGACTCGCCGCGGACCTCCTGGAAGTACGTCGGCACGAGCAGCAGGCCGCCGAAGAAGGCCATTGCGAAGAGGAACATCGTCGCGACCGACAGCGTGAGGTTCCGGTTCCTGAAGAGCCGCAGGTCCAGCAGCGGGTGGGCCGGCTTGAGGCTGTAGACGACGAAGCCGAGCAGCATGAGGAGGCCGACCGTCGCCGGCACCGCGACCTTGGCCGAGAAGAAGGTGCCCTCACCGGGGATCGACGACACCCCGTAGAGGAATAGCGCCAGCCCGGGAGACATCAGCGCCATGCCGACCCAGTCGAAGGACTCCGACGGCTGGGGGCTGTCCTTGGGCAGCACCCAGGTGGCGTAGCCGAGGGCGACCAGGCCGATCGGGAGGTTGATGAGGAAGATCCAGTGCCAGCTGTAGTGGTCGATCAGCCACCCGCCGAGGATCGGCCCGAAGATGGGGCCGAGGAGCATGGGGATGCCGAGGATCGCCATGAGCCGGCCCATCCGGTGGGGGCCGGCGGCACGGGTCATGATCGTCATGCCGAGCGGCATGAGCATGCCGCCTCCGAGGCCCTGCAGGACCCGGAACCCGATGAGCATCTCGATGCTCGTCGCCGTGGCGCACAGCGTCGAGCCCGCGGTGAAGAGGGTGAGCGCCGTGAGGTAGAGGCGCTTGGTGCCGAACCGGTCGGCGGCCCAGCCGGTGAGCGGGATGACGGTGGCCAGCGCCAGCGTGTACGCCGTGACCGTCCACGCGACGGTGGAGTACGGCACCTGCTCGCCACCCTCGGAGAAGACCCGCTGGAAGGTGGGGAGCGCGACGTTGACGACGGTGATGTCGAGGATCGACATGATCGCCCCGAGGACCACCACCCCCGCCACCTTGAGCACGGCGCCGTCGATGTGGTCGGGGTACTGGGTGTGCGCGGTCGGCGCGGGCGGTGCAGACACGTGGTCTCCATGTCGGTCGTCGGGACGGGACCCACGTCGCCCGGCTGATTCGCCGGTTGTACGCGGAAGAATGCGACGGTGCCGTGGGAGGAGTGTGGCGCACCCCACCGACAACGACGAACCTGTTTCCGCCCGCGCGCATTCCCGCGGGTGGGGGACCGGTCGCGGACCCGCTCGGCCGGCTCCTCGCCACCTCGCGGGCTCCTCCCGCCTCCGCGGGAGGGCCGGGGTGGGTGGGGGTGCGCCGTCGGTAGGCTGCGCTGGTGACCGAGATCGAGATCGGCCGTGGCAAGCGCGGTCGCCGCGCCTACTCCTTCGACGACATCGCGATCGTGCCCTCGCGGCGCACCCGCGACCCCGAGGAGGTCTCCACCGGCTGGCAGATCGACGCCTACCACTTCGACATCCCGGTCATCGCCGCCCCGATGGACTCGGTGGTCTCCCCGGACTCCGCGATCGCGCTCGGCCACCTCGGGGGGCTGCCCGTCCTCGACCTCGAGGGGCTCTGGACGCGCTACGAGGACCCGGCGCCACTGCTCGCCGAGATCGCCACGCTCGACCCGGCCCTCGCGACGCAGCGGATGCAGGAGATCTACCGCGAGGAGATCCGTCCGGACCTCGTCACCGAGCGGCTGCGCGAGGTCCGTGCGTCAGGGGTGACCGTCGCCGGTGCGCTGACCCCCCAGCGCACCCAGCAGCTGTGGAAGACAGTGGTCGATGCCGGGGTCGACCTGTTCGTCATCCGGGGCACCACCGTCTCGGCGGAGCACGTCTCCGGGCGGGCCGAGCCGCTCAACCTCAAGCGGTTCATCTACGAGCTCGACGTCCCCGTGATCGTGGGCGGCGCCGCGTCGTACTCCGCGGCGTTGCACCTGATGCGCACCGGGGCGGCCGGAGTGCTTGTCGGTTTCGGTGGCGGGGCGGCGCACACGACCCGCCGGACGCTCGGCATCCACGCGCCGATGGCCACGGCGATCGCAGATGTGGCGGCGGCCCGCCGCGACTACCTCGACGAGTCGGGCGGGAGGTACGTGCACGTCATCGCCGACGGGGGAGTGGGCACGAGCGGTGACGTGGTCAAGGCGGTGGCCTGTGGGGCCGACGCCGTGATGCTCGGTGCCGCGCTGGCCCGGTCCACCGAGGCGCCGGGCCGGGGCTTCCACTGGGGTCCCGAGGCGCACCACCCCGAGCTGCCCCGCGGTGAGCGGGTCGAGGTCGGCGCCGTGGCGCCGTTGCAGGAGGTGCTCTTCGGCCCCAGCAAGGTCGCGGACGGCACGACCAACCTGGTCGGCGCGCTGCGCCGGGCGATGGCGACCTCCGGCTACCTCGAGCTCAAGGAGTTCCAGCGGGTGGAGGTCGTCGTGGCCCCCTACCAGCGGAGCTGAGCCGGCCGCCGCGTCCGCTCGCGTGCGGCACCATGGCCTCGTGCGCGCCCTGCTCTTCGATCTCGACCGCACCCTCGTGGACGTCCAGTCCGTGACCGACTACAGCGCCGCCCGTCGCGACGCCGAGGCCGTCGCGGGGGACCTGGCGCCGCACGACGTGCCCGGCACGGACTGGACCCCCGACACCGTGGCATCGATGGCGCTCCTCGTCGCCTGTGCCGGTCACGAGCGCTGGGCCGCGGTGAGTGCCGCCATCGAGTCGCACGAGCGGGCGGCCGTCGCGGGGTCCACGGCGATGCCCGGGCTGGCCCAGGCGTGGGCGGCCACGGCCGACGTCCCGCGGGCCGTGGTCACCCTGCTCACCGAGGGCGTCGCTCGTCAGGTGCTCGCCCACCACGCCGTCCCGGGGGCCGACCGCGTCCCGGTGGTCGGCCGGGACGCCGCGAGACGGCCCAAGCCGGCGCCGGACGGGCTCGTGGCGGCATGCGAGATGCTCGGCGTCGCCCCCGCGGACGCGGTGATGATCGGCGACTCCACGTGGGACCTCGAGGCCGCGCGTGCGGCGGGTACCGGGTTCGTCGGCGTGCCCGTGGTCCCCGGGGCCATGCCCGCCGGGACGGTCGTCGCGCCGGGGCTGCTCGAGGCCGTCCGCACGGCGCTCGACGGGTGACCTCTCGCCCCCTCGAGAGTGCGCGACATGCCGATCGCCGGGCGCTCGCATCGGCATGTCGCGCACTCTCGAGGGGAGGAGGGGCGATGAGGAGACTGGGCGCCTTCCAGCCGCGGCGGACGGTGTGGTGTCCGCATGTCCGACGGGGCCGACCGGGTCCCACCGTGCGGCACCGGTGGTTACCCTGCGGTATGAGCAACGCCGTCGTCGACCCCGAGACCGACCCACGCGCCACCTATGCGCTGGAGCCCAGCCGCGTGCGGGAGCTGACGGCGGGGGTCGTTGCCTCGGGTGAGGGCGGGACACTGACGACCTACACCCCGCTCACCGGTGCCCCGCTCGCGGTGCTCCCGCTCTCGACCGCTGCCGACGTCGCGGATGCCGTGCGTCGCGCCCGGGTCGCCCAGCGGCGGTGGGCCGACGTGCCGGTCGCCGAGCGGGCCGCGGTCCTCCTGCGCCTGCACGACCTCGTCTTCGAGCGCCAGTCGGGGCTGCTCGACCTCGTGCAGCTCGAGTCCGGCAAGGCCCGCTCGCACGCGTTCGAGGAGGTCGGCGACGTCGCCATCGTGGCCCGCCACTACGGCCGACGCGGTCCCTCCTACCTCGCCGACGAGCGCCACCTGGGGGTGTTCCCGCTCCTCACCCGCAGTACCGAGCACCGGCGGCCGAAGGGCGTCGTCGGGGTGGTGTCGCCGTGGAACTACCCGCTCTCGCTGGCGGTCACCGATGCGCTCCCCGCGCTCCTGGCGGGCAATGCCGTGGTCCTCCGCCCGGACCCGCAGGCTTCGCTCACCGCGCTCGCCGGGGTGGAGCTCATGGTCGAGGCCGGCATCCCCGACGACCTCGTCCAGGTCGTCCTCGGCCCGGGTGACCCCACCGGCGCGGCCGTCGTCGACCACGCCGACTACGTCTGCTTCACCGGGTCCACCGCCACCGGGCGGCGGGTCGCGCAGACGGCGGCGCGCCGGCTCGTGGGCGCCAGCCTCGAGCTCGGCGGGAAGAACGCGCTCTACGTCGCGGACGACGCCGACCTGCGCCGGGCCGTCCCGGGAGCGGTACGCACCTGCTTCTCCTCCGCAGGGCAGCTGTGCATCAGCACCGAGCGGCTCGTGGTGCACGAGGCCGTGTACGACGAGTTCGTCGGCAGGTTCCTCGACGCGGTGCGCCGGCTCCGGCTCGGGGTCGGGCTCGACTGGGGCGCCGACGTCGGCAGCCTCGTCGGGGAGGCCCAGCTCGACCGGGTCAGGGAGCACGTCGAGGACGCCGTGGCGAAGGGCGCGCGGGTGCTGGCGGGTGGCCGGCACCGGCCGGAGATCGGGCCCTTCGTCTACGAGCCGACCGTCCTCGACGGCGTCACCTCGGCGATGACCTGCCGCGACACCGAGACCTTCGGACCGCTCGTCGCGGTCTACGCGGTGGCCGACGACGCCGAGGCGGTCCGGCTCGCCAACGACACCGAGTACGGCCTCAACGCCTCGGTGTGGACGCGGGACCGGCGCCGTGGGCGGGCGATCGCGGCCCGGATCCACGCCGGGACGGTCAACGTCAACGAGGGCTACGCCGCGGCCTGGGGGAGCGTCGGCGCACCGATGGGCGGGATGAAGGCCTCGGGCCTCGGGCGGCGGCACGGTCGCGAGGGCATCCTGAAGTACACCGAGAGCCAGAACGTCGCGGTGCAGTCACTGGTGGGCATCGGCGACATCCCCGGCCTTCGCGACGAGCGCTACGCCCGGGCGCTCACCGGGGCGCTCCGGGTGATGAAGGCGGTCCGGCTGCCGTGACGGCCCGCTCGGCCCCGGGCCTGTCCGAGCGTGCCGCCGACTACGACGTCGTCGTCATCGGCTCCGGGTTCGGTGGCTCGGTGGCGGCGCTCCGGGCCGTCGAGAAGGGCTACTCCGTGCTCGTCCTCGAGGCCGGCCGCCGGTTCGCG
>Ga0316576_10002318_pt1 | contig 10794 bp, 8 predicted proteins | sample S0NA_FD_203075 | JGI IMG/M metagenome (GOLD analysis project Ga0316576, IMG submission 203075) | Rhizosphere microbial communities from salt marsh grasses in Alabama, United States - S0-2_050615r3r5 | ecosystem: Host-associated > Plants > Roots > Rhizosphere | place: USA: Alabama | collected... | reverse complement strand
GAGCGCATCGACCCCGAATCACCCTATCCCCTCCACCGAGGCACTCCAGAACCACGGCGCGTCGTCGTCGCCCCTCCCTGATACTCACGCCCGGGGGGCAAAACGCAGCTCAAAATGCCTATCGGTCGGGCAAGGAGGCCAAGAAGGTCAGCTCGCCCCTCGTGCTCGAGGCCGGCGCGGGGTCACCCGGCACCACGACGCCGCCGGGCACCACGACGCCGCCGGGCACCACGACGCCGCCCGCCGGTGCGGGCAAGGTGAAGACCAAGTGGTTCCCCGGTCAGTACTCGAAGACCGAGAAGGCCTGCGGGCCCGGCTTCACCGGCTGGCGCGTCAACGTCAACTGGCGGCAGTGCGAGCCGCAGCCGGGCAAGTACGACTTCTCGATGATCGAGAGCTCGCTGAACCGCGCTCAGGCGCAGGGGAAGAAGGTCATCATCCACTTTGCGATCCTCGGCTACTTCGGGCCGGCCGGGACCGCCCCGGACTGGGCGAAGCAGCAGGGTGCGGTCTACGCGGGGCACTTCGCCGACGGGCGGCAGTTCGGTGTGCTCAAGGTCTGGGAGCCCTGGGTCAGCTCGAAGCTGATCGCCCTCTGGGAGGCGATGCGCAAGCGCGTCGAGAGCCACCCCGCCCTGGCGATGTTCGTCATGTGCGAGGCGCTGATGGTGCCGAAGCCGGCCCCCGGTCAGAGCACCGGCCACACGCCGGAGAAGATGCGGACCGAGTGGTTCCGCTGGTGCGACCACTTCAACACCTGGGTCCACACGCCCTGCGTGTTCACGATGACCTGGGGCTCGGCCCAGTACAGCAAGCAGATGTCCCAGTACGCGGTCAACAAGCGCATCGGCGTCCGCGGTCCGGACCTGAGGACCACCGGTCACAGCTGCGCGCTCGTCGCGGACGTCACCACGTGGAAGCACGCCTGGAAGGACTACCAGGGCCAGGCGGTCTACCAGCTCATGGTGAGCCAGCCCAGCTCCAAGTGCTACACGTCCCCGCAGCAGGCGTACAACGACGCGGTCAAGCTGGGGATCCACTTCCTGGACTGGGTGGACTACCCGACGAACTGGAGCTCCGCGGCGCAGAAGGCGTTCGTGCAGAGCAAGGCGCACCTGCCGGCCTGCGGGATGAACGCCAAGCGGCCGTCCATGTGGCCCGAGTACCGGTGAACCCGTCTGCCCGGGTGGCCAACACAACCAAGGAGATCATGATGAGGATCGCACGAGAAGCAGCATGGATCGCAGGCGCGGCGCTGGCCGCGCTGGGCCTGCTGGCCGCCTGCGGCGGCGAGCCCGTCGAGGAGGACCTGGAGGAGACCGCCTACCGCGACACCACGGCCGCCTCGGCCTGCGCGCCGCAGATCGACGGCGGCAAGGTCGCGGCGCTCCACGTCTACCGGGACTGCGACGGCACCTGGCGGATCCGCGCCACCGCGGGCGGCGGCAGCGCGAGCTACGCCGGGGTGCTCACCTCCGACAAGCCGGTGCAGGTCAAGGCCTTCCAGCTCGAGAGCCACGACCTGCTCGACGCGAGCAACCCGAAAAAGGTCCGCTTCAGGCACACGATGGTCAAGTCCTTCCTCGACGGCTTCGACCTCGTGCTGCCCGCCGGCGCCAGGGCCGTGCTGACGCTGCAGCAGGGCGGGCCGCTGCTCGCGGGCAAGGAGGCCAAGAAGGTGAGCTCGCCCCTCGTGCTCGAGGCCGGTGCAGGGTCGCCTCCAGCCACCACGACGCCGCCCGGCACCACGACACCGCCCGCAACCACGGGCAAGCGCAAGTGGTTCCCCGGACACTACGCCAAGAAGCGCGCCACGGCCCTCGGCAACCCGGGCTACGCAGGGTACCGCATCAACCTGACCTGGCGCGACTTCGAGCCGAAGCTCGACCAGTTCTCCTTCGGCGGCATCAAGAAGCAGCTGGACCAGGCGCAGGCCGACGGCAAGAAGGCCCTGATCTTCTTCCACGTCCACTGCGAGGGCGGACAGACCAACAAGGCACCGGCGGACCTGCCCGCCGGCTCCTACTACACGCCGACGGTCAAGCACGGCATGACGTACGTGCTGAAGCTCTACCAGCCCTCCATCGCGAGCAAGCTGATCAACGGGCTCGTGCACCTGCGCGACGCCATCGACGGCCACCCGGCCCTGGCCGGGTTCTACTTCAACGAGCTGATCATGACGCCGGCTCCGGCTCCGGGGCTGGACAAGGCGGGGTTCTTCGAGGTCATCAAGGACCTCGCGGACGCGCTCGGCACGTGGCAGCAAACCCCGACCTCGATCACCCTCAACTGGGGGATGGCCGCCTACAAGCAGCAGATCGCCGAGCACATGATCCGGAAGGCCAGGATCGGCTTTCGGGATCCTGACCTCGGTCATGGCGGAGACAGGGCGAAGGGCCCGGGCTGTGGCTGGGAAGACGGCCTCAACTGCGCCCACGTCCCGACCTACTCGTTCTTGTACTCGCCGAGCAGCAAGTACCGGGGAGAGCCCTGGGTGATCATGATGGTCTCCCGGCCGACCTCGAAGTGCGCGAGCTCGCCCCAGGAGGCCCTGCAGCAGGCCAACCGGATGGGCGTTCACTTCCTCGAGTGGGTCGACTACCCGGCAAGCTGGAGCGCGGCGGCGCAGACGAGCTTCATCAAGTCGCTGGCGAACAAGCCGGGCCACGGCCTGACCTCGCCGCGCCCGTCGAACTGGAAGTGAGGGGCAGTGAGGCGCGGCGGCTCAGGGGGTCAGCTCGAAGAAGTAGACCGCGCCAGCGTTGCTGGCCGCGTCGTCGCGGCCCGGGGCGGCGGTGATCACCGTGGTGACGCTGATGGCCACCGGCGCGCCGAGCTTGTCTCCCGCCTTGCCGTCGGGGGCGGCCAGCGCCTTGCCCTCGACCCACTTGCCCCCCAGCCGGCGCGCGATCCGCACTGCGCCGGAGCCTCCGCCCGCGGCGGTGTTCGCGGTGACCAGCGTGTTTCCGGCGACGTCGGTGGCCGTAGCGTCCAGCGGTAGCGAGTACTTCTCGGTCCAGCCGGAGCCCGTGCGCTCGAAGACGAAGCTCTTGCCGTACGACGCCACGAACGCCACGCCGGCGTCCAGCCCCACCCCCCTGCCGAAGTTGGACCCCACCGAGGTCACCAGCCGCGCGGTCTGCTTCCAGCCGCCGGAGGTCTCCTCGAACGTGTAGGCCGCCCCGCTCCCCTCCTCCGGCGCCCCGACCAGCACTGTCCCGCCGTCCAGGGCCACGGAGTACCCGAAGAGGCCAGCGGGCCCGGCGAGCCCGCCCGTCACCTTCCAGGTCTGGCCCTGGAGCTCCAGGACGTGGACCCGGCCGTCGTCCGGGTCGCTGCCGGGGCCCGGGGCGCCCACCAGGGCGGTGGTCCCCTCGAGGGCCACGGAGATGCCGAAGTAGTCATACGCCGCGCGCTGCGGCGCGTCGATCCTGAGCTGGCTCCACTTGGTTCCCTCGCGCTTGAAGAAGTACACGGTGCCGGCGCCGGTGTCGGTGTAGTGCGCCCCCACCAGGGCCCAGCCCCCGTCGATCGCCACCGTGTGACCGAAGCCCCGGCACCCGTTCGGGGCGTCGATCCTCTCCAGCTGGACCCACCTGCCCGCACTGCGCTCGAAGACGTAGGCGGCCTCGACGGCCGGGGAGGAGCTGCTGGGGACGTTGCGCATCCCGGCGATGGCCAGGTCTCCCTCGATATCCACGGCATAGATCTTGTCGCCGGTCTTCGCCCCCGAAGGGATCAGCTTCTGTACGCGGTCGACCGCGTCGAGGGCGTCGAACGTCGCCTCGACGGCCCGGTCTCCGCTCATCGTCAGCTCGCAGGCGTTCTTCTTGGAGCACGCCCCGCCCCAGGCCTCGAAGCGGTGTCCGGGGGAGGCGGTGGCCACCAGGGTGACCTTCTCGCCGCCGGGCAGCCGGTAGCGGCAGCTCTCTTCTGCGCAGGCGATCCCCTGCGCCGTGGCGGTGACGATGCCCTCCCCGGCCACCGAGATCTCCAGCAGCTGCGTCGCACCGCCGTCGTTCCCGCAGCCGATCAGCCCGAGAGCGAGGAGCACCGTGAGTCGAGCCAGGATCATCGCTATGCCCACAAGGATATCAAGGGTCCCTGCCGGAAGCCAGGCGACCCCTCCGCGGGGCTCCGCAGGAACCTGCCTGGTGGTGATGCGGCGGCGCATCAGGTCGATGCGGCGACGCATCAGGTGACATCGCCGCCAGATCGACATCTCCCGGTCGGGCCAGCCATTACGGGGTGATGGGGCTGCGAGGCGTTGGTCCGCCTGTTGCAGCCTGGTCGGGACAGGAGACCTCGAGCACAGGAGACGACCATGAAGATCGCGAGGAGGACCGTATCTGCCGCCACCGTGACCGTGACCGCGAGGAGGACCGTATCTGCCGCCACCGTGACCGTGACCGCGCTGGGCCTGCTGGCCGCCTGCGGCGGCGAGCTCGACGTGGAGGACCGGGAGGAGACCATCCACCGGCCGGCTGTCGCCTCGGCGTGCGCCCCCCCGATCGAGAGCGGCAAGGTCGCGGCGCTCTTCGTCTACCGCGACTGCGACGGCACGTGGCGGGTTCGTGCGACCGCGGGAGGCGGCGGCGCGAGCTACGCGGGGGTGGTCACCTCCGACAAGGCGATGCAGGTCAGGGCGTACCAGCTCGAGGGCAAGGACGTGCTCGACACGAGCGATCCAAGGAAGATCCGCTTCCAGCTCGCCATGTATCAGGCCCATCTCGACGGTCTCGACATCGTGCTGCCCGCCGGCGCCAGGGCCACGCTCACGCTCGAGAAGGGCGGCCCGCTGCTCGCGGGACAATCCGCCCGGCAGGTGAGCTCGCCCTTCGCGCTCGGCGGGGCGACGAGCGGCGGCGCCCGGCTGGCCGACTCCGGGCTCTACGGCATCTGGTTCGGCACCCACAAGGCCGAGGTCCTCGCCTCGCCCTACATCTCCGGCGGCCAGGTCGTGCTCCAGTGGCGCGACATCGAGCCCCAGCAGGGCAAGTACGACTTCAGCGCCCTCGACAAGCAGCTCGCGGCCTACGGCCAGCGCGGGCAGAAGACGACCGTCCAGGTCAACGGCAGCCGCAAGCCGGACTACCTCTTCGACAAGGTGCCCTACAACCCCAGGAAGCTGCACCCCCGGCAGGTCCAGGATCCCAAGGGGACCCTGATGTACTGGCACCCGACCTACCTGGCGGCCTACAGGAGCTTTCTCACCGCCTACGCCAGCCACCTCGCGACGACGCCCCACCGGAGCGCCGTGCTGGCCGTGCGGATGAACTTCAACCGCATCGGCACCGAGATCAGCATGATCAGCGCCAAGGTCAGCGACGCGGATCGCCAGCTGAGCAGCTGGGTGGTGCCGCCGGGCGTCGCCGCGGGCACGGTGAAGCCCTGGACCAAGGCGCTGGAGCAGGACTACGAGCAGCAGGTGCTCCGCAGGTACAAGCGCTTCCCCGTGAGGGTGCTGGTGCGCTTCGGGGTCGACGACAGCCTGATCCAGACGGAGCTGAAGGCGGGCAAGATGGGCTACTTCCACACGGGCACCGGCATGGAGCCGAACCAGTTCTACAAGGACCCCGGGCGCTACCAGCCGTTCTTGAAGTGGTGCAAGCCCGGGACCACGTTCTGCTTCCTCGAGGAGGCCGAGTACTACCCCAAGGGCATGACGCTGGGCCAGACCCCGACGCCGTTCGGGTTCTCCGAGGCCCAGTACCTCTACTGGCGCAAGCTCTCGGACATGCACGTCGGGGTCTCCTACATCGGCAGCCGCCCCCGGGCCTACGTGTTGACGAAGCCGGGGTCCGGCCAGCTGCTGCACAGGGAGACCCTCGCGTTCGCGACCAGGTACGTCGGCCACCACGCCGACCCGCTGGGCACGCCAGGGGCCTGGATCGCCCTTCGCGGGGCCGGCGGCAACTTCCACGACGACTACTACATCCACATCAAGAAGGTCGGGACCGCCAAGGTGAGCGACGTCAGCAAGGTCGGCCCGAAGGCGAGCCCCTACGGCGCCTGGGCGCAGACCATCGGCGCCGGCGGGTACGTGCGGCTGCAGCTCGACAGGTCCTTCGCGGCGAGCCTGCAGGGCCAGGTCCGGGTCAAGGTCCGCTACCTGGACAGCGGCAACGCGACCTGGCGCCTGGTCTACGACGCCGCCTCCAACGCGACGAAGCGGGCGCTCGAGGTGACCAACACCGCCAGCGGCAAGTGGAAGGTGGCGACGGCCACCCTCGGCGACCACGCCTTCGACCGACGGGGCCCCGGGGGGAGCGATCTCGCCCTGGTGCAGCTGGGCGGCGCCCCCCTCACCGTGCACATGGTCGAGGTCGAGCGGCCATGAACCGCGCAGCTCGCCAGCCCCCCCGCCCGTGGTGCTACAATGCGGCCATGCCGGACGAGGTCACCTGGATCACCAAGCTCGAGGGACGGCCGGACCGGCTGTGCCTGCGCCGCTTCCGCCTCGAGGTGACCGAGGGGCCGGACGCCGGCCTCGCCCGCGACTTCGGCGAGCGGGTGGTCCGCGTCGGCGCGCGATCCACCGCCGACCTGCAGCTCGACGATCCCAAGGTCTCCGGGCTCCACTGCGAGCTCCGCGCCGAGGAGCACGGCTACCTGCTGCGCGACCTCGGGTCGACCAACGGGACGCGCGTCGGAGCCTGCCGGATCGTCGAGGCCTACCTGGAGCCCGGGGCCCTGATCGGCCTCGGCCGCACCCGGCTCCGCTTCACGCTCCTCGACGAGACCAACGAGCTCTCCCTCTGGGAGGCCGACCGCTTCGGCGAGCTGGTCGGGACCAGCCTGGTGATGCGCGAGCTCTTCGCCAGGATCCCGCTCGTCGCCGCGTCCGACGCCACGCTGCTGGTCACCGGCGAGACCGGCACCGGCAAGGAGATGGTGGCGCGGGCGGTGCACCAGGCCTCGCCCCGCCGCGACGGCCCGTTCGTCGTGCTGGACTGCGGCTCGGTCCCCGCCAGCCTGATCGAGAGCGAGGTCTTCGGCCACGTCCGCGGCGCGTTCACCGGGGCGGTCTCCTCCCGGGCCGGGGTCTTCGAGCGCGCCCACGGCGGCACGCTGCTCCTGGACGAGATCGGGGAGCTCTCCCGCGACGTGCAGCCCAAGCTGCTGCGGGTGCTGGAGACCAAGCAGGTCCAGCCCCTGGGCAGCGACAAGACCCTGACCACCGATGTCCGCGTGATCGCCGCCACCAACCGGGACCTGATCCGCGAGGTCAACCAGGGCCAGTTTTTTGTGTCCAAAAGATCTTGACGCACCTGGCCCTGCCCTGTGAGCCACCGGCCCTGAGCCCGGCCCGTGGGCCGGCGCAGCTCGAGCTGTGGGCAAGCGCGCAAGCCACGCCCCCACGCCGCGCCAACGCCGGGCGCTCCCGAGGTCCGCCAATCCGCGCTGGACCCCAGCTCGCCGTCGAACCGGAGGACTTCGTCGAGCCCGACTTCGACTGGGGCGCCTGACCGACACCGCAACCCGCCGCTTCAGCCCTCAGCCACGGGCCACACGACAGCTGTGTCCGCTGCTGAGCGCATCGACCCCGAATCACCCTATCCCCTCCACCGAGGCACTCCAGAACCACGGCGCGTCGTCGTCGCCCCTCCCTGATACTCACGCCCGGGGGGCAAAACGCAGCTCAAAATGCCTATCGGTTTCTCAACCACGCCTTGGCCTGTCGGAGGTTCTTCGCGAACCTCTTGAGGGTGCGACGTGCGGAGAGCCGATGGCCCTGCGCGCGGAGCAACAGGCCGACGGCACTGCGGAGATGAGCCTGTTTGTTGTGTGCAGCACCCTGGCGGGCCGTGCGGAGATGCCACATCCTGTTCTGTGCGTGGGCCCCCTGGCTGGACGCCGCGAGAACGAACGAGAAGAGCACCATCGAGCGAGCGCCGGCCATGAAGCCGCACGGTTGCAGTTTTCGGACCAGCCACGGCGGACCATGTTTCAACAACTTGGATGGCGCACCGGGGAGTCTTGGCCCTGGTTGCCCGGCCACTCCGTCCGCCACTGGCCCGTCATCAATGAAGTTTCTTCTCTCTAAGCGCAGGAGGATGATCACAACCCGCGCGACACACACATTCGGCCTGCCAGAAGTGGCCCCCATCGAAGCCGGGGTACTCGGGGACTGGACGTATCCCGCGACCTCTCCCTGCTCGGAGATGCTCGCCCGGATACACGAAACGACGGCCGGGAAGATCTGCAACACCAGACCTCGACGCCGGCCCGCAGCAGCGCCGGCTACTGGGCGCGGGCAGCGAGGTGGCGTACAGTCTGGCCCATGAAGAAGACACCGTTGCTGGCGGGACTCTTGATCGCGAAGAACGAGGCGATGGTGAAGATCACCCTGCCCGAGAACAACGAGCAGAGCTTCACGCCGCGCTATCAGCTCTACCTGCCGCCGGAGGACGAGCTACGCAAGGAGTTCGTCGCCAAGCGCGAGGAGGTCGAGCGGGGCTGCCGCCTACGAAATGGGGTCTGAGCCAGGTGAGTGCGTGCGCCTATCGATGCCTGCGCTGTTGGCAAAAGGACCAAGTCAAGATTTGGTACTTTTCCACCAGAGCAAAGAGCAGATGCCCGAGCAGATGTTATTGCGAAACCACTACAGAGAACCGTTGTTCACCGCCATCCTGTCGGCGTACCGTTACTTCGCTTCGGCCAGGCTTCTTGGCTTGAATGTAGAGCGATGCGAATGGGGTCGCCGTCATCCTTCCTTTGACAAACGACATGATCTTCGCCGATGTCGTCCAGTATCCAGCAGCCGCGTCGCCCAAGACCCCGATGGCCGTGGCGACGTCGCCTTTGATCGATAACTCGGTAACTTCTCCAGTCTTCATCTGAAGAGTTCCTTCTTGTTCCAAGAGGTTCGGTTTCGGTTGTCCTAGCGTCGCGGGAACGCTGCCAGCGGGTGTTTCGGGCGCATCGAGATCTACCACCACTGCATGGGCGCCAGGCGCGGGCTCGCGCACAGCAGGTGTAGATCCACTGGCCGGAACAACCTCCCGGTAAGCCGACCACGAAAGCACCCAACGCGCTCGTTTCAACCATTGGACCGTTGCCACCTTCGCCCCCTTGTTGCCAGGAGATTGCGAACTAGCCGAGGACATGGCCGGCTGCCGTTGTGTGGCTGAACCTGGTGACAAAGGCGAAGTGTTGGAGTCTGACCGCTGGCAAGAAACGAGACCCAAAGAGAGAGCCAAAGAGACGAAGACTGATCGGCGAAGTGTGTTCATGGCGTTTCGTAGGTACCATGAGCCCTCCATGAAGGTCAATCACCGGTACCCGTCGAAATCAAGCGTGACTTCTTGGGATAAGAACTGTGCCGAGGAGATCCGCCGGTTTCCTCTGCGAGTTCAACTTCGCCCACGTGGCGACTGCGTTGCAGCGCCACGTCGGTGACCTTCACGGCCCTCCGTGTGCGCTGCGCATGGAGGAGCCGATGACCGAAGCAGAGATCAACAAGGCGTTCGACGCCAAGGTGCGCCGAGGGATCTTCAAGCCCGTCGCCAGATACCTGACCGACGCCCGCACCGCCGAAGACCGCCTGCAGGACGCGATCTGCCAGACCTGGCGGATGTACCGCCGCTACGCGACCCAGAAGAACAAGATCCTCGACGACGGCATCCTGGTCCACTCTTGCCGCCAGCGGGCGGTGGACCTCGACCGGCACTTCGTCCCCACCGACGGCACTTGGCGCAACCAGGACGTGCTCGACCCCCGCGCTTTCCGGGATGGCAAGGTGGAGGTGTTGCGCATCGACGGCATCCACGAGGACGGCGGTGCCGAAGGGGACCGGGGCCTCCACGTCGGGTACGCGGAGGCGCTGGCGTCGAACCCGGCCCGGAAGATCCGCTCGGCCATCGACCTCGAGAGCTGGATCGGGACCCTGAGCCACCGCGACAGGTACATCATGGAGGCGCGGATGGCGGGCTTCACGCTGGAGCAAATCGCCGCGGACGTCAGCACGTCAACCATCTTCGCCCGCTCGGTGACCCACGACTCGAGCAGGTACACCGATCGCTCGGCGTAGCTCTCTTCCTTTTCGCCCTCGGCCCGCATGGCCGTCTCGAGGAGCCTGGCCATCTCATCGGGCTCGAGGCGATCCTGGATCACTCCAGAACCACGGCGCGTCGTCGTCGCCCCTCCCTGATACTCACGCCCGGGGGGCAAAACGCAGCTCAAAATGCCTATCGGTCCTATCGGTCCTATCGGTCGAGCGGGGAGTACCAGGCGACGAAGATGTCGAAGTTGCCGCTGTTCGGCAGCGCGGCGCCGCCCACGTCGACGGTCTGCCGGTACTCTCCCACCAGCACGACGTTGCCGCCGGCCGACACCGCCAGGTCCGCGCCGCGGTCCGCGTCGGTCCCGCCGTACGTGTTGACCCAGGTCAGGTTCCCGGCCCCGTCCATGCCGAGCAGGAACACGTCGGTGCCGCCGGCGCTCTTCTCGTTGCCCAGCCCGAAGTCCACCACGCCCTGGAACTCGCCGGTGACGTAGACCTCGGACCCGGTGGCGTTGACCGCGACGCCGAGCCCCTTGTCCATCAGCTTGCCGCCGAAGCGTCTGGCCCAGCGCGCCTTCCCGCCGGGGTCGTAGCTCGCGACGAAGATGTCGTAGTTGCCGGCCGTCGTCATACCGGTGCCGTCGAGGTCCGTCGTGCCCTGTCATCCTGTCCCTCGAGCTCGACAGCGTGAGCTGCGGGGCTGGCCGGCCGGAGGATGTGGCGCTTGACTACGCCGGGACGGCGGCGATCCACGTCGTGGACCGGGAGCACGTGCTCGACCCGCAGCG
>Ga0316576_10002317_pt1 | contig 10799 bp, 12 predicted proteins | sample S0NA_FD_203075 | JGI IMG/M metagenome (GOLD analysis project Ga0316576, IMG submission 203075) | Rhizosphere microbial communities from salt marsh grasses in Alabama, United States - S0-2_050615r3r5 | ecosystem: Host-associated > Plants > Roots > Rhizosphere | place: USA: Alabama | collected... | reverse complement strand
GTTTGGTATGAATGAACTCGGAAATCACCTAAGTACCCGTGTGCCATATTCAAGCAGGATTTGCGCCACAAGCCTGCTACCAACGGACCGACTTAGAATCAGACAGTCACGGATTTAGGCTCCAACAACACTCACCCTATCTTGGACCTTGATGGGCGGAGTCGCCCAAGAATGTGGGTCAAGGCGGTGTAGCAGGCCCGTGAATGCCGAGCAGCGAAGACTCAGACCAATTCTGTCGGCCGCGACGCCAAAGAGGGGACCGGCGATCAGAGATGCCGGCGGGAAATCTCGTCCAGCAGGCCCCGAGCGGCGGCTTCGACCAGGTCGAACACCTGGTCGAAGCCCTGCCTGCCACCATAATAGGGGTCCGGAACCTCGCGGCGCCGTAGCTCTGGCGCAAAGTCCATGAATAGCATCAGCTTCTCTTTCATCCCCCGGGGACAGAGGCGTGAGAGGCTGCGGTAGTTGTCGAGGTCCATCGCCAGGATGTAGTCGTAATACAGAAAGTCCTCCACCTCGGCACGCCGAGCCCGAAGGTCGCCAATATCCAATCCGCGGCTGCGGGCCGTCTCCATCGCGCGGTCGTCGGGAGGCGAGCCGACGTGATAGCCGTGGGTGCCAGCGGAGTCGATCTCGATCAGGGTCTCAAGCCCCGCCTGCCGAACCAGGTGTCGGAAGACCCCATGGGCGGTAGGCGATCTGCAGATGTTACCCATGCAGACGAACAGGACCTTGACCTTGGTGGATTCGCTCATCGGGGTGAACTGGACCGGAGAGGAGGTGGTTAACGGCATGATAGCAAGGGCCCCGGGGCCGGGCCGACCCTGGAGTCGGTAGGAGCCCGCGGGCGCGGCGCCTGCTAGCGCGCGGGGATCTGACCAGGCGGAAATCCCTGGATGCGCCGGTCCATCTGTCGACGCAGCTCCAGTCCGCGCCGCTCCCGCTGCTGCTCAAGCAGACGACCTTGCAGCCGAGCCTCGGGGCTCGGTCCTTGAGCCGCCTGCCCATCCAATCGGCGCTCCTGCCGATCGAGACCCTCCAGCTCCCGCTGCTGTGTCTGAAGCTGCTCGCGGTACCGGGCACGCTCCTGCTGCTCGATGATCTGGAGCCTTTGGGACTTCAACGGGCTCAAGGGGGCCGCGAGTTCCCGAGACACTCGCTGCTCTGACTCAAGCCGGAGCCAGCCCGACGCAGCGCGCTGCCACTCCGCCCCTGCGGCCCGCGCCGCGGCCGTGGGCCCTTCCGCGGCGGCATCCCATGGCACTCCACCTCCAAGAATTGTTGCGCAAATCACACACATCGTGGCTTTTTGCTTCCAGGCTTGCATCGTGTTGGTGCGTGTGATTCGAAATAGGGTCCGTCTGCGTGCAAGCCAGTCGGTACGCCGCCCTGCGTACCCTAGACAAGTCCACGCAACCCTCTGAAACATTGGACCCTATCGATTTGGCATCAGAACTGCTAAGCGATAACTGAGACGGAACTAGTACTCTGCCGTTTCCGTTCTCTGACCTCCTCAGTGGTGATTCGCCCCGCGTCCGCGGGGTTTTTTTTCGCGAGGCGTCACGGCCCAACACGACTGAATAAGACAACTTTGCTCAGGACGTCGTTCCCACTTGGGCCGCGCTCGGGGGCACGTCGGCAATCTCGGTAATGAACCGGGGGGGCACCTGGATCGTGCGCTTGACCGCGCAAAGCTCCATCGATCGGAGGATCCCCTCGCGGTAACGCTCGGGGAAGCCAGCCGGCAGGGTCAGTCTCAGCAGCGCCACGGCAGCGGACGGATCGGTCTGGTTACCCTGCCATTCCAGCGCGAGCGACAAGCCATCGGTGGGGATCTTACGCGTCTGGCAGAACTTCAGCGCGTAGATCCCAGCGCAGGTGGCGATGGACGAAAGGAAAAGGTCGTAGGGCTGAGGCGCGCTCCCCTCCCCCCCATGCTGGGGCGACTGATCGGTGGCGATGGTGAACCCCCGCAGACGAGCATCCACCCGTTGTCCACCGGGGAAGCCGACCTCGATACGCTCAATGCTGCCCATGATACTGCTCCAGTTGCGGCCGATCGGCGAACCCGCGAGCCGCCCGGGATTCGCCGGCGCCGGCACGCCGTGCCCCGGGGGCGTCAGACCCTGGGCCCTAGCCCATCAATCGCGGTTGTTGCTCCCTCCAAACATGCTCATTGGGTTTGGCATCTTTTGCATCATCTTCATGGGGTTGAAGCCGCTACTCCCACGATCGGAGCCCCGATCCCGACGCTCGTCCGGGTAGTCCCCGTAAGGCCCGGGCCCATAACCAGAGTAACCCCCTGGTCCGCCATAGCCTGGACCATAGCCACCGGGAGCCCCATATCCCCTGTCTCCGTAACCATAAGACGGCCCCCCATATCCGGGACCCGGCCCATAGCCCGCCTGGGGCACCCCCCCAGCCGAGGGATAGCCGTAAGGTCCGCCAGATCCTGGACCATAGCCCGAACCGTAACCTGGTGCCACGCCCGGTCCCCCATAGGCGGGGCCTTGGGACATTCCAGGTCCCGCGCCGTAGGCCGGCCCCGAGTAATCCGGTATGTTGTAGCCGCCACCGACGGGTCCCGGCTGACCATAGGCTGGACCCGAGTAGTCCGGCATCTGATACCCGCCCGGACCTCCGCCGAAGCCCGCCGCCGAGGCGCCGACACCGACCGACGCCAGCACGACCAGCAGGGCTCCACGGCACATGAATTGCTTAGACATAGCTCCTCGCTCGCTCTCACTGGGTGGTGGCACTCCAGCCCCGTTGAGTTGGACCTCAACGACGCTGCCCGCAAGCCGGGGGGAAGAGTGCCGAGCCAATTCGGTCACAATTTGGACCGCGTGGCATGGTACTCGCAATCACAAGCCCCAGCACGCAAATACGCAAAGAGATCCGTCAATTCGTCGCCTGAAGCCCGCGATGCTCCACCGGGAATTGAACAATCGACTGACTGGGCTGCTCGGGCGAACTTGGCTCGATAGGGGGCAGCGTTGGCGGATCATCGACCTGCTGCCGGAAGCGGGACTGCTCGTGCTGGAAGCGGTCGAAGGGCAGTCGGGAATCCAGCTCGATCAGTTCGGACGCGCCTCCCACCGAGCGCCGAACCTCCGCCAGATCCCGCTACTTGACCCGGGGGGCGGGGGGCTCTCCGCCGACCTCGAGCAGTTGCTCGGGGACCTTGGACCCCGCGGGTGAGGGCCGAAAGAAGTCGGCTTCCGGATCAGCCAGCAAGCATGGCGGCCACCCGAGTGAGGTCTTGGGATGTGTCCACTCCCGGTCCAGGCGTCTCCCCTGCGACCGCCACGTGAATGCGCTCCCCATGCCACAGGACCCGCAACTGCTCGAGGGACTCCGCCAGCTCCAGGGGCGATGGCGCCCACCCGACGTAACGCTTCAGAAAGCCGGCCCGGTACCCATAGAGCCCGATATGGCGCAAAAAGGGCGCAGACCCCGGCAGTGTGGCCCCCTTGCCCAGGAACTCGTCCCGATGCCAGGGAATCGGTGCCCGAGAGAAGTACAGCGCAAAACCGGCTGCATCGGTCACCACCTTCACCACGTGCGGATCGAACAGCACCTCGCCCTCCGTAATCGGATGAGCCAGGGTAGCCATACCGATCTCCGGCTGTTTGGCGAGGTCCGAGGCCACCTGGTCGATCAGGGCCGGGGGCATGGTGGGCTCATCCCCCTGCAAGTTGACCACGATCGTCTCCTCCGCCCAGCCGCGGGCCTCGATGACCTCGGCGATGCGGTCGGAACCGCTGCGATGGTCCGCGCGGGTCATCAGGGCCTCGGCCCCGAAGGCGGCGCAGGCGTCCTGGATCCGGCGATCGTCGGTGGCAACGATCACCTCGTCTGCGGCGCTGGCCTTGGCGCGTTCCACCACATGTTGAATCAGGGGCTTGCCCGCCAAGGGTAACAAGGGCTTACCGGGTAGCCTGGTGGAGCCATAACGCGCCGGGATCACGACCTTGAAGCCCCCGAGCCCAGGGTGGGGCGGCACCGCGCCGAGCGACCGGTTGGCTGTGCTCAAGGCTTAGACACCTCCTCGTCGGCAGCCAGCTCCCGGGCCTCCTCCTCCAGCATGACTGGGATATCGTCGCGGATCGGATACGCGAGCCGATCGCCACGACAGATCAGCTCCTGGGCCGCTTTGTCATAGACCAGGGGACCCTTGCACAGGGGACAGACCAAGATATCCAGCAGTTTCTTGTCCATGGGTCAGACCTTTGGAATTGAAGCCCTTGGGATGGAAAGGGAGTCGAGCCGAGCAAACAGGGCGGCGACAAAGGCGGGATCCGGCTCTGCCCGCACTGGACAATACCAATGATTCCGCGCGCCAAACTTAGCGCACTTCACCGCATCTTTCTCGGTCATCAGCACGGGTCCCGGGGGCCAGGCCCTCAGGTCATCGGCGGTGAAGGCGTGATGGTCCGGATAGGGCCGCTCATCCACCAGGATGCCATGGGCCCGCAGCAGATCGAAGAAACGGCCCGGGTTTCCGATACCCGCGACCGCCGTGACCTGAAGTCCACGAAAGCTGCCCAAGGGGCGGGTCTCGCCCGGGTCCTGCAGGTTGACAGCTAGACCGGGCACCAGGGTGAAGCCGTGGCCTCCCGCCCCGTCTCCGTTGCGGATGACCAGATCGACGCTCTCGAGCCGGCTCCGCGGCTCTCGCAGGGGTCCTGCCGGTAGACAGCGGCCATTGCCCAGTCCCCGATTCCCGTCGATTACGGCCACCTCCAGGTCCCGTTCGAGCCGATAGTGCTGGAGCCCATCGTCGCTGATGATGAGGTCGCAACCGTGGCGGGAGACGGCGAGCCTCCCATCCGCCACCCGGTCTGGTCCCGCGATCACCGGGCAGACCCCGCGGCGGGCAAGCAGCAGCGGCTCATCTCCCACCAGATCCGGGTCGTCTTCGGCGGTCACCGTTCTGGGCCAGTCGCGGGCCCCGCCTCGGTAGCCGCGGATGAGAATGGCGGGCCGCAGGCCCCGCTGCGACGCCATCTCCGCCAGAAACAGGACCAGCGGCGTCTTGCCCGTCCCCCCGACGGTGAGATTGCCCACCACGACCACCGGGCACGGCAGACGCCAGCGCTTCAAGCACCGGCTGAGGTACAGGGCACGACGCAGGCGTGCGACCCCGCAATAGAGCCAACCCAGCGGCAGCAGGACCAACGACAGGGGGTGGCGTCCATACCAGACGGCGGTGGGGTCCATGGCGGGGCGGGCGGAGTCAGACAGGAATGCTGACATGCGCGGGACCGGTCGCCCCGCCCTTCGGCTCGAGCGTGAGCATGCGGCGCCCGATCCAGGGCTCCAGACTGGCGCGCCTGCGGCGAACCGCCGCCAAGTCCCGGGCGAACGGCCAACGGCTCATCAGACCTCCACGGCATCGGTCGCGCCGTGAAACTGGAGTCGATGGAGCCGCGCATAATAGCCATCCAGCGCCAGCAGCTCCGCATGTCGACCCTGCTCGACGATGCGCCCTTCCTCCAGGACCAGGATCCGGTCCGCATTCTCGATGGTGGACAGCCGGTGGGCGATCATCAGGGTGGTCCGTCTGGCCATGAGCTCGGCCAGCGCCGCCTGGATATGGCGCTCCGCCTCCGTGTCCAGGGCCGAGGTGGCCTCGTCCAGGATCAGGATGGGGGCGTCCTTGAGCATGGCGCGAGCAATGGCGATGCGCTGCCTCTGGCCGCCGGAGAGCAGCACACCCCGGTCCCCCACCCGCGTCTCGAATCCCTGAGGCAGCTCGCGGATGAAGGCCAGGGCATGGGCCGCCTCCGCCACCCGCTCGAGCTCCACCTGACTGGGCGGCCGCGGGAGCCCGTAGGCGATGTTGCTGGCGATGCTGTCGTTGAACAGCACCACGTCCTGGCTGACCAGCGAAATCTGATCCCTCAGGCACTTGAGCGACAGCTCTCGGATTGGGACCCCGTCGATCAGGATCTCTCCCACCGTGGGGTCGTAGAAGCGTGGGAGGAGGCTCGCCACGGTGCTCTTACCGCTGCCCGAGCGGCCCACCAGGGCCACCTTCTCACCCGGCTCGACCACCAGGTCGAGGTCCCGAATCGCCGGGTTCTTGTCCTCAGCATAGACATGGGTCACACCCCGGTATTCGATCTGGCCCTCGACGCGGCCCACGACACGAGTACCGGTGTCGGTCTCCAGCTCCGAGTCCAGGAGCTCGAACAGGGTCTCGGCGGCGATGATGCCCCGCTGTAGATGGGCATTGACCCCCGTGAGCCGCTTGACCGGGGGCAGAAGCAGACCCATGGCCACCACGAAGGACATGAAGGTGCCCACGGAGATGTCCTCCTTGAGCCCCTGCATGGTCGAGAGATAGACGATCACCGCGATGGCGAGCGCCGAGATCAGCTGCACCAAGGGCACGCTCGCGGCCTCGGTGGCGATCATCTTCATCTGCAGTGACCGGGTCTTCTCATTGATGAAGCCGAAGTGGGCCGCCTCGTAGTCCTGGCCGCCGAAGGCCTTGACCACCCGATGGGCGTCGATCGCCTCCTGGGCCACGTGCGTGAGCTCACCCACCCGATCCTGGATGCGCCGGCCGTAGCGCCGAAACCGCTTACTGGCGAACTTGACGGCCCCCGCCATCACCGGGCCGATGATCAGAAAGATCGCCGAGAGGGTAGTGTTGAGCCATAGCATGTAGGCCATGAGTCCGACGACCGTGAACCCGTCGCGCACCAGGGTGGTGATGGCGCTGGTCGCTGCGGTGTTGACGTTCTCCACGTTGTAGGTGAGCTTGGCCAGGATGTGACCGGAGCCATGGCGATCGTAATAGCGGGTCGGGGCGCGCAGGAGGTGCTCGAACATCGCCTGGCGCAGGTCCGCAACCACCCGCCGGCCCACCCAGCTCAAGAAATAGGTGTTGACGAACCCGGCGATGCCGCGCACCACGAAGAGCCCCACCAAGATCAGTGGCATGGTGCGCACCACCTCCTCGTTCTTCGCGATGAAGCTGCCGTCGATCAGCGGCTGCATCATTGCCGCGAACAGGGGCTCGGTGGCGGCGAACACCAACATGCCCACGATGGAGACGGCGAACATCCGCCAGTAAGGTCGCGCATAACCCAACAGGCGCCGGTAGATCAACCGCGACGGAATCGCGTCGGCGTGCGGCTCCGGGCTCACGGGGCCCGTTCCGCGCCGCTGCTGCCACCCCGCGCCTTGTCGGCATCCGGATCGCCCCTGGTGGCGCCGAAGGCGATGCGGCGCAGCCCCACCTCGGCGGCGGCATCCATCGCGGTCATCACCGCCTGATGGGGGGTGTTCGCATCCGCCAGGATCAGCACCGGCAGGTCCCGATCCCCCTCGGGATGATCACCGAGGGCACCATTGAGGGCACGCACCAGGGTGAGAGGGTCGCGGCCCACGACCGCCCGGTCGTTCACGAAGAAATTCCCGGGCCGATCGATCAGGATGCGGATCTGCTCCTCCTCTTGAGCGGAGAGATCCTCGCCTTGCGCCTGGGGCAGCTGAACCCGCAGCCGGGCCTCGTCCTTGAAGGTCGTGGAGACCATGAAAAAGATCAGGAGCAAAAACACCACGTCCAACAAGGGCGTGAGGTTGATCTCCGGGGGCTGACGGCGGTAGGGGCGCAGATTCACGCGGCCTCCTCGCGGTCGGCGCGCTCGCCCTTGAGGACCTCCACCAGGCGCAGCGCCTGCTCCTCCATGTCCAGGGCGATTCGGTCCACCCTGCTTTCCAGGAAGCGATGAAACAGGAGGGTGGGAATCGCCACCGAGAGCCCTGCCGCGGTGGTAAGCAAGGCGGAGGAGATACCCCCCGCCAAGAGTCCCGCATTCCCGGTGCCGGCATTCATGATCACCCCGAAGATGTCGATCATGCCGAACACGGTACCCAGGAGCCCCAGCAGCGGGGCCACCGAGGCGATGGTCCCCAGGGTGTTGAGATAACGTCCGAGCTGAGCTACCACGTGACGACCGGCATCGCCAATGGCCTCCTTCATCACCTCCCGGGAGTGGTTGCGGTTCGCAAGCCCCGCGGCCAGCATCCGGCCCAGCGGGGACGCCTCGCGGATCTCGTCGATGCGCTCGTCGCTCAGCTGACCCTGGCGGTAGAGCTGCCAGATTCGAGTCACCAGGTTGTCCGGCATGAGGCGGGCCCGTCGCAGGGTCCAGGCGCGCTCGATGATGATGGCGGTGGCGATCACGGAACAGGCGGCAATGGGCCACATGAGCCACCCGCCCGCTTGCATCAGCTCGAGCAAGGGGATTCCTCGGAGTTTCGGCCCATGGCAGGGACCGGGATTTCAGAAGTCGGGCACTGGCTGGAGACCCTGCCAGGGCCAAAAACCTGGTCATGATACTCGAAAGCGCAAGGCCCCAGGCGTCACGCGGGACTCATTCCGGCGTCCTGTGGGTCCACAACCGCCGCGCCTGCTCGCGCCAGGCCCAGGGCCCGCGGATGGAGCCGCCCGCCCCTATCCGCAGCTCTATGGCCCCGCTCACACTCGTATCCAGGGCCGGGGTGCCCCGCGCCGCGACCCGCTCCCGCACAACGCGTGCGGGGAAGCCAAAGGAATTGGCGTAGCCGGAGGAGTAGAGCACCAGGCTCGGCCCCACCGCATCGAGGAAGGGCGCACCGGTGGAGGTGGCGCTCCCGTGGTGGCCCGCCACGAGCACGTCGCTCGCCAGCGCACGGGGAAACTCCCGCGCCAGCCGCGCCTCCACCGTCCTGCCGATGTCGCCTGGAAGCAGCACCGCCCGCCCACCCGCCTCGATGCGCAACACGCAAGAGGCGTCATTGCCCTCCCCCGCCGGCTCCCCGGGGTGCAGGAAGCGGAAGCGCACGCCGGACCAATCCCACCCTTGCCCAGCCCGACAGGGCTCGACCCCAGGCAGCGCCAGGTCATCTGGCTCACCGCTCAGGATGCGTCCTACCGGCAGCCGCGATATCAGCCCTTGCGCGCCGCCGGCGTGATCCCGGTCCGCATGGCTCAGCACCAAGACATCTACCCGCGGCACCCCGCGCGCCAGTAGAAAGGGGGCCACCACCAGGGAGCCCGTGTTGAATCCGCTGTCGAAGCCGGGGCCCGTGTCAAAGACGAGGGTACCGTCTCGCGTGCGAATCACGGCGGACAGACCCTGACCCACGTCCAGCAGGGTGACCCAGGCCTCACCGAGCCCCGGCACAGGGGGTCGCAGGAGGAGCACAGGCAAGCCCAGCACCAAACCCAGCCAGCGAGCCGGGAGTCCCCTGGGCGTGAGCAATAGGACCATCCCCAGCCCGGCAGCCGCCCACACCCACCAGGGACGCTCGGAGAGGGTCGCCGCGGCCCAGGGCCAGGCGGCGACTTGCTCCAGACCCTTGACACACCAGGCGAGCAGATCCGCGGCCCAGACGAGCGGCGCACCTAGCCCCGGGATCAGCGAGAGCAGGCTCGTCGCCAGCACCATCGGTAGCAGCACTAGACTGAAGATCGGCACGGCCACAAGGTTCACCAGGGGCGAGATCAGGGAGGCCCGTCCGAACAAGGCGAGCAGCAGGGGCAGGAGCCCGATGCCAACCGCCCACTGGGCACGCCCCCAGCGGGTCCAGAGGCCGCGGCTCGGGAGGCGCCCCCCGAGGCTGAAGAGCAGGACCGCCACGGCCCCAAAGGACAGCCAGGCACCGTAGGAAAGGACGGCCCCGGGGTCCGCCAGCAGCACCCCGGCAAGCGCGAGGCTCAAGGCGTGCCAGGGCCTCAAGGTGCGCTCCCAGACCACCGCTGCAAGGACCACCGCGAGCATGATCAGGGCACGCTGAGTGGAGACGGCGAAACCGGCGAGCCCCGAATAGACCAGGGCCGCGGCCACGGCGCCCAGGGCCCCTGCCCGTGGCGCCGCGAGGGCAAGGGCGAGGCGGGGGCTGAGAGCCCATAGCCTGCGCACCAAGAAAAAGGCCGCTGCCGCGATCAGACCCACGTGCAGGCCGGAGATGGCCACCAGGTGATTGGTGCCGGTGCGGGTGAGGACCTCCCAGTCCTGGGGCTCGAAGCCAGAGCGCTCGCCGATGGTGAGGGCCTGGACCAGACCGAGCGCCGAATGGTCCTTCAAGACGCTCGCCAGGTGCCCCGCCAGCCTCTGACGCAAGCGATCCAGCGCGTAGCGGCCCGGACCCGGGTCGAGGAGTAGTGGCCCCATGCCGGTCTTGCGCAGGTTTCCCGTAGCCACGACCCGCTGCTCAAAGAGCCAGCGCTCGTAGTCGAAACCTCCGGGGTTGGCGAACCCATGGGACGGCTTGAGGCGCACTGGCAGCCGCCAGCGCTCCCCCACCTTGATCTCCCGGGGGCCACGGTACCAGGCCAAACGTACCAGGCCGCGAAAGGGGACCTCGGAAGGCTCCGTGTCTCGCGCCCCCACCAGGGTTCGCCCGACCCGGAACAGAAAACGCTGCGCGAGTCCCGTGTCGGCAGGGATTGATGCGATGCGTCCCTCAATGACGAGCGGCGCCCGCACCAGCTCCGGTGGGAACGGCGTCCATAATAGAGCGCCTGCCTGGAGCAAGGCCCACAGGGCACCCAAGAGGCCAAGACCGAGAGGACGTGCCGAGCGCGGCCAGGGCAGCCAGATCAAACCCAGGGCCAGCCCCGCCAGGGGCAGCGCCACCCAACGCGGCGGCAGCCCGGGCAGCAGATAGACGGCGCCCACCCCGACAGCGAAGGCGAGACACAGGGACGCCAGGGGTATTGGCAACTGATCGGGCGCCTGCAGATCGACCCCGTCGCTCAGGCAATGGTGCCCTGGCCCCCCACCGAGAACTTGAGC
>Ga0316576_10002316_pt1 | contig 10799 bp, 8 predicted proteins | sample S0NA_FD_203075 | JGI IMG/M metagenome (GOLD analysis project Ga0316576, IMG submission 203075) | Rhizosphere microbial communities from salt marsh grasses in Alabama, United States - S0-2_050615r3r5 | ecosystem: Host-associated > Plants > Roots > Rhizosphere | place: USA: Alabama | collected... | reverse complement strand
CCGGCCTTGCGCACCCAGCCGATGGGCCGGACCTGGTAGGTGGGGCGGTTGTCGGGGCTGGCCGACTGCGCGTCGGGCGACGGCTGCCCGGCGGGCGGCGGTGCGGCGTTGGCGTGGGGCATGGCGGCGCTGACGGCGACGATGAGGAGCGGTTGAAGGATGTTCATCGTGTCGGACTCCGGTGGGATGACGGCGCTGCTCTCGGGTGCCGCGGCGGGTCCTAGGGGCGACTGCCGGGGGCGGCAGAGCCGCCGGGATAGCGTATCGGGGCGGGGCCCCGGCGCGAGGTCGGCAGGCCGATCAATCAGCCGCCGCGGATGCGGCGGCGGGCACCTCTTCGACAGCGGGCGGCGGCTCCGGGGCGGGCCCGGCGCTGTCGCGGATCGCCGGTGGCTCCTGGTCGGCGTCCAGCGTGCGGGCGAGGCGAACGCGGTCGTCGACGGCCTCGGGCAGCGTGCCCAGGGCATCGATCTGGCCCAGGCGCTGCTCCAGTCCGCAGCGGTTCGCGATCTGGATCGCCAGCCCGGGACGGGCGTTGATCTCCAGCATCATCGGGCCCTTGTCCTCGTCCAGCACCAGGTCGACGCCGCAATAGCCGAGGCCGGTCAGGTCCGCGCAGCGGGCGCCGATGGTCAGCAGCTCCTCCCAGTCCGGAATGCGGTAGCCGGTCAGCCGGCTGCCGTAGTCCGGGTGCTCGGAGATCACGTTGTCCTTGAGCACGCCGTGGCCGGTGATGCCGTACGCGAGGCTGATGCCGACGCCGACCGCGCCCTGGTGCAGGTTCGCCTTGCCGTCGGAGGCGCGGGTCGGCAGGCGCACCATGGCCATCGCCGGGATGCCGCGGTAGATCAGCAGGCGGATGTCCGGGACGCCGCGGTAGCTGATGGCGGCGAACAGCGGGCTGGGATGCACGCAGTATTCGATCATCGCCGCGTCCGGGATGCCGCCCAGGGAGTGCACGCCGCTCAGGATCGTCGAGACGAAGTATTCGATGTCCGCGAGCGGCAGCGTCCGGCCGTCGGTCTTCACGAACAGCTCGTTGCGCCGCTCGCTGATCACCAGCACGCCGTCGCCGCCGCTGCCGTGGGCGGGCTTGATGACGAAGGAGTCGCGCCCCTGAAGGAGCCGGTCGAGATGGGCCAGCTCACCCTGGAAGCGCACCGCACCATACAGGTCCGGCACCGCGAGCCCGACCTCCAGCGCGAGCCGCTTGGTGGTCAGCTTGTCGTCCACCAGCGGAAACTTGGAGCGGTCGTTGAGCCGCATCACGTACTCGCGGTTGCGGCCGTTGAGGCCCAGCACGCCGCGGCGGCGTAGTGTGCGCCAGCGTCCGAGCATGACTCAGCGCTCCCGGGCGAGCGCCGCGAAGCGGGTCAGCTCGGTGAGCCGGTAGCCGCTGTAGGCGCCGAGCAGCAGGGTCGCGGCCAGCACCACCAGCAGCAGCTCGGGGAAGTAGAACATCAGGTGACTCAGGTGCGGCTCGTTCATGACGAAGAAGCCGCAGATGGCCACCACGAGCGTGCCCATGGTCTCGGTGATGGTCTGGCCCAGGCCGCGCTCCTCCCAGACGATGGACATGCGCTCGATGGTCATGGTCAGGATCACCATCGGGAACAGCGCGATGGAGAGCCCCTGCTCGATGCCGAGGTGGAAGCTCAACAGCGTAATGGCGAGCATCAGGCAGACCACGACCACGAGGATCGAGGCCAGCCGCGGCACCAGCAGCAGGCGCAGCTGCGCGAGCATCAGCCGCAGCGCCAGGCCCACCAGCACCAGCGTCAGGAACAGGGCGACGCCCCAGCCGAGCTGCGTCTCGCGGAAGGCCAGCGCGATGAGGATCGGCATGAAGGTGCCGAACGTGGGCACGCCGACCACCACGCGCAGGAAGGCCACCACGAGCCCCCCGAGCGGCAGCATCAGCACCACGTGGTAGATGTTCTGCACGCCCACCGGCAGCCGGGTGAGGTTGATGCCGAAGGGCGCCGGCGCGTAGCCGCTGCCGGTGAGCTTCTCCAGGTCGGTGCTGGCGATGCGCGTCTCGGTGGTGGAGAAGCTGACGTCGGCGCCGCTGACGCCGCGGGTGCGCAGCAGGTCCGGACTGTCGTAGCGCCAGATGAAGAAGTTCTCCGGATAGCCCGGCACGCCGGTGTTGGCGTCGTAGCCGCGCCACTCGTTGCCGTTGTGCACCTCCAGCCACGGCACCAGCCGCTGGTCGGTCTGCGGGCGCTCCAGCGGCACGCCGTAGGCGATGCGGGTCGGGATGCGGGCGCCGGCGAGGATCTCGGCGACCAGGTGCTCCCAGCTCGGGCGATTGGTGACGTTGCGGATGACCTTGACGTTTTCGTCGTCCGGGTCGGCGAGGATGCGCAGCGTCTGCTCGGTGAACGAGAACACGTCCGCGGACTGCTCGCGCGCCTGCTTCAGCACCGCGCCGATGGCGGACGCCAGCGGCTCCTTGTAGTCGGGCACCGGCGGGAACGGCGGCACCTCGGTGTTGGTGGACACGGGACCGGCGACCACCTTCGCCTGGTAGTACAGCGCCTGATCCTTGGCCGGGGTCCGGCGCAGGGTCCAGATGGCGTCACGCGGACGGGTGCCCACGTCGAGGATCGACAATCCGTAGCCCCGGGAGACGAAGTTCTCGTCGATGACCCGCTCCATGCTGCGCTCGATGGGCAGCTGGAACTCGACCCGCGTCGAGCCGCCCTCGCCGCGAAAGCCGATGCGCGCCTCGACGGTCCAGACCGCGGAGGTGGACTCCGGCAGCAGCGGCACCTTGTCGCGGGTGGCCTTGAGCAGGGTCAGGCCGAGGCCGGTGCCGGCCAGGAGCAGGACGATGATCGCCAGTGGCGACAGCCGTGCGAAGAATGGCAATGTGGGCTCCTCAGCGCGCGCCGCCGGCTTTCGGGCAGTCGTAGTCGAAGACGAAGGTCTCGGCGGGATTGATGACGAAGCGCCCGGCGAGGAACTCGCGGCCGAGCAGCGCCGGGTAGTTGAAGTTGCTGCGATCGTCGAGGCTGAAATCGGCGCGCATGACCTCGCCGTCGAGACAGAAGCTGAGCTCCACGACGACACGCTCGTCCGGCGGCAGCCCCCCGCGGCGCTTGATCTTGACGACGTCCTTCACCGGCAGGTCATAGGTGAGCTCGGGGCCGTCCTGCTCCTGGTGGTCCTTGTACAGCGAGAAGCGCACCCGCGGGTGGCCGTTCTCGCTGTAGCGCTGCAGGTCGATGGCGTGCAGGGCGCTGGACTTGGCGCCGGTGTCGAGCTTGGCGGTCAGCCGCACCCGGTGCGGCTCGAGCCTGATGCTCTGGAGCCAGCCGGCCTCGCGGAGTGCCGCGTGCTCGGCGCTCCAGGCCGTGCCGGCGGGAAGCAGCAGGCACAGCACGGGGATAACGAACGAATAGCGCATGGGATCGATCAAACGACTCGGAAGTCTGATGGATAAGCGTCAGGCCCGGCGCTCGGCGCGGGCGGACGGCGGTCGGCAGCGACGGTGCGCCCGGCACGGACCGGTGCGGCGCCGCGTGAGCCCGAAGCGTGAGCCCTGGGCCCGCTGATTGGGCCCGCCGAGCATGACAGCGATGTGACTGTGGGAATTCGGCGCAAGAGAGTATCCCCGAACCGCGCGGCGGGCAAGTGCGCGCGCCCCCCCAGGGTGGGGCCCCTCGACCGGACGCGATCGGTGGATGTATTGCAATCGTTTCAGGTACTTTCGATGCGGTCGTGGTAGCGGGCGCGGTACAGCAGCCGCTGCTGCCCGTCGTCGTGGAAGCGCTCGCGGGCGTGCAGTACGTTGTTGCAGAGCACGCCCCAGCCGGGCTGGAGCCGGGCGCGGTAGACCGGTGTCGCGGCGTCGCCCGCGAGGATCTCCCGCAGGGCGGTCACCGCCGCGGTGGTGGCCGGGTCCGGCCGCCAGTCGATGTTGCGGCGCCGGTCGGTATAGCGCATGTGCAGCCGGCCGCGCGCGCCGCTGCTGAACACCGGGCCGACGCTGACGGGGCGCAGCTCGACGCCGTCGACGATATTGGGTGGTATGGACATGGCGTCGGCGCGCATCAGCGCGCGGATGTGATCCGGACTGCGCTCGCGCAGCCGGATGTAGACCAGCTCCGGGTCGATCAGGGCGTTGCCGCCGCCCTCGGCCGCAGGCCGCACGCAATGCAGGATGAAGGCGTGGATCTGCCGCCCCGGGGCGTTGTAGTAGCCGTCCGTATGCCAGGCGATGGGCCGGTCGGTGTAGGGGATGAAGCCGCGGTGCAGCGCGTCGGACTGCACCGTGATCGACGAGATGGCGTCCTCGTCCGCCCCGGGGTTGTGATCCAGCCGGTGCAGTCCGAAGCGCTCGCCGAGCCGGCGCGGAATGTCCTTGTCCGGGTCATCGGCGGTGGCGCCGGCATAGATGACCATGTTCGCCCGCCGTAGCCGATCGAGCAGCGCGCCGTACTCGATGTCGCTGAGCCGGCGCGGGTCGCGGACCTCGACGATCAGCTCGTCGGTCGTCGCTGGGAGGCTCGCGAGCTTGCGGTCGCGCCACGTCCGGTAGGCGTCGTCGTTCTCGAGGGACAGTGGGGTGACATGACGCGGCATCGTCTTCTCGGGGACTGCGTGCTTCGGGCGGGCGGACGCGGCATGCTACACCCCTACGGCTTCAGGGTCATCCGCCGGTCGGCGGCGGGGGCGGCTGCTGCTGGGTACCGATTGGGAGGCTGCTGGGTGAGATAGACCAGTGTTGTCCGTCGAAATCGGTCTCGCTATCGAAAACGAAATCAGAGCGATCCGAGAGGGTTTCGGCGGCAATTTCGATCCCGATTTGGATTTGGATTTGGATTGGGAGCGGCGGTTCCGGGGCGCCGCACAGGAGGCTTGACTCGTCTGCAAGGCATTGGCGCCTTCAGGCGATCCGGACCCGGCGAGTCGCCGCGGCCCCGCGGGCGGCCCGGGTCTGCCTATACTTGGGACGGGCTCAACGAACATCTGAAAACAGAGGAGTCTGCCATGTCCGAACAGCCCTATCGGCACTTGCTGCTGGCCGTTGACTTCGCGCCGGAATCGCAGGTCGTCGTCGAGCGCGCGGTCGCGCTGCGCGACGCCTTCGGCGCGCGTCTGACGCTGGTCAACGTCGTGCAATACGTGCCGCCGGGCACCGAGTACGCGGGTGGCGGCTTCGTCTCGGAGCCGGTGCTGCCGGAGGAGTTCCAGCTCGAGCAGGAGCTGGTGGAGATCGCGCGCAAGGAGCTCGACGCCCTCGGTGAGCGCATCGGCGTGCCGGCCCAGGACCGCATCGTCGAGTTCGGCCCCACCGGCCGCAGCATCGAGCACGTGGCCAAGGACCTGAAGGTGGACCTGATCGTCGTCGGTGCCCGCGACCACAACTGGCTGTCGAACCTGTTCGGCTCCACCTCCCGCTCGCTGCTGCGCCACGAGGTCTGCGACCTGCTCGCGGTGCGCATCGAGCCGGGCGCCAAGGAATAAGCCGCGGCGCCCGCCGACACCGCCGGCCTTGCGGCCGGCGCATTGGGGTGCCGGCTCGCCGCCGCCATCCCGGCGTGCGGCCGACCTGTCACTCGGCGCTCACTCCCGCGCCACCGGCACGACGGTGAGCGTCTGCTCCACGCCGTCCCGGCGCACCTTCACGCTCACCGCCTGCTCCACCTTGAGCGCATTCAGCGCATAGGTGTAGTCGTAGATGTTCTCGATTCGGCGCCCGGCGACGGCGACGATGACATCGCCCGCGCGCAGGCCGCCGCGCTCCGCGGGGCCGCCCTTGGCGACGCCGTCGAGCAGCACACCGTCGGCCGCGTTGCCGGCATAGTCCGGGATGGTGCCGAGATAGGCCCGCAGGTTTGCGCGGCTGGCGCCGGTGCCCGGCTTCTCCTGCGCCACGTACTCCGGTGCATCCTCGCGGCTCGCCACCGCAGCAGTCAGCAAGCCGGCGAGACGGGCGACGCGGCCCAGACCGTCGTAGTTCAGCCGGTCGGCGGTGTCGTGGGAGGTGTTGTAGTCCGCGTGCACACCGGTGAAGAAGCTCAGGATCGGCACCTTGGCCAGGTAGAACGAGGTGCTGTCGGTGGGCAGGTAGGCGTCCTCCTGAAGCCGCAGCGGCAGACCGACCGGCACGTTGCGATGCTCCAGCTCGCCGCGCCAGAGCGGGCTGGAGCCGACGCCCTGGACGCTCAGCTGCTGATCCAGGCGCCCCACCATGTCCATGTTCAGATAGGCGAGCACCTGCTCCGAGATGTCGTCGCCGCCGTCGGCGAGCTGCTCCACCAGCGCCGAGGAGCCGAGCCGGCCGAGCTCCTCGCCGGTCCAGGCCGCGAACAGGATGTCGTGCTTCAGTGCCAGCTCGCCGCGGGCATGGCGGGCGGCCAGATCTTCTGCGATCTCCAGCAGCGCGGCGACGCCGGAGGCGTTGTCGTCGGCGCCGGGGTGCACCTTGCCGGCGTCGGGGTCGCGGGACTCCAGCCCGATGCCGGTGCCGATGTGGTCCGCGTGGGCGCCGATCACGACCACCCGCGCGCTGGGCGTATCGCCGGCCAGGAGCCGGCCGAGCACGTTGCGGTCCCTGGCGTGCTCGAGATGCAGCCGGATGTCGGCGCCGATCCGCGCGCCGGGCAGCGCGAAGCCGGCGATCGGGTGCCCGGCATCGAGCGCCCGCTGCACGGTCGCGAGATCCTTGTCCGCGGCATCGAGCAGCCGCTGTGCCACCGCGTCGGTGACCGAGATCACCGGCAGACTGCCGCTGCCCGCGCCGGCCTCGTTCTCCAGCGCGATCAGCTGGTGCTTGACCTGCGCGCTCGGGCCGCTCGCGACGATCAGGCCGCGGGCACCGTGCTCGCGGGCGACCATGGCCTTGAAGCGCAGCTCCGCGTATTCGTTCAGGTACTGGCGCCGCTGCGGTGAGACGTCCTCGGGCAGGTAGCGCAGCGCGAGCACCCACTGGCCATTGATGTCCAGGTCCCGGTAGCTGTTGTAGGCGGCGTGCTCGCCGTCGCCCGGTGCGACGATGCCGTAGCCCGCGAAGACGACGCCGCCGGGCTCCACGGTCCCGGTGCCGGAGAACGCGAGCGGGCGCCAGTCGCGCTCCGGGACCAGCTCGACGGGCGCGCCGTCGCCGCCGGTCAGCGTCAGCCGGTTGCCGTCCGCGAGCGAGACGCCGGAGGTGAAGCGATAGCGCTGGAACCAGCCGCCCAGGTCGCCGGCCGGGGCGAGTCCGATGCGGGCCATCGCGGCGGCGACGTAGCCGGTGGCGAGCCGGGCGCCCTCGGTGCCGGTGAGGCGGCCGGCCATGGGCGGAGCGGTCAGCGCGCGGACATGGGTCGCGAGGTCCCCGGGGGTGATCTCGGGGCTGGTGGCCGGCGGTGCAGTGGCGGCGTCCGGATCTTGCCGAGCGGCGGCCGGCGGCAGGCCGAGCAGCTCGCGGGCGGCGGCGTCGTCCCAGTCGGCGATGAAGATCTGCGGCTGGCCATCCCCGGTGCGGGCACTGGACCAGGCGAGCTGCTTGCCGTCCGGCGTGAACACGGGCAGGCCGTCGAAGCCGTCGGTGCCGGTGACCCGCACCGGCGGCGAGCGGCCCTCGGCATCGACGATGTAGAGCTCGAAGTTGCCGTAGCCGTGGGCGTTGTTGGAGAAGATGATGTAATCGCCGCTGGGGTGGAAGTAGGGCGCCCAGGACATGACGCCGAGGTCGGTGATCCGGCGCTGGTCGCTGCCGTCGGCGCTCATGGTCCAGATCTCGGCGACCTTCCCCGAGGTATCGAAGCGGCGCCAGACGATGCGCCGGCCGTCGGCGCTGAAGAACGGCCCGCCGTCATAGCCCGGGGTGTCCGTGAGCCGGCGGACGTTGCCGCCGTCGGCGTCCATGACATAGATGTCCATGAAGCGGGATGCATCCTGCTCCAGGGCCTTCTGCTCCTCGCCGGACAGCGCGCGGTCGTAGGCGTCGCGGTTGGAGGCGAAGACGATGGTCTTGCCGTCCGGCGACCAGGAGCCCTCGGCGTCGTAGCCCCGGGCGTGGGTCAGCCGCCGCAGCAGGTTGCCCTTCGTGTCCGCCTCGTAGATCTCGTAGGCGGGATCGAAGCTCCAGGAGTAGCGGCTGCCCTGTCCCGACGCGCGCTTCTCCAGCTCGGCGCGCTGGGCCGCCCGCGCGCCCGGGTCCTCGTGGGTGGAGGCGAACAGCACCCGCTTGCCGTCCGGATGGATCCAGGCGCAGGTGGTCTTGCCGATGCCGGGGGAGATGCGTGTCGTGTCACCGGTGGTCAGGTCCATCAGGTAGATCTGGTAGAACGGATTGCCCGGCTCGCGCTCGCTCTGGAACACCATGCGGCGGCCGTCGGCACTGAAGTAGCCCTCGCCGGAGCGGCGCCCCTCGAAGATCAGCTGTCGGGTGTTGGAGAGCAGGCGCGACTCGTTGGCGGCGGCGTCGTCCGCGGGCGCCGCGGGCGCCGCTGCGCCGGTGAGGAGCAGGCTGGCCGCGAGCAGCTGGCCCGCGAGCTGGGAACGGGGCTTGCGCATGGGTAACGGCATCCTCTGTTCGTGGTGGGCGTGGGCCTTGCCGCCGGTCGCCGCGGGGCCGGGCGCCGATGTCGGGGCCAGGCGGCCGGGGCCAGGCGGCGGGGGCCAGGCCGATCGGGCGGCCCGGGGGCGGGCCCACGGCGGTGTTGTCCATCGGCTCAGATGCGGCCGCGGATGCGGGGAGCAAACCGGCGGCGGGATGCGGCGGGGCGGCGCCGTCAGCCGGCGCCCGTCTCGATCGGCCGTGCCGGATCGCGGATCCACTCGCTCCAGGAGCCCGCGTAGAGCCGCGAGCCGTGCAGGCCGGCCAGCTCCATCGCGAGCAGATTGTGGCAGGCATTGACGCCGGAGCCGCAGCTGTGGGCGACCCGCTCCGGCGGCCGGGTGCCGAGTGCCGCGGTGAAGCGCGCGCGCAGCTGTGCCGGGTCCAGGAAGTGGCCCCGGGGGTCCAGGTTGCCGGTCAGCGGCAGGTTGATCGCGCCGGGAATATGGCCCGCCTGCGGGTCGATGGGCTCGGACTCGCCGCGAAAGCGCTCGGGCGCTCGGGCGTCGACCACCTGGACCCGGCCGGCGCCGAGCTCGGTCACCAGCGCGTCCGTGGTCAGCCACAGGCGGTCGTCGACCCGCGGGGCGAAGGTGGTCGGCAGCGTTCGCGGGAGGTCCGCCGTCAGGTCGCCGCCAGCCTCCGTCCAGGCGGCGAGGCTGCCGTTCAGCACCGAGACGCGGGCATGGCCGAGCCAGCGCAGCAGCCACCAGAGCCGCACCGCGAAGGCGCCGCCCATGTCGTCGTAGACCACCACGTGGCTGTCGCTGTCGACACCGCAGCGGCCGAGCCAGTCGGCGAGCCGGGCCGGGTCGGGCAGCGGATGGCGGCCGGAGTCCGGCGTGACCGGGCTGGACAGGTGCTCGTCGAGGTGGGCGTAGACGGCGCCGGGAAGATGACCGGCGGCGTAGGCGCGGGCACCCTGCGCCGTGTCGGCGAGCGAGAAGCGGCAGTCGAACAGGCGCAGGTCGTCGCCGCCGATGCGTTGCCGCAGGGTCTCGGCATCGATCAATGGGCTGGGTTGGGTCATGGCGCTTACCGTGGTCGTGCAGGGGTTCGCAAAGCCGACGGAGCGGCGCTTTGCCGGAGCGCTCAGCCGCTGCGTCCTGAGGCGCCCCGCCTCGGACCGACGGGGGTGGTGGTCATCGATCTGGGGCTCGAGCGGGGATTCCGCCGCGGTGGGCCCAGACTCGACCCGTCTGCGAGGATTGGGCGCCTTCCAGCGATCCTTCCGAGGGAGCTAGCATAATCGGGCACTCTCGACGCGGCCATCCCCGGGGGACCTGACATGCCGCCGACGCGCCTCGGGCCGCTGCTCGAGCCACTCCCCGGCACCTATGCGGTGCTGCTGAGCCCCCCCGCGGGCGGCACCGTTCGGATCGGGCGGCTCGGCACGCTGGCGCTGAGCGGCGGCTGTCTCATCTATGTCGGCAGCGCCCGGGGGCCCGGGGGCGTCGCGGCCCGCTGCCGGCACCACCTGCGGACCGCCGCCAGCCCCCGCTGGCACCTGGATTACCTGCGCCCGCACTGTCGTGTCACCGGCTTCTGGGTCAGCTACGGCGGCGACTGTGTGGAGCACGACTGGGCACGGGCGCTGGCAGCGCTGCCGGGCGCGGTCCATCCGCTCGCCGGCTTCGGTGCGAGCGATTGTCGACACTGTCCCGCCCACCTGATCCGGCTGCCGCGGATGCCGTCCCCGTCGACGCTGCACGGCTGTCTTGGGGAAGGGGTTCTTGTGCGCGTCCGGGACGCGGCCGACTGACGCTCACTGGTTGAGAATCATTCTCTTCAATGTTAAAGATTGTCGACAATCTCTGTGACAGCGTGCCGGGATGCCCTAGAATTCGGCTCAGTTTCGTTTCGATGTCGACAGATTGCCGATGCCTGACGTGGCGACAAACCTTATCGACGGCCGGGCCGGCTTCGGCTCCACGGTGGCGGACCGGGTATTCGATCAATTGCGCCGGGCCATCGTCGAGGGCGACATACCCGCCGGCAGCAAGCTCAGCGAGCCGGTGCTGGCCGAGCGCTTCGCCGTCAGCCGCGGTCCGCTGCGCGAGGCCATGCGGCGGCTGGAGTCGACCAATCTGCTCGAGCGCCGCGCCAACGTCGGCGCCCGGGTCGTGACCCTGTCCGCCGAGCGCCTGCTGGAGATCTACCAGGTGCGCGAGGCCCTCGAGGGCATGGCCGCCCGGCTTGCCGCCGAGCACATGTCCGAGGAGGCCATCGAGGAGCTCAGGGA
>Ga0316576_10002315_pt1 | contig 10805 bp, 8 predicted proteins | sample S0NA_FD_203075 | JGI IMG/M metagenome (GOLD analysis project Ga0316576, IMG submission 203075) | Rhizosphere microbial communities from salt marsh grasses in Alabama, United States - S0-2_050615r3r5 | ecosystem: Host-associated > Plants > Roots > Rhizosphere | place: USA: Alabama | collected... | reverse complement strand
GGCCCCGTCTTCGGACCAGTCGAGGAAGCGATAGCCTTCCGCGGCCGCGGCGGAGACGGTGGCGGTGACCCCCTCCTCGTACGTCCCGCCTCCCGTGACCACTGCACTCTCGGAGGGTTCGGCGGAGACCGCCACCTCGAACCGGGGCACCGTACCGGGCTCCTCCTGCTCCGGATCGGGGGGGACGACCTCGCCTCCGCTCCCGCACCCGAGGGCCGGTAGGAGGGCGACGAATCCGAGCACCCTCCTCCGGGGCCGGGTCCGGACGAGGCGGGGAGTCGGAGGGAGGCGCGTGGGCTCCATGGATCGTCCTCGCGGGTCGTGGTGAGGCCAGGCTACCCGCAACCTAGAGGGGCCCGGGTCCGAGGCAAATCGCCGGCGCCGGGAACCTGAAACCCGGCGGGGATCCGCCCCGTAGAGCCAGGTATCTTCATCTTTGCAGAAAAGGATGGCGGCATGGCGAAGGGAGAGAATCTGGGCGAGCTGGAGCACGTGGTCCTCCTGGCCCTGGCCCGGCTGGGAGCCGAGGACGCCTACGGCATGGCCATCGTGGACGAGATCGGGGTCCGCACCGGGCGGGACGTGTCGGTGGGAGCCGTCTACTCCGCCCTCGATCGCATGGAGCGGAAGGGGCTCCTCGCGTCGGAGATCGGGGATCCCTCCCCGGAGCGGGGGGGGCGGGCCCGTCGGTTCTTCGCACTCCGGGACCCGGGGCGGGAAGCCCTCCTCGAGACCCGCCGGTCCTTCGAGGCGCTCTGGGACGGGCTCGATCTGCCGAAGCTGGACGTGGCACCGTGAGCCCCGGACGTGGGGAGGGCCCCGGAACAGCGATGCCGCCCTGGGCCACCCGGGTCCTGACCCTCCTCCTTCCGGCCCGCCAGCGGGAGGCCTGGATCGGAGACCTCCAGGAACGCTTCCAACACCTCTCCATCACCCGATCCCGCAAGGCCGCCCGGCGCTGGATCCGGGGCCAGGTGCTCCGATCGGTGGGTCCTGCGCTGTCGATGCGGTGGCGGGCCCGCAGGGATCGTGAACCCGACCACTCCCGGAGATGGACACTGGACCGCCTCGTGACGGACCTCCGCTTCGCCCTCCGCTCGCTGCGGAAGAGCCCGGCCTTCACCGCCATCACGGTGCTGACCCTGGCGCTGGCCATGGCGGTCAACACGGCCATCTTCTCCCTCGCCTCGGGGATCTTCATGGCCGACCTGCCCATGGACGAGCCGGACCGGATCGGCTTCGTCTGGGGGAGGGACGATGCCACCGGGCGAACCCTCCTTTCGGTCTCGAAGGCGACGTACCTGGACGTGGTCCGGGATCTGTCGACCGTGGAGGCCACCTCCGCCATGGAGCAGGGGTCCCGGGTCCTGACGGGCATCGGGGATCCGGTACGCATCGGTGCGGCGGCCATCACACCCCGGTTCCTCTCGATCTGGGGGGTTGAGCCTCGTCTCGGCCGAGGAATCAGCGACGAAGACGTGGTCCCCGGGGCCGAACCGGTCGTGCTTCTCTCCCACGGGTTCTGGTCCCGCTCCCTGGGTCGGGACCCGGAGGCGTTGGGCCGGACGATCACCCTCGACGGTCGTCGCCACACGGTGGTGGGCATCGTCCCCCCGGAGATGGAGTTCGGCGGAATGTCGGGAACGGATCTGTGGCTCCCGCTGGTCCTGGAGGAAGGATCGGACGACCGACTCGCCCGGACACTGATGGTGACCGTGCGGCTGCGGCCGGACGCCACCATTCCGCAGCTCCAGGCCGAAGTCGCGACCCGCTGGCAGGGGGTGGAGGATCGGTTCCCGGAGGAGACCCGGGGATGGACGGTGGAGGCGCGGTCGACGGAGGCCTCCCTCGTCAACGAGAGCGCCCGGACGGTCCTCCTCCTGCTGGGGATCATCGTGGGCGTCGTCCTCCTCATCGCCTGCGTGAACACCGCCAACATGCTCCTGGCCCGGGGCACCCGCCGAGCCCGGGATCTGGCGGTGCGGGCGGCGCTGGGCGCGGGCAGGGGCGCCATCCTCAGGCCGCTCCTCCTGGAGAGCCTCCTCGTGTCGGTGGCGGCCACCGCCCTGGGCCTCGGACTCTCCTCCGCGCTGCTGGACGGCCTCACCACCCTGACCCGGGATGTGGATGCCATGTTCACCATGGCCGAGATCGACCTGCGGGTGCTGGCATTCTCCGGCGCACTGGCCTTGCTGGCCCCCGTCGTCTTCGGTCTCGTGCCGGCCCTCCGGGCGAGCCGGGTCCAGCCCTCCGCGGACCTTGGCGAGCGAGGAGACGGCGGAAGCCGACGGTTCGGCCGGGTCCGCTCCGTCCTGGTGGGGGCCCAGGTGGCCCTGGCCATGGTGGCTCTCGTGGTGGGGGGGCTCCTGGTCCGCTCCGGGATCGAGCTCCAGCGTCTGAGCGGGGACTACCGCCGGGACGGCATCGTCACCGCGGAGCTTCTCCGACCGGCGGCCGCCGAGGAGGGAGACCGGTTCTACGACGCCCTCCTGGACGAGATGGAGGGCGTCCCGGGCCTCGAGCAGGCGGCTCTGGTGAGCGACCTCCCCCGTCGCTCCGCCGCCGTCCGCCCCGTCGAGGCGGAGGGGCGCCCCGCCCCCGACGCCCTTCCCCGCGCTTTCGAGACCGTGGCGACACCCCGGTACCTGGACGTCATGGAGATCCCGCTCCTCGAGGGACGGTGGCTGGGCGTCGAGGATGGACCCGACGCGGTCCCGGCTGCGGTGGTGTCCCGGGCGATGGCCGAGCTCCTCTGGCCCGACGAGGGAGCCGTGGGACGGCGGTTCCGCACCGGGCCCGAGGGCCCCTGGCTCCAGGTGGTGGGCGTCGCGGCCGACGTGAAGCGCCGACCGGACCTCGTCTCCTCCCCGCCCCACTTCTACCGGCCCCTCGCCCAGTCCCCCCGGAGCGCGTTGAGCCTCGTCGCCCGGGTCCGGGGGGAGCCCGAGACCTGGGGCGCAGGGATCCGGGACGCCGTGTGGGCCGTCGATCCGGACCAGCCCGTGGACGGGGTGCTCTCCCTCCGGACCGCGGAGTTCCGGGACCGGTCCGTCACCTGGGCGATCCTCGGACTCTTCGTCCTCTTCGCCGCCTTCGCGCTGGTCATGGCAGCCGCCGGCATCTACGCGGTGGTCTCGTATTCCGTGGCCTCCCGGACGTCCGAGTTCGGGATCCGTCTCGCGCTCGGAGCTCCCAGGACCCGCGTCCGGGCCATGGTCCTCCGCCAGGGGGTCGCGGTGGTGGCCATGGGCACCGCCGTGGGGCTCGTGGGGGCCTGGCTGGCCGCGGGGCTGATGGGCGGGATGGTCGTCGGGGTCGACAGCCGGGATCCGGTGACGTTCGCGGCGGTGGCGGGCCTCGTCCTGGCGGTCGCCCTGGTAGCCAACTGGGTGCCGGCCGTCCGGGCGACCAGGGTGGATCCCATGCGGGCCCTCCGGGAGGAGTGACGGCCCCGCGGTTGGCCTCGGGCCCGGTCTTCTCTATCCTCCCCCCTCGATCCGGCCCGGGGCGCCGGAACCACGTTCCATCGAGGCGGGAAGGCGACGTTGCAGCGGCAGTTGGCATTGGTCACCGGAGCGAACTCCGGGGTTGGGAAGGCGACGACCCGGGCGCTGGCCCGGGAGGGTTGGTCCGTGGTGATGCTCTGCCGCAGCCTCGACCGGGGCCGGGAGGCCCTGGAGGAGATCCGGGCCGATACACCCGCCGGTGAGCTCCACCTCCGTGAGCTCGACCTCGACGACCTGGATCGGGTCCACGATGCGGTGGCCGGTCTGCGGCGGTGGCTCGAGGATTCGGATCGGGAGGTCGGGGCGCTGGTGAACAACGCCGGCGTGTACCGGGCGGAGCTGGAGCACACGGCCCAGGGCTTCGAGCGGACCCTGGGCGTGAACCACCTGGGCCACTTCCTCCTCACCCGCCTCCTGGAGGGCCCATTGCGTCGAGCCGGCGTCCGGATCGTGACCGTGTCGTCCGAGGGCCACCGGCGGGGGAAGCTCCAGCGGCGACCCCTGGAGGAGATCTTCCGGGGAACTGGCGGCTACAACGGGATCCAGGCGTACTGCGACTCCAAGCTGGCCAACGTCCTCTTCGCGGAGGAGCTTCAGCGGCGGTGGGGAAGCGAGGGCGTCTCCTCGGTGGCGGTCCATCCCGGTGTCCTGGCCACGTCGATCTGGGATCGGAACCCGACCCTGCTCATGTGGATCATCGGCAAGCTCAAGCGGTTCATGGGGGACCCCGGGGAGGGTGGAGACCACGTGGCCCGGCTGGTGCACGAGACGCCGGCCCGGGAGCTGGAGGGGGCCTACTTCAAGCGGGACGAGCGGGTGGCCCCCGAACCCCCCGCCGGGGACCCGGAGTTCGCCGCCGGACTCTGGCGCTTCAGCGAGGAGGCGGTGGGGCTGGCCTGAGCGGGGGCGGGCTCGTGCGGGGGCGGGCTCGTGCGGGGGACCCGGGGGGTCACCCCTGGCGTGCGTCCCGGAGCCGCTTGTACGTCGCCAGGTGCTGGACGGCCCCCGCGGTGTCCCCGACCGCCTCCAGGAGGCGGGCGAGGTTGAAGTGCGCCGAGGCCATCCCCGGGTCCCCCTCCACCGCGGCCCTGTAGGCCTCCACGGCCTCAGCGGTGCGGCCCACGTCCTCCAGCACCACCCCCAGGTTGAACCGGGCGGTCGGATGATCGGGGTCCGCCTCCAGAGCGGCCCGGTAGAGGGCCTCGGCCTCTTCCAGGTCCCCGGTCTCGTGACGCAATCGCCCCAGGTTGACGTGGGCCTCCACGTGGCGCACGTCGAGGTCCAGGGCGGTCCGATAAGCATCCACCGCCTGCTCCAGCGACACGGCTTCCAGGTCGTGGGCCAGGTCGTACCAGTCGTCGGCCGCCATATCCTGGAACTGGGCGGTCCGTTCCCGGGACGCCCGGGCAGCGAAGGGCTCCACCCGGCTGGCCAACTCGTCCACGGCGAAGTCGAACGCCACCTGTCCGGTCTCCGGCGCCCACACCGTGTCCCGGTCCTGGACGAGGATCTCGTCGCCCTCGGCCACGACGCGAACCGCGCTGAGGGGGCGGCCCCGAGGGAGCTGGTCCCGCAGCTCACGCAACGCCCGGTTCCGGCGCCTGGCGGACACCCCCGCGCGCTGAAGCTCCAGAGCGGTCCGGAGGACGATGATGTCGGGAAAGGAGAAGCGGAGTGCCCGCCCGGCGCGTTCCGGCTCCAGGAAGCCCTGACGAGCGAGGGCCCGGACCCGGTGCCGGGCGATGCCCAGGGCCTCCGCGACTTCCCGGGTGGTGTATCCGAGGCTCATCGATGCGGGTCGGTTGAGGGCGGGTGTGGAGCCTCCGCCGGAACGACGGCGAGCCGCCGTGGACTCAGCCCCCGTCGACCTCCACGACGATCTCCACCTCCACGGTGAGATTCACCGGCAGCGCGGCCATACCCACGGCGGACCGGGCGTGGTGGCCGCGCTCTCCGAACACGTCCTGCATGAGGGTGGAGAACCCGTTCATCACCTGGGACTGGCCGGTGAAGTCCGGCTCGGAGTTCACCATCCCCAGGACCTTCACGACCCGGGTGACCCGGCTCAGGTCCCCCAGGTGGGCCTTCAGCGACGCCAGGATGCAGATCCCCACCTGTCGGGCCGTGCGCTGGGCCTCCTCCGGCGAGACCTCGCTGGGCACCTTCCCCCGTCCCGTGCCGTCCCACTCCCCACAGGCGGCGTGACCGGAGGTGAAGACGAGATTCCCCGTCTGGACCACCCGATCGAAGGACGGCGTCCGGAGGGAGGTCACTTCCGGCAGCGTGATCCCCATCTCCGCCAGCCGGGCTTCGGGATCGTACTCCTGGGCGGAGAGGGGACCGGCCGCCGCAAGGGCGAAGGCGGCGGCGAGGAGACGGAGGGTCGTGGCGGTCATGGGGGTCCTGGGTCCGAGAGTCTACGGCGGGTCGGGGGCGGGGCGCTGGCGACCGGATCCTGGCCGGGAGCGGGCCTCATGTTGGAGGCGGGACCGGCCCCGGGCAACCGAAGAGGACTGATATGAAACCATACCGATATGGATCCGTAGTGGTTGTCGATCCGGTCCCGGAGGTGCCGGGACCCCGAGCGGGCCCAACGCCGGAGGAGACGTGGCACGAGCGAAGGCCGACATCCCCGTGGAGAGCCTGCCGCCCCTCAAGGCGGCCTGGTTCCACATCCTCCTGGCTCTGGGGGAGGAGCCTCTCCACGGCTACGGCATCCGGGAGTCGGTGGACGGCCGCACCGGAGGCCGGGTGAAGCTGTGGCCCGCCAACCTGTACGGCTCCATCAAGGAGATGGGTGAACTCGCGCTGCTGGAGGCCCTCGACGAGACGGAGCAACCGGTGGACGACCAGCGCAGGCAGTACTACCGGCTCACGTCCCGGGGGCGGGAGCTCCTCCGGTTGGAGGCGGATCGCCTCCAGGGCCTGGTGGACGCGGCACGGGCCACCCAGGCCCCGGCGGGCTGAGACGGACATGTCCGAATCCCGGAAGGACGACGGCCCGGTGGGCGGCGACGGGGGTCTCCCCCCCGGGGGCCCACCGTCCGACCCCACCCCCGTGCGGTGGGCCGTGGGACTGTACCGGATCCTCCTCCTGGGCCTCCCTGGGGACCTTCGGGAGGTCCACGGCGCGGACATGGTCCGGGACGTGGAACAGATCCTCCTCGACGCCTGGCGGCGGTCCGGGAGCCGAGGGGTGGCCGCGGCCCTCCTCCGCAGTCTGATGGACCTGGCGGCCGGGATCGGTCGCACCCACTGGCGTGAACTCGAAGCGGGCTCGGGGTCGGCATGGCGCCGGCCCGGCCCGGGAGAACGGATGATGAACGTGATGCGGGAGCTTCGACTTGCGATGCGGTCCCTGGCCCGGCGACCGGGCTTCGCGGCTACGGCCGTGCTGACGCTGGGCCTCGGCATCGGGTCCGTGGTGGCGATCTTCACCTTCGTGAACTCGATCCTGCTGCAGCCCCTTCCCTACCCGGAATCGGACCGGATCGTGGAGGTCCGGCACCACGCCCCCGCCATCGACCTGCCGGAACTGAACAACTCCTCGGGCACGCTGGCCTTCTATGCGGAGGAGGCGGACTGGTTCGAGAGCATCGCGGGCATCACCGAGGGGACCTTCGTGCTTACGGGCGAGGACCGCCCCGAAGAGGTCCGCTTCCTCCGGGTCCACCCCGAGTTCTTCGAGGTCCTCCGGACCGCGCCGGCGATGGGTCGCCCCATCCGGGAGTCCGACGCCGAGCCCGGCGCGCCGGAGGTGGCGGTCCTCTTCCACGACACCTGGCAGAACCGCTTCGGGGGGGCGCCGGACGTCCTGGGCCAGGTCATGGAGCTGAACGGGCGGTCGGTGGAGATCGTCGGCGTGATGCCCGAGGGGTTCACCCTGATCGACCCCGGCCCCCTGGGGGTCCTGGCCCTGACCCGGGAGCCGGAGCCCCGCTTCGGCCAGTTCGGGACCACCGGGTTCGCCCGCCTGGCGGACGGTGTGACGCTGGAGACCGCCCAGGCCCGGACCGAGGCGCTCCAGGCCCGGATTCCGGAGCGCTTCCCGGACCAGATCCCGGGGCAGCAGCTGGAGAACTTCGGGTGGGCGGTGTCGGTGGTCCCCCTCCTGGACGAGGTGGTGGAGGACGTCGCCGGGACGCTCTGGCTCGTCCTGGGGACGGTGGGCGTGGTCCTCGTCATCGCCTTCGCAAACGTGGCGAACCTCTTCCTGGTCCGGGCGGAGGCACGGCAGAAGGAGATCGCGGTGCGGTCCGCGATGGGAGCGGGCCGGGCCCGGTTGGCGGGCAACTTCCTCAGCGAGGCCACCGTTCTTGGGATCGCCGGCGGTCTCCTGGGAGTGGGGGTCGCTGCGGTGGGGGTGAACCTCCTGGTCACCCACGGGCCCCAGGACCTGCCCCGGCTCCACGAGGTGTCCATCACGCCCACCGTCCTCGGTCTCGCGGCTCTCCTGTCGTTGGCGGCGGCCCTCTTCCTGGGCTACGTGCCCCTGGCCCGCTGGGGGGGGAATGCCGTGGCCGGGATCCTCCGGGACGGGAGCCGGGGAAGCACCGACGGCCGCACCCGGCACCGTGCCCGGAACGCCCTGGTGGTGAGCCAGCTGGCCCTGGGCCTGGTCCTCCTGGTGGGGTCGGGCCTCATGTTCCGGACCTTCGCGGAGCTCCGGCGCATCGACACCGGCTTCACCACCCAGGGCATCCTCACCGTGGGGATGAGCGTGCGACAGGACGCCGACCGACTCGAGATCGCCCCGCTGTACGAGCGGATCCGGGAGCGGGTGGCCGCCCTGCCGGGCGTCGTGTCCGCCGGCGTGACCACCCAGGTCCCCCTGGCCTCCGGTAACGGCAACGGCGGCTCCTTCTACATCGAATCGCAGCCCCGGGAAGACGACCAGATCCCGCCCGTGGCCATGTATGCCGCAGTGGGGCCGGGGTATTTCGAGACCATGGGCATTCCCGTCCTGGCGGGCCGGGACGTCACCGAGGAGGACATCGGCGCCGAGCAGCCCCGGATCTGGATCAGCCAGAGCTTCGCCGACACCCACTTCGACGGCCGGGGACTCGGGGAGCGGATCTCCTGGGACGGGGGGGAGGCCGACGACGAAGGGCGATGGGGTGAGGTGATGGGCATCGTGGGCACCGTCAAGAACATGGATCTCCGGGACGACCCCAACGACCTGGCCTATTTCGCCCTGGCGTCCGGGACGGAGCTGGGGTATCCCCAGCTGTGGAGCGCCCGCATCGTGGCCCGGGTCGCCGAAGGACAGAGCGCGTCGGAGCTGGCCCCCGCCGTCCGGGACATCGTGGCCGAGGTGGATCCCCGGATCCCGGTCACCCAGGTGGAGACGGTGGAAGACATCCTGTCCCGGGAGATGGCGGGGGAGTCCATCACCCTGGTCCTGCTCGGGATCGCCGCCAGCATGGCCCTCTTCCTGGGGTCCATCGGGTTGTTCGGCGTGATCTCCTACGTGGTGTCCCAGCGCACCCGGGAGATCGGGGTGCGCATGGCCCTGGGGGCCGAAGTGGGCGAGGTCCGGGGGATGGTGCTCCGGCAGGGGCTCCGGGTGACGGCGCTGGGCGTGGGGCTGGGACTCCTCGGGGCCTGGGGCCTCACCCGCCTCATGCAGTCGGTCCTCTACGGAGTCTCCGCCACCGATCCCCTCACCTTCGGGATCGCGCCGGTGCTCCTTCTCGGCGTGAGCCTCCTCGCTACCTGGCTGCCCGCCCGGCGGGCCAGTCGCGTGGATCCCATGGAAGCGCTCCGGAGCGAGTAGCCTCGACGGGCACCGCCGCTTCGGCGCGAGGTCGTCCGGGCCGGCGGCGCTTCGGCGTCCGCCGGTCCGGTCGCCTTTCGCGGTGCGGTGGATCGCCGTCGGCCGCTCCCCCGACGCCGAGCCATCCCGGCGCTGGACCCCATGACCTTCGTCGGGTTTCCGGTGGTCCTGGCGGGCGTCGCCCTCCTGGCCGCCTGGGTGCCCGCCATGCGGGCGGCTCGGGTGGACCCGGAGGACGCGCTCCGCTCGAACTGAGGCCTCCGGACGGGGCTTTCCCCGAGCGGAACGCGCACCGGCCGAGTGTGTACCGATCGCTCGCCTAAAGAAAACTATAGATTAGGCGCAGCTTTTCCTCTAGTTTTCCGCAGTGACCCACCACCCCAGCATATGGGAGTTGCACCGATGAAGCTTCGTCTGACGATCCTCTCACTCCTGTTGGCCTTCCTGGCAGGCGGAGTGGCGGCTCAGCAGCCTGGTACGATCACTCTCGGCGGCTACGGTAGCCTCACGTTCCATGACGGCGATCTCGGCCTCACGGACGTTCCGACTCCCGGCGCCGGCGGGTACCTCGGCATCTTCTTCCTTCCGAACCTCGCGGTCGAGGGCGATCTCTCGTACGTGTGGTCGAGCATCGCGAGTACGGATGAGGACGTGACGTACCGCCCGATCCGCGGCCGCCTCGTGTTCAACATCCCGGCGAGCCGCAGCCTCTATCCCCTCATCGGCGTCGGATACACCCGGGCCGAGTACCGGCAGAACCTCGACGTGGTGGACGACGCCATCGAGGCCATGGTCGGACTCAAGGCCTACGTGTCCGATCGCTGGGCCTTCCGGGTCGACGTCGCCGGCGACTACGTCTGGGACCCCTCCGAGGACTGGGCGCGGTTCCTCCAGCCCTCGGGAAGGGCCACACCGACCGCACCCGGCGTGCCGGACGACCACCTCTCCTTCACGATCCGCGCCGGCGTCTCGGTGGACCTGGGCCGCGGCCGGTTCCTCGATGGAGACGGTGACGGCGTGCAGGACCGGGCCGACGCGTGCCCTGATACGCCTGCGGGCGTCTCGGTCGACGCCACCGGCTGCCGGCTCGATACGGACGGCGACGGCGTCTTCAACGAGGACGACGAGTGCGGAAACACCCCCCGGGGCGTGCAGGTCGATGCCACCGGCTGCCGGGTCGATTCCGACGGTGACGGCGTCTTCGATGAAGAGGACCGCTGCGCGAACACGCCGTCCGGTGTCACGGTGGACAACAACGGTTGTCCCGTGGACAACGACAACGACGGCGTGGCCGACTACCAGGACGACTGCCTGAACACCCCCGCGGGTGAGCGGGTGGACGCCAGCGGCTGCCGGATCCGGACGGATACCGACCGGGACGGCATCTTCGACGACGAGGATCGCTGCCCGAACACTGGCGCGGGTGTCCAGGTGGACGGGGTCGGATGTCCCATCCTCTTCGCGGAGGAGGCGACCGAGGTCGTGCTCGAGGGCGTGACCTTCGAGACCAGCAGCGCGACCCT
>Ga0316576_10002314_pt1 | contig 10805 bp, 8 predicted proteins | sample S0NA_FD_203075 | JGI IMG/M metagenome (GOLD analysis project Ga0316576, IMG submission 203075) | Rhizosphere microbial communities from salt marsh grasses in Alabama, United States - S0-2_050615r3r5 | ecosystem: Host-associated > Plants > Roots > Rhizosphere | place: USA: Alabama | collected... | reverse complement strand
CGACATGGCGCTACCTGGCTTCCCCATCGCCACGGCGGCTGGGCTCGCGGCCCTGCTGCTCGCCGGGGCCGCGACAGCGGCACCAGGTCCACGTCTGGCTTTGGTGATCGGTAACGGCGACTACGCCGAGCTCCCGGCGCTGCCGGCGTGCACGGCCTCTGCCGGCAAAGTGGCCGAGGCGTTGAAGGCCCTCGAATTCGAGGTGATGGACCGGCGCGATGTCACCAGTGGTGCAATGGGCGCCGCCCTCACCGCGTTCGGCCGGCGCATGGACGACGCCCCCGGGGCCAGCGCTGTCGTCTATGTCTGCGGTTACGCCGCCGGCATGGGGGAGCGGCCCTTCCTGTTGCCGGTGTCCGCCAACATCCGGCGGCCCACCGACATCATGACCCAAGGTATTTTGGCCAAGGCCGCGGTCGACCTGCTGGTCCGGGGCGAGCCCAGCCGCGCCCTGCTCGCGCTGGACCTGGTGCCGATGACCGGCTCCGGGGAGCCGCCGATGGACAGTCTGGCGAAGGCCGGCGTCCCGGATGGCCTGGGCCTGATTGCCGCCGTCGGGCAGCCGCCGGAGCAGGGGCCAACGAGCCTGGGGGCAGCGCTTGCGGCGGTGCTGGGCGAGCCCGGCATCGAGACCGGCAGCGTGGTGCGCGATGTGCGCCGTCGCCTGGAGTCGGAGCAGTCGACGCAGGTCGCCGCGGCCCGGGTGCCGCGGGAGTCGCTGCCCGTCGCCATTGAAGAAGCGCCGCCGCGCGCTGAGCCGCAGGCCGCCCCGGTGAGCCCCGTCGAGGCCCCGCCGCAACCACGGGAATCACCCGCGCGGCCGCCGGTCGCCGCCGCCCCCCCGCCATTGCCGGACGGCCCCGACATGAACGATGGCCAGCGCCGCCTGGTCCAGGAGGCGCTCAAGCGCGTTGGCTACTACGCCGGCGCCGTCGACGGCATCTTCGGCCCGGAGACACGAGCGGGCATACGCCGATTTCAATACGAGATCGGGGCCGAGATGACGGGCTCCATCACCGGCGAGCAGGCCGCGAAACTGGTCACGATGCCATCGGACGGTCGTTAGATGAGCGTTGATCGTCAGCGCTTCCCGCGCTGGCCAGTCAATCCACCCCAGGCAGCGATCACTCCGATGGGGGCGCAGCAATGTCACTGAAAACGAAGTTCAACCTGGTCATGCTGGCGGCATTTGTCGTCGGCATGTCCCTGGCGGCGGTGTTCTTCTATCAGCTTGCGGTCTCCCAGGCCCGCAACGAGGTGGTGCGGGAGGCGGCGATTCTAATGAATGCTGCCTCGGCCGCCCGCACCTATACCGTGAAGGAGATTCGGCCACTGCTGGCGGAGCAGAGCGAACTGCGCTTCCTGCCGCACACGGTTCCGTCCTGGGCCGCTCAGACGGCGATGCGCTACCTGGAGGAGGCACTGCCGAGCTACGTGTACAAGGAGGCATCCCTGAACCCGACCAATCCCGCAGACCGGGCGACCGACTGGGAGGCGGACATCATCGGCGAATTCACGCGCAACCAGGAGCTCAGCGAGTTCGTCAGTACCCGGGAGTCCGCGTTTGGTCCGACGTTGTCGTTGTCCCGGCCGATCCGGCTCACGGATAAGGGCTGCCTGGCCTGTCATTCCACGCCGTCCGAGGCGCCGGCGACGATGATCGACCTGTACGGCTCCAGCAACGGTTTCGGCTGGCAACTCGGCGACGTGGTCGGCATCCAGGTGGTCACGGTGCCGTTCAAGGTGGCCCTGGAGCGTGCGCGCCAGACGCTGGTGCTTTATCTCGGCAGCCTGGCCGGCGTGTTCCTCGTGGTCCTGATCCTACTCAACATCCTGCTGACGACGCTGATCATCCGGCCGGTGCGGCGGATGTCGGAGATCGCCGACGAGATCAGCACCGGCAACATGAGCGCTCCGGAGATCGAGCCCAGGGGGCGCGACGAGATCGCATCCCTCGGGACCTCCTTCAACCGCATGCGCCGCAGTCTCGAGAACGCGATGAAGTTGCTGGAGAGCTAGCATCAGCACCGAGCCGCCAATTCCCTTCATCGGCCGGTATCGGATCGTCCGGGTGCTGGGCGGCGGCGCCATGGGCGTCGTCTACGAGGCGCATGATGCGGTGATCGAGCGCCGCGTCGCCATTAAGCTCGTTCGCACCGAACTGCTCGCCGGCGACGATCGCGACGACTTCGTGCAGCGCTTCCGTCGCGAGGCCCAGGCCGCCGGGCGCTGCAATCACCCCGGCATCGTTGTCGTCTTCGACTACGCCCTGCACGAGGGCAACCCGTTCCTGGTCATGGAGTACGTGGACGGGACCGGGCTCGACAAGGTTCTTGCCCAGGGCGAGCGCTTCGCTCCGACCGCCGCTGTCCACGTCATGGCCCAGGTCCTGGAAGCGCTGGGCGCGGCCCATGCCGCCGGCATCGTCCATCGCGACATCAAGCCTGCCAACATCCTGCTGACCGCCGGGGCGCAGGTGAAGGTCACAGACTTCGGCGTGGCACGGCTGGCGAGTTCCCGGCTCACGCATCACGGCATGGCGATCGGCACCCCGAGCTACATGTCTCCGGAGCAGTGCCGCGGCGACGATGTGGATGGGCGCAGCGATCTCTTTTCCGCCGCCGCCGTGCTTCAGGAGATGCTGATCGGGGTGCGGCCCTTCGGCGGCAAGAACGTCGCCGACGCCGCCGTGCGTCTCCTGCAGGACGCTCCGGAAGGGGGCGACCAGCTGGAGGCGGTGGGTGGCCGGCCGCTGCGCGTGGTGCTCCAGCGGGCCTTGGCCAAGCGTCCTGACGAGCGCTTTGCCACGGCCGGTGAGATGGCACAGGCGCTGCGTCAGGCGGTCGGCGGCGCCGAGCCCGATGCGACGCTGACCGACACCATCGACCGCACTGTCCTGGCCGTTCGGGAGCGCCTCCCGGCATCGTTGCCGGCGGCGGGCGGCCCCATCGACGCCGAACTGCTCGGCACCGTCGAGCGCCGGCTCGCAGAGCGCGTGGGCCCCATTGCCCGCTATCTGGTGCGCAGCTGCCTGCGCACCGCCCACTCCTACGAGGGCCTGTGCAGCGCCTTGGCCGAGCGCATCGACCGACCCGAGGACAAGGCGCGATTTCTCGACGAGGCCCTCAAGCCGGGCCGCAGCGCCAGCGTCGCCGCCGCCGCGGGCCCTGTGACCTCCGGACCGGCGGCGGCCTCGGCCGCTACGCCCGGTTCATCCCTGCCGGCCGACGAGGTGGAGCGTATTCGGCGCGCGCTGTCCCAGGTCGTCGGTCCCATCGGGAAGATTCTGGTCCAGCGCGCTCTGGCGAAGGCACGGAGTACGGACGAGTTGTGGGAACTGCTGGCATCGGACATCGGCAGTCCCAGCGATCGCGCGTCTTTCCTCGCCGCCAGAAAGCGGGACTGAGCAGTAACCGCGGACCGGCGCGCTCGCAACCACGTCGGCGATCAGTCCAGCAGGCCCGTGATGCAGGTGATGGCGGCCTGATTGTCGCCCGCCGGATAGAAGGTGTTGATGTCATCGGCGAAGGTGGCGCTGTCGATCTCCCCTGCGGCGAGCTTGCTGGTCTCGTCGACGAAGTAGGTGTCATCGCTGGCGTCGCTCAGCAGGTAGTCGATGGGCTGGCTGCCGATGTTCAGCTTGCCGCAGCGGTTGCCCACTTGGTCGAGGAAGGCGTTCGTGGCCGGGCCCTCGGGGGCCACCAGGCCGCCGCCGCAGGCCGCGAGGCCGGTACTCAGGGCGATGGTCAGGACGCAAGCAGGCAGTCTGTTCATGGCACTCTCGTCGCACGGTTGCAAAGCGGCATTATGCGCGATCGCCGAGGCCGGTGGCAGATCGCCCCTGCGGTCAAGCGGTCCGCTGGAGCCCTTGCCTCAGGGCTTGATCGTGTGTTTGGCGGCCGCGGTCGACGGCTGGGGTGGGCGGCCGCTGGGCTACTCGGCGTTCCAGCGGGCGGCGGCGTCCTCGTCGCTGGTCCGGGACTCGACCCAGCGCTCGCCCCGCTGGGTCTCCTCCTTCTTCCAGAACGGTGCTTCGGTCTTCAGGCAATCGATGATGTACTCGCAGGCGCGGAAGGCGTCCGTGCGGTGGCGGCTGGTGACGGCGACGAGGACGATGGGCTCCTCCGGCAGCAGCCGGCCGACGCGGTGGATGATGCGGATCGCGTCGACCGTCCACCGCCCGGCCGCCTGCACCGCGATGTCTTCAAGTGCGCGCTCGGTCATGCCCGGGTAGTGTTCCAGAATCATCGCCCGGACCGACTCGTCCTGGTTGATGTCGCGCATCAGGCCGACAAAGGCCACGAGGGCGCCGACGCGGGGGGCAGCGCGCCGCAGGTCATCCTGCTCGGCCGCGGGCTCGAACGGGGCCTGCTGCACGCGGATGTCGAGCCGGCGCAAGCCGAGGGTGCTGGGGGGAGCGGTGTGCTGCATCGGCGAGCTCGAGCGGGCCAAAATGCAGAAATGGTGCGTGCCGGGGTCTTGCTCAAGGCCGTTGCCGACGCCACTCCGAGGGAATAAGGTCGGGTGCAGAATTGCGCACGGCCCTGGTTTGGCGAGGGCAAACCGGCGCGGGTCCAGAAGCGGGCCGCGCAGCTTCTCGCGGTGTACGAAGCCCACGCCCCGGCCGAAGAGGGCTCCGATGACTCGAACCCCACTCCGCTGCTGGCCGCGCCGCGTTCTGGACTGGCTCTGCGACGGACGCGAGGACTACCGCGCCTTCCAGCAGCGCAGGGAGAGCCGGACCTACCGGGCCAACCGCAACATTTGCCTGTCGATCTGGGCCATTGCTGCGCTCTTGTTACTGGTCTGCGGCAGCGCCGGTTGCCTGCTCAGCATCGGTCTGGTCGCCACCTTCCTGTGCTTCGCGATGCTCGACCCCGAATGAGCATGAAATGCCGATGACAGCGGTTTCCGACCATGTCGGGCCGGCGCAGGGACGGGCACGGGCCTTTCTCGATCTGCGGGCAGCGATGTTGCTGGTGGTCGCGAACATGATCGGCACCGGTGTCTTCACGACCCTGGGACTGCAGGCGGCGGGTGTACAGGACGGCGCGGCCCTGCTGTTGCTCTGGCTGCTGGGCGGCCTGATCGCACTATGCGGCGCGCTGTCCTACGCCGAGCTGGCCGCGGCCCTGCCGCGCTCCGGCGGCGAATATCACTTCCTGTCGCGGATTTACGGGCCCCGGCTCGGCGAGCTGGCGGGGTGGGTGTCGGCCACCGTAGGCTTCGCCGCGCCCATGGCTCTGGCGGCCATGGCCTTCGGCCGTTATGCGGGGACGGTAGTCCCGCTCTCGCCACTGTGGCTGGGCCTTGGCGCCGTGACACTGATCAGCCTGCTGCACGCGGCGGACCTGGACCTGGGCCGGCGCTTCCAGGTGCTCGCGACCCTGCTCAAGGTGGCGCTGATCCTGGTCTTCTGTGCGGCGGGCCTGCTGGCGCCCGCGGCGGCGGGCACTCTGCCGGCGGTGCCGGGGCGTGAGACGCTGGCGGCGGTGTTCTCGTTCCCGTTCGGCCTGTCGTTGATCTACGTGTCCTACGCCTATTCGGGCTGGAACGCCGCGACCTATGTGACCGGCGAGGTGATTGAGCCCCAGCGCCAGGTCCCGCGCGCGCTGCTGCTGGGGACCGGCCTGGTCACGGCGCTCTACCTGCTGCTGAACCTGGTGTTCCTGCGCAGCGTGTCTCTGGCCGATCTGGCCGGAACTGTCGAGGTGGGGGCGGTGTCCGCCGCACACATTTTCGGTTTGGAGGGGGGGCGCGTCATGAGCGTGGCGCTGAGTCTGCTGCTGGTATCCACCATCAGCGCCATGGCCCTGGCCGGGCCGCGGGTCATCGAGACCATGGCCGAGGACCTTCCCGCGCTGCGCTTTCTTGGTGCGCGCACGCACCGTGGCGCGCCATTGCGCGCGGTACTGCTGCTGTGGGCCCTCGCCACCGGCCTGATCGTCACCGACGCCTTCGCGGCCGTGCTCGGGTTCGCCGGTTTCACGCTGGTCGTGTTTTCGTTGCTCACGGTGCTCGGCGTCATCCGCCTGCGCCGGCGAGAGCCGGGTCTGCCGCGGCCGTTCCGTGTGCCCTGGTACCCGCTGCCGCCGCTGCTGTTCGCGTTGCTGGCGGTGCTCGGCTTGGCCGTGGTCGCACTGAGTGAGACACTGGCCGTGGTGCTGGGCATGGCTGCTCTGGGCTTGGCCTGGCTGGGCCTGGCCTGGTGGCACGGGGGGCGCGAGGCCGCATAAGCGGAGCCGGCGGCGAGCAGGGATTTGAACCCTGGGCCGCGGCGATGTCTAATCAGGCTGGACCCTTCCTGCCGCGTCCCCATCGGCCGGCTCTCTCCCTCTCGAGGCATTGTGCGAGGCCGGTCCGCCCCGCCGCACGACGACGGTGCGCGCAGTTGACGGCCAGGCACCAAAAGCTGGCATCATGGCCGCAGGCGGGATAGCCTTAGGGCGCCTCTCGGATTTGTGGCGCGGGGCTTGCAGAGATTCTGCAAAGAGCGTGCAATCGGGGGTGTTGCACCGGACCGCACGCAAAGGGAGCTTGCAGAACGGGGAGGCCGCGGTCATTTGGGTCCTAAAGAGAAATCCGTCGGATTCCAGCGCACCACACGAGCGCATCCGGGCCGCTGCGTGCCGCCCCGCGGCGGGCCCTCTGCGACTATCGAGCGAGGTATTCTGCATGTCGATCTTCGAGCGCTACCAGGCCAGGTACGAATCGTCCCGTGAAGAGGACATGAGCCTGCAGGAGTATCTGGAGCTGTGCAAAAGCGACCCGATGGCCTACGCCGGCGCTGCGCAGCGCCTGCTCGCCGCCATCGGTGAGCCGGAGCTCATCGATACCCACAACGATCCGCGCCTGAGCCGCATCTTCCAGAACAAGGTCATCAAGCGTTACCCCGCCTTCTCCGACTTCTTCGGCATGGAGGAGTCCATCGAGCACTTGGTGTCGTATCTGAAGCACGCCGCCCAGGGGCTGGAGGAGAAAAAGCAGATCCTCTACCTGCTCGGCCCCGTCGGCGGCGGCAAGTCGTCGCTGGCCGAGAAACTGAAAGAATTGATGCAGCGCGTGCCCTTCTACGCGATCAAGGGCTCCCCGGTGTTCGAGTCGCCGCTGAGTCTGTTCTCGCCGGAGGAGGACGGCCCGATTCTGGAAGAGGACTACGGCATCCCGGTGCGCTACCTGCGGACCATCATGTCGCCCTGGGCCGTGAAGCGCCTGCAGGAATACAACGGCGATATCACCAAGTTCCGAGTGGTCAAGCTGTATCCGTCCATCCTGGAGCAGGTCGCCATCGCCAAGACCGAGCCGGGCGACGAGAACAACCAGGACATCTCCTCGCTGGTGGGCAAGGTGGATATCCGCCAATTGGAGCATTACGCCCAAAACGATGCGGACGCCTACAGCTACTCCGGCGCCCTGTGCCGCGCCAACCAGGGTCTGATGGAATTCGTCGAGATGTTCAAGGCGCCCATCAAGGTGCTGCACCCGTTGCTGACGGCGACGCAGGAAGGCAACTACAACGCCACCGAGGGGCTCTCGGCGCTGCCGTTCCAAGGCATCATCCTGGCGCACAGCAACGAGTCCGAGTGGCAGTCGTTCCGCAACAACAAGAACAACGAGGCTTTCCTCGACCGCGTCTTCATCGTCAAGGTGCCGTACTGTCTTCGGGTGAGCGAGGAGAAGCAGATCTACGACAAGCTGCTGCGCAACAGTTCGCTCAATCACGCCCCCTGCGCGCCCGGCACGCTGGACATGATGGCTCAGTTCTCGGTGCTGACGCGTCTGAAGGAGCCGGAAAATTCCAGCATCTTCTCGAAGATGCGGGTCTATGATGGCGAGAACCTGAAGGACACCGACCCCAAGGCCAAGTCCGTGCAGGAGTACCGCGACTATGCCGGCGTGGACGAGGGCATGTCCGGCATCTCGACGCGCTTCGCGTTCAAGATCCTGTCGCAGGTGTTCAACTTCGATCACACCGAAGTGGCCGCCAATCCGGTTCATCTGCTGTACGTGCTGGAGAAGCAGATCGTGCGCGAGCATCTGCCCCAGGAGGTGCAGGACCGTTATCTCGGATTCCTGAAGCAGTACCTGGCGCCGCGCTACGCCGAGTTCATCGGCAAGGAGCTGCAGACGGCCTACCTGGAATCCTATGCCGAGTACGGCCAAAACATCTTCGACCGCTACGTGACCTACGCCGACTACTGGATCCAGGATCAGGAATACCGGGATCCGGACACCGGCGAGATGATGAACCGCGGGGCCTTGAACGAAGAACTGGAGAAGATCGAGAAGCCCGCCGGCATCTCCAACCCGAAGGACTTCCGCAACGAAATCGTCAACTTCGTGCTGCGTGCCCGCGCCAACAACAACGGCGCCAACCCGCGCTGGACGAGCTACGAGAAGCTGCGTGTGGTCATCGAGAAGAAGATGTTCTCGAACACCGAGGAACTGCTGCCCGTCATCTCCTTCAATGCCAAGGCCTCGGCCGACGAGAAGAAGAAGCACGAGCAGTTCGTCGATCGCATGGTCGAGAAGGGCTACACGCCGAAGCAGGTTCGGCTGTTGTCAGAGTGGTACCTGCGGGTAAGGAAGTCCCAGTGATTTGAGCATCGCGCCCCGCCCTGGCGCTCGATGAAGAGTGCCCAGTGCGGGGTGCGAAGTGCGGTCGCCAAGGCGCCCGCGTCGTACCTCGCACTTCGCACTACGAACTACGCACTGAACATCCATGTCCCACTTCATCGATCGCCGCGTCAACGCCAAGAACAAGAGCACCGTTAACCGGCAACGCTTTCTCAAGCGCTACAAGTCGCAGCTGAAGCGGGCCGTGTCCGACGCGGTCAACCGCCGCAGCATCACCGACATCGAGGGCGGCGAGAAGGTCGGCATTCCGTCGAAGGACATCTCCGAGCCCGTGTTTCACCATGGCAAGGGCGGCTCCCGGGACATGGTCCACCCCGGCAACAAGGAGTTCGAGGCCGGCGACCGGGTGCAGAGGCCGGAGGAGGGCGGTGGCGGCGGTGCCGGTCAGGGGCGCGCGGGCCGTGGCGGTGCGGGCGAGGACGACTTCGTCTTCGAGCTCTCCCGGGAAGAGTTTATGGACCTGCTCTTCGACGACTTGGAACTGCCGAACCTGGTCCGCAACCAGCTGATGGGCACCACCGAGTTCAAAACCGTGCGTGCCGGCTATACGACGTCGGGCGCGCCCACCAACATCGACGTCGTGCGCTCGTTGAGGGGTGCCGTCGCACGGCGGACCGCGCTCGGCGCACCGCACCGCGGGCGGCTGCGGGAACTGGAGCAGGAGCTCGAGGCCCTGCTTGCCGCGGGTGCCGGCGACACCGATCCCCGGGTCATCGGCCTGCGCGAGGAGATCGACAGGCTGAAGACGCGCCTCGCGGCGCTGCCGTTCATCGATACCTTCGATCTGCGCTACCAGGCATTCACCAAACAGCCGGAGCCCACGAGCAAGGCCGTCATGCTGTGCATCATGGACGTCTCGGGCTCCATGGATCAGGTGCGGAAGAACCTCGCCAAGCGCTTCTTCATCCTGCTCTACCTGTTCCTGCAGCGCAATTACGACAAGATCGAAGTGGTCTTCATCCGGCATCACACCATCGCCCAGGAGGTGGACGAGCAGGAGTTCTTCTACTCCCGGGAGACCGGCGGCACCGTCGTCTCCAGCGCGTTGAACCTGGCCTACGACGTGATCTCCGAGCGCTATGACTCCAGCACTTGGAACATCTACGCCGCACAGGCCTCCGATGGCGACAACTGGGACTCCGACTCGACCATCTGCCGCGAACTCCTGATCAACAAGCTGATGCCGCTGATGCGCTACTACGCCTATGTCGAGATCACGCCCCGCCAGCACCAGAGCCTGTGGTATGCCTACCAGGACGTAAAGGGGGCGCATCCCCATTTCGCGATGGAGGAGATCAATGGCGCCGACGACATCTATCCGGTGTTCCGGGAGCTGTTCAAGCGGCAGGAAGCCTAGGGCGGTGCAGGCTTTTCTCTTCGGGGCTTTGCCGCCTTGGGCAAGCTGTGGTTTGCTCGGTAGCGGAGGGAACGGATGCCGAGTGTGAAGTGCGAAGCGCCCACTGGCCTTTCTTGACCATGTTGGCTATCGTCTGGCGCGGCGCGTCCTTCGACTTCGTGCTGATTCCCTGTGACCACCGGATAGCGGCAACACACCAAGCGTAACGCGGAACCGATCGATCCCATGGCAAACAAGATCATCTCCGACTCCTCGGAATGGAGCTTCCCGCTGCTGAAGCGCTTCGACAGGGAGATTGCGCGCATCGCCCACGACGAGTTCGGTCTGGATACCTACGCCAACCAGATCGAGGTCATCTCGTCAGAGCAGATGATCGACGCCTACTCGTCCGTGGGGCTGCCGATCAACTACAGTCACTGGTCCTTCGGCAAGCAGTTCGTCGCCACCGAGCAGACCTATCGGCGCGGCCAGATGGGGCTGGCCTACGAGATCGTCATCAACTCCGATCCCTGCATCGCGTACCTGATGGAGGAGAACACGCTGCCGATGCAGGCCCTGGTCATCGCCCACGCCTGCTACGGGCACAACAGCTTCTTCAAGGGCAACTATTTGTTCCAGACCTGGACCAGTGCCGATGCCATCATCGACTATCTGGTCTTTGCCCGAAACTATATCGCCGAGTGCGAGGAGCGCTACGGGTACGAAGAGGTCGAGTTGCTGCTGGACTCCTGCCACTCGTTGATGAACTACGGCGTGGACCGCTACAAGCGCCCGTCACCGCTGTCGATGGCCGAGGAAAAACGGCGCCAGC
>Ga0316576_10002313_pt1 | contig 10806 bp, 10 predicted proteins | sample S0NA_FD_203075 | JGI IMG/M metagenome (GOLD analysis project Ga0316576, IMG submission 203075) | Rhizosphere microbial communities from salt marsh grasses in Alabama, United States - S0-2_050615r3r5 | ecosystem: Host-associated > Plants > Roots > Rhizosphere | place: USA: Alabama | collected... | reverse complement strand
ATGAGACCTCCCGGCTGCGACGCCGCTTCGAAGATCTTCACTTGGTAGCCCTTGCGGGCCAGCTGCCAGGCCGCGGTGAGTCCGGCAGGACCGGAACCGATGATCGCTACCTTCTTGCCGTTGGGCGGCGGGATGTCCACCACAGTAGGACCCTGGGAATAATGCCTATCGGCGATGAAACGCTTGACCCTGCGGATGGCCAGGGGTCCTTCCAGCAGCCCACGGGTGCACTCGCCCTCACACGGGGCGTAGCAAGCGCGCCCCAGGCTTCCCACGAGAGGCGTGGCCTCGCAGACCAGATCGAAGGCCTTCTCGTACTGCCCGCTGCGCACCAGGGCGATGTATCCGTGAGCCTTGATGCCCGCGGGGCAGTTGTACGTGCAGGGGGAGATGCCGGCGCGCTCCACGACGGCCTTCTTGGGCACGGCCTGTGGAAAAGGGATGTAAGCGGCCCTGCGAGACACCATATCGGCATTGAACTCGTCGGGCACGGCCACGTTGCACACCATCTCACATTGCCTGCAGCCCGTGCAGGCCGCCAGATCAGCGTACCGCGGCTTCTGCTGGATCTTGGCGTGGAACCCGCCATCGCTATCGCGACGGATCGATTCCACCTCGGAGTAGGTGAGTACGGTTATGTTCGGATGATGGAGCGTTGCGCCCATCTTCGGAGTGGAGATGCAGCTGGCGCAGTCGAGGGTGGGGAAGACCTTGCTGAGCAGGATCATCTTTCCACCGATGCTGGCTTCCTTCTCCACCAGCAGCACGCGGTAACCCATGTCGCCCAGCTTCAAGGCGGACTCCATGCCCCCTATGCCTCCGCCGACGATAAGCGCGTCATACTTCTGCGTGCCGCCGTTACCCGTCGCGGATGGCTGACTTGCCGGCACGATCTCTTCCCCGGTAGGTTCGCTGGGTTGCGTGGACACTGCGCTGCTCACTTCCTTGCTCTCGTCGCTCATGATGCCACCGCCATCGCGGGCCCCATGTCGCCCAGGGTATGGGCGAACTCGTGCATGTAGTTGGTGAAAGGCTCGGCGCACACTGAGCATATGGCCGCCATCCTCACCCGCCTGGGTTCATGTCCGTGTTCTTTCAACATCTCCTGAGCCTGCGCGACGATGTGGGACGTGCGTTCGGCACAGTCGGGGAGATAGGCGCATTCTTCGCCATCAGCGGCGATGAACACGCCGTCGAAACCCTGCTGCACGGCATAGAGGATCCAGGTCGGCTTGATGCCGCTGGTGCAGGGTACGCTGATGACGACCACTTTCGGAGAGTAGTGCATGTGAGAGCTGCCCGCCAGGTCGATGCCCGGGTCGGAGATGTTGTTCGTCGAGAAGACGAGGATCCTTGGCGCGAAGCCCTGGCTCTGGGAGTCCTGTTCAGACACGTCGTGACTCCAGACCTACTTCATCTTCTTGACGTACAGCTTCATGAAGCCGGGCTCGTCCACGAAACCGAGATACTCGTGCCCCATCTTCTTGGCCCAAGCGGGCAGATCCTTCTGCGTTCCGGTATCGGTGGCCAGCACCTCCATGATCTCGCCCACCTTCACGTCGGCCATGCCCTTCTTGGCGGCCAGGATGGGCCCGGGGCACGAGGTGCCGCGCGCGTCAACGACTTTGTTCGCCTGGATGGCACTGAGGTCTTCGGACATGTTTGCTCCCCTCTCTAGGAAAACTGCGGGACTCTGGACTCTATGGGACGCTGTCGGTGGCGCCTTGGGCGTCCTTGCCGACTTGGCCGCTGGACGTCATCGTCATCTCCTCAAGCAGGCCGGCGGCGCGCAGAGATTGGCCCTCTGCGGTGTGCACCTCAAGGAGTGCCTCCCTTATAAGCGCACAGGCTTGGACGAGTTTGGGATTGGTCACGGAGTAATACACGGTCTGCCCCTCCTTGCGGGAACGGACCAGAAGATGCTGTCGGAGGATACGAAGATGCTGGGACACGTTGTGCACGGAGATGCTCAGGGCCGCCGCCAGGTCGCTGACACACATCTCGCCATCCTTGAGGGCGTACATCATGGCAAGTCGATGCTGATTGCCCAGAGCTTGGCACATACCGGCGTGCATCTCGAACAGCGGGCGCATGTCCGATAACGATGCAATATCCTTATCCTGTATTTGCATGATTGCTTATATACCGTATATGAACAGTCAATGCAACCATCGATAAGAAGCTCTCCCGTCTAAAGGGGCGACAGGACCGACGGAATGAGTCTGCTCGGCCGATGATTCCGTGGGCCTCGGGCATCAGGCCACGGCGCGGCGCCTCCCACTATTCGTCTGAAGCCTGCTCCTCGTCGGTCATCCAGGCGCCGAGGGTCCCTTGGACGGCGATCTCTTCGCCCGCGCCTCCATCGGCGGCCATCAAGATCGCAGCGGCTTCGGCTGCTTCGCTGTCTCCTTCGAGTGTGGTGTCCAACTCGGTAGGGGCCATACCTGCGGCTGCAGCTTCGTCAAGTGCCCTCTTGGCCGCCGATCGCTGCTTCTCGGTGTCGAGTCTCCGGGTCACGAAGATGGCCGCTACAGCAAAGACGCAGGCTATGAAGAACGGTATCTGATATCCCACGTAGTTGAGGATGAAGCCCGCCACCACCGGCACGGCGATGGCCGTGGCGTGCAGAAGAGTGACCCCCATGGCCAGGCTCGGAGGTACCTCCTCTGGCACCGCTATCTTGCGCAGGTAGGTCGTCGAGGCGATGGTCGAGAAGGGGATGATAAAGGCGTAGATAAGGTAGAAGAAGCAGGCCAGGAGCACGTGGTTGGAGAGGGCGAAGCCGGCAAGAGCGACCACGTAGGCGATGTTGGTCGCTGACAGTGTGCCGCGTTCCCCGCGCGCATCGATGGTCTTGCCCACCCACGACGACGACAGCATGGCGATGACGGCGACCAGCAGCAGCAGGAGTGACACGTGGGCCACGTCCAGACCGAAGCGGTTCACCAGCACCCAGAGGCCGAAGGAGAAGAAGATCTGCTGCCGAGCTCCGTCGAGGATATTGAGCACGTAGTAGTAGCGATAGTCGCGCCGCCACACCAGGGGTTCCCTCCTGGGCGCCACCTTGCGCAGTTGGCCGTCCTGGAGATGAGGAAAGCCCACGATGGCCACCGCGCCCACCAGGGCCACCGCGCCCAGAATGATGAAGGTGGTGCGGAAGCTCATGAGATCGAAGTAGAAGATGATGAACACCATGATGAGGGCTGCGAAGGTGCCACCCTGTGCGAAGGCGGCCATCTTGCCCAGAACCGAACCGCTGCGCTTCTCTACCGTGAGGCTCATGCCCAGCGCCGCTTGCGTCTGTAGGACGGTATGGAAGCCCAAGCTGGTGATCACCACCCAGGGGATCACATTCCAGAAGGTGGTTGAAAAGCCGTAGAAGATGAACCCCAGGCCGAGCATGACGAGAGCCCCGGCCGTGAGCCTCTGCAGCGATATGCGATAGAGCACGGCCATGAGGAAGATGAGGACGAAGCCCCCCACCTCGCGGATGGCCGTGATGTATCCGAACTGCGGACCGTCGAGACGGAGGATCTCTTCGTAGAAGTTGGTCGCCATCCCCATCTGGGCATTCAGTGCGAAGCCGTAGCATAGCGACATCACGGCAAGCATGATGAACCCGCGGCCGGCGGGAGTGTTCCACATCTCGAGCAGGCGGTTCCTCAAAGAAGCAACCTCGTGGGGAAAGTCGGAGTTCCTAGGCTGCCACCGCGTCCTGCCAGGCGGCGACGCAGCACTCCGGGTCTCGGCAGGATAATCCGGCCACTATTCTACTACCAATTGAGCGCGCGCTCGTTACGCGCGCGCATCGTCTGCGGGCCCTGATCCGCTGGGACCTCGTTCCTTCACCCGTTTGCCACGGTGACCTCGGCGCTGTACTTTCGTTCGATGCAACCCGTGGTCACCCGAAGGGACTCTCGGAGCGCCGTCCTGCTGGTAGTAACAGTAGGTCTGCTCATGCAGGCGGGCTCAGCCTTGGCCGTCATGGTCATCGATTCGGTGGGCGTGGTGCAGGCGCTGTGGCTGCGCACCGCCCTTGCTGCCCTGATTCTTGCCTTGATAAGGCCGCGATGGATCCGTCTGCCGGCGAGGAGACACCGACTTCCTCTCCTCGGTCTCACGATAAGTCTGATGGCTATGAACTTCTGTTTTTACGAGGCTATCAGTCGTGCACCGGTAGGGATGGTCGTGGCCATCGAGTTCCTGGGTCCTCTAAGCGTCGCCATCGCAGGCTCGCGCAGGCTTCTGGACGTGTTCTGGGCGCTGGCGGCGGGAGTGGGCGTGGTGTTGCTGGTGCAGCCAGGTGGCTCGTTTACCGTCCTCGGGCTGCTGTTTGCCCTGCTGGCCGCCACCTTTTGGGCGGCTTTCATACTCTTCGCCAAGAGGACGGTCAGCGGCATGGAACCCATGCGGGCGACCCTCTACATGCTCATGGGGGCCGCGCTGGTGCTCAGTCCGGTGTGGCTCGCAACAGGAGTACACATCGTGGGCTACGGCCGCGCGCTGCTTCTCGGCCTGGCGGTGGCCGTTCTGTCATCGGCACTGCCGTATTTCCTGGAACTGCTGGCCATCAGCCGGGTACGCGCCTCCACCTACGGGGTCTTGCTGAGCATCGAACCGGCCATAGCAGCCTTCATGGGCTTCGTGATCCTCTCTCAGGAACTAGCCTGGCGCGAGTTGGCCGGCATCCTCGCCGTTGTGGTGGCTGCAGCGGGAGCAAGCTGGTTCGGAAGTGTCGACCCCCGGTTCGCTCGAGTCCGCCGAGCGGCTCCCCACGTGAGGGCTGGGGATGCGAGAATGGACTCTCCACGGGACAAAGGAGGAGATCGTGAAGGTGGACGTGGTGTTTCCCGACGAGCAGACGATAAAGGCCCGCTGTAAGGAACTCGTGTTCGAGATAGGGCTTCCTCCGGACATGGGAGGCGACCCGGATGCCTACGGGCCGTTCGATCTATTGCTCTCAGGTCTGGCGCTGTGCACGGGGCATCAAGTGCGGGCCTTCCTGCAGGAGCGGGGTCTGCCTATCGATCAGGCCGGGCTCGTGGTGAGCGCGGAGCGCTCACCCGATTCGCATCTTCTGGAGAAGATCTCCTTCGAGTTGCGCGTGCCCGAGGAGCTACCCGAGAAGTACGACGACGCCGTCATGCGCGCGGCGGAGAAGTGTGCAGTCAAGCAGCAGTTGGGTTGCAGGCCCGAGTGTCAGGTGTCGGTGACGCGGGTCTGAGCGATCGTCTTGGTCCACTGAATGGAGGTACTGTTGGCGCGAGTCGCGAGGGACGAACTACTGGATATGTATCGGATGATGGTGCGCATCCGCACCTTCGAAGAGCACGTCTTCACCGAGTGGAAGGCGGGCGGCGTTCCCGGTCAGGTCCACCTGTACAGTGGGCAGGAAGCTGTGGCCGCAGGGGTCATCGCCCATCTCAAAGTGGATGACTACGTGGTCAGCACTCACCGCGGGCACGGTCACGTCATGGCCAAAGGAGCCGACAGCCACAAGATGATGGCCGAGGTCTGTGGCCGCGTGGACGGATATTGCCACGGCAAGGGTGGCACCATGCACATGGCCGATTCCGACCGGGGCATCCTGGGCACCAATGGCATCGTCGGGGCCAGCCTACCCATCGCCACCGGCGTGGGCCTGTCATGTCAGTACAACAATCGTCGCCAGGTGTGCGTCTGCTTCTTTGGAGACGGCGCGTCCAATCGGGGGACGTTCCACGAATCGCTGGATCTGGCGGCCGTCTGGAACCTGCCCGTGGTCTATGTGTGCGAGAACAACTCGTATGCCATGTCCACGCACGTGCTGGAGCACACGAGGATCGAGCACATAGCCGACCGCGGATCGGCTTACGGTATCCCCGGAACGTCCTGTGATGGCAACGACGTGATCTGTGTGTACGAGGCTGCCGCCGAGGCGATAGAGAGGGCCCGCACAGGCGGTGGTCCCACACTGCTCGAGTGCAAGACCTGGCGCCATCACGGGCACTTCACCGCCGACCCTGCTCACTACCGCGATCCCGCCGAGCACGCGGAGCGCTTGAAGACCGACCCTATCGCACGGGCTCAGAACTTGATGTTGGGGGAGGGCTTGGCCACTGCGGCGGAACTGGACGAGATCCTTGACGAGGCCGTTGCCGAGATGGACGCGGCCCTGGACTTCGCTCGGCGCAGTCCCTGGCCGAGCGCCGATGAAGTAGCCACCGGCGTCTACGCCGACTAGCGGACCGCGAGGAAGGTGAACATGACAACGAGGATGATGAACTACCGCACCGCGGTCGCCGACGGTATCGCCTACGAGATGAGGCGTGACCCCAGCGTGTACGTGGCCGGCGAAGAGGTGACCACGCACGGAGTGGCCTACGGGGTGAGCGGTGAGGGTCTCTTGGAGGAGTTCGGTGCGGCGCGGATCCGCAACACGCCCATCATCGAGACGGCTATCGTGGGCCACGCGGTCGGTGCCGCTGCGGTGGGCATGCGTCCCGTGGTGGAGCTGATGTTCATGGACTTCCTGGGCATCTGCATGGACGAACTGGCCAACCAGGCCGCAAAGATGCACTACATGTTCGCGGGCCAATACAAAGTGCCCATGGTATTGCGGGTATCGAGCGGTGCCACTAGGGCGGCCGGCTCGCACCATGCCCAGTCGCTGGAGGCTTGGGCCGCGCACGTGCCGGGGCTCAAGACCGTGGCTCCGGTCACCCCCAGCGACGCCAGGGGGTTGATCATCTCGGCCATCCGCGACGACAATCCGGTGTTGTTTGTAGAGCACAAAGCGCTTCTTGGCTCCACAGAGGAAGTCCCGGAGGACGAGTACACCGTGCCTATCGGCAAAGCGGCGGTGCGCCGAGAGGGCCGCGACGTGACGTTGGTGGCCTGGGCGGCGATGGTGCCCACCTGTCTACAGGCCGCGGACGCGCTCGCCGGCCGGGGCATCCAGGCCGAGGTGATAGACCTGCGCACGCTGGTACCGCTCGACAAGGAGACCCTGCTTGTGTCGTTGGCCAAGACCGGGAGACTGGTCGTGGCGCACGAGGCGGTGAAGACGGGCGGCTTCGGCGCCGAGGTGGCGGCAACCGTGGCGGAAGAGGGCTTCGAATGGCTGCGGGCCCCGGTCCGCCGCGTGGCGGCTCCTGACAGCCCCATCCCCTATAGCCCCCCGCTGATGCACGCCTTTGTTCCTCAGGCGGAGCAAGTGACCGCCGCGGCCCTGGAGTTGTGTAGCTAGGGCAAGACCGGAGCGCGATCGTGGTCTGGAGCGGTGCCCTGCCTGCCCGGGGAAGGTTCGTCGAGGTCAGACTTCGGGAGTCGGTCCGGGTTCGATCTGCGGCGCCGAAGGCAGTGAGCCGCGGGCCAGAGACGCGGCGAATCCCAGGGCGCAGATGAAAGCAAGGATGGCGAAGGTTACCCGGATGGCTAGAAGCAGGTCGGGGTAGTCCGCGGGTTTGATGTCTTGGCGCCCGACGATGGCGGCCATGACCAGCGTGGCGATGGCCACGCTCATGGCCTGGCCCACCTGTCTGGCCGTGCCCAGGGTGGCCGAGGCCATGGTGACGTGATGCCGCTCGACGCTGGAAAGTATGGCGTTCTGATTGGGGCTGCTGAACAACGCGTAGCCGATTCCAAGAACGATGAGCGACACGCCGATGAGCCAGTATGACGTGTTGTCATGCAAGAAGGCGAACGACAGGAGCCCGATGGTGCAAAGCGCCATGCCCGCGGAGGCCAACCAGCGCGGCTCCACCCTGTCGGAGAGACGGCCGGCCCACGGGGACACCCCCGCCTGGAACACGACCCCTGTCACCAGGAAGAGGCCGGCGATCTGGGCGTCCAGCCCGCGGATGAGCTGAAGGTACAGACTCATGAGCAGGGTCATGGCGGCGATGGCAGCGTAGCTTGCCAGGGCGGCGAGGTTGGATAAGGTAAGCACTCTGTTGTTGCGGAAAAGCTTCAGGTCGAGCACGGGGATCCTCGCGCGACTCTCCCACCAGCCGAACGACAGTAGACCCACGACGCCGCAGACCACCAGAACGATGGCCGGTGTCTCGGGCAACCACGACAGCCCCACCAGGAAGGCGGCAAGCGACACGGCGTAAACAGCCGCTCCGGGCCAATCGAAACCAGATGATTCCTCCCGCCATTCCACTCGGCGCAGCAGGACGAGGTCGAGCACGAGGTTGACCAAGCCATAGGCGGCCCCGAACGCGAAGATGGCGCGCCAGCCCAGATTGTGGGTCAAGACTCCGCCCACTACCGGTCCCATGACCTGGCCGATGTACACGGTGGCCACGAGCACGCCCATGGCCCAGCCGCGGCGCCCGACCGGATAGGCCAGAGCCACCATGGCGTGTGACCCGGCGAACATCATGGATGCGCCGATACCCTGCGTGACCCGCAGGATGATCAGAGGCAGATAAGAGGGCACGAAGGCCAGTCCCAGCGTGCTCAGGATGAACAGAACGAGGCCGCAGAGGTATATAAAGCGGCGCCCCAGGAGGTCGGCCATCCTCCCGAACGGTACGAGAAGAGCGGCCGAGGCCAGCATGTACGTCAGCGGGACCCAACCCAGCGCCACGGCCCCCAAGCCAAACTCGGTCTGGATGGAGGGAAGAGCGACGTTGACGGCCGAGGCCATGAAGGCGGACATCCACATGGCCATGCTGTTGACCAGCAGGACGTGCGCGGGGTTGATCGAATCGACGGCTGCGGGGTCGAGGATAGAGCCGAGCCGGGAACGCACCCCCCTCGTCATGTGTGGGTGTGCTCCTTGTCATGACTTCTGTGGAGGTCTGGATCGGATCGGCCGCCGGCCTTGGATAGAGGTCGACAGACCGCTGATGGTCTGTTTGGAGTCATCTCACTCACTCTAGCGCGTCGAAGGTGTTGCCGGAAACTACGTGGGGTACTATGATGGGATAAACGAACAATGTTCATCAATGTGTTCGGTGTTTCTGCAAACGTAAGGTGTTCGCAAATAGGAGCTTCATGCCGGACAAGCCAAGACTCAGCAGACGAGACAGGCGCCGCCAGCAGACCCGAGCGGAGATACTGGCCGCGGCGCGCGAATTGTTGTTGGAGGTAGGCCCAGAAGAGTTGAGCCTGCGTCAGGTGGCGCGGCGCGCAGACTTCAGCCCCGCAGCCCTCTACAACTATTTCGCCAGCCGGGACGAACTCGTGGCCTCCCTCTTCGGCGAAGCTTTCGAGCGGCTCGATGCCTATCTGCGTCGTGTGCCCGCCAGCCTCAGTCCCGACAAGCGAGTGGTCGAGTTGGCCCTGGCGTACATGGACTTCGCCCGGGACAACCCTATGGACCTGCGCTGCATGCTGCTGTCCACGTCGCTCGATCTTCCCGTGAGTGAGAAGGCCTTGGGCATGGGAGCCGCTCAGCTCATCGGAGCCACCTTCCGGGAGGGCATGGACGAGGGTCTCTTCATCACCGACGGGCCGTTGTCGGCGGCGGAGATGGCCTATGGTCTCTGGGCGCTCGTGCAGGGCATGGTGTCGATCGTCAATATCGACCTCTCGGAGGTCAGTGAGGAGATATCGGCCGATCCGCGGCGCGTCATCGAAGCCTTCGTGGGCATGCTCATGCCGGTGCCGCACGCTTCGGCCGAGAGCGGTGCTCCCGTGCTGAGCCGTTGAGCTTCTAAGTTCAGGCACGCACGGGAGCAGCTCCCTTTGTGGCGCTTCCAGAAGGTAGGCAGTCATGTTCGAAGCAGTCGGTCGGCTTTCGTACCGTTTCCGCTGGTTCGTTATCGGACTTTGGGCAGTCCTTTTTTCCGTCAGTGTCATCGCGACGCCCTGGCTTGCGGACGTATTGCAGGGTGGCTTCACCGATCCGAACGCTCCGGCCCAACAAGCGGCGGCACTCGTGCAAGAGGAGTTTGGCCAAGGGTCGACTAACCTGCTCGTCGTGTTCAGTAGCGACGAGCTGCAGGCCACCGGCGAGGCGTTCCAAGCGGCCCAGGAGCAGTCTCTGGCGGGCCTCACGGCTGCCGGCATCCCGGGTCTGCAAAACATACAGACGTACGCTTCCACCTCCAACCCGCTGCTCATCTCCAAAGACGGCAGAAGTTCCGTGGCCGTGCTGGACTTCGACACTTCTTCCGAAGAAGTGCAGAAAGAGGTCGAGCGCATCAGAGCGGCACTTCCCGACACAGGCCTCCAGACCTACGTGACGGGAGAGGCAGCCGTCAACGCCGACTTGACGGCCTTCTCCTTCCGCGACCTGCGCCGGGTGGAGCTGTACGCTCTGCCCGTCGCGCTGTTGGCGCTCATCTTCGTGTTCGGTAGTCTTGTGTCGGCCGCACTTCCCGTCGTCACGGGCGGGCTGGCTGTGACCGTCACGCTGGGGGGCATGTATCTGCTGGGCCGGGTGACGGACATCTCCATCTTCGTTATGAACACTGCCACGCTCCTGGGCCTGGCCGTAGCTATCGACTACGCGCTCTTTATGGTCTCTCGCTTCCGCGAAGAACTACATCGCGGGGCCAGCACGGAGGAAGCGGTGGTGGTGACGAGCGTTCGAGCCGGCCGCTCCGTCTTCTATAGCGGTCTGGCCGTGATGGTGGGCGTGGTGGGCCTGGTGTTCTTCCCCTCGACCGGGTTACGCTCGCTGGGCATCGGAGGCGCATTGGTGGTCTTCTTCTCGGTGGCGGCCACCCTCACCTTCATGCCTGACCTTATGGGTGTGCTCGGACACCGGGTCAACTCTCTCAGCGTCATCAAGCTGCACGCGGCGCACGAATCGGGACGCTGGAGGCGTTGGGCCGATCTGGTGTTGAAGAGGCCTTGGGCCTCAGCAGC
>Ga0316576_10002312_pt1 | contig 10810 bp, 8 predicted proteins | sample S0NA_FD_203075 | JGI IMG/M metagenome (GOLD analysis project Ga0316576, IMG submission 203075) | Rhizosphere microbial communities from salt marsh grasses in Alabama, United States - S0-2_050615r3r5 | ecosystem: Host-associated > Plants > Roots > Rhizosphere | place: USA: Alabama | collected... | reverse complement strand
CGAGGTGAGACGGTTCGATGCCCGCCGCGTCGCACTGGTCGAGCAGCTCGATGAACGCTGCGGCGTAGCCCAGCGCACCGACCGCGGTGCTCCCCCCGATCGGGATGGCGTAGGGCGCGAGGCCCTCGCGGTCGAGCTGCGCGGTCAGGTCCTCGCGCGCGATCTCCAGCTCGCCCCAGTGGCTCTCCTCGGCTCCGGTGAAGTGCAGCTGGGCGCCGAACAGCATCGACAGCAGTTGGTTCCCGGTCGCCTCCGACGGCCGGTCCCCCGAGAGCACGAGGTGGGTCTCGAGCCCGAGCCGCGCGCCCGCCGCGGCGGTCATCCGGCAGTGATTCGACTGGGCGGCACCGACCGTCACCAGCGAGCGGGCACCCGTCGCCACGGCCTCGCCGCACAGGAACTCGAGCTTGCGCGCCTTGTTGCCACCACCGCCGAGGCCGGTCAGGTCGTCGCGCTTCACCCAGAGCCGAGCACCGCCGGACAGCGTGGGGCCCGGCTCGAGCGGCGTGGGCAGGGTGGCGAGCTGAGCTCGTTCGAGATGGTCGAACACCGCGTTCATGCTAGGTGGATCGGGGAGGTCGGCTCTGCTAGGCAAGGACTCCGATGGCGACCGACTGGAATCCGTTGCTGCGTGACCAGTTCGACCTGCCGTACTGGCGCGAGCTGCAGGACTTCGTGGCGGAGGATCGGCGACACCATCCCGTCTACCCGCCGCACGACGAGGTGTTCGCCGCGCTGCACCTGACCCCGTACGCCTCCGTCAAGGTGATGATCCTCGGCCAGGACCCCTACCACGGACCCCGCCAGGCGCACGGGCTGTGTTTCTCGGTGCGACCAGGGGTCCGGATCCCACCGTCGCTCGTCAACATCCACAAGGAACTCCACGACGACCTGGGCCTGCCGATCCCGGATCACGGGAACCTCGAAGCGTGGGCGCGTCAGGGAGTCCTGCTGCTCAATGCGACGCTGACGGTGCGCGGCGGTGCCGCCGCGTCGCACCAGGGCAAGGGGTGGGAGACCTTCACCGACCAGGTGATCCGGGTGGTCGACGCGAAGCCCGAACGGGTCGTGTTCATCCTGTGGGGAGCATCTGCGCGCCGCAAGCGCCAGTTGATCGACGCTGATCGCCACACGATCATCGAGTCGGCCCACCCGTCGCCGCTCTCGGCGCACAACGGCTTCTTCGGGTCGCGACCATTCAGCCGAGCGAACGCCGCGCTCGTCGCGGCCGGGCGCGAGCCGGTCGACTGGGATCTCACCGATCGGGGCAACACTGGACGAGGAGGAGACGCTGAACGAGGAGGAGGCGAGGCCTGATGCCGTGGACGACGAGCGACCGAGTGATGAGGTGGCGGCGCCGCCATGCATCGGTCGACGTGTTCGTCGACACGCTCGACGGTTGGCGGCGTCACATCTCGGGACGGAACGCGTCGACGCTCGCGTTCTTCGGGTTCCTGTCGATCTTCCCGCTGTTGCTCGCCGCGACCACGATCCTCGGCTTCGTCCTCGAGGACAACGAAGAACTGCAGCAACGCATCATCGACGGTGCGCTGGCCGACATCCCGGTCCTCGGGCAACAGCTGCAGAACGATCCGACGTCGCTGAACGGCAACTGGTGGGCGCTGCTGATCGGGCTCGGCGGCGCACTGTGGTCGGCCACCAAGGCATTCGTCGCGTTGCAGGGTGCACAAGACGACATCTGGGAGATCCACGTCGACCATCGCGACGCGATGCCGAAGCAACGCGGCAAGGCACTGCTGGGCCTGCTCTTCATCGGCGTGGGCCAGGTCGGCAGCATCGTGATCAACACCCTCGTCAACGCCGCGGGTCTCCCGGTGGGCGGGCGCATCGCGCTCCTCGTCGCCACGCTCGCGATCAACATCGCCGTCCTCGCAGCGATGTTTCGATTCCTGACCGCGGCGGAGCCGTCCTGGAGCGACGTCTGGCCCGGCGCCGTGATCGCCGGGGTCCTCTACTCGGCATTGCAGTACTTCGGCACGGGCATCGTCCGCCAGATCACGCAGAACGCGGGCGACACCTACGGGCAGTTCGCGCTCGTGCTCGGTCTGGTGACGTGGCTCGGCCTGTTGTCGATCTCCGCACTGATGAGCGGCGAGTTCAATGCCGCGCTGGTGCGACAGCGCGAGGGCTCGCTCGCTCGGGTGCAGCCGCCCGGCGCCGGCCAGCCGACCGAGCGTCCCGCCCCGGCAACGGCCTGACACCTTCGCGACCACATCCCGGTGCGAGGGATGCGACGAAACCTCGTCGCACGGTCAGTCCCCGAGTCGGGTGACGATCGCGCTGGCGGATTCGAGGGTGCGGTGGACCGGACACTTGTCGGCGATCTCGAGCAACTTCGCCCGATGCTCGTCGGACAACCCGTCACCGACGACGGTGACCACGCGGTCGAACCGGTCGATCATCCCGGACCGCCCCGTGAGCAGCTCGTTGTCGGTGCACTCGGCACAGTCGTTCGCGTGCACCTTGCCGTGGGTCACCTCCACGGTGACCCGATCGAGGGGTACACCCTTGCGGTCGGCGTACATCCGCAGGGTCATCGACGTGCACGCCCCGAGCGCGGCCCCGAGCAGGTCGTAGGGCGACGGTCCGGCGTCGTAGCCGCCCACCGACTCGGGTTCGTCGGCGAGCATCCGATGACGCCCCACGACGACGTGGTTGAGGAACGGCCCCTGGCTGGTCTCGGCCACGACGACCGGCGCGGTCGCCCGCGGCACCTCCAACGCCCCGCTCTCGTCGACGATGTAGCGATCGGCGAACGCGCCGATCATCGCGGCCGCGAATGCAGCGTCTCGGCGGTCGGTGAGGAGATGATCGGCGCCGTCGAGCGAGACGAAGCTCTTCGGATGGCGAGCAGCACCGAAGATCTCCGACGCGTGGTCGATCGACACCGTGTTGTCGATCGGCGAGTGCAGCACGAGCAGCGCCCGCTTCATCGTCGCCACGCGATCGGTGACCACGTGCGAGCGGAGATCGTCGACGAACTGCTGGCGGATCCTGAACCGGCGACCGGCGAGCTCGACGTCGGCGGCGCCGACGGTCGCGATCTCGTCGAGTGACTGCGAGAACACCCCGGTCACGTGGTCCGGACTGGCCGGTGCCCCGATCGTCGCGACCGCACGTGCCTCCGGGATGTCAGCCGCCACGGCCAACACCGCGGCACCACCCAGGGAGTGGCCCACGAGGACCTGCGGTGCCCGGTGGGTCGCCCGCAGCCAGTCGGCGGCCGCGATCAGGTCCTCGGTGTTCGACGTGAAGTCCGTGTTCTCGAACTCGCCACCGCTCATTCCCAGACCGGTGAAGTCGAAGCGCAGCACGCCGAACCCGTCGTCGGTGAGGGCGCTGGCGATGCGCGACGCAGCGGCGATGTCCTTGCTGCAGGTGAAGCAATGAGCGAACAGGGCGTACGCGCGGGGCGGGCCGGCCGGGAGGTCGAGGCGGGCAGCCAGGTCGACGCCCTGGCTGCCGGGGAAGGTGACTCGTTCGATGCGAGCGGCCATTGCCCGACGGTACCGCGACTACGATCGAACCGGATGACCGCCGTCCTCCACCTCCACGCTGCCCGGTGAGGGTCTGCCGAGCGGAGCGCCCGTGACGGCCACGATGCTGGCAGCGTCCGAATCGACGGTCGGGCCGACCCTCGCGCTGATCCTCGGTGCCGGCATGGTGGCGCAGTGGGTCGCGTGGCGGATCCAGGTCCCGTCGATCATCGCGCTGCTCATCGCCGGCCTGCTGCTCGGGCCGGTCGCCGGCGTCCTCGAACCGGACGAGTTGCTCGGCGGGACGCTGTTCCCGCTCGTGTCGCTCGCCGTCGCGCTGATCCTGTTCGAGGGCGGCCTCGATCTCCCACCGCGGGAGCTGCGCAACACCGGGACCGTGGTCCGGCGTCTGATCAGCGTCGGGGCGATCGTGACGCTGTTGATCAGCTGGTACTTCGCCAGGGAGATCTTCGGGATCTCGAACCAGGCATCGCTCGTGCTCGGCGCCGTGCTGGTGGTCACGGGACCGACGGTGGTGGGGCCGTTGCTCCGGTTCGTGCGGCCGACGGGCACGACGGGACCGATCCTCCGGGCCGAGGGCGTGCTGATCGATCCGATCGGTGCGACCGCGGCGCTGATCGCCTTCGAGATCGTGCTCACCGAGGCACCGGACGAGGCGGTGGCGACGGTGGTCGGTGTGGTCCTGCTGACCATCGTCGCGGGGGCGGGCATCGGACTGGCCACGGCGGTCGTTCTGGACGTTGCGCTGCGACGGTTCCTGATTCCGGATCAGCTCACGGTGCCGATCACCTTTGCCTTCGTGGTGGCATCGTTCGTGGCCACCAACGAGGTCCAGGAGGAGGCCGGGCTGCTGACGGTGACGGTCATGGGCATGTACCTGGCCCGACGGGAGAGCTCGACCATCCGGCAGGTGCTCGAGTTCAACGAGAGCCTGCGGACCCTGCTGATCTCGTTCCTGTTCATCCTCCTCGCCGCGCGCATCGAGCCGGACGCGCTGCGCGACGTTGCGCTGCCGTCGCTCGCCTTCCTCGCCGTGCTGGTTCTCGTCGCACGCCCCGTGTCGGTCATCGTGTCGACGCTGCGCTCCTCGCTGACCTGGAACGAGCGGGTGTTCCTGATGGCGATGGCGCCTCGCGGCATCGTGGCGGCGGCAGTGTCGGCGATCTTCGCGATCCGGCTCGAGGAGGAAGGCGTCGCCGACGCCGGGAAGATCGTCCCGATCGTGTTCCTGGTGATCATCGGCACGATCGTGGTGTACGGATTCCTCGCCGGTCCGGCCGCACGGGCGCTCGGGCTCGCGGAAGCCCACGCCGACGGCGTCCTCATCGCCGGCTCGCACGCGGTCGCCCGCGGGCTGGCGGGCGAGCTCGACAAGCGCGGGGTCAAGACGCTCCTGCTCGACACCGACCCCTACAACGTCACGCGGGCCATCGCCGCCGGTCTGCGGGCACGCCGGATGAGCGTGCTGGCCGAAGAGGCGAGTCACGACCTCGACCTCCGCGGCATCGGTCGCCTGCTCGCGATCACGTCGAACGACACGGTCAATGCGCTCGCAACGGCGAGATTCGCGCGGATCTTCGGGCGACGTGAGGTCTTCCAGCTCGCGCCGCCGGCCGACCGCAGCGGTGACGCCGCCGTTCCCGAGGAACACCTCGGGCGCATCATCGGGATCGAGGGCATCTCCTACGCGACGCTCGACGAGCGGTCTCGGCAGGGCTGGCGAGTCCGCACCGCACGGGGTGGCGACACGATCCAGGACGCCGTCGACGCGAAGCTCTTCCTGCCGGTGCTGCGGATCGTCGACGACAAGCTCGCCTTCCTGTGTCGCAACGACCCGGTCCCGACCGGCGGCGAGGTGATCGGCCTCGCCGCGCCGTCGCTGCAACGGCAGCTCGACGACGAGACGACCGACGGTGTCAGTGCTTGATCATCACGTGCTTGACCTCGGTGTAGGCCTCGACGGCGTACATGGACATGTCCTTGCCGTAGCCGGACTGCTTGAAGCCGCCGTGCGGCATCTCGGAGATGATCGGGATGTGGTCGTTGACCCACACGGCCCCGAACTGCAGCGCCTTGCTCATCCGCATCGCTCGGCCGACATCGGAGGTCCACACGCTGGCTGCCAGGCCGTAGTCGACGTCGTTCGCCATCTCGAGCGCCCGTTCCTCGTCGGCGGCGGACTGCACGGTGACGACCGGTCCGAACACCTCGCGCTGGACGATCTCGGACGCCTGGCCCGGCCCGACGACCACGGTCGGCTCGTAGAAGAACCCGGCGCCGGGCCGGGCCGAGCCGCCGACGGTCACCTCCGCGCCGGCCTCGCGCGCACGATCGACGTAGCCGGCGACGCGTGAGCGGTGCACGTCGGAGATGACGGGACCCATCTCGGTGTCCTCCGACATCGGGTCGCCCACGGTGACGGTGCCGACCGCGTCGGTGAGCTGGTTGACGAAGTCATCGTGCACCTTCGACCCGGCGATCACCCGGCACGGTGCGGTGCAGTCCTGGCCGGAGTTGTAGAAGGCCATCCCCTTCAGCATCTCGACGGCTGCCTCGATGTCAGCGTCGTCGAAGATGATCACCGGGGCCTTGCCACCGAGTTCCAGGTGCACCCGCTTCAGCGTGTCCGCCGACGACCGCGCCACGGCCTTGCCGGCACCCACGCTGCCGGTGATCGAGATCATCGCGATGCCGGGATGCTCGCTGAGCGCTGCTCCGGCCACCTGTCCCTGGCCGCACACGACGTTGAACACGCCGGCGGGCAGGACATCGGCGGTGAGTTGCGCGAGGCGCAGCACCGAGTAGGGCGTCAGTTCCGACGGCTTGAGCACCACCGTGTTGCCGGCGGCCAGGGCCGGGCCGAGCTTCCACGTCGCCATGTTGAGCGGGTAGTTCCACGGCGTGATCGACGCGACCACGCCGAGCGGGTCGCGCCGGACCATCGAGGTGTAGCCGGCCATGTACTCCCCCGCCGCCTTGCCCTCGAGGAACCGGCACGCCGACGCGAAGAAGCGCCAGTTGTCCTTGGTGAGGTCCATCTCGAACTCGACGATGCCGACGGGCTTGCCGACGTTCTCGCACTCGATCCGTGACAGCTCGTCGATGTTGTCGTCGATGATGTCGGCGACCTGGTGGAGGATCTCGCTGCGCTCACGCGGCGTGAGGGCCGACCAGGCCGGGAAGGCGGCGCTCGCTGCGGCAACGGCAGCGTCGACGTCGGCGGTGCCCGAGGCCGGGACCGTGCCGATCACCTCGCCGCTGGCCGGGTTCACCACCTCGTCGGTGGCGCCGTCAGCGGCCGGGCGCCAGTCGCCGCCGATGAAGTTCGAGTCGAGTGAGGAGAGCGTCGTTGCCATGCGCACAGAATGCCACGTCAGGCGGTGGATCGCCGGGGGACACGTGCGGATTGTTGCCGGCGGATGAACGGGCTCCGGCCGTTGAAGTCATCGCCGGCTCGCCGGGTAATGTGCCCGGCACATGAACAGCCGGGGCCGTTCCGCCACCCGACGAGACGAGGTCAACCGATGACCGACACCGTCATCCAACTCGACCGCGTCCGCAAGTCGTTCGGTGACTTCGTCGCGGTCGAGCGCGCCGACTTCGGCATCGAGCAGGGTGAGTTCTTCGCGATGCTCGGCCCGTCGGGATGCGGCAAGACCACCACCCTGAAGATGATCGCCGGATTCGAGCAACCGACGTCGGGCCGCGTCCTGCTGAACGGGTCGGACGTCAGCCGGGTGCCGCCGTACAAGCGCGACGTCAACACCGTCTTCCAGCAGTACGCGCTCTTCCCCCACATGACCGTTGCCGACAACGTCCGCTTCGGGCCCAGGTCGAAGAAGGTGCCCAAGCGCGAGTACGAGTCGAGCGTCGCTCAGATGCTCGAGGTCGTCCGCCTCACCGAGTTCGCCGACCGCAAGCCGGCACAGCTGTCGGGCGGCCAGCAGCAACGTGTCGCTCTGGCCCGCGCCCTCGTGAACTTCCCCAGCGCCCTCCTGCTCGACGAACCGCTCGCCGCTCTGGATCTGAAGCTCCGCGAGGCGATGCAGTTCGAGTTGAAGCGCATCCAGCGCGAGGTGGGCATCACGTTCGTCTTCGTCACCCACGACCAGGGCGAAGCGCTGACCATGAGCGACCGCATCGCCGTGATGAGCGAGGGACGCGTCGAGCAGATCGGCACTCCGGAGGAGATCTACAACCACCCCGCGACGCTGTTCGTCGCCGGCTTCATCGGGTCGGCCAACCTCCTCCCCGGCGACGTCGTCGGATCGGACGGCGACGACACCGTGGTCGAGTTGACAGCCGGACACACCGTTCGAGCCAGGACCGACACGGAACGACCGAAGGGCGCGCCCGTGTCGGTGATGCTCCGCCCCGAGCGCCTCAACGCCGCAACGGTCCCGAGCGACGACGGCCGCTCGATCGAAGGAACGGTCGCCGACGTGGTCTTCCAGGGAGCGACTGCCCGCATCATCGTGCACCTCAAGGACGAGAGCGAGGTGATCGCCAGCGTGGTGACCGGCACCGACCTGCCGTTCCTCCATCCCGGCAGCACGATCCATCTCTCGTGGGAGCCGGGGAGCGCCTACCTGCTCGGCGGCTGGCCACGCCGCCCCGGCGCGACCGCCAGCGACATCGACACACTCGAGGCCCACGCCGATTCCTGACCCCAGCACTGCGTTGACACGCCACCACACACCCCACACAGAGACACACACCAGCACACACATCACGACTGACACTGGAGACGACGATGACCATCTCACGACGCAATCCGTTCACCGGCCGTTCGGCCCTGACCCGGCGCCAGTTGCTCGCCCGTGCCGGCGCCCTCGGCGCCGCGGGCGTCTCGCTCCCGGCGATCCTGGCGGCATGCGGGAGCGACGACGACTCGGGGTCGTCGGCCGGCACCACACCCGGCACCTCCGGCGGGTCGTCCGGTGGCGGTGGTGGCGGTGGCGGGGAGTCGCTGTTCTTCGAGAACTGGCCCGCCTACATCGACCCGACCGAGGACGGGGCGACCGGCACGGTCGATCGGTTCATGGAGGCCACCGGCATCGACATGCGCTACACCGAGGCCTACAACGACAACAACGAGTACTTCGCGAAGATCCAGCCGGTGCTCGGCCGCGGTGAGACCATCGACCCCGACATCATCGCCCCGACCGGATGGATGGCGGGACGCCTGATCAACCTCGGATGGGTCGACAAGCTGCCGCTCGACCAGGTGCCGAACGCCGCCAATCTGCGCGCCGACCTGCAGGGTGCCGCGTGGGACCCGGACGGCGAGTACTCACTGCCGTGGCAGACCGGCTTCGCCGGCATCGCCTACAACCTCGACGCGACCGGACGAGAGCTGACCAGCGTCGAGGAACTCTTCAACCCCGAGTTCGCCGGCCGCGTCGGGATGTTGACCGAGATGCGCGACACGATGGGCCTGATCATGCTCGGCCTCGGGGTCGACATCTCGACGGTGTCCACCTTCGACGAGGCCGCTCCCGCGTTCGAGAAGCTGCAGGCTGCGAAGGACTCCGGCCAGATCCGGGCGTTCACGGGCAACGACTACATGGACGACCTGTCGACCGGCAACTTCGCCGTGTGCGTCGGGTGGTCGGGCGACATCCAGCAGATCGCCGCCGACAACCCGCAGGTGCGCTTCGTCATCCCCGACGAGGGCGGCACGAGCTGGGCTGACACGATGGTGATGCCCAAGGGGGCGGCGAACCGCGACGCCGCCGCGGCGTGGATGAACTTCGTGTACGACCCCGTACAGGCCGCGCAGATCGCCGCATGGGTCCAGTACGTGTCGCCGGTCGAGGGCGTGCGGGAGGAGTTGGAGAAGATCGATCCCGAGCTCGCGAACAGCCCTCTGCTGTTCCCGGACGAGGAGACGCTGAACCGCACCTACTCCTTCGCCAACCTCAGTGAGGACGTCGAAGCCGAGTACGACGCCGCGTTCTCCGAGATCACCGGCGCCTGACGGACGCACACCGCCGTGACCGCCACCACCGACGCGGCGCCGAGACGACGGGTGAGGCGCCCGGAGCTCATCGGGCTCGGGGCGCTGCTCGGCGCCGGGGCGCTGATGGTGGCGGTCGGTGCACGCTGGTTCACCGGACCGCTCGCGGTGGTGGCGCTCGCCCTGGTGCTCGCGTCGATCGTCGGACTCGTCGTCGTCGCCGTCATCGGCGGACCCGACGCCCGCCAGCGTCTCGCACCGTACGGATTGCTCAAGCCGGGCATGCTCTGGCTGGCGCTGTTCTATCTCGCGCCCCTGGTGACCCTCCTGCGCCAGTCCCTCTCGACCCTGCCGAGCCGGTTCGCCGTCGAGGCCGAGTTCGACTGGAACTTCGGCAACTACACGGACGCGTTCACCGACTTCGGCCCACAGTTCCAGCGGGCGTTCCTCTACGCGGGGACCGCCACGATCCTCACGATTCTCATCGGCTATCCACTGGCCTACGTCATCGCGTTTCGCGGCGGCAAGTACCGCAACCTGCTCCTGGGGCTGGTGGTCATCCCCTTCTTCACGTCGTTCCTCATCCGGACGATCGCCTGGCAGAGCCTCCTCGCCGATTCGAGCGTCGCAGTGAGCGTGCTCGACTTCCTCCACATCACCAACCTGCTCGAACTGATCGGCTGGGCCCAGCCGGGCAAGGTGATGAACGAGCCCGCCGCCGTGGTCGGAGGCCTGACCTACAACTTCCTGCCGTTCATGATCCTGCCGATCTACGTGAGCCTCGAGAAGGTCGACCCGGGGCTCGTCGACGCCGCGCAGGATCTCTACTCGACGTCCACGAAGGCCTTCGCGAAGGTGGTGTTCCCGCTCTCGTTGCCCGGCGTGTTCGCCGGCACGTTGCTGACCTTCATCCCGGCAGCCGGCGACTTCGTGAACGCGCAGTACCTCGGGAGTCCCAACACGACGATGATCGGCAACTCGATCCAGGACCAGTTCCTGGTCCAGAACAACACGCCGCTCGCCTCGGCCATGTCGTTCGTCCTGATGGCGATCATCACCGTGTTCGTGATCGTCTACAGCAGGCTCTTCGGCACCGAGGACCTGGCATGAGCGCCCCGACCTCACGGCGCGGGCTCGTCGCCCGGTGGGGGCTGAACATCTACGCCGCGCTGGGCATGATCTACCTGTTCGTCCCGATCGGCTGGATCGTCCTGTTCTCCTTCAACAAGCCGAAGGGCAACTACAACATCGTCTGGCAGCAGTTCACGCTCGAGAACTGGTCGGACCCGTTCGGTGAGGAGGCCCTCACCGATGCCTTCTTCGAGTCGATCCG
>Ga0316576_10002311_pt1 | contig 10810 bp, 10 predicted proteins | sample S0NA_FD_203075 | JGI IMG/M metagenome (GOLD analysis project Ga0316576, IMG submission 203075) | Rhizosphere microbial communities from salt marsh grasses in Alabama, United States - S0-2_050615r3r5 | ecosystem: Host-associated > Plants > Roots > Rhizosphere | place: USA: Alabama | collected... | reverse complement strand
CCGCGAGAGACGCAGACGATCTGCATTTGTACCCCGTGACGCGAGTCCCCGTCGGCGCTGCGGCGACCGACGGTGTCCGTTGTTGCACGACGAGCCTCTCCGCCGGGGAGCGGAGCCCTCAGGCCTCCCTTAGCCGGGAGGGGCGCGGCTTCGCACGCCACGCAGCGACGTCGGATCGGTCGTCACCACGCCGCGGCCCGGGACCATCGCCCATGGCTCGGGTGAGAGCGCTCGCGATGGGGCGCGCAGCTCGGCCGGGCGCTCGGTCTCTTGTTGGTCCTCATCGGTGGGCTCGGCCGTTGGGGCTTGGCCGGGCAGGGAGGTCACGGTGACGCCGTGGCCCGTGTCGGCGCGCAGGTGATCGTGGCTCGGGATCCGTTTGAGCGCCGGGGAGGGCTCCGAGGCGGATGTAGCCGGGCTCACCAGCAACAGCGGCAGAACCACTGCGTATCGGCTCGGCCTGAACATCAACCCCGACGGTACGCTAACGGCCCAATGGGCGCAAGGCGGGGACAATGTCTACAGATCCCATGGCCAATGGGGCATTTAGGATTCCCGTTCAAAGCGTACGACCGACTCCAGGTGGGGCGTATGGGGGAACATGTCCACCGCCGCGGCGGCGTTGAGGCGGTAGCCACCACCGAGCAGTGTCCGGCTGTCGCTGAGCAGGGCCTCGAACCCACAGGCGACGTAGAGCACCACGGGCGGGCCATGGGCGCAAAGCGCCGCCATCACCCGCGGCCCGCAGCCGCGGCGTGGTGGGTCCAGCAGCGCGACATCCGGCCCGCGCCGCAGCACCTCCCCGATGCGGTCCTCGACCCGTCCCGCGAGTACGCTCAGCCCGCCGCTCCCCTCGCGCTCCAGACGGCGGCGCAGGTCAGCCACCGCGGCGGGGTTGGCCTCCACCGTCACCGCTCGTCTCCAGCGCCCGCGGCAGCCCAGGGCGAGCAGACCGGCGCCGGCGTAGAGGTCGGCGAGCAGGTCGACGCGTCCGGGGAGCAGCCCGCGCACGGTCTCGAGCAGCCGCTCCGCCCCCTCGGCGCAGGTCTGGAAGAAGGTGCCCGGAGAGAGCAGGTGGCGCTCGTCACCGAGCGTGAAGGCGGTGCGCGGGCGACCGGCGAGGGTGCGCAGCGGCCCCTCCATCGGGTAGCTGGTCCGTGTCCGGCTGACCGCGAGGTGCACACCGCTCACCGAGGGCAGCCGGACGAGCTGCTGGACCAGGTCGGCGGGCACGCGCGGGCTCGTCCCGGAGAGCGCGAGCTCGCTCTCCCCACTGCGGGGATCGACACGAACGCCCAGGGCGTGGAGCCAGCCTCCCTCCCGCGACCCGCTCGGCTTCACGTGGTAGGCGTCGAGGAGCTGCCTGGCGGAGGCGAGCAGCGCCAGGCTCCGCGGGTGCTGCACCGGGCAGCCCTCGGCCGGCACGAGCTCTGTCGTGCCGCGTCGATAGAAGCCCAGGCGCAGGACGCCGGCCCGTCCCCCCGCCGCCATCAGCAGCTTGGTGCGCTGTCCGAAGGGCCGCTCCAGGCCGACGACCTCTTGCACCTTGTTCGGTGTGAGGCCCAGGCCGGCGAGGGCGCGGCGCAGGGCATCGGTCTTCTGCGCGAGCTGGGCGCGGTAGTCCATGGCCTGAAGCGAGCAGCCGCCGCAGCGCTCGAGCAGCGGGCATGGCGCGGTGACCCGCGCGGGCGAGGGGGCGAGCAGCGTGGCCGCTCCGCGGACCACCCGCACCCGATCGCCGGGGACGCCAGCGGGCAGGACCAAGCGCTCGCCGCCCGCCTGGACGACGACCCCCTCCTGTCCCGGCTCCAGCGGGAGCACCGTCCCCTCCAGGGCGCGCGGACCCCGGCCCCGGGCTGCTGTCGTGGCCGCGCGCGGCGCGCGGGGATCCCGCTTTCGTCGCCGGGCCACTACGGAGTGCTCGCGCTGGCGCAGCGCGGGCAGTTGGAGCGCCGGACGTCGGCGGCGTAGATCGGCCAGTCGAGGGGCGCCGGCTTGCCGCGGCTCCACAGGCTGACCCAGCTGGTCAGCGGCTGGACCAGGGTGCTCGTGGTGACCACGGCGAGCTCCAGGTTGCCGTCGCCGTCGAGGTCGGCCAGGCTCCCGCTGTCACCCATCGTGCTGCCGAAGGGGCGCAGAGGGAAGTCGGCGACCGCGCTGCCGTCGGCGTGGTAGGCCTCGAGGTAGCCGATGCCGGTCTTGTCCGTGGTGTTGTTGTCGGCGAGCAGCTCGAGCTTGCCGTCCCCGGTCAGGTCCACCGCCTTCACCGAGGCGTGCATCTGCGCCGCGGTGGCGACGGGCTGACCGACGATCGCCCCCGCGGCCGAGACGACATAGATCGAGCTCGGCTTCACCGGTACGACGACCTCCAGCGTCCCGTCGCCGTCCACGTCGGCCGCGACCAGGTCGGCAACGCCGCTGGCCTGGCTGGAGAGGGTGACCGGGAAGCCGGCGAGAGGCTTGCCGTCGGCCCCCGCCGCCCAGAGCCGGACGGTGGCCGGGCCCGAGGCGGTGTCGGTGACGTCGGCCCAGACCAGCTCCAGCGTGGACGTCGTCGGGTCGAGGTCGGCGAAGACCACGCTCCCCTCGTTGTCGTGGCCAACCTCGGCGGCGACGGGGAACCCGCTGCGCAGGTTGCCGTCGGCCTGGCGCACGGTGACGTTGCCCAGGGTGAGGTAGCCGACCTCCAGCTTTCCATCTCCGTCCAGGTCGCCCACCGCGGCCGGGGCCATGGGGTAGCTGTCCAGGGTGTGCTGCCACGCGGTCCCGCCAAAGTCGGTGCCGTCGCCCTCGTAGACCGCGAGGTCGCCCGCCGGGGGCCACTTGCCGATCTGGACGATGATCTCCATCGCGCCGTCCCCGTCGAGGTCGGCCAGGGTCGCCGCGCGGAAGACCAGGTTGGGGATCGCCTTGGGCCAGCCGCTCTGCGCCTGGCCCTTCTCGTCGAGGACGTTGAGGTACGAGGTGTCCGAGTACTGCAGGCCGCGGCCGACCTGCACCACCTCGGGCAGGCCGTCGCCGTCCACGTCGCCGATGGACGGGGGCGCCTGGGCTGTTCCCTGGACCGTGGCAGGCCAGCCCGCGAGCGGCGCGCCGTCGGCGCCCAGGGCGTAGACCCGGTCTCCGGAGGAGGCGATCACCTCGAGCCCGGGTCGGGCCGGGTCCAGGTCAAAAAACGCCACGCCGTCCATGGGCGAGAGCAGGTACTTGCCCGTGATCCCGGGCGTCATCTGCGCCGGCCAGCCGGCGGTCTGGCTGTCGCCGAAGAAGACGATGTCGCCGGTGTACTGATCGGGGACGTCGGCGTCGGCGGCCAGGCCGTCGACGCCGGGCAGGTCCGGGCTCAGGAGATCGATCCCAGCCTCCGCCCCCCCGTCCAGCGGTGTTGACTCGTCGTCGCAGGCGCAGAGCGCCAGCGCGGCCAGCAGCCCGCAGCGCGTCCAACAGAGATGCATCGCTCGCCTCCGTGTGCGGGGAGCATAGCCCATCCAGCGCGCGCCGGACACAGGGACGCCGGACTCGCCGTCGGGCCCGCTCAGCGCGGCAGGCCCCGGGCGGTGCACACTGCCTCGATGGCCTGGGCGTCGTGCCCGCCAGTCAGCGCGAGATCGGCCCGCCCCAGCGCGGGGCAGAGGCTCTCGAGGGAGAGCTGGTGCTCGCTGGAGACGGTGTGGAACAGCAGCGCGGCGACCGCGCCCGGGCCGATCTGGCCGCGCAGGCTCCACAGGGCGCCGGAGGCGATCATCCCGGTGCGGTGCGGCTCGGGTCGCGAAAGCTCCTGCTTCGAGGCGGAGTCGCAGTCGGCGAGCTTCTGCGTGGGCACCAGCGGTGAGCCCTGGGGAAAGACCGCGGCGGCCTGGGCGAGGATCTGGCACAGCTGCTCCTGGGTCACCACGTCGGCGGGGTAGACCCGCTGGTTGTCCACGCTGCGCTCGAGGTAGCGCCGGGCCACCTCCAGCGCAGCGGCGTCCTGCGTCACCGAAGCGGGGAGCGCGAGCCGCTCGAGCGCCAGGATGCGCGGCTCGCCGCTGAAGTCGGCGGCCAGGTAGTCGGCGAACGCCTCGTTGATCACGTCGTCCAGCGGGCCGTGGCGCAGGATCAGGTGGTGCCCGTACTCGTGATGCAGGATCTGTCCCGGCACCATCTGGGGCACGACCCCCTGCAGCGCGATGCGCAGGCGGTCGGGTTGGTCGTAGCGCGAGAGGGTGAACGAGGCGTCCGCGCTGAGCGTGACGTGGATCGGCGCCGGCGCTCCGGCCACGCCGCGGTAGCGGGCCGCCATCCCCGTGAGGGCGTGGTAGATCTGCACCTCGTGCTGGTGCGGATCGCCCAGGGGGTAGACGAAGCGCAGATCGCCCCGCTGCGCGGGCTGCCAGCCGTCGGGCTCGATCGCCGAGACGAAGGTGCCCTGGAGCCGCCCGCTCCCGTTCATGCAGTACAGGGGGCGCTCGATCAGGCTGAGCAGCGCGGGATCGTCGAGCCACACCGCGCCGGTGCCCTGTCGGGTCTGTGGGCAGTCGGGCGCGACGGCAAAGGCGAGGTCCGGAGCGGACGGCTGCTCGTCAAGCTCGGTCCCGGGCTCGCCGCCGCAGCCCACGAGCAGGGCCAGGGCCAGGGCGAGGACCAGCGGTTCTGGCGCGGTGCGTCGACGTGACATGGAGAATCCGCTCCCTGCGATGCACGGGCCATGCCTGCAACAACTAGCCAAGATCTGTGGCTCGGGTGGGGGTGGACGGCTCACCAGGCGTGACACCGAGGCCACGCCGGTCACAGCTTGCCCCGCCAGATCTTGTTGCCCTCGCCGCAGATATAGACGTTGCTTTCGTCGAAGCCGCTGACGCCGAAGAGCGCGCCCTTGGTCGGCGAGGGCACCTGCTTCGCCCCGCTCCCGCTGCCGTCGAAGGTCAGGATCGTGCCCTCGTCGCCCACGGCGATGATCCGCGCCGCCGAGGTGCCCCAGATGCTCCACAGGTGGCGCGTCTCGGCGCCGGGCGTGCCGCGGTCCTCGTGGATCTTCAGCGTGGGCTTGTCGCGGCCCTGGAACAGCCAGAGGCCGAGGTAGTTTGCGCCGAGGTAGAACTCCGTGCTTCCCGGCACGCTGAACACCGCGCGGTAGCTCACCTGCTTGTCCGGGTGGCACAGCCGCAGCCAGCCGCTCCCGTCGCGGTGGGCCGAGAGGCCGTCGTCGCCGGCGATCAGTGCGTTGTCGAAGCTCGATCCGTCGATGGCCCAGAGCACGGGCGGCGGGTCGGCCACGTCGGGACAGCCGCCCGTCTGCAGCACCACCTGGTAGGGCGTGGTGTCGGTCTTGGTGTAGGCCGTGCCGTCGAGGCTGGTGAAGTAGATCTTCGTCCCTGTTGGCGTGCCCCAGACGTCGGAGAGCGGCATCATCGTGTCCGGCAGCGGGCCCAGGGCGGTCCACAGATCGCCGTCGTAGTGGTGGATCGCCGGCTTCTGGCCCAGCTCGTAGCGGCCCACGGCGTAGACGTCCGTCGCCGAGCGGCCCCACAACCCGTAGAAGCTGAGCCCCTTGCTCTTGTTCCGGCTGATCCACTGGCCCTGCTCGCGCCAGACGGCCTGTCCGTTGTCGCCCACGGCGAAGATCGCCTCCTTGCCGGCGACCCAGATCGCGTTGAGGGACTCGCCCGGCTCGGCGCTCTTGTCGACGTAGACCAGCTCCCAGCCCGTGTCCGGCCCCCCCGCGTCGGCGGTGCCGTCCCGCCCGGCCTCAAGCAGGCCGCCGTCCACCTCCTGGAAGCTGGAGGAGCAGGCTGCCAGCACCAGAAGCAACAACATGGCAGCCACCCGCATCTCTCGATCCTAGCCCAACCGCGCCACGCTGGTCTAACATGGGATGAGGTGCGCTGGCTCCTCCCGTTGATCGTCGGGCTCTCCTTTCCCTTCCCGGTCGTGGCCGGGGGTGAGCCGACCTCCGCGCCGACGTCGGCCCCGACCTACGAGGCGCCGCGGCTCCCGCTCGAGCCGCCGGCGGCGCCCTGGCGCGCGCGGCGGCGCCCACGCAGCCCCAACGCGCCGATGAACGGGATGGCGCTCTACGACCTCGAGGAGTGGCCCCCCGAGCCGGTGTCGCCGTCGCCGGCCAAGCCGGAGCGGTTCGCCGCGGCGCTGCGGCAGCTCTGCGGCCCGAACCTGCGCCGACCCAAGGCCATGCTTTACGGACGCTGGATCCGCGAGATCGGAGAAGAGCTCGACGTCGACCCGTTCCTGCTCGCCGCCGTCGCCTACCGCTCGAGCCGCTGCGATCCCCGCTACCGCCGCGGCCACCGCGGCGGGCTGGTCACGCTCTCCTGGAGCACCCACGCCCGATTCTTTGGGGTCCCCGCGCGGACAGGGACGCGCGGGGCAAAACGACTCGAGAAGCGCGCGTATCACTACTGGGTGCTCGCGGGCGACGAGTGGCAGCCGCGCACGCTCCTGCTCAAGCGCTACCCGTTCCGACCGAGCGTCCTGCGCCGATCACACCCCAGCCTCTACTTCGCAGCGGCCTTCCTCTCGATCTACGAGCAGCAGTGCCCGGACATCGACAGCCGCTTCGGCTCCGTGCCCCACCGGCACCCGGTCTCGCACCTGGTCTGGGGCGACCGCGTCGACGACGCGGGCAGCGAGGACCGCATCCTGCGCGCCCGCCGTCGGTTGATCGGCTACTACCTCGGCGGCGAGCCGCGGCGGGTCGGCACCCTCGAGGGGCTGGCCCTCTACTGCCCCCTCGACGGCGCGCCGCGCAAGATCTCCAGCGGCCTCGGTGACGTGCGCGGCGGCGGACACCACGCGCACCAGGGCGTCGACTTCGCCTCCACCGCGGGCGAGCCGGTGCGCGCCGTGGCCGACGGGGTGGTGTTCCGCGCCGGCGTGGACCTGCCGCGCCGTGGCTCGCGGCCGATCCGCCCCGAGCGGAGCCGTTATGTGCCCCGCTCCTGGATCGGGCGCGGCGGGCTGTTCGTGATGATCCGGCACAGCGAGACGATCTACTCGTCTTATATGCACCTGCAGCGCTTCACCGTGAAGGACGGCCAGACCGTGCGGGGCGGCGAGCTCATCGGATACGTCGGCCGCAGCGGGATCAAGCGCGACCCGGCCCACCTGCACTTCGAGATCCGCGTGAAGCGGCGCCCGGTGGACCCGGTCCCGCTGCTCGGCCGCGCGGTGTTCGGGCCCCTGTCGACCTACCGGGGCCGGCTGATCCACGCCAACCAGCCGCGGATGTGGCGCCAGGCGCGCTACCGGCGCTGGCTTCGCCGTCGGCGCACGCAGGCACACCGGGCCCGGGCGCGCCGGGCCCGCCGCCGCAGGCGCGTCGCCGGTCGCCGGAGGGCAGGCCCGCGCAAGCGCGGATCGGCGAGCGCCCGGAGAGCCGCTCCATGAAGGGACAGGCGTAGCGCCTCGAGGCGGGCCGGCCAGCTGCTGGCACTTGCGCGGCGGATCCCGGGGGGCTAGCATCGCCGTCACTCCCCGCCGCGCGGGGACACACCTCGGGGGGGGCAAACCAGCAGCTGAGGCTCTCCCGGACAGCAGGCCACGTGTTGGCCAGGACGGAGGAGATCGATGGGAAGGTGTTTGGTGCGGCTCTGTGTTGGACTGTGCGGTGTTGTTCTGCTTGGATGCGTCGACGAGGGGACAGGGCCCGCTGGCTCGCTGCAGAGCACCACCGCGGCGGCGGCCAGCTGTCACCCGAGCTGCAACAAGAAGGAGTGCGGCTGGGACGGCTGCGGCGGGAGCTGCGGCACCTGCGCCGCCGGCCTGGTCTGCAACGCCGGGATCTGCGGGCCCTGCGTGCCCGACTGCGCGGGCCGCGTCTGCGGGCCCGACGGCTGCGGCGGGAGCTGCGGCAGCTGCCCGGCCGGGCAGGCCTGTAGCACGACCTTCGGCCTCTGCGAGTCCGGCGGGGGCTGGACCGTGGCCTACCAGGAGGACTTCGAGACCACGGCGCTCCCCGCGCCGGCCTGGGCCGCGGACACGTACCCGAACGACGGGCCCTTCTCCGACGACGGGGTGTTCTTCCACAACACGATCCCGGGGTTCGCGCCGCCGGTGGCATACCGGGCGAGCGCGGCCTTCGGCACCGCCGGCTGGCTCACCGCCGAGTCCTACACCCGCGACGCGGCGACCACCCCCTTCGGTGCGCTGCTCGAGGTCGTCCCCGACCCGGCGGGCGGCCCGAACAAGGTGCTCAAGCTCCGATCGCCGGCGCACACCGACGCCACGGTGATCCGCTCAACGCAGCCGCTGCCGGAGCGCTACCGCATCTCCCTCAGGGTCGGCTACCCCTCCTTCGGCTCGGGCAGCAGCAAGGACCACAACGGCTACGACTCGGGCGGCGAGCGGGCGTTGCCCTGGAGCGAGGACTGGTCAGCGGCGGAGAACGGGTTCTACTACCTGGCGATCCTCGACTCGGTGCCCCGCCCACACAACAACATCTGGATCCACCACCACCGCAAGGTGTGCATGGACTCGGACAACCACTACCCGCCCTGGCTGAAGATCTGGAACGGCAAGCGGTTCGTGCGCAGCGGCGTCCACCCGGTGATGATGTTCGCCGTCGACGGACGCTCGCCGGGCTGGGTCACGAGCGGCAAGGACTTTATTAGCTACGCGGCCGGGGCCTGGCAGCAGTACACCCAGGTCGGCGAGATCCGCGCGGCGGACGCCTACACCGACCTGACCTGGTACGACGTGACCATCGAGCGCAGCCACGACAAGTACACGCTGGAGATCGCCGGCACGTTCCAGTATGGCGGTCCCACGCGCTACCGCGGCTCCATCGACTACAAGCAGAACTGCGTCTGGCACTACAACCAGACCCCCACAGACATGGACCCGGCCTGCGAGGACCTCACTTTCTGGGACGAGATCGGGTCGGCCTTCCCCAACTGGCCCCTGGGTCAGAGCTATCCCGACTACTTCATGTTCGGCGACCCCCACAACAACTACTACGAGGGCTTCGTCTTCTACGACGACGTGAAGCTCGAGGTCTGGCAGCCCTGAGCTGCTGGCGGCTGCCGTGTCCGCCTGGGGGATCTGTCCCCCAAGATCGCCCCGGCCCCCTCGCGATCTCGGGCAGATGGCGGCGGCACCGCCGTTGCACCGCCACCCAGGCATGTTGGTTCGAGACTGGATGACCCCCCATCCGATCATCGTGCAACCCGAGACGCGGGTCACCCGCGCCGTGGTCGAGATGTCCCGCCACAAGGTGCGCCAGCTCCCGGTGGCGCTGCCCCACGACTGGGGCCTGGAGCTCTGCGGGATCGTCACCTGCCACGACCTGCTCCGGTCGCTCCCGCCCGAGGCGGCCGAGGCGGAGGACGTGCCCAGCGAGGAGATCATCGTCGACGCGGTCGCCGACGTGATGTCACGGGAGGTGCTGACCGTCTCCCCCGACGATCCCCTCGACCGGGCGGCGAGCCTGCTGCTCGAGCGCCGCGTCGGCGCCCTGCCCGTGGTCCAGGGCCCGCGCCTGGTCGGAATCCTCTCGCGCGGCGATCTGCTCGGCGCGCTGGTCTACCTGCTGCGGGCTCAGCCCTTCTTGCCGAAGATCTCGGCGAAGAAGAGCTTCATCGCCGCCCAGGAGCGGCGGTCGGCGCGCGGGTCGTAGGCCGCGCCCTTTGACGGGTCCCGGCCGCGGCTCGGGTTGGTGAAGGCGTGGACCGCGCCGCCGTAGAGCACCATCTGCCAGTCCACCCTGGCCTCGTGCATCTCCTTCTCGAAGGCCTGGACCTCGGCCGGCGGCACGTGGGGGTCGGCCGCGCCGTGGAGCACGAGCACCTTGCCCTTGATCCGCCGCGCGTCGGTCGGGTCCGGCGTGTCCAGCCCGCCGTGGAAGCTCACCGCGCCGCGGACCGAAGCGCCGCTCCGCGCGAGCTCGAGCGCGACGGTGCCGCCGAAGCAGTAGCCGATCGCCGCGATTCGCCGCCCGTCGGTCTGCGGCTGCTTCTGGAGCACGGCGAGCCCCGCCGCGGCCCGCGCGCGCATCAGCTTGCGGTTGGACTTGAACTTCGTGGCCTGCGCCGCGGCCTCCTTCGGACCCTCGGGCCGGACGCCCTTGCCGTAGATGTCGGCGGCGAAGGCGACGTAGCCCAGCCCGGCGAGCTGCCGGACGCGGCCGCGGACGTAGTCGTTGATACCGGTCCACTCGTGGATCACCAGCACCCCGGGCCGCCGGCCCTCGATGGAGTCGTCCCAGGCCAGGTACCCCTCGAGCACGGCGCTGCCCTCGCGGTACTCCACGGTCTTCGTGCGGACCTTCGCGGCGGCGTCGGCCCCCAGGGCGAGCAGCCCGAGCACGAGCAGCGTCCTCATCGGTCACCTCCACGGGGGAAACGTGTCGGATCGCCGCTGCCTGTCAAGCGGGCGGTGTGTCGTCAGCGTCCGAGGTCCTCGATCAGCCGCAGGTACTCGTCCCGGGTGATCTCGCCCCGGGCGTAGCGCCCCTTCGCCGTCTCCCGCGGGGTGTGGCTCTCGCCCCTGCCGCCCCTGTCGCCGGTCAGGCGCAGGACCAGCAGCACCAGCGCGACGACCACCGCCGCGGCGATCAACCACCAGATCCACATCCCCCCCATCCCCGCGTACCATCCGTAACCGTATCCGTGCATCATGGCGCACCTCCTGCATCGACAGGAATGATGCATGCGCCGTGCCGCGACCGAGGCCGGACAACGCGTGGGATCGCGCGGGACGGTGGCCCAGCTCCCCCGGCGGCGGTGGAGCAAATGCACCACAAACGCCGCAACTGGGCCGGAAAGCGCGGGCCGCAGGCCTCTGGCACGGCCGATGCTTTGGAGGGCGAAGGAGGTGG
>Ga0316576_10002310_pt1 | contig 10811 bp, 6 predicted proteins | sample S0NA_FD_203075 | JGI IMG/M metagenome (GOLD analysis project Ga0316576, IMG submission 203075) | Rhizosphere microbial communities from salt marsh grasses in Alabama, United States - S0-2_050615r3r5 | ecosystem: Host-associated > Plants > Roots > Rhizosphere | place: USA: Alabama | collected... | reverse complement strand
ACCCTCCGGAAGAGGGGATCGACGGGGGCTGACGCCCCGTCGGGACAGCGAAGGGGGCGCCGCCGGTCAACCGGCCCCGCCCAGCTTCGAGGCCGCGCCGGCTCGCCGGCGCGGCCTTTTTTACGCCCCGGGCGCGCTCGGCGGGACCGCCGGGCGGGATTTCGGGGATACTGTGATCCTGTACGGCCCGACGCCGACGGACGCTCTGCCCGGCGCCGCGGTGGTCACCGGCGCGATCCTGCCTGACCCCAGCCTGCTGGCGCTGCTCCCATGACCGACCAGACCACGCCCGACGGCGACGCGACCCGCGATGTCTCTCCATCCGGCCCCTGGCGGCGCCTGCTGGTGCTGCCGTTGATCGCGCTGCTGCGCATCTACAAGTACCTGATCTCGCCCATGCTCGGGCCGCGCTGCCGCTTCGTGCCGAGCTGCTCGGACTATGCCGTCGAGGCCCTCCAGCGCCACGGCCCGCTGCGCGGCGGCTGGCTCGCGCTGCGCCGCGTCTCGCGCTGCCACCCCTGGGGGGGCTCCGGCTACGACCCGGTGCCGCGCTGCCGCGGGCCGGGTCACGGCGATGATCACGGGCACGATCATGCTGACAAGGGCTAGCGAGGCGTCGCCTCAGACTGGCGTGTCATGATCGTCGCTTTCGCGCGCTGAGCAGCGATCGGGGTCGGCATCGGAGTCGGACGATCGATGACGACAACGGCAACGGCAACGACAAGGCCAACGACAAGGCCAACGACAAGGCCAACGACCACGGCAGGCTTGACTGATCTGCACGCGCTGGGCGCCCTGAGGCAGCCTAGTTGATTTGAGGCAACCCCGGGCCAAACAGTTGTCGTGGCGGGTTTTACCGGTCGTGGTGATTTCGACCGAGCTGCTGCTATACTGTCAGACATTCTTGACATCAAGATAGGTTGACACTTGCAGACCACGGCCAACCCAGCTCCGGAACAGGCGGCCGGCGGCGGCACTGCCACCGCGGCGGCGCAAGGTCTTGCGCGGGATCCACGCCCCCATGCCGTGGTCATCGGCAGCGGCTTCGGCGGCCTCGCCGCGGCGGTGCGGCTCGGCCACCGCGGCTATCGGGTCACGGTGCTGGAGAAGCTGGACAAGCCCGGCGGCCGCGCCTATGTGCACGAGGTCGACGGCTTCAAGTTCGACGCCGGCCCGACCATCATCACGGCGCCGTTCCTGCTCGAGGAGCTCTGGCAGATGTGCGGCCGCAGCTTCTCCGAGGAGATCGACCTGCGGCCGATGGACCCGTTCTACCGCATCCGCTTCGATGACGGCACGCTGTTCGACACCAACGGCGACGCCGAGGCCATGCGCGAGCAGGTGCGCCGGCTCTCCCCCGGGGACGTGGACGGCTACGACCGCTTCATCGCCGAAAGCGAGAAGATCTTCAACGTCGGCTTCGTCGAGCTCGGCCACGTGCCTTTCACGCACTGGCAGGACATGGCCAGGATCGTGCCGAAGATGGTCGCGCTGAAGAGCTATCGCAGCGTCTACTCCATGGTGTCGTCCTACGTGAAGGACGAGCGGCTGCGCGTGGCGCTGTCGTTCCATCCGCTGCTGATCGGCGGCAACCCGTTCTCGGTCACGTCCATCTACGCGCTGATCTCCTACCTGGAGCGCCACTGGGGCGTGCACTCGGCCATCGGCGGCACCGGCGCCATCGTCCGCGGCCTCGTCAGCCTGATCGAGGGCCAGGGCGGCACGGTGCGCCTGAGCGCCGAGGTGGCCGAGATCAGCGTCGACAACGGCCGCGCCGCCGGCGTGCGGCTCGCGGACGGCGAGGTCATACCCGCCCATGTCGTGGTCTCCAACGCCGACGTCGCCTGGACCTACCGCAACCTGCTGCCCGGCATCACGCGCACGCACTGGACCGACCGCAAGCTCGACCGGGCCAAGTACTCCAACGGCCTGTTCGTCTGGTACTTCGGCACCAAGCGCCAGTATCCGGACGTGAAGCACCACACCATCCTGCTCGGCCCGCGCTACAGGGGGCTGCTCGACGACATCTTCCACCGCAAGCATCTCGCCGACGACTTCAGCCTCTACCTGCACCGTCCGACGGCCACGGACCCGTCCATGGCCCCCGCCGGCTGCGACACCTTCTATGCCCTGGCGCCGGTGCCGCATCTGGACGGCGACGCGGACTGGTCCGAGCGCGCCGAGCCCTACCGGCGCGCCATCGCCCGCTACCTGTCCGAGACGGTGCTGCCGGACCTGGAGAGCCAGGTCGTCACCTCGCTGGTCACCACGCCGATGGACTTCCAGCAGCGGCTGCTATCCTTCAAGGGCGCCGCGTTCAGCCTCGAGCCGGTGTTGATGCAGAGCGCCTGGCTGCGCCCGCACAACAAGAGCGAGGAAGTCGAGCACTTGTACATGGTCGGCGCCGGCACCCATCCCGGGGCCGGTGTGCCCGGCGTCATCTCCACTGCCCGCGTCCTGGATACGGTGGTCCCCGATGCTTCTGTTTTCGCAAACTGAGCCTTGCTTCGCCGACCCGGCCGATCTCGCCGCCTGCCGCGAGCTGCTGAGCGACGGCTCCAAGTCCTTCTTCGCCGCGTCGTTCTTCCTGCCCAAGGCCATGCGCCAGCCGGCGGCGGCGCTCTATGCCTTCTGCCGCATCGCCGACGACGCGGTGGACTGCCGGGAGGATCAGGCCGAGGCGCTGGCGGAGATGCGCGAGCGGCTCGGTCGCTGCTACGCCGGGCGGCCGCTGAACGAGGCCGTCGACCGCGCCTTCGCCGGCGCGGTCGAGCGCTTTGCGATGCCGCGGGAGCTGCCCGAGGCGCTGCTGGAGGGCTTCGAATGGGACGCCGAGGGGCGCGCCTATCCGACGCTCCCCAGCCTGTACGACTACTGCGCCCGGGTCGCCGCCGCGGTCGGTGCGATGATGGCCGCGCTGATGGGCGTGCGCTCGCCGCACGTGCTGGCCCGCGCCTGCGACCTCGGCACCGCGATGCAGCTGACCAACATCTGCCGCGACGTCGGCGAGGACGCCCGCAACGGGCGCATCTACCTGCCCCTGGAGTGGCTGGTCGAGGCCGGCATCGATCCGGATGAATTCCTCGCCCGGCCGGTGTTCAGCGAGGCCCTGGGCAGCGTCGTCGAGCGGGTCCTGGACATCGCCGAGCTGCTCTACCAGCGGGCCGAGTCCGGCATCGCCCGGCTGCCGGTGGGCTGCCGGCCGGGCATCTATGCCGCGCGCCTGCTGTACGCGGAGATCGGCCATGAGGTGGCCCGCAATGGCTACGATTCCGTCTCGCAGCGGGCCGTGGTGCCGGCCTCGCGCAAGGTCACGCTGCTGAGCCAGGCATTGGCCGCGACCCCGTTCCCCGGCGGCAGATGCAGTGCCGAGCCGCTGGACGCGAACCGCTTCCTGGTCGATGCGGTCGCCGCCGCGCCGACAGCCGCCCAGCTCAAGGCGCGGGCGCTTCCCGGGCGGAAATCGCGGCGCAGTCTCGAGGAGAAGGTGATCTGGGTACTGGACCTGTTTGAAACCCTGGAGCAACGCGACCGCCTCGCCCAGAGCAGTTAAGAAGCGATGCTCCCTGGCCTGCGTATTGGAGGTTGACTCATGCGTTATTACCTCGGCGTCGTTTGCCTGCTGCTCGGCATCTGGCTCGTCTACAGTGCCATCAACCACCGCAAGCGCGTCATCGCCGCCCGTGAGCGCGCCGAGGCCGACGGCGCCACCGTCCAGGGCGCCGATCCGAGCCTGACCGCGATGGGCACCGCGATGCTCCCCTTCTACGCCTTCTTCGGCGGCTTTGCGTCCCTGCTGCTGATCGGCGGCTATTTCCTCTCCGATCTGCCGCAATACATCTCCATCGTCGATCTCGCCGGCCTGATCGTGCTGGTCCTCGGCTACAGCCTCAACATGGTCATGCGCACCGCCTACAGCCGCATCGGCCTCGACCTCTCCAAGGCCTGACCGGGAGCGTCGGCTTCGCGGCCGGCCCGGCGCTGGGCCGCACGCGCCACGTCAGATCGCTGACCGCCGCTCACTTGACGCGGGCATCGCGCCCGCGTCAGGCGCAGCCGGCTGGACGCTCGCCGCTCCCAGTCGTTGCAGCAGCAGCAGCCAAAGCCCAATGACGCCGACGGTCATCAGCGCCATCAGCGGCTGCGACGCGGTGCGCACCTCCCGGGGGATCAGGTCGTCCAGCGTCAGCGCCAGCACCGCGAGCACCAGCGCCGCGGTGAGGCGGCTCCCGGGGGCCCCGGCCGGGTCGAGGACGCCATCGCGCAGCAGCACCAGCGCGGCCGGCAGCAGCAGCACCAGATGGTGGGTCCAGCTGGCCGGGGCGGCGAGGAAGATAACGGCGGACAGGCACGCGAGCTGAAGGTCCACGGTCGCCGGGTCCCCCCGCCCCGAGCGCCAGCTGCGCCAGAGAACCCACGCGGAGACCGCGGCGATGGCGAGCACCAGGGTCGTCGAGGCCCCCGCCGCGAGCGCCGGGCTCGCCACCAGCGGCGTCGTGAACTTGTTCGGCAGCAGCAGGCGTGCCACTTCCCCGGCGATCGCCCGGTTCCAGGGCGCGGCAATGGAGCTGTGGCCCGGCGGCAGCGCGGTGTAGCTGGTGGTGCCGGGTACCAGCTCCAGCCAGGAGCCCCAGCTGCCCGCGGGCGCCAGTGCAAAGCTCAGCGCCAGCAGCGCGATCCCGGCGACCAGGGCGCCGAGCAGGATGCGCCAGCGTGTCGCGTCCCGCGCCGGAGCAGCGCGCGGCAGCGCCGCGAGGATCAGCAAGCCGGCGTGGGGCTTGGCCACCGCGCCCAGCGCCAGCGCGGCGCCGGCGCCGTAGGCCGCGAGCCAGCCCGCGCTGCCGCGCCGCAGCACCCGCCAGTAGAGCCAGATGCAGAGCAGGATCAGCAGGTTGATCTGGTGGAAGTGCAGCGTCAGGTACAGGCCGCCGAAGCCTGCCACGTACAGCGGGCCCCACAGCCGCAGTCGCCGTCCGGCGACGCTGTCCGCCGCGCCGGGTTGCGCGAGGTCCCGGGGCAGCAGCACCAGCACGACCACCGCGAGCGCCAGATTGGTCAACCATAGCAGCCAGGCGGACTGCGCGAGCGTCAGCGAGGCCAGCGGCCAGAGCAGGAACAGCGCGGTGGGCGGATAGGTGAACGGCAGCTGCTGGCCCGCCCGGCGGGGATAGGGGTCGGCGCCCTCGACGACCACCCGCTCGGCCGCCTGCCAGTAGACGCCGAGATCGAGATCGCGGGTCTCCAGCTGCGCGGCGAGGACCGCGAGCAGCAGCAGCGCCGCGGCCAGTCCGATTCGGGGGCCGATGCGGGGGCCGATGCGGGGAGCGGGTGTCCGTGTGCGCCCGACCCGCCGGTCGGCGTCATGGGATCTCTTCGGCCTGCTCCACCGCATCGGTGTCCACGACCTGGTTGTCCGCGCGGAAGCGGTAGGCCTCGCCGATCAGCGACAGCCGCGCCCGGTCCGTGCCCCAGCGCTCGATGCGCGCCGCGGGCACCTTGTCCTCCTCGGTCCACAGCCGCCACAGTAGCGCCGCGTTCTCCCAGTAGGCGCCGGCGATGTAGTGGCCGTCGGGGCTGAAGGCCGCATCGGCGACGCCGCCCAGGTCCGCCCGCAGCGGCAGGAACGCGGTGACCCGCGTCAGCCCGCCGCCGGGCGACTCCTGCGGCGCGCGCCAGAGCCGGATGCTGCCGTCGCGCGACGCGGTCAACATCCAGCGGCCGTCGTCCGGGCTGAACTGCACCCGATAAATGCGGTCCTCGTGGCCCTCCAGCACCGCGGTCGGCGTGCCGTCCCTTCGCCAGAGCCGCGCGGTGGCGTCGAGGGAGCCGGTCAGCCAGTGCCGCCCGTCCGGCGCGGCATCGATGCTGTAGACGCGCCCGGCGTGGCCCTCCAGGTAGCCGGCCACGCGGCAGCCGCCGGCGTCGACGGCGACCAGCGCCGCGCGGGTGGCGCGGCCGGCGGCGCCGAGCAGCGTGCCGTCCGGGGCCGGTGCGATCTGGCCGATGGAGCCGATGTGCAGCTGCAGCTCGCAGCGCTTGCGCCAGTGCCCGTCGGCCTGCTCGAGCACGCGCAGCGTGCCGGCGTCGTCGCCGGTCGCGACCAGCGTCGCGCCGTCGACGGCGAGCACGGCCGCGGCCTCCACCGGGGCGCCGCCGTGGGCGAGCGGGTCGCCGCTTTCCGCCCCGGTCTCGATCGGCTGGCAGCCCCGCGGCGAGAACAGCCGTACCGGGCGGCGCCGGTCGTTGGAGGTCGTCAGGATCCAGGCCGCCTTGGGGCCGAACAGGGCGTTGTAGACCTCGTCGCCGCCGCTGTCCCCCTGCAGCTGCAGCTTGCAGCTGCCGTCGGTGACCAGGTCGTGGACGTGGGCGGTGCCGTCGTAGCCGGCGGAGGCCAGCAGTCGGCCCGAGTTGGAGAACCGTACCTGGCGCACCCGGTCGGTGTGGTCGTGGAAGGCCGCAAGCGGCTCGGGCTCGCCGCGCCGCTCGCCGCCGGGTCTGCGCTCGTAGCGCCAGACGCGCACGCCGCCATCGAAGCCGGCGGTGGCGAGCAGCAGGCCGTCGCCGTCCGGGGCCAGCTCCGGCGGTGCGCTGGACAGGTCCAGCCCCCAGACGTGGTCCGGGTGCGCCAGCCGCGCGCTGAGGCCCGAGTGGGGCTGGATGCTCCACAGGCGCACCGAGCCGTCGTCGACGGAATAGGTGAACACCCGCCGCCCGTCGTCGCCGAAGCGGGCGCTCGCGACGGGGCCGTCGTGGCCGAGCACGGCCACCGCCTTGCCGGTTGCAAGCCCCCAGAGCCGGGCGGTGCGGTCCAGCGACGCGGTGAGCACGAGGGTGTCGCCGGACAGCGTCGGTGTCGGTGCCGGCGCAATCTCCAGCTCGGTGATGCTGAGCTCGTGGTTGCCGAGCACCACCGCGGCGTCGGAGCCGTCCAGCGACCAGCGCACGACCTGACCCTCGTCGTCCACCGCCACCAGGAACGCGCCCCCGGGCGCGAAGGCCACGTCGCGCACCGCGGTGCGGTGGATCGGGTAGCGGCGCCCGCCGATGTCGCTGTCGGACAGCTCGCCGAGCGGCGTGCCGTCGGCCTCGTACAGCCGCACGCGCTCGTCGACGGCGGCGATGGCGATGCGATCGCCGGCGCCGTCGAACACGGCGTTGTTGAAGGGCCGGCCCAGCGGGCCCTCGGCGGGCAGCGACAAGCGGATCTCGCCCCGCTCCAGGTCGATCAGGTGGGTGCGCCCGAGGGTCGAGGCGGTGAGCAGCTTGCTGCCGTCAGGCGAGAAGGACAGTCCGCGGATCTCGCCCTCGTGCAGCTCCCGATCGAGCAGCACCTTCCCGGGAAGCGTCAGATCCAGCACGCAGATGCCGTTGTCGCCGCTGAGGTTGCGGGCGACAGCCAGGCGCCGCCGCGCGGGGTCCAGCGCGAGCAGGGCGCCGGGCGCGCTGCCGCAGTCGTACAGCGGCGCCGCATCCGCCGGCGCGGGCAGCCGCCAGACGCCGCGTCGGCCGAGCCCGAAGACCTGCTGGTCGTCGCCGATGACCAGGCTGTGCAGGCCAAGCCCGTCCGCCTGAAGGTCGCGGTCCGGCACGAAGCGTCCCTGCTCAAGACGCCACAGCCGTGGCCCCTGACCTGGAACGAGGGTGGCGAGCAGATTGCCGTCGGCGTTGAACGCGGGCTGGCGCGGGTCCTCCGGGCCGGGGCCGGCGGCGCGGCCCATGGCCAGCAGCCGGTTGTTGGCGAAGGCGAGGCTGAGGGTCTGTACCGCCTGCTTCGGCAGGTCCTGGCCCGCGTCGATGGCCAGCAGCACCGCCTGCGGCGTGTTGCCGCGGCGGATGTGCAGCGCCGCCTCCTTCAGCGTGCTGCGGTGCAGGTTGACCCGGGCCTCCCGTGAGGCGTGCAGCGCCAGCAGCGCGGCCGCGCTGGCCGCGAGCAGCAGGCCGAGCAGCATCAGGCCGACGCCGCGCACCAGCCGGTTGCGCCGGCGCAGGAACTCGAGCAGCGCCGCGGAGTGGTCGAGAAAGTCGCGCTCGAGCGGCTCCAGCTCGTCACCGCAGGCGCGCACCAGCGCCTGCGCCTCCGCATAGCCGGCCTCGCGGTAGAGGTATTCCCGGTTGCAGTCGGTGCGCTTCCACAGCCGCGCCTGGCGGCTGAGCTGCGAGCGCAGGCGCAGCAGCTCGCGATGCTCGGGCCGCGCGAGCCAGTCGCGCACCGGCGTCCAGTCGCTGATCAGCGCCGGGTGGGCGAAGGCGGCCACCGGGCGGTAGTCGGCCCAGTCCGGGGCCGTGCCGGCGCGGTCCGTCCCGGCGGGCGGTGCCTCCGCTGACGCCGCCGGATCGGGCGCCTGCCCGGGCGGCGACGCCGGAGCGGGGGGCTCGTCGGCCGCGGCCTCATCGGTGTCCGGGGCCGCGATTTCTCCCCCTAGCCGTCCGCCGCGGCCGGTGATGCCGCGCAGGCGCCGCAGCCAGGGGACGCGGCGATGGCGAAGGGCCGAGCGCAGCAGGCTGAAGAGACGGTGGTCCGGGCGTGTGCAGTCGATGGCCAAAGACGGGTCGCGCACGCCCTCGGCGATGACCAGGTGCGCGTCGATCAGGGCATCGAGCAGCCGGCTCGCCGCCGGGTCGCGGCGCAGCGCGCGCAGATCGCCCCGCCGGGGCGCCGGGCGCGCGCCGACGCTGCCCTCGAGACCGATCAGGGCGCGGCACAGCCGCGGCAGCGCGCCGCGGGTGGCGGCATCCAGCGATGCCCAGAGCGCATCGGCACGGGCCAGCACCTCGCCGCGGATGCCGCCGCGCTCGCGCACCCGCTCGGCGGAGAGGCGCGGCGCACCCGCGTCCCCGGCCCCGGCCCGGTAGGCGTCATCGAGCAGCTGCTGCACGGGCGGCGCCCACAGTCGCAGCCTGGCGGCCTCGGCCTCGATGTGCTCGACGAGGCCGCCGCCGCGCTGGCCCGCATCGATCTCGATGCCGGCCACCCGCGCGGGGATCTCCACCACCTGGCGGATGCGTGCGGCGCTCGGGGGCTCGATGTCGATCCAGCGGCCGTCCGCGGTCAACGGCGCCAGCGCGGGCAGCGCGCCGAGCCGGTGCAGCGCGTCGCTGCGGATCGCGGCGATCACCCAGATCGCCCTGTCGCCGGCGAGCCCCGCGAGTGCGGCGGCGAAGGCCGTCAGCGCCGGCGCCGGCGCCTGCTCGAAGACCACCTGCAGCGGGTCGACGATGATCGCCAGGCGCGCCTGGGCGTCGGCGTCGCTGACCCGCGCGACCCGGCGCAGGGCCCCGGCGAGCTGGCGCGCGGCGAGCGCCGGATCGGTGGCGAGCAGCCGCTCGAGCTCCCGGCGGCCGACACCGAGCTCCTCCAAGGGCTCGCCGAGGACGTCCGGCGCCGCGAGGCCGGCGGCGAGCGCGGCGAGGGGGTTGCCCGCCGCGGGGATCGCACCGGCTTCGCCGGCCGGACCGAAGCGGGGCTCTGTGCCGGGATCGATCCCAGGATTGATCCGAGGATCAATGAGGGCACAGCGCACCGTGGCGATGCGCTCGAACAGGAACGGCCGCGCCAGCCGCGGCACCACGCCGGCGCGCAGCAGCGAGGTCTTGCCGCTGCCGCTCGGTCCACTGAGCAGCAGGAAGCCCGGCTGTCCCGCGGCGCGCGCCGAGAGCCGCGACAGCAGGTCGCGCACCTCGGCCTCGCGGCCGGTGAAGACGCGCTCGTCGCCGACGTCGAAGGGCCGCTCCGGCCGGAACGGGCTGCCTTCCCACTGCATCGCGCCGGCGAAAGCCCGGCGCTCCGCGCTGATGCGCCGGTTGAGCAGCTTGCGCAGCTGCACCTCCACCAGCTCGTGGAAGGTGGCGTCGCCGTCGAAGGTGCGGAACGCGCGCCGGAAACTGTTGTCTTCGTTGAAGAAGTGGATGCGGAAGAAGTCGTCGAGCCGGCGCCGGTCCTCCACCGCCTCGCGCGCCGAGGCCGCATCGGTGATATCGACGAGCTTCGGCGCGGTCTTCTTGTAGACCAGCACCTCCGGGGTGCCGGCGCGGGCGGAGGCCTCGACAGCGTTGACGAACTCCCATTCCGTGCCGGTCATGCCCCGATAGGGCTCCTCGGGCAACGGCGAGCCGAGTCGGGTCCAGAGGATCACGAGCACGATCTCGCACTCCTCCGGCTGGGTCAGCCCGGCCTGGAAGGTGCGGTCGGCGGTCAGCGCCTCCTCTTCCCAGAGAACCGCCTGCAGCCGGAAGTAGGGCAGATACTCCGCGGCCAGGCGCTCGACGATGTCCTTGACCACCGCCCGCTCGTGCTCCACGTCGGACGGGGAGGAGACGAAGATTCTGACCCGGTCGTCACTCATGCTGTTGTAGTGGGAATCGAGAACCGCCCTGCTTGGCTCGGCCTGCACTATAACCGGGGACGGCCGCCGGCGCCCCGCGTCGCGTGGGCGGGGCCGGATGTCGCACCGCCGAGGCACCGCCGCGCGGGCGGGCGGATGGCCGGTCGACAGAAACAGGGCGGCTCGCGTTAGAATTCCGGCACCGAAGCGAGCCGGTACACCACCGACCACGGGGGCGCCATGAACCAGGGCGAGCAACGGCAGCCGCAGGGCATGGAGCAGCTGCTCCAGCAGGCGGTTCGCCACATCCTCGAGCATCGCGATCTGGAGTCGTTTCTTCGCTGGATGCATCAATCCACGCCCGCCGCCCTCGACGAGCCGGACCTCACCGATGACGACGCCCGCCACCTGGCCACGCTGCTCGGCCTGGGCATCTGGAACGCGGCGCCGCGTCCGGACCACGACTTCCGCCCGCAGAGCGTGCCGCCG
>Ga0316576_10002309_pt1 | contig 10812 bp, 8 predicted proteins | sample S0NA_FD_203075 | JGI IMG/M metagenome (GOLD analysis project Ga0316576, IMG submission 203075) | Rhizosphere microbial communities from salt marsh grasses in Alabama, United States - S0-2_050615r3r5 | ecosystem: Host-associated > Plants > Roots > Rhizosphere | place: USA: Alabama | collected... | reverse complement strand
TGGCCGCAGTACCTCAGGCTCGCTTTGGCGCCGCGCTTGCAGAGCCGAGGGGCACCGGCCCCTTCCCCACGGATCCCCCGAAGACGGCCACCGACAGACTCCCGGACGGGAAGCGCATCTTGAGGAGACCAGGCTGGCCGGCACCCGAGCGGATCCAAACGCGGTCGGATCCGGCACTTGAAAGATCAATTTGGAACCTCGACACACCGAATCCGGCCAATGCTGGATCGCTCTCCTGGTGCTTCTGCACGACGTGGCACAGGGCCGATCGCTCTTCAATGGAGCCAACCACCCTGTCCCGCAGGCGGTTAGTGGGGAACGTTGGTCGGCCACTTTTCCATGTACCTGCGCATCACGTCCCTTACCGCATCCGGCACGTTCTGAAACGCCGCCTGCCGCATGCCGTCGGCGAGGAAGGCTGGCATGTCGTACGGGAGCCGTCGGCCTATCTTTTCGAAGGTTCGCTCCATGAGCTCCGGATCGAGCGATCGCGTTGCGGCGATACCGGCGTTGAGATTGATGACACGCCAAGGACGCCAGGCGTCATCGCGTTCTTCATCCCGTTGTAGCCTCTCCGAGGTCGCCTCAATGACCTCCTCCATGAGCCCGCACAGCACATGGAGCTCATCGGTGGCGCTCGTGGCGTTCACGATCCAGCCGAAACCGTCGGCCGTGCCCTGGAGGTTATCGATCGTGGCGCCACGGCGAGCGACCCAGGCCCCCATGGAGGCAAACATGCGCGCGACCGTGTCTCTCTTGTCCATAATCTCGACCTTACGCACCAGGAAGGCGAGACGGTCAAGCAGATCCAGCCCGTAGGCGCAGAGCTCATCGAGGTCCTCGGGCTCCAGCTGGGCTGCCCCACTCTCCAAGGCACCGGCGATCTGAAAGAACTCGGACAAGGCGCGCGCCAGGACCATTGGGCCGGCTTCGTCCTCCATGATCGACTGCGCTTCCTCGTTCCGTGCGAGCACCGCCTGCGTGACTTGCAGCGCGAGGTCAGAGATGGCATCGTTTTTGATCACGAGAGGATTCGTCGACATTAGGGATTACCTGCGGGCAAAAACGAACTGAGATTGAGTCTTCGCAAGGCCGTTGGAGTGCAACGTTGCCGGTTGGCGGCGTGGGGTTGCGGTGATCTAACGGCCTGCCAACCGGGCCGAGCCGCGAGAGACCGTCGGACGAACAGTCGATCGACAGCCTCCGTCCCGCGCTCACGCATGCCTCTCCAGGGCCGGCACGCCCCAGCAGGGGGACTTGACCCCGACCTATCTGCCACAACGCCCTCGGGATCCCAAACACCTTAGCCCCTCACAACCTGTACCGTTCCGGAGACCTCCGTGACCGAAACCAGTACAAACGCGATTACCGACGGCAAGTACGTCGAGCTCACCTACCTCGTGCGGGACAGCAAAACCGGCGACGTTTTAACGGAGATCACGCGCCCTCTCAACTACGTTCACGGGGTAAATGAGATATTGGCACCGGCGATCACCCAGGAGCTTGAAGGCAAGACGCAGGGTGAGCGGGTCGACCTGCTAGTCGACTGCAACGAGCTGTACGGCCCGAGAGACGAGTCACTGGTGATCACAGAAAAGGTTGCTGCCGTGCCGCGCGAGTATCGCCAGGTCGGCAGCCAGATCTTGATGGAGAACAATCAGGGTCAAATGAAGAGTTTTCTGGTGACCAAGATTGAAGGAGACACGATCACCTTTGATGGTAACAATCCGCTCTGCGGCAGGGAAGTCATCTACCAGGTGAAAATCCTCTTAGTTCGCGATGCGACGGCTGAGGAAAAGGAGTACGGCGGTTAATGCGAGGCCGACCCTGGGGAACGAGCCCCGCGGCGGGGTGACTCCGGACAACGAGTCGGGCTCTATTTCTCGACAAACGCAGCTCCGGGCCGGACCACGAAATCGAAGAATCGACAGAACGCTTTCTAGCCACCTGAGCGCACTCGATCCTTGCCACTTAGACAGGGAGGATACCGGTCTCACAGAGACAAAGGCCCGGCCACCTTACGGTGGTCTGGCCTTTTCATCAGTCCCTCCCTAAACGCATTCTCAAGCGAGGACTGACCTGTACGATATAGACTTGTCGACCAGGTCCACGTGCTTGCGCTTGAACAGGGTCCAGGTCTTGGACTTCTTGTCATAGATGGAGTTGACGAAGCACTTCCAGTTCTCGTCGTCCACCTGGTTGAAGTCCATCCGGTAGTAGAAACCGGGGTAGCGGGACTCTTCGCGGAACTGGATATGCTTCAGGTGGGCCTCGGCGGCCAGGATGCGGTGGTGGTTCTCCCAGGCCCGCAGCAGCTCGTGGAGATCCTTGGCGCGCATCCTGAGCGCGTCTTCCTTCAGCATTTCGAGCTTGGCCTCGGCCACTTCCATCATCTTGGCGTTGGTGCGGTAGTAGGTCGTCACACCGGCCACGTATTCGTCCATGATCTTCTGCAGCCGGAGCTGCAGCATCCGCGGAGTAATGTAATTGGGGTTCACATCGATCGCCGTGGTGTAGTCCTTGTGCTCGAGGTAGTTGCGCACCGGACGGTAGATCTCCTCGATCAACTCCTCGACGGAGGTATCGAGCTCGGGCCTGTGGTCCTTGTTGTCCATGACGAACTTGACCATGGACTTGGCGGCGATGCGACCCTCGGCATGGGAGCCGGAGGAGAACTTGTGGCCGGAGGCACCCACGCCATCGGCGGCGGTGAACAGCCCCGTCACCGTGCTCATGGAGCGATAGCCCCAGCTCCAGCCGGAGGGCAGGTGGCCGGGGATCCTGTCGGCCTCTGGATGATCCTCGTCGGTGGGGGCACCCAGGTCGGTGGGACCGGAAACCCAGATGCCGCAGCAGCCGGCGTGGGAGCCGAGGAGATAGGGCTCGGTGGGCATCAGCTCGGAGTTCCTCTTCTCCGGCTCGATGTTCTCACCCGCCCATACGCCGGCCTGGCCGATGGACATGTCGAGGAAGTCTTCCCAGGCCTCGGCCTCGAGGCGCTTGATCTCCCTGGGCGTCATGGTCTCGGCGAGCTTTCCCAGCGCGGTGACGGTGTCCATGTAGATGGGACCCCGCCCTTCGAGCATCTCGTTCAGCATGACGTGGTTGCGCAGACACGAGGGCATGACGTAGGCCCTGTTGTAGGGCGAATAGCTCGCCAGCAGGGCTTGGGCCTCGGGCTTTTTGAGGTACTCCTCGCCATATGCGTTGATGGCACGGGACTTAAAGAGCAGGAACCAGGCGCCGACCGGGCCGTAGCCGTCCTTGAAGCGGGTGGGCACGAAGCGGTTTTCCATCATGGTCAGCTCGGCACCGGCCTCGGCGGCCATGGCGTAGGTAGAACCGGCATTCCACACCGGGTACCAGGCGCGGCCGGTGCCCTCGCCCACTGAGCGGGGACGGAAGATATTCACGCAGCCGCCAGCGACCAATAGGCAGGCCTTGAAGGTGTAGACATAGAGCTTGTGCTCGCGCACCGAGAAGCCGACGGCACCGGCGACGCGGTGCTTGTCGTTTTTGTCGTTGACCAGCTTGACGATGAAGACGTGCTCCTGGATGCGCTCGGTCCCCAGCGCCTTCTTGGCGGCCTCGGCGACGATCCACTTGAAGGACTCGCCGTTGATCATGATCTGCCACTTGCCGGAGCGCACGGGCTTGCCTCCCTCGATCAGGGACCTGTCCTCGTCGCCGGGCTGCTTCCAGATCGGCAGACCCCACTCCTCGAACAGGTGCACCGAGTCGTCGACGTGACGGCCCAGGTCATAGGTCAGGTCGTCGCGGGTGATACCCATCAGGTCGTTGGAGACCATGCGGGCATAGTCCGCAGGGTCATTGTCGCCCATGTAGGTGTTGATGGCGGACAGGCCCTGGGCCACGGCGCCGGAGCGGTCCATAGCGGCCTTGTCGACGAGCTTCACCTTGATGTCCACGCCCTGGGCCTTGGCCTGATCCAGCCAGGGACCGATCTCGAAGGCCGCGCCGCAAGCGCCCATGCCACCACCGATGAGGAGGATGTCGACCTCTTCTTCGATGACTTCAGGACTTCCGAATTCGCCTGCCATTCTTAGGTTGCTCTGGTTGCTCTGTGTGCTCGATTGATTGGCCGCGGACCAAAGGACCTATTTGCGGATCAGCTGGCTGGCATCGGCGGCGTGCAGACCCTCGGGTCCCGTGGTGAAGTAGCCGGCCTTCTCGATGTTGGCCATGTCGGCTGCCGGCTTGGAGCCGTAGGCGTCGATGGAGCCCTCCGGGGTGGTGCGTATCGGGAACTTGAAGCGCTTCATGGTCCCGTTGCGGAACTTGATCGTCCACAGGATGGAGTCGGCGCTGCGCTGGGGTTGAACGCAGGCGCCCATCGGCACGAAGTCAGCGTAGTGGCGTGTCTCGATGGCTTGCTGCGGGCAGATCTTCACGCAGGAATAGCACTCCCAGCACTGGTCGGGCTCCTGGTTGTACGCCTTCATGGCATGGCCGGTTCCGGAGCCGTCCTGGTCGAGCTTCATGAGGTCATGGGGGCAGATGTATACGCAAGCGGTCCTTTCCCGGCCCTTGCAGCCATCACACTTGTCGGTACGCACGAAAGTAGGCATGTGTTAGATCCTCTAACGTCTCACTGCGGTGAGCTGCCGTCGAAGGGACGGGGACACCTGAGGCGGCCCGTTGCTTACAGGGGACCTGACTGCGCCGGAAATCTCTACCTCCTTGGGTTGGCGTTCCCGACTGCGATCGGGTGTCGACCGATTCGAGGCGTGCGACGCTCGGGGAACGGATTCGCGACGGGCCCGCGCGAATAGGATGGGAACTCACTGGATGGCGCCGCTGTGAACGCGTCACGCAAGGCCGGCAGGCTAGTGACAGGGCCATCGCACTGTCAAAACAGTATTTCAGCTCAGATTGATAAAATTTGCTTATCTGGGCATTCTAACTTCCCGCCGCAACGTTCCAGTACGCCGCGGAACCCAAAGGCCAAGCACTTGGCGCGCGCCACTACCCGGGGTAAGGTTGCCCCATGCAGACGACGGTCCCAACCGAGCCCGGCCCCACACCCCCGGACGCCCTGGTACTGATCGGCAGCCATTGCCCCTACTGCCAGTCCGTGCTCGAGGCCCTGTCGCGCCTGGTCAAGGACGGCATCCTCGGTCGCCTCACCGTGGTCAACGTCAACGCCTTGCCACAAGCCCCGGAGGCGCGAGGCATCCGCTCCGTTCCCTGGACCCGGATCGGACCATTCGAGCTCAGCGGGGCCCTGAGTGCCGCTGAGCTCAGGGACTGGGCCGAGGCCGCCGGCGCCAGTGGAGGCTGGGGCCGCTATTTCATCTATCTGATCGAGGGGGGGCGCCTCGACGCCTTGGTGGAGCGTATCCGCTCCACCCCCGGCGCACTCACAGACCTCCTGCAGCTGTTCGCCGATCCGGACACCCCCCTCTCCGTGCGCATCGGGATCAGCGCCGCGATCGAGGCCCTATCCGGCACCGAGCCCTTGCGGCAGGCGGTTTCCCAGATACTGCCCCTCACCCTGTCCCAGAGCCCTCAGATTCGCGCGGATTCCTGCTACTTCCTGGGCCTGGCTGGGGATCCCTCGGTCTCACCATCGGTGCGACGCCTGCTGGAAGACGAGCACCCGGAGGTGCGCGAAGTGGCCGCGGAGACGTTGGCCCTGCTGGGCGAACCCGCCTAGGGGCCCCACGGGGGGACACGGCGGGCCGCAACTGCCACGACTGCCCGCAATAGCCCCCCCACCATGCAGCTCCCTCGAGTCTATGTGGACGCGCCCCTGGTCCCGGGCGAGACCCTCGCCCTGCCCGAGGGTGCAGGCCGTCATCTCAACCACGTGCTTCGGCTCCAGGCAGGGGCTCGATTGGCCCTGTTCAACGGGGATGGCCGGGACTACCAGGCACACCTGGCTGGTCTCGGACGGCAGCTCACGCTGGCCGTCGAGGCCCCAGGGGCGACCGAGCCGCCACCGCCCTTCGAAATCCGACTCGCCCTCGGCGTCTCCAAGGGGGAGCGTATGGATTACGCGATCCAGAAGTCGGTGGAGCTCGGGGTCTCAAGGATCAGTCCGCTCTTCACCGAGCGCAGCGTCGTTCAACTTGCCGGGGAGCGCCTCGAACGCCGCATGGCGCACTGGCACGGGGTCCTGATTGGCGCCTGCGAACAGTCTGGTCGTCGCCGTCTGCCCCAGCTGGACCCTGCGACCCACCTTGAGGATTGGATCACGGCGGCCCCTGCGGGGGGGCTAGTCCTGGATCCCCGAGCGGCACAGGTCCTGGTGGCCCTGCCCCCTCCCGAGACCCAAATCACCCTGCTCGTGGGACCCGAGGGAGGATTGAGCCCGCGGGAGCACCGTCAGGCCCTGGGACATGGACTTCTCCCGGTGCGACTCGGTCCGCGCGTGCTGCGAGCCGAGACCGCCCCTTTGGCGGCGATCGCGGCCATCCAGGCACTCTGGGGAGATTTCACCCTCTGAACCGGTGAGCAGCGTCGGCCCTGGCCTCCGGCCGAATCCTTCTATCGATTCGTTCCAGACCCCGTAGCACGACTCCCATGTCACGGCCCTCGTAGCATCCCCGTGGCCGCCAGGGCCTTAAGGCCGAAGCTTCGATGTTATGCTGCACGCCCATGCCTGAAGACAGCCGAGGGCGACAGACCTGAGCGATGAATCTGTTACTCGTCGTTGTCCTCCCATTCATTGGAGCCGCGCTGACGGGCTGGGCGTCTCGATTCGGACGGATGCGCTCCGCTTGGACGGCCGGCGGCATCGCCGCCCTGGCCCTGCTCGCCCTGCTCCCCTCGGCCGCCGAACCTTTCAGCGGAGAGACCGTCCTTCAGCGCTGGTCTTGGATCCCCGGGGCAGGGCTGGACCTTGCCTTTCGACTGGACGGGCTGGGGCTCCTGTTCGCCCTGATGATCCTGGGCATGGGGCTGCTCATCATCTTGTACGCCCGTTACTACCTGGACGAGCAGGATTCCCTAGGACGCTTCTACGCCTTTCTGTTGCTCTTCATGGGCTCCATGCTGGGGATCGTCCTGTCCGAGAACCTGATTCTCCTGCTCATCTTCTGGGAGATGACGAGCCTCTCGTCCTTTCTGCTGATCAGCTACTGGTGGAAGCGGGACGATGCACGTTCTGGGGCCCGTATGGCCCTCACGATCACTGGTCTGGGGGGGCTGGCCCTGCTCGGCGGCTTCCTGCTGCTGGGCGAGATGGCCGGGAGCTACGAGCTGTCGGACATCCTGGCCTCTGGGGATCAGATCCGCGCCCACCCCCTGTACACCCCCGCGCTCGCACTGATCCTGCTCGGCGCCTTCACCAAGTCGGCCCAGTTTCCTTTCCACTTCTGGCTGCCTCGCGCCATGGCGGCGCCAACACCAGTGTCCGCGTACCTGCACTCGGCCACCCTGGTCAAGGCCGGCGTCTTCCTTCTGGCTCGGCTCTTCCCGGTGCTGTCGGGGACCGTCGAATGGTCCTGGCTGGTCATCGGGGCGGGGATAAGCACGCTGCTGATGGGGGCCTGGTTCGCCCTGTTCAAGCACGACCTGAAGGGGCTCCTGGCCTATTCCACGATCAGCCATCTGGGGCTCATCACCTTGCTGTTCGGGCTCGGTACGCCCCTTGCCGCGGTCGCCGGGGTCTTTCACATCATCAATCACGCCACCTTCAAGGCCTCGCTCTTCATGGCCGCCGGCATCATCGACCACGAGTGCGGAACCCGCGATATGCGCCGTATCAACGGGCTTTGGCGCTTCATGCCCTACACGGGCACACTCGCCATGGTGGCGGCGGCCTCCATGGCCGGTGTGCCCCTGTTCAACGGGTTCCTGTCGAAGGAGATGTTCTTCGGTGAGGCGGTGAACTTCTTCGAGGAGTACCCATCGGGCTGGCTGCTGCCCTTGATCGTGGTGATCGCCGGAATGCTCGCAGTGGCCTATTCGCTGCGATTCATCCACGACGTTTTCTTCAACGGCGACCCCGTGGACCTGCCGAGGACGCCTCATGAGCCACCCTTCTGGATGCGGGTACCCGTGGAGGTACTGGTGGCCATGTGTCTCCTGGTCGGCATCCTCCCCGCCCTCACTGTGGCCCCCTGGATAGAGGTCGCGGTCCCCGCGGTGCTGCAGGGTCCTGCCCCGCATTACAGCCTGGCCATCTGGCACGGCGTGAACGCGCCCTTCCTGATGAGCCTCGCGGCCCTCGTCGGCGGCGCACTCTTCTACACGGCTCGCCGACCGCTCTTCGCCACTGCCGCCCGGCTGGAGGGTCGACTGGACGCCGCGGCCGTCTACGACCGATTGATCGGGTGGACCCTGGCGCTCGCCCGACTGGTGACCCGCCAACTGGATAGGGGATCACTCCAATGGATGCTCTTGCTGTTCCTGCTCGCCGCCCTCGTGCTTGGCGCGGCGGGGCTGCTGGGCAGCGGCTCGCCGTTGACCGGACAGGCGGCCCTGCTCCCGGTCGATGGCGCCAGTCTGCTTGGCGCCGCGGGTCTAGTGGCCGCCACTTTGGCCACCTTGGTGCTCCATCGCCGCCGACTTACGGCCATCATCGTCATGGGCGCAATCGGACTCATCGTGTCCCTGATCTTCGTCAAGTTCTCGGCCCCGGACCTGGCCCTCACCCAGCTCTCGGTGGAGGTGGTCACCATCGTCCTGCTGCTCCTGGCGCTCTATTTCATGCCTCAACGCAGTCCGGTCGAGTCCAGTCGGGGGCGCCGGCTCCGGGATCTTGGGGTGGCGGCCCTTGCCGGCGCCGGCGCGGCGACGCTTTCCTGGGCCATCCTGTCGCGTCCCCTGGAGTCCATCTCGGGCTTTTTTCTGGCCAATAGCGTCCCAGGGGGTGGGGGGACCAACACGGTCAACGTGATCCTGGTGGACTTCCGGGGATACGACACCCTGGGAGAGATCACGGTCCTGGCCCTGGCCGGACTCGGCATCTTCGCGATGCTGAAGGACCTGCGTCTGCACGGTCCGACGACTGATGCGACGGGGCGCCCCTGGGATTGGGACATCCACCCCACGATCATGTCCGCCCTCTCTAGGCTCCTCTTACCCTTGACGCTCATGGTATCGATCTTCATTTTTCTGCGAGGTCATAATCAGCCGGGTGGAGGCTTCATCGCCGGACTCATCACCGCGGTCGCACTCATCCAGCAGTATCTGAGCAACGGCGTGGCGTGGACCCAGGATCGGCTTTCGACCAACATGCACCCGTTGATCGGGACCGGCCTATTGATCGCCACGCTGACGGGTGCCGCCAGTCTGGTCTTCGGCTATCCCTTCCTGACCTCGACCTTCACCCATGTACACTGGCCCATCCTCGGGGATTTCGAGCTGGCCTCGGTGCTTGCCTTCGACCTGGGAGTCTATCTGGTGGTGGTCGGCGCGACCCTGCTGATCCTGGTCCACCTGGGCCGGATACACAGCGACAGCCACGCACATCCCTCCACCTGATTCGGAGCCTGTCCTATGGAGGCCTTGCTAAGCCTGATCATCGGCGTGCTCGTCGGCTGCGGCGTCTACCTGGTACTGCGCGCACGCACCTTTCCGGTGGTACTGGGGCTCAGTCTCCTGTCCTACGGGGTCAACGTCTTCCTCTTTTCCACGGGTCGCCTGGTCGTCGGCGCACCGCCCGTGATCGCGCAGGGGGTGTCCCAGTACGCGGATCCACTCCCACAGGCCCTGGTGCTCACTGCCATCGTCATCAGCTTCGCGATGACCGCCTTCGTCATCATGCTGGCACTCAAGGCCGACGCCGAGCTAGGAAACGACCAGGTTGACGGTCGGCCCCGACCTGGGGACGGGACTTGACCCACCTGATACTGCTCCCGGTCCTGGTGCCCCTGCTCACGGGCACCCTGTTGTTGCTGCTGCGGCGCGCCCTGCCACTGTCGGTGCGCCGCTGGATCAACCTGGGGGCCGTCGCGATCCAGGTGGGCATTGCCGTCCTGCTGCTTGAGGCCATTCGAGGCGGGGACATCCTTGTCTATGCCCTCGGGAATTGGCCGGCACCATACGGGATCGTGCTGGTCGCCGACCGCCTCACGGTCTGGATGCTGCTTGTCACCACCCTGCTTTCCTTCTTCGCGCTGCTCTCCGGCATCCAGGGGACCGATCGGGGCGGTCGGCACTTCCACCCCCTTTTCCAGCTCCAGCTCTTCGGCCTCAGTGGGGCCTTCCTGACCGGCGACATCTTCAACCTCTTCGTCTTCTTCGAGGTGCTGCTCCTGGCCTCGTACGGGCTCCTACTCCACGGCGGGGGGGCCGAGCGTACCCGGGCGGGGCTCCATTTCGTCGCGTTGAACCTCGTGGGCTCGACCCTTTTCCTGTTCGCGGCGGGCACGCTCTATGGGGTGCTGGGAACCCTGAACATGGCGGACCTGGCGACGAAGGTGGCGGAGATCCCCAGCGAGAATGTCGGCCTGGCGCGTGCGGGCGGACTCCTGCTCTTCGGCGTGTTCGCCCTCAAGGCCGCCTTGATACCGCTGCACCTTTGGCTCCCCGCCGCCTATTCCGCAACCTCGGCACCAGCCGCCGCGCTCTTCGCCATCATGACCAAGGTGGGGGCCTATTGCCTGTTGAGGGTGGGGACCCTGATCTTCGGTCCCGACGCCGGTCCGCTGACGGACCTCTACGCCCCCTGGTTGCTGCCCTTGGCGCTCATCACGCTGATCCTTGGGGCCTTTGGGGCGCTCTCGGCGTCTGGGCTGCGCCGCCAGGTCGCGTATCTCGTGGTGGTCTCAGTCGGGCTCCTGCTCAGCGCCTTTGGTCTCTGGTCCGGTGCTGGGGTCAGTGCCGGACTCTACTACCTGG
>Ga0316576_10002308_pt1 | contig 10813 bp, 10 predicted proteins | sample S0NA_FD_203075 | JGI IMG/M metagenome (GOLD analysis project Ga0316576, IMG submission 203075) | Rhizosphere microbial communities from salt marsh grasses in Alabama, United States - S0-2_050615r3r5 | ecosystem: Host-associated > Plants > Roots > Rhizosphere | place: USA: Alabama | collected... | reverse complement strand
TTACCTTCGCCTGAAAGAAAACGGAAGCAAAAGAAAACGGCCGTGTCCCGCTTGGTCCTGCGCGTCGTCAAACCGGTGATGCAGCAAGCATCATACTGTCAGGCAAGGCGCCAGGCGAAGTAAGGCGCGCAGCAATCGCGAGATTGTGAGCACCCGAGCGAGCCTGGCAACGCTGCATGGCGGCATGCGGCACCGCTGGATCATCCGGTTTCGGCCGGAGCACGCGGTGACGCGTCCCGCCTTCGCCAAGGCTGCGGCGGGACTTAGACAGTCCGCGCACCTTATTCCGTCCGCCCCGCCGATGCTCGGCGCGGGACAAAGGGAAATTCAAAACCAAAACCCCAAAAACTAAATTCAACCCTCATTCGAGGGAACTGTCTGAAGCCTACCGCTCGGCGGAAGGTGTCTCTCTCGATGTGCCGAAGGTCGATTCCTCCTATCGGGTCCCGTCAAACGACGAAAATGAGCGCCAGGCTGACCACCATGGCATAAATGGCCGTGGATTGGGATACCGCCTGGCCTACGAGCATGATGCGCATCAGATCACCGGCGTAGGTGATACGTCGTGCCACCCACCGTACGGCGCCTTCGGCGGTCATACCGTTGCCGATACCGGGTCCGATGCCCCCCAGTCCCATGCACAATCCGGCACTGAAAAGCCCCACCGAGGCGCTCAGGGCGCTTGATTCGGGAAATGTACGGAACATCAGAATGAAACTGATCAACAGCCCGAACACCGATGGGGTCTGGGCCACGGCCTGACCCACCAGCATGGTCGTCGTCACGGCCGTGGCGTTTTCCGGCTGGCGGGCAACTCCTTCGCAACTGGCGCCGGCGGCCATTCCGCCGCCGTAGCCGGAACCGACGGCGGCCAGGCCCGTGCTCAGCCCCGCACCGATCAGGGCGGCTGCCGTGGGGAAGGCCGGCACGCCGGCCGTGGGTTTGAAGAGCAGGATCAAGGCGACCACCATGGCAAAAATGGCCGGCGTCTGACAGACCGCCGTACCGATCAACATATTGGTGGTAATACGCCCGGAGATGGCTGGTTGGCGGGCGATGGCCAAACAGGATCGCCCGGCCGGCACGCCGGCCCCCACGCCGGAACCGATCGCCCCGAAGCCCATGCAGAGGCCCGCACCCAGAAGAGAGGCCGCTTTGACCATGCCCGGATCAGGGATCTCCATGAACAGCAGGAGAATGGCGACAACCAGGGAGAAGATGGAGGCCGACTCGGAGATGGCCTGGCCCACCAGCATATTCTTGATGATATCACCGGAGTGTTCGCGATTGCGGGCAATGGCCTCGGAGGCCTTGCTGGCCGTAAAGCCCTCGCCGGTGGCCGCCCCGATGGCGCCGAAACCCATGGCGACCGCTGCACCGATATAGGCGGCGACATGGGTGAGGGTCGGGTTGTCAAAGGCCGGAAGGGTCATTTCAGCTGTACCGAGATATAAACAACAGTGAGCATGGTAAACACGAAAGCCTGGATCGTGCCGACAAAGAGCCCGAAAAACGCGTTCAGAAAAGGCGGCAGCAGAATATTGAAGGTCAGATAGGAGACCACCAGAATGATGATGGCGCCGCCCATAATGTTGCCGAAGAGGCGGAAAGAGATCGATACAATTTTGGCCAACTCACCGATGACGTTCAGGGGCATCAGAAAGAACACCGGTTCGAAATAGGATTTGATATAGACCTTGAAGCCTTTTTCCTTGATGCCGACATAATGGGCGATCACAAAGCCCATAATCCCAAGGCCGAGGGGGGTGTTGAGATCCCGAGTGGGTTCTTCGAGGTGGGGCAGGATACCCAGCCAGTTGGAAATCAAAAGAAAGATGAAAAGGGCGCAAATCATCGGGGCGTAGATCTTGGCATACCGTTTCCCCAGGGCTTCCTCGGTGAGGCCGTAGAGTTGGGATACCAGAAGTTCGCCGATGATTTGAAACGGCCCCGGCAGCAGCCCCGTTTTCCTCCCGGCGGCAAAGCCGAAGATCAGCGCCAGCAGGACGACCACGCCGGTCATCACAAGCACTTCCAGGTTGATGGTAACGGTATAACCGGGCAGCGCAATGAGCAGCTGGTGGATTTCACCCAATCGATCCAAGACGTATTCCTATTCAGATGAGAGGTGACTTCTTGCCGCGCACAAGGTTGAAGACGGAATCCAGGATAATACAGACGGGCACCATGAATACACCGGCAACCGTTGCCGGCAGGTCGACCGCCGGCAGTTTGACCGCCAGAATCACCGGAGCGGCCCAGAGCGCATAGCGACCCAGCTGGAGGGCCACGGAGAAAAACGTTCCGCGCCGATGATCACCGGCCAGTTTTTGTGAAAGCGCTTTTCCCAGCAGGGCGAAATTGAAGGTGCTGAAAACACTGCCCAGCAGCAATCCCCGGGTCGCTGCCGGCCACCCGGCCAGGTAGATCCCCAGTCCGATGACGATGGCGGCCGTGAGGGCCTGCCCGCAATACCGCCTCTGAAGGTCTTTAACCGCTTCCATGATCGGGATCCGAGTTATTGTCGGCCCGGTCGGTGAAGGTTTCCATGATTTGCCGGTAGGAGACCACGCCGCCGCCGACGATGCCGAACAGCGTCAGCAAAACCGTCAGAAGGCCGCGGCTGCCGAGCCAGTGATCCAAATAGCGTCCGACGAAAAAGCAGAAAATGATGCAGCCGGCCATGGTGAGTCCGATTTGAAGGACGATGGAAAGATTTTCGGCCCAGGGCCGATGTCTCTTGTAGTCCAGAACCATGGCGATCGGCGGCACTGTCCGGATAAAAGGGGTTAATCGCGCGTGAGGTCCAGGTCGTGGATGAGATTCGAAGCTTTCCTGGCAAATGGGAGAAGGGTGTTCAATAAGCAATATTCATTTTTTAAATGGGTTTTTGGCATTTGTCAAATGTTCACTAATCTAGTATAGAATTTTTAAGGCACACAGCAGCCTGCGGATTCTTCTCTTTGAACGTGCATGCACGTCATATTCTCTTCGACCCGATCCCCCTCTTCAAGGCTCGGCTGCCGACAAGAACCCCCCCAACCGTCACAATAGGAGGTAGGCATGGCCGTCCTCACCATTTCACGCATGTTCGGGACCGGTGCCGAGGCTTTGGGGCAAACGATCTCAAAGCGCCTGGGTTACACCTTTTACCACAACGAGCTGATCCAGATGGTCGCCAAGAAGGCCAAGGTATCCACGGATTGGGTCGAAGCCATGGAAAAGGAGGCCGGCGGAACGTTTCAGAAACTCATGACCTCCCTGGTGCCCAAGAGCCTGGTGGATAAAGTCCTGGATTCCGATCGCGGTTATCTGGACGAAGAGGTCTACACGGACATGCTGCAGCACATCATCACCAAGATCGCCGAAGAAGGCGATGCCGTTATTTTGGGTCGCGGCGGGCAGTATATCCTCAAAGACCGTCAGGACACCTACCATATTCTTCTCGTGGCGGACCTCGACTACCGGGTGAAGTATGTTCAGGAGCAGTTCGATCTTATTCCCAAACGGGCGATACTCCTGGTGGCCATGGAAGACAAGCGGCGCGTGCAGCTCTACCGGAAATTCGGTAAAGTGGACTATGATCAGACGGACCATTATCACGTGGTGTTCAATATGGCGCGCATGGAAATGGAGCGCGCCTGCGACATGCTGTGCACCCTGCTGGGAAGCTGCCGCTTCTAGCCGCTCGTGTGCAAACACGCCTTGCGGTCCCGCAGGCGGTGGCGGCCGTTTAAACGCTCCTAAATAGCGGCGGTTCCGACGGGCTGCCCCGCCGCCAGGCATTCCTTAGGCGGTAGTCCCGGCGGATCGGGATGTTCCTACCCCCCCCGCATCGGGAGCCGAAATTCTCCATTTTAATAGGCTTCGGAAGTCTTGCCGGGCGTTCGGCGCAGGCTTGAAAATATTTGGGGGCAAGGCCAGCGGCCTGCCCCCAAAAATAGAGAGAGGTGATGTTACGAAAGCCGGCAACCGACGGCGGAGGCCGTCTCATTCCCCAATGATCAGCCTAAAGCCGTGTTTGTCAGCAAATTGCCGGTTGATCCGCACTTATCCAAAGCAACTTTCATGCCTTCGATGGCATAACAAGAACATATTGTTATGATAGCATTTTTGTCGCTTGCGCCCGGTGGGGAGCAGCGCGAGGGTATGGTTTCGATAGCGTTGGCCGTCTATTTTTGTGTAACTATTTATTGGCCGACCTGCCACAGAGGCCAATGGACGGGGCTCCGGACGTTCGCCAAGGCCTGAGGGCGATGCGCACCTTCATTGCATGGGCGCGAATGAAGAGACGGGGCTGGCGTTAGGGTTGTCCGTCCAATAAGGTCCATTGCCTTGCGGCAGCACGGGATTCTCGATGTCATTTCGTAAGGCTTCACAACACGCGTCGCGTTTGACTTCAGATCTGGCCGGGGAGATGTTTGCTTTTCTGGCCCATCAGTTCCCGGTCTGTATGGCCAGCGACGAATTCCACTATTTCCCCCAGGTGCAATGCGAACCATCCGGCGCATGCCGTTGGGACGATTTTTCTCCGGACGGCGTGGCCGACACGGTCGCGCACCTGAAGCGCTGGAGAGAAGCACTCGTGCACGATGGGCGCTGCCCATCTCTTCCTGCCCGGCAAGACGACGAACGGGCCATGTTGCTGCGGATTGCCGGTACGCTTTACGAGCAGCTTACCCTTGCCAAGGTGCATGAAACGCAACCCACCTACTACCTGACCATCGTCGGGATCGGACTGGCGGAAGCATTGGAAGCCGGTTCCCCGGCACTGCCGACCCGCATGGCGGGGTTACCGGATTTCCTCGACCAAGCCCGGGAGAATCTCCGGGAAATCCCGCGGCTGTTCCGCGACCTGGGGATCGACATGCTCGCCAAACAGCAGCAGTGGATGGATTCCCTGCCATTGCCGCAATCCTCCCGCAAGCCCGTGAGCGACGCTTTCCAACGACTGGACCGACACCTCCGGGAGATCCCAACAAGAGAAGAATTCCGGCCGCCGGTCGATCTCTACGAGAGGATCCTCTTTCATCACGTGGGCTGCCAGCAGGCGCCGGAGAAAGTCGCCGGTGAACTGGCGTCGGAAATCGATGAAACCCAGGCGCTCCTGGCGCAGGCGGCCGAAGCCCTGGCGCCGGGGCGCCCGTGGCCGCTCGTGGTGGATGACCTGCCCCGTCCGCCCCTACCGGCGGAAGGGGTCGCCGCCTTGTACCGGGGCGTTATCGCCGAACTGGCCCAACACTGCTCTGCGGCAGGGTTCATGGGGCGGGATCTGCTCAAGGAGTGCCCGGTCAGGGTGGAAACCATCCCCGACTACATGCGTCCCGTTCGCAGCAATGCCGCTTTCAGCATGCCGCCGGTGCATCCCCCCCGGGGAGGTACTTTTTTTATCCTGGAAACGGGCCGCAGCGGTTTCGTACCGGCGGACTACCGGCTGCTGAGCGCTCATGAAACCTTGCCCGGCCATCATTTGCTGGATACCTGCCGCTGGCGCCAGGCAAATCCTGTTCGGCGCCACGTCGAGTTTCCCATCTTCTACGAGGGCTGGGCCAGTTTCGCGGAAGAATTACTCTTCGAAACCGGTTTCTTCTCCGGGACCATCGACCGGCTGCTGATGGCGAAGCGGCGTTTCTGGCGCGCCTTGCGCGGGCTGACGGATTTCAACCTTCACATGCGTCGGCAAACCCTTGAAGACGCCGCGGCGCACCTCGTCTCCCACGGCATGCCGCCCCCCCGGGCCCAAGCCATGGTCCGGCGATATGCCTTGAAACCAGGCTACCAGTTGGCCTACACAATAGGGAGGCGCCGTTTCCGTGAATTCTATGACGCGTATGGCAGACGCCACGGAGGTGCGGCGGGCTTTGCGCGGCGGGTGCTGGCGCAGGGTGAAATCGGTTTCGATCATTTGGAAGAGGTCTTACGGCAAGGAGGCTAATCGTGTCCAGTTTCAGCGGATATCATTCGGAATGGAATCTCGGCAGTCCCGGTGGCTGGGACTATCAGCGCACCACTCAGGAAATCGCCAAGCAGATCTGGCAGAAAATCAACCGCATCAGCCCCACCGGCGTCAAGCTGGATTTCGACCACCCGCTGCTCTATCCGGTGGTGAGCTTTGCCGAGATGCTGGTCGCCGTTCACCGTCGGAGGGAGGGCCGCAATCCCGGTCTGCTGGCGGTGGTAGCCGAAGAGGAGACCCTGACCGAAGTCACCGAGAACATCAACCTGGCCCGGCGGCTGGACGCTGAAGAAGGCATTACCGGCATCCTGGCAGCGCCCCATGAGTTCGAACAGCGCAACGGCAATGTCTGCCACCGGGGGCGGCCGGTATCGTTGATCTTCATGGATTTCAACAACGACGTTTTTCTCAAACTGCATCGCCGACACGATCTTACCCCTCTCTATCAGGCCATCGCGGAAAACCGTGTGCTCAATCCCCGGGGCACCGAGCCCATCAATGTGAAGAGCATGTTCGAGGTCATCACCGGAGCGCAGTCGGAGCGTTTCGATCCGGAGACCGTCAAACGTACGCCATGGACGAGGCGCTTTTTCGCCCGACATACGACGGGTCCCCAGGGCGAAGCGATAGCGGACCTGGTGGAGTGGACACGGCAGAACTGGAACCGGCTGGTGCTCAAGCCGGAACGGGGTTACTCCGGGATCGGCGTCAAGGTGGGGGGCGAAGGCCTGGACGGGGACGCCGCCGTCGAGACGGCCCTCGGTCAGGGGGGCTACATCGTTCAGGAAAAAGTCCCCCTGGGGCTTTGGGGCGAGGCCATGCCGGAAGTCGACCGGGAGCGGGCACAGATCGTGCTGCGCAGCCGCCAGACGGATTTCCGTTGTCTGATCGGCCCCGGCTGCGTCTTCGGCTTTTTATGCCGGTTCGGCGACGTGCCGACCAACGTCGGCAGCGGCGGCGGCGTGCAGCCCCTGGCCATCCTGCAATCCTCCATGACCGTGCGTGAAGCGGTGGATCGCATTAACACGACCATCGCCGAGATGGATTACGGCGATCTTCTGGCCGTCGAAGAAGAGCAGAAAGCGATGGCACTGAAAGAGAAATTCACCTACCTGCTGGGACCGATCAAGATCGCCCTGCGGCCCCGTATCATCACCAGGCGGCAGTTGGGTGATCTTGAAGCCTACTGCGGGGCCATGTGGAAGGACAGCATGACTCTGGAGCGGATGTGGCATGCCGGTGCATTGGAGGACTATATCGACATCGAAGAGGAAGAATTGGCGATAGCCCGGCTGCAGCCCTGGAAGGGCGGACCGGCCATCTTTGCGGCGGACGGCCTGTTCGGGTTCGGCGCGCATCTGGAGGAGACCCCATGAGCATCGACGTGGATCCGGACTGGTGGAAATCGCTCTTCGATGAAGTCTACCTGGTGACCGACGCCCGCAGCGTCGGCGACGAGACCGTCACGCGACAGGAGATTGATATTTTCACGACGCTGGTGCCCATGCAACTGCATGAGCGCATCCTCGATCTGTGCGGCGGGCACGGGCGGCACGCCCTGGAGCTCTGCCGCCGCGGCTTCGACGACTGCACCGTGCTGGACTATTCGGCATCCCTCCTCAAAATCGGTGAATGCCAGGCCGGTCGCCTGGATTGCTCCGTACGGTTTGTGCAAGGGGATGCCCGCCGTACCGCGCTGCCTTCCGCAACTTTCGACCATGTGCTCATTCTGGGCAACTCCTTGGGCTACATCCCTGAACCGGAGGCGGACCTGTCCATTCTGCAGGAAAGCCGGCGCCTGCTGAAACCAGGTGGTTGGCTGCTGCTGGACGTTACCGACGGAACGGCCGTGCGCCGCAAGATCGCCCCCAGCGCCTGGCACGAGATCGGCGAGGACGTGGTGGTCTGCCGGCAGCGGGAAATCAGAGACGACTGTGTGTGTGCCCGGGAGATGGTCCTGAGCAAAGGGCAGGGGATGATCCGGGATCGCACCTACCGCATTCGCCTGTACGATGCCGACGCTTTGCAAGGGCTGGTGGATCGCGCGGGTTTCGAGGACGTGCAGGTTCACACCGATGCCGCGGTCCTGCAACGCGAAGTAGATGTGGGTTGCATGAATCACCGCCTGCTGGTGGCCGCCCGCAGGCCCTCCACCGCCTCCTGTCTTTAGGGCGCTCCCGGAAAAAGGGTGCCGCCCGATTGAAATGCCGGAGAATTTTTAGTACCCTTCCATGTCGAGGCTTTGAGAGAGGAAGGTGAACATCCGCATCGGCCGGAAACTATCGCTGTGCGGATCGAAGGTGTTACTATGAGACTGCATCGGCATCGATCCGGAACCCTGGGCGCAACCCTTGCCGCTATTTTTATGGTTTTTCTGTTGGGCCTGACCGATATATGCGCCGCATCCCGGCAGGATAACCGCCGTGCTTTCCAGCGCACCATCGTCGATTACCGTTCGCACCTGAACCCCCGCTATCCAAAAGTCAAGCGTGTCCGTACAAACTACATCATTGTGCATACATCCGAACTCGGTCGGCAAACCACACTGAGGGTGGTTTCCGAAGGGAAGCGTTTTCCCAACGGGCGGCGCACCTACGGCGGCCACACGCACTACGTCATCGCCCGCGACGGCCGCTGCTATCGCATCATGGACAAGCAGTACGTGGCCGATCACGCCGGTCGCAGCATGTGGAACGGCGATACGGACATCAGCCGCATGTCGATCGGCATCGAACTGGTGGGGTATCACTATGCCTCGATTACCGATGCACAGTATCGGTCGGTGGGTAGCCTGATTGCGATTTTGCAGGGTGTCTACAATCTGGATGACAGCGCCGTCTTGACCCACAGCCAGATCGCTTACGGATCTCCCAATCGGTGGTTTCGGAAAAATCACCGCGGACGCAAACGCTGTGCGAAGAATTTCGTGCGTGCCAAGGCCGGATTGGGACCGACCTGGCGCTACGACCCGGATGTGCGGGCCGGACGCCTCACGGCCGATGCCCAGCTGGCGGAAGTCTTCTACGGCCGAGGTTCAAGAATCATCCAGACGGCGGAAGCCAATGTCATCTCCAAAAGCAATACCGCCTGGGCGATAGCGGGGGAAGATTTTGACAGCCCGACCACTGTCTACCAGTTTCCGAACGGCCGGGTGTACACCGGCGATCAGATTGCGGGTCGGGTGGGATGGGATCGCATTCCGGCCCGCTCGGTGGTGCTGCTCAACCAGGAAAGCACGCTGGCCCTGTTGGATGAGAAGGGCCCCGTCAAGACGATTGCGGATGGCATAACGGCCTGGTCGCTTGCCGGAAGACTTTACAATCATAAGACCACCATTTATTTCCTGCCGTCCGGCCACATCAAGAACGGTTCCATGATCGAAGACTGGGACGATCTGCCCATTCGAACCCGGCTGATTATCGGTTACCGGGGGCCTTACGAACTGCGCAAGGACCGCTCCGCTTTCCGCATCGCCGGTCACGACTACAAGTCCCAGGATACGATCTACTACCTGCCCCCGAACCAATTGTTGAGCGGCGACAGCATCAAAGACTTCAGCCGGCTTCAAGCCGGAACCCTGATTTTTTTACCGGCCCGCCTGTAACCGCCCGCCATCCGTCGTCCCGCCTGCCGTTCCCAACGCTGAAAAGCCTTCCAGGCCTGGTGAACCATTTGTGGTCGTGACCCCCTATGGCGTCAACTCCCTGGAAAAAGTTTGCGGAATTTTCGAGGAGATCATCGAAGAACCCGGCTTCAAGCCTCCCGCCAAGATACTTTGCGATGCGCGTCACACCGATTACGGTCCTCCGAGCGAAGAGCTTGAGATGCTTTCCGAATTCCTGGGCAAGCTTGACGCCTACCGGGATAGCCGGTGGGCCATTGTCGCCAGCACAAACACCCTCGTTTACGGGCTGACCCGTATGTTCTGCTGCCTGGCGGAGTCCCAGGGCATCTGTGCCGAGCCGTTTTCGAATTTCGACGAGGCCTGCCAATGGCTCCTCGATATACGGTTTTTTGTTTGCCCTTGTGTTGGCCCTGGGTGTTTTTGAAACCCCGCCGTCGGTGGGGCTGTTGGCGGCACTGGACGGCGTGGTGACGACGCTGCCTCTGCTTCTCGTCATCATGACCGGTATCCTCCTCTCCACTCTTGTGATGAGCACGGGTTCGCTCACCCGGATCGTGGACTGGTTCAAGGCCGGGGCAGGGGACGCCTTGGGACGGAACATGCTGATCACCTTCGGGGTGGGCAACTTCATGGAAGGCGCGGGTGTCATTGCCGAGCCCATTGTGGCTCCCATGCTCAGGGCGGCCGGGGTCGCAGCGACGAGTGCGGCGATTCTTTCGATTATCGGCTATGCGGGGCTGATGACCCTGGAGTTGGCCGGCATCATCGTTACGGTGCTGGCACTTGTCACGGCACTTCCGGTTCAGGAGCTGGGTTTGGCCGCAGCCTGGATTTCAATCCCGGCGACCGTCATGATGACTCTTTCCGCTCCCTTCTTCCTGCCGAAAGACAATGGTATCGGGCGTGCCATGATATCCGCTCTGGCCGTGGGCCTGCTGCTCGGGTTTTCCGCTCTTGGCGCGGCCGCCATTTTTGGCCTCCCGGTTTCCGGCACGCTGGCGGGCCTGGCCGTCATTCTGGTGGTGATCCTTTTGGGAAATGGTCGCCTGCCTTTTAAGGAAGGCATCCTGCGCGATTTGGCACCGTTTCTTCTCCTGATCGTGTGCCTCTTTGCGGTCAACGCCGTCCCGTACCTTAAAGCCCTTTCCTTTGAACGGTTGACGATCCGGATTCACCTGATCCCGGTGCACGCCGTGACGCTGCGGCCTTTTTTTTCGGCCTATCTTTATATC
>Ga0316576_10002306_pt1 | contig 10817 bp, 8 predicted proteins | sample S0NA_FD_203075 | JGI IMG/M metagenome (GOLD analysis project Ga0316576, IMG submission 203075) | Rhizosphere microbial communities from salt marsh grasses in Alabama, United States - S0-2_050615r3r5 | ecosystem: Host-associated > Plants > Roots > Rhizosphere | place: USA: Alabama | collected... | reverse complement strand
TCCGAGCGTGGGTTGTCGTCGGTGACGATCAGGACGTCGCCGTCCCGCGCGGCGACCTCGCCCATGATCGGGCGCTTGTCCCGGTCCCGGTCGCCGCCGCAGCCGAGCACCACGATGACGCGCCCCTCCACGGCCTCGCGGGCCGCGGCGATGGCGCGGGCCACCGCGTCGGGCGTGTGGGCGTAGTCCACGACCGCGAGGTACCCGGTGTCCGGGCCGACCCGCTCCATCCGGCCCGGCACGCCCGGGCAGCTCCGGATGGCCTCGGCGGCGACCCCGGGGTCCACCCCGTGGTGCACCGCCGCCGCCAGCGCGCCCAGCGCGTTGGCGACGTTGAACCGGCCGGCCAGCCGGACCCCGGCGGACAGGTCCAGCCCGTCCGGGCCGAGCACCCGGAACAGCGAGGAGCCCGCCGGTCCGGGCCGCACGTCGCGGGCCACCCAGTCGGCGGGGCCCCCCAGCGCCGTGCCGGCCGCCGGCAGCCCCGCGGCCCGGGCCCGGCCGAGCATGCGCCGGCCGCCGTCGTCGTCGACGCAGACCAGCGCCGCCCGCGCCCGTTCGGGGGTGAACAGGGAAGCCTTGGCGGCGAAGTAGGAGTCCATGTCTCCGTGGAAGTCCAGGTGGTCGCGGCTGAGGTTGGTGAAGACCGCCAGGTCGAACACCACCCCGTCGACGCGCCCGAGGGACAGGGCGTGGCTGGAGACCTCCATCGTCACCGCGGTGGCGCCCCGCTGGCGCATCACCGCCAGCAGCGCGTGCAGGTCGGGCGCCTCCGGGGTGGTCCGCGCGGCGGGCAGAACCTCGTCGCCGATCTGGGTGGCGACGGTGCCGATCACGCCGGTGGCCCGCCCGTCGGCGCGCAGCGCGGCGTCGAGCAGGTAGCTCAGTGTCGTCTTGCCGTTGGTCCCGGTCACCCCGGTGGTTACCATGGCCTGCGCCGGGCGCCCGTACAGCCAGGCGGAGACCTCGCCCAGCACGCCGCGCGGGTCGGCCACGACGAGCACCGGGACGCGCGGGGTCCCGGAGTCGGCCAGGATCCGCTCCCCCTCGGGATCGGTGAGGATGGCCGCCGCGCCGGCGGTCACCGCCATGCCGGCGAAGCGGGCCCCGTGGGTGGTGAAGCCGGGCAGGGCGGCGTACAGGTCGCCGGGCCGGACCCGACGGGAGTCCAGCGTTACCCCGGTCAGCCGCTCCGGCGGCCCGGGGGGCAGCCCGAGCAGGGCGCGCAGGGCGTCCCCGGTGCGGAGGATCCCGCTCGGGCGGATCGACACGCCGGGCCTACCAGCTCGTCGGGATCGTGGGCGACGAGGTGCCCGACGGCGGGATGCGCAACTCCTGCAGGGCGTGGATCATCACCTGGTTGAACACCGGGCCGGCGAGCACCGAGCCGTAGTGGCCGTTCTTCGGGTCCTGCAGGGCGACCTGCACGACGAGCTCGGGGTCGTCAGCCGGGGCCAGCCCGATGAACGAGGCGGTGTAGCCCGAGTACCGGCCGTTGACCACGCGCTCGGCGGTGCCGGTCTTCGCGCCGACCCGGTAGCCGGGCAGCGTGGCCACCTTCGCCGTGCCGGTCGAGACCACGGTCTCGAGCATCTTGCGCATGGTCTTGGCGGTCTTCTTGCTGACCACGCGCACCCCGGGCTCGGTCTGCGCCGGCTCGAAGGTCCCGTCGGTGTTGACGTAGCCGTCGATGAGCCGGGGCGTCAGGCGCACCCCGTTGTTGGCGATCGTCTGGTAGACCTGCGCGACCTGCAGGGAGGTCACCGAGTAGCTCTGCCCGTAGGCCAGCGCCTGGAACGTCGTCGGCCACCACTTGCTCGGGTCGGGCAGCAGGCCGGCCTCCTCGCCGGGGAAGTTCAGCCCGGTCGGCTGCCCCATCCCGAACTTGCGCTGGTACTCGTAGAGCTTGTCGCCGCCGATCCGGTCGGCGAACAGGATCGTGCCGATGTTCGACGACTGGGCCATCACGCCGGCCAGCGTCAGGTGCAGGGTGCCGTGCGGGGTGTGGTCGTTGGTGGTGTGCCCGCCGCGGGTGAGGGTGGGCGGGACGACGATCTTGGAGGTCGGCTTGGCCTCGCCCTCCTCGACGACGGCCGACAGGGTGAGCAGCTTGCCGGTCGAGCCGGGCTCGTAGATCTCCGACACGGGCCGGTTGCCCATGTTCTCCGGGTCCGCCCCCAGGTAGTTGTTCGGATCGAACGTGGGGGCGGTCGCCATGGCCAGGATCCGGCCGGTCTTGGCCTCGATGACGATGACCGTGCCGCTCTCGGCCGCCGCCTCCTTGACCCGCGTGGTGATCGCGCGCTGCGCGACGTACTGGATGTCGCGGTTGATGGTCAGCTGCACGCCCTGCCCGGGCACCGGCTCGCGCAGGACGTCCTCGGCCGAGGGGATGGCCTGGCCGGCGGCCCCCTGTTCGAAGGTCCGCGAGCCGTCCACGCCCTTGAGCCGCTTGTCCAGGGACATCTCCAGCCCGCCGGAGCCCACTCCCTCCGAGTTGACGAACCCGAGGACGTTGGCGGCCAGGGTGCCGGCCGGGTAGGTCCGCCGCGTTGTCTTCTCCGAGAAGATCCCGCGGATCTTCAGCGCCTTGATCTGGCGCCACTGCTCCGGGGTCAGCCCCTTGGCGACGTAGACGAAGATGTCGTCGCCGGTCAGCCGCTCCTGCAGCACCGCCTGGTCCATGCCCAGCATGGGGGCCAGCCGGGCGGCCGCCTCGGCCGGGTCCTTGATCAGGTTCTGGTCGGCGGTGACGTTGCGCGACTCGACGGTGATCGCCAGCGGGGCGCCCTCCGAGTCGTAGATCGGCCCGCGGTCGGCGGGCAGCGGCAGGGTGCGCATCCGCTGGTTCTGGCCCTGGGCTGCCAGGTCGCTGCCCTTGATGACCATGAGGTCGAAGATCCGCCCGGCGTAGATGCTCAGGATGATGAGCACGACGAACGTCAGGTAGATCGCCCGGTTGCGCCCGTCGGCCCGCGCGTAGCGCCGCGGCGGCGATGCCGAGGCGTCCGGGGCGGTGCGGGGCGTCCGGGGCGGTGCGACCGAGCTCACGGGTTCACTCCCTGGGTCGGGGCGGGACTGGCCGCGGGACTGGCCGGCGCCGGTTCGGCCGAGGGCTGGGCGGACGCGGCGTCGGCGGCCGGGGCGTCAGCCGCCGGGGCGTCAGCCGCCGGGGCGTCAGCCGCCGGGGCGTCAGCCGCCGGGGCGTCAGCCGCCCCGGCCGCCTCCTCCGCTGATTCCTCCGCCGACCCGCTCGCGCTGGGCTTGGGGGTGGGCTGGATCCCGGGCGCGCCCTTGAAGCTGATCGGCCCGGGGGCGGGGCTCGCGGCGACCGGCTCGCCGAGGATCGCGCCGTCGGACAGGCGCAGGAACACCGGGACCGCGGCCGGGACCATGCCCAGCGCCCGCGCGCGCTTCTCCACCTCGAGCGGGGCCTCGGCGGCCTGGACAGCGCGGGCCAGCGCCTCCTCCTTCTCGGCCAGCAGGATGAGGTCGACCTCGAGCTCGTGCTGGCGGAACGCGCCCTGGCTGATGATCGTGTTGAGCAGCAGGACCCCGAACAGGCCCGCGGCCAGCAGCGCCGTGCACACCAGGAGCAGGCGGTGGCGGGGAGCGCGGGGCCGCTCGACGCTGCGATCGCGGCGCCGGCGGGTCGGCGGCGGCGTGATCGGCGCCGGCTCCTCGACGGGGCGCTCCAGGGTGGCGGTGGCCGCGCCGGTGTCGGTGGCAGCAGCGGTCGCCGCTGTCGTGGTCGCAGCGGCGGCGGCCGCGGTGGGGGCGCCGGGCCGCCGCCGGGGCGCGGTCCGTGGGGTGCGCGGGTCGCGGCGACCGGACGACCTCGTCGCGCTCATCGGGCCTCCCGGGTGTCTCCTGCCAGCTTCTCGACGGCCCGCAGCCGGACCGAGGTGGCCCGCGGGTTGCGTCGGATCTCATCTTCCGATGCTTTCTGCGATCCGCGGGTCAGAACACGCGCAGTGGGTCGGAATTGGTCGGGAATCACCGGCAGCCCGTGCGGGACGGCCGGGGTGGCGGCCGCGGCCAGGGCTGCCTTTACGATCCGGTCCTCCCCGGAGTGGTAGCTCAGCACGACCATGCGCCCGCCGGGCGCCAGGGCGCCCAGTGCGGCCGGGATGGCGCGGCGCAGCACCTCGAGCTCGCCATTGACCTCGATCCGCAGCGCCTGGAAGGTGCGCTTGGCCGGGTTGCCGCCGGTGCGCCGCGCCGGGGCGGGGATGGTGTCGCGGATCAGTGCGACCAGGCGGGCGCTGGTGGTGAACGGGGCCCGTTCGCGCTCCCGCACGATCGCCCGGGCCACCGGACCGGCGAACCGCTCGTCGCCGTACTCGCGCAGGATGCGGGCCAGCTCGCCGACCGGGTAGGTGTTGAGCACGTCAGCGGCCGTGCGCCCGGCGCCCTGGTCCATCCGCATGTCCAGCGGCGCGTCCCGGGCGTAGGCGAAGCCGCGGTCGGCCCGGTCCAGCTGCATCGAGGACACGCCGAGGTCGAACAGGATCGCGTCAGCGGCGCTCATGCCGAGGGCCGCGAGCGCCGCGGGGATCTCGTCGTAGACGGCATGCACCGGGCGGAACCGCGCCCCGTACCCGGCCAGCCGCTCGGTGGCCAGGCCCAGCGCCTGGCGGTCGCGGTCGATCCCGACCACGGTCAGGCCGGGGTGCGCGACCAGCATGGCCTCGGCGTGGCCGCCCAGGCCCAGCGTGGCGTCGACGGCCACCGCGCCCGGTCGGCGCAGCGCCGGATCGAGCAGGTCAAGGCAACGCTCGAGCAGGACGGGGACGTGGGCGGACGCCGGATCGGGGGAGGACATGGTCGTCTCCTTGCATCGGCCGTACCACCAGGCCCCCCGCCGCGACTCCGGCGCCGGGGAAGGGGCGTCGGGGAGGTTCGGCACCGGGGAAGTGATGTCGAACCCGCGGAGGGGAATCTCGCGGTGCGGACACGCGGTCGCTGTCAGGTCAGGGCAGGGCGACACCTCCCTCCTCGTCGAGGGCGGCGAAGTCGGCCTCGGCCCGGGCCAGGTACTCGTCCCAGCCGGCCGTCGACCAGATCTCCAGGCGGGTGTCGGCCCCCACGACGGTGAGCTCGCGGTCCAGCCCCGCGTACTCGCGCAGCACCGGCGGGACGGTCAGGCGGCCCTGGGCGTCCAGGGACTCGTCGAAGGCCGAGGAGAAGAACACGCGGGTCATGGCGCGGACCCGGGCGCTGGCCTGGGCGTTGGCGCGCAGCTGGGCGGCGTAGGCGTCGAACTCCGCGCGCGGCCACACGACCAGGCAGCGGTCCTGCCCCTTGGTGAGCACCAGCCCGTCGGCCAGTCCCTCGCGGAACTTGGCCGGGAGGATGACGCGGCCCTTTGCGTCGAGCTTGGGGAAGTGCGTGCCCAGGAACATGGCCTGCCCACCTCCCCTTCCCTCCCCGAGCCACCTCATGCGGCTCCTCTGTGCGCCACCATACTCCACATCCCTCCACTCGTCTCCCCCACGCGCCGGATCCCTCCCCCAGCCGCGACGTCGGGCCCTCCGTCCCTCGATCCGGCGGCCCCGCCTGCCCACGGTGGAGATGCAGACAGGCAGACAGATGCAGACAGGCAGACAGGGGAAGGGGGATGCGATGCGCACGAGCATGATGGCGGTGACCTGCTCGGTCCTGATCGGACTCGCGGGCTGCAGCGGCAGCGACAGCGGCGGCGGTTCGACGCCCGAGGCCGGCGCGACCGGTGGGGGCGAGGTGATGAGCGCGCTCGAGGTGGTGCAGGCGGAGTCCGCCGGACGCCATGGGGCCCTTCGAGGACGCCAACCTGGGCGGCATCGAGGCCCACCGGCAGTGGGTGTCGGACAGCAGATGCTCGCCGAGTGTTTCGAGACGATCGGCGGCTGAGTCCCTCCCCTGGGATCAGACCGCCGTCCTTGGGGCTACCCCGCGGCCTCGGGAAGCTGCATCGGGCCCGGCTTGGCCTCGGGGAAGTAGTCCTGGCCGATGCCGCTGTCGCGGGTGGGCACCATCACGGAGCGGTCGTAGGTCATGACCACGTCGCCGTGCTGGTTCAGGGCGCGGGTCATCATCGAGATGATCCCGAACTCGGGCCGCGACTTCGACGGGCGCTTGTCGGTGCACAGGCTCTCGGCGTAGATCGTGTCGCCCACGTACACCGGGTGGGTCAGCTTGATGTTGTTCCAGCCCAGGTTGGCCACCGCGTTCTGGCTCATGTCGATCACGCTCAGGCCCAGCACCAGCCCGACGGTGAACCCGGAGACCACGATGATCCTGCCCTCGGTGATCGGGTTCTGCTGCGACAGGTGGGCGTTGAAGTGCATCTGGTTGGTGTTGCACGTCAGCAGCGTGAACCAGGCGTTGTCCGTCTCGGTGATGGTGCGCCCGAACGGGTGCTGGTAGACGTCGCCGACCTCGAAGTCGTCGAAGAATCGGCCGAGCACGGCCTTGTGGACGGTCATGGGCTCCTCCTGGTGAGTGGGTCGATCCATTCTTCCCACCCCACCGGATCCCCCCAGACGCCGGGGGTGGCGACATCTGCGGGCATGGGTGATGCTTGAGGCAGGCTCATCCAGGAGGCGCGAGTGACCGACACCCTGGACCGCACGGTCCTCGACACGGCCGCGCGCATCCGCGCCAGCGTCGAGTCGGTGCTGGCCGGCAAGCCCGAGGTGGTCCGCATGTCGCTGACCGTGCTGCTCGCCGGCGGGCACCTGCTGATCGAGGACGTCCCCGGGGTGGGCAAGACCCTGCTGGCCAAGAGCCTCGGGCGCACGCTCGGCGTCACCGTCCGCCGCCTGCAGTTCACCCCCGACCTCCTGCCCAGCGACGTCACCGGCGTGTCCGTGTACAACCAGGAGTCCCGCCAGTTCGAGTTCCGGCCCGGGGCGATCTTCGCCAACATCGTGCTGGCCGACGAGATCAACCGCGCCTCGCCGAAGACCCAATCGGCCCTGCTCGAGGCGATGGAGGAGCGGCAGGTCTCCATCGACGGCCACACCCACGAGCTGGCCTCGCCGTTCCTGGTCATCGCCACCCAGAACCCGGTCGACATGGAGGGCACCTACGCGCTGCCCGAGGCCCAGCGCGACCGGTTCATGGCGCGGATCTCGCTGGGCTACCCGGCCCCCGCCGACGAGATGCGGATGCTCGCCGAGCACGCCGGCGCCGACCCGCTGGACCTGCTGAGCCCCGCAGCGACGCACGCCGAGCTCGACACGCTCATGGCCGCCGTGTCCGACGTGCACGTCTCGGACCCGGTGCGCGCCCTCGCCGTGGCCATCACCACGGGGACCCGGCGGTCCGAGGAGCTGCGCCTGGGCGCCTCACCCCGCGCGACGCTGCACCTGATCCGCTCCGCCCGGGCCTGGGCCGCGCTCGAGGGGCGCACCTTCGTGCTGCCCGACGACGTCTTCCTGCTGGCTCCCACCGTGCTCGGCCACCGGCTGCTGCTCTCGGCGCCCGCCGCCGCCGCCGGGCGCACCGGCCCCGAGGTGGTCACCGCGATCCTGGGCCGGATCCCCCGGTCGGCCTGGAGCTGAGATGGCCACGACCGCCCGGGCCCTGCGCTCGCGCGTCGGCCTGACCGGGCGGGGCTGGACCTTCCTGGCCTGCGGCGCCGCGCTCGTCGGCCTCGGGCTGGTCCGTGGGCTGGCCCCCGCGGTCCAGTTCGGTGCGCTGGTCGGGCTGCTCCCGGTCGCCGCTGCCGTCCTGACCCGGGGACCGCGCTCCAGCCTCGAGCTGGCGCGGCTGCTCTCGGCGCGGGAGCTGGCGAGCGGCTCCATGCTCAAGGTCACCGTCAGCGTGCGGGGCCGCTTCCCGCGGGGACGCAGCCTGCTGCTGGAGGACCTGGCCGACCCCGAGCTGGGCGGCGCGCACAGGTTCGCGCTCAACGCCTCCGGCCATGCCATCAGCCGACCGCACTACCGGGTCCGGGTGGGGGCGCGCGGCGTGCACCGGCTGGGACCGATGCGCATCCACGTGGTGGACCGCTACGGCATGGTGCACCGGGTGCGCAGCATCGGGGGCCGCGACGAGATCCTGGTCAGCCCCGCCGTGGTCCCGCTGGACCCGGTGGTGCTGGGCGGGGCGTCGGTGGGATCGGGCAGCGGGCACCTCGGCGCTCTCGGCGCGGCCACTGACGACGTCATCCCGCGCGAGTACCGGCCCGGCGACGAGGTGCGCCGGATCGACTGGAAGGCCTCCGCGCGCACCGGCGGGCTCATGGTGCGCAGCGAGGAGAGCCCGTGGCGCTCGGCGGTGACGATCGTGCTGGACATGCGCGACACCGACCATCGCGGCCACGAGCCGGCGTCCTCGATCGACGCGGCGCTGAGCCTGGTGGCCAGCGTCGGCTGCCTTGCCCTGCAGTCCGGCTGGGACCTGACGGTGCGCACCACCGACGACGTGCCCGTCTTCGCCGGCTCGCCGGTGACCGGCGTCGAGCAGGAGGAGCGCGCCCTGCTGCGGGCCCTGGCCACCGTGCCGGTCAGCCACGCCGCCGTGCCGAGCACCACCCTGCGGTACTCGACCGATCGGGAGGCCTCCGGCCCGCTGCTGCTGGTGATCGGGGCGGTCCCCCCGCCCTCGGCGCGGCTGCTGGTCGGGATCGGCGCGCACAGCCCGCTGCGCATGCTCATGTCGATCGCCGCAGAGCAGTGGGCGCCGGCCGGCGCCCAGCCCGCGCCGGGCTTCACCGACGAGACGCTGGCCCACTTCCGGGGCGCCGGCTGGCGCATGTCCCGGATGGAGCGCGACACGGGCGTGGCCGCGGCCTGGGCCGCCCTGACCGGACCACGATGAGCGGCTCGCCGACCAGCAGCATCGCCTCGGCGCTGCGCACCCGGGTCGTCCGAGCCGGGTGGCACGTCGGAGTGGTCGGGGCGCTGGCCACCATGCTGGCCTCGCTGGCCATGCAGCCGCTGATCGACGGCGGCTGGTGGCTGCCCCGAACATTCCTGACGGTCCTGGCCGTCGTCGGGATGGGCGGGCTGGTCCGCACGCTGGGACTGCCCGCGCCGCTGCAGCCGGTGCTCCAGGCGGGGACGCTGCTGATCATGCTGACCGTGCTGTTCGCGCGGGAGGAGGCGGTGTGGCGGTTCCTGCCGGGGCCGGCTGCCCTGGCCCGGCTGCAGGAGCTGGTCGGCCAGGGGCGCAGCTACGCCGAGGCGACGGTGCCGCCGGCCGGGGCCGACGCAGGGCTGCTGCTCATCGTGGTGGCCGGCGTCGGGCTGGTCGCCCTGGCCGTCGACACGCTCGCCGCCGGGCTGGACCTGCCCGGCCTGACCCTGATCCCGCTGGGCGCGCTGTTCGTGGTCCCGTGGCTGATCAACCGGGGCTACGCCCCGGGCTGGGCGTTCGGCGTGGTCGCGGTCGGCTGGCTCGGCCTGCTGTCGGCGACCCAACGTGGCCGCGCCCAGCAGTGGAGCCCCGAGGCCCGGCCCGGCGCGGCGGGCACCGGCGCGGTCGTGGCCGCGGTGACGACGGCGCTGGCGCTGCTGGCCGGCGGGATCACGACCGCGTCGGGGTCGATCGGCCCCCTCACCGGCATCGGCGGCCCCGGCGGCGCGGTCGAGCTCGACGCCCTGGTCTCGCTGCGCCGATCCCTGGTCAGCCAGGACGACCGGGTCGTGCTGACCATGACCACCTCCGCGACCCGCCCGGACTACCTAAGGCTGGCCGTCCTCGAGCAGTTCGACGGCACCACCTGGCTGCCGGCCGACAGCACCACGCTGGACTCGGAGCCACCCCCCGGTCCCGCGCAGGGAGCGGCCGGCGCCGGCTCCGGGCCACTGGCCGAGTACCGGATGGACGTGGGGCCGCTGACCGGATCCACCCTGCCCAGCCCCGCCGGCACGATCGCCAGCCTGAACGACTGGCCCGTCGCCTGGGACCAGCGCACCTCCCTGCCCGAGCGCACCGACGGCGGCACGATCGAGGGCACGCGCATCGCGCTGGTGGCCGCCCCGGCGACCTGGGACGCCTCCGGGCTACGCAGCGCCAGCCTGACGCCGACCACCCGCGACCAGGTCCTGGCCGAGAACGGCGCGGACCCGACACCGGTCGTGGGCGACGAGCTGGCGGACCTGGCCCGTGAGGTCGTGGCGGGCGCCGGCACCCCCTATGACGCTGCGGTCGCCCTGCAGGACTGGTTCCGCAGCACCGGTGGCTTCACCTACTCCACGGCCGTCCAGGCCGGATCCAGCCAGGACGCCCTGACCGCCTTCCTGACCGACCGGATCGGCTACTGCGAGCAGTTCTCGGCCACGATGGCCCTGATGGCCCGGGCGCTCGGCATCCCGGCCCGTGTCGTCGTGGGGTTCACCCAGGGGCGGCGCGAGGGGACCACGTGGGTGGTCCGCGGCACCGACGCGCACGCCTGGCCCGAGCTGTGGATGGGGACGGCCGGCTGGGTCCGCTTCGAGCCCACGCCCGGCGCCCCCACGACGAGCACGCCGCGGTACACCCGCACCCAGGCCCCCGACTCGCCGAGCGAGGCGCCGAGCGACCAGGCGGACACCGCCGGCGACCAGGCCACGGACACCCCCGGGCGGGTCCCCGAGTTCGAGGACCTCACGGTGCCGGCGGGCGGGTCGGGGCCCGTCGGCTCCGGCCTGGGCCGGGTCCTGCTGGCGCTCCTCGGGATCGCGCTGGTGCTCCCGGGGGCGCTGCGATGGGTCCGGCGCCGACGCCGCCTGCACGCCGGGGACGGCGAGGCCGCCTACCGGGAGGTGTCCGACACCCTCGCGGACCTGCTGCTCGGAGCGCAGGAGGCGACCCCACGGGCCACGCTGCGCTCCGTGGGCACGCTG
>Ga0316576_10002305_pt1 | contig 10817 bp, 10 predicted proteins | sample S0NA_FD_203075 | JGI IMG/M metagenome (GOLD analysis project Ga0316576, IMG submission 203075) | Rhizosphere microbial communities from salt marsh grasses in Alabama, United States - S0-2_050615r3r5 | ecosystem: Host-associated > Plants > Roots > Rhizosphere | place: USA: Alabama | collected... | reverse complement strand
ACCTCGCGCGGGCGGCGGTCGTCGGTGCGGTGGACCGCCCGCCGCAGGGCCACGTGTTCTTCGACCACGCGGTCGACTGGGTGGTTCTCGGCGACGACCTGCCCCGTTGGACCTCCGAGCACCCCGGGCTCGCAAAGTACCGTCAGGTCCCCGGGCGCGGATGAGCCCACTCCTCACCGAGCGGTGGTCGCCTCGTCTCGCTCCACGAGCATCTCGACCACCGCGTCGGCCGGCTGGGCGAAGGCGAAGTCCTTCTGCTCGTGGGCCTGGGTGATGATGCCGCACAGATGTCCGGCGGCGGTCAGCAGCGGCCCACCGCTCGACCCCGAGTGGACCGTGGCGTCGGTCTGGATCCACGGGCCCCGGAAGGCCGACACGATGCCGGACGTGAAGGTCAGCCGCAGGCCGATCGGCGAGCCCACGGCGAACACCGTCTGACCCACCCTGAGCCGGGCCAGCGGCTCGAGCGGCAGGGGAGGCAGACGGGGGGCGGCGGAAGGGACGGCCAACAGCGCGAGGTCGTGACGTTCGGACACGAAGTCGAGCACCGCGTCCCAGCGTGCCTCGTCCGCGGTGCGGACCTCGACCTCGAATCGGGCGCCGGACGGCACGGGATCGGCCACCACGTGACGGTTGGTCACGACGAACGCGAGGCTGCCGCCCGCCGAGCCGATGGACACGCCCGACCCGGCGGACACGGGCCGGAAATCGTGCCGGACCGTGACTGTGACGACCGATTGACGAACGCGTTCGAAGAGAGCGTCCGGGCTCAGGTCCTGCACCGCTCCCGGCGCCACGACGACCTCGATCGGGGGGTGGATGGACGTCTGGGGCGGAGACTCGCTCGCGATCTCGGGCCGCCGGACCCACCATGTGATCGCGACCGCCACGAGCGGCAACAGCAGCACCAGTGCGACCATCCGCCACCGCAGTGCGCGGCTGTGTCGCCATGCCAGCAGGAACCCGAGCCGCCGTGGGACCCCGGTGTGTCGCCGCATGCTGGACAGGAAACGCCGCTCCCGGGCGGTCAGCCGTCCGTCTGCCGCGAGCACGCGGGCGCAGCGCTCGAACACGTCGAGTCGCTCCTCGTACGGCAGGGCCGACACGCGCGCGAGAATGGCGGCGCGGTCGAGGTCGCGCAGCACCATCCGGTGGAGCCGTTCACGTTCGGCGGGGTCGTCGGTGAGGCTGCGGATCAGGTGGGTGACCTGGTTGCGTTCGGCGACCGCCAGCGAGTCGTCGCTCCAGGCGGCGAGCACGCACGCCTCGAGGACGAGCTCGTTGATCTCCGCCTCGCTCGGTCCGTCGGGCACGGCCGCGGGCTCGAGATCGCGGTCTTCGGTCATGCCGTCCCTCCCTCGTGAGGATCGTCCCGACGCGCGCCGATCCGGGCTCAGCATACCGCGATCGGGTGGTTCGGCAGCCGCCCGGTGTCAGTCGGACTCGTCGGGTTCGAGGGGCTCGAACTCGTCCTCCCAGGCGTCCATCTCCTCCTCGTCGAACCCGAGGTGGTGTCCGATCTCGTGCAGCAGGGTCAGCTGGACCTCGCGCACGAGCTCGCGACGCGACTCGCACGCCTCGAGCAGCGGCAGCCGGTACAGCACGATGACGTCGGGCAGCGCGGAGTAGCCGTCACCTCGCAGCTCGAGCGGTACCCCTGTGTACAGCCCGAAGAGGGTGTCGATCCTCGGATCGAGGTCGAGGTCGCGCAGGGTTTCGTCGTCGGGCTCATCCTCGACCTGGACCGCGACGTTTTCGAGCAGCGCCGCGAACTGGCGGGGGATCGCGTCGAGCGCCTCGGCCACGAGCCTCTCGAACTCCGCGGGCGACAGGTGGCTCACTTGTGGGGACGGCCCTTGACGAGATCGACGGCGTTCCACCCCACGACGCCGCCGACCAGGAAGCCCACGGCGATGCCGACGCCGGTTCCCAGGCCGGCACCGTACCGGTAGCCGGCGGCGGCGCCCACGATCCCGAACACGAGCGCGAAGATCACGCGCAACGTGCGGACGGTTTCGAAGTCCATCGCCATCGACAGCCTCCAACGCACCCGTGAAGGGCGCGATGGCGGGAGTATACGACGGGATTGCCGAGAATCGCCGGGCGATCCGGTACAGTGTCGCCGCCGGCGTGAGTGGAGCGCCGGTGGTGGAGGTGGCCGGATGCGGCTCGTCAGCGTGCTCGGCCTGGTGGCGCTGCTCGGCGTCGCCTGGGCCATGTCCTACCATCGACGGTCGGTGCGGCTGCGCACGGTGGCGTGGGGAATCGGGCTGCAGCTGTTGTTCGCGATCATCATCCTGCGCCGCGACGCGTGGAGCTGGGTCGGCATGGTCGTCCTCGCGGCGCTCGTCGCGACCTACCTCGTGGTCCGGTCGACAGGCGGCGGGAGCCGACTGACCGCGGTCGCGGCCGTCCTCGGCGGCGCGGCCGTCTTCGGCTCGGTCGTGGCGGTGTGGGCGGCGCCCGCGATCCCGGTTCTCCTCGTCGTCGTCATGGTCGCGATGGTGGCCGTCGGACGATGGCGGGCGGGTCCACGAGTGCGCCCCTTCTTCGCGGTCGCCATCGTCGTGCTGCTCGCCGCGTGGCCGATATCGCGGGGACTGTACGGCGAGGACGTGTTCGCGGCCTTCAGCGCCAGGGTGGCGAGCTTCCTGTCGCTGTCGGACTACGGCGCGCGGTTCCTGTTCGGCAACCTCGCCGATCCCGAGTACTTCTTTCCGGGCGCTTCGTCGATGTGGCCCGGTTTCGGATTCCAGTTCGCATTCAAGGTCCTGCCGACGATCGTGTTCTTCGGCGGTTTCATGGGGGTGCTGTACCACCTCGGGGTGATGCAGAAGGTGATCGAAGCGATTGCGCGGTTCATGCGCTGGACGGTGGGAACGTCAGGCGCCGAGACGCTGTCGTGCTCCGCGAACATCTTCGTGGGGCAGACGGAGGCGCCGCTGCTCATCAAGCCGTTCCTCACCGCGATGACGCCGTCGGAGCTGCTGACGGTGATGGTCGGAGGGTTCGCGACCATCGCGGGGGGTGTGCTGGCCGGCTACATCTCGATGGGCGTGCCGGCGGGGCACCTGATCGCGGCGAGCGTGATGTCCGCGCCGGCCGCGCTGGTGATGGGCAAGATCATCTATCCGGAGCTGCAGCACTCGACCACCGCCGGAGACACCCGACTGCCGGAGGTCTCGGTGGGTGGCAACGTGGTCGAGGCGGCCACGAGCGGCATCACCGACGGCCTCAAGCTCGCGGTCAACGTGGGCGCCATGCTGCTCGGCTTCATCGCGCTGATCGCGGTGGTGGACGTCGTGCTCAACTGGACCGACGGCGTGGTCGACGGACGCGTGCTGGTGTGGCTCGACGGCGTCAGCGGTGGCCTCGTGTCGAAGCTCGAGCCCGCACTCGGCAGCCGTGTCACGTACGGCGCCGGCGGCATGTCCCCGGCCGTCGCCGAGTATGTCGGGTTCTTTCCGGGATCGCTGCAGACCCTGTTCGGCACGATCCTGAGGCCGCTCGCGTTCCTCATGGGCGTGCCGTGGGAGGACGCGGGTCGGGTCGGCAACCTGCTGGGCATCAAGCTCTCGCTCAACGAGTTCGTCGCGTACGGGACGCTCGGGGACTACCTCGCCAGAGACGTGTTGAGCGAGCGCGCGACGATCATCGCCACCTACGCGCTGTGCGGCTTCGCCAACTTCTCGTCGATCGGCATCCAGATCGGCGGCATCGCGGCACTGGCGCCGGAGCGGCGGTCGGAGCTCGCGATGCTGGGGCTCCGAGCGATGTTCGGTGGCGCGCTGGCATCGTGGATGACGGCGACCATCGCGGGTATGCTGCTGTGAGTCTGGAGGCATTCATGTACCGCACACGGCTCGTGGCCGTTCTCGCGGCCCTCACGGTGGTCCTGGGCTGCGATCTGCTCGACCCCAACCGTCCCACCTCGTACCCGGACACCAACGTGTTCGGCAACCTGCTGGAGGTGTCGGAACCGGCCTCTGACACCGGCGTGGTGACGGTGACCGTGCGGGTCGGTGTCCCGAGGTTGCTCGCCGATTCGGAGGAGCAGGAGGGCAAGCCGACCCCCACCGTCGAGGACGGGCTGGTGGCCGAGATCTCGGTGAACGCCGACACCCTCGTGCTGTTCGACGGTGAGGCCGCGACGTTGGACGCGTTCGCACCCGGCCGTGAGGTCGCGGTGCTGCCGGTCCCCGGGACGACGCGGATGGTGGGCTCGGACCGTGTGCTCGTCGACGCCTCCCACCTGATGGACTTCGACACGTACCGTCGGTGGCAGCTGCCTCGACTGGTCAAGCCGGAGGAGCTGGCCCCGCAGGGCGACCCGGCGAACGTCGACACGGCGGGCGTCGAGCGGTCGCCGGTGCCGGTCGGCGACGGTCGGGTGTTGTACTTCACGGCACGCTGGCGGGCGCCCGCGCAGCCAGGCGAGGGCTGGCATGGCGTCGAACGTGACGGGTTGCCGGTCCCGGGTCCGGACAGCGTGCCCGTGGAGCGCACGTACCGCACCCAGATCGGCGACGACGGCTGGTCGACACCGACGCTCGTGACGTTTCCGGGCCTCGAGAGCGCGATGTCGCAACGCGTGACGTGGATGGCGCCGGACGAGCGCCTCTGTCTGCTGTCGGTGCGCGATGCGGATGGGGAGTCGTGGATCGGTCGCGTCGAGCGGTCCGGCGACACCTGGGGACCGGTGGAGCGGCTCGCGATGCTCGGTGACAACGTCACGGATGGTGTGTTCCTGGCGGGAAGTCGCACCAAGATCGTGTTCGCCACGGCGCGCGGAGGGCAGTCGGACCTGTGGCTGCACGACCCGAAGGTGGAGGGATCACCTCTGCCTCTCGAGCCGCGTCTGAACACGGCGGCGGAGGAGGTCGCTCCACGCACCGGGCCGGAGGGCGAGCTGTACTTCACCCGGGACGGGCGTCAGATGGTCCTCACCGGGAGCAATCTGCTACGGGTCGAGGTCGACGGTCAGCACCGGGCGGTGGTGTCGGAGGCCAACCCCACGGCGGACGGGCGGTGGATGTTCGTCGCGGTGCCCCGATTCCGGCCGGTGGAACCCGATCTCGACATCCGGGTGGCGAAGGTGCTCGCTGACGGTCGACTCGGTGTTCCGGTCGCGGTCGACGACTGGCGACCGTGAGCGGTGACCTCACGGGGCGCGACCGCCGACCTGGTCGGTGACGGCTGGCAGCCGTGGTGCGGAAGGTGGTCAGGGGACACGGTCCTCGTGGCCGAGTCTGCGCAGTGGGTGCTCCTGGACGGCGATCGCGAGATCGAGCGCTGGGACGACTTCGCCGCGGCGGCGTCCGTGCTGTGGGGGCGCCGGCCCGAGGGTGACGGTCCCTGGGCGGTCGGCTACCTCGGCTACGAAGCGTGTGCCGTGCTCGCCGGTGATCTTCCGGCACACCGCCCGGACGCTACGGTCCCTGCAGGGTGGTGGCTGCTGAACCCCGAGCACGTGGGTCCGACGCCGGACCCGGCATCGCCGACCCCGACACCACCGAGGGCCGTTGTCGACGTCTCACTGGACGACGAGGACTACCGCAGGTCGGTGCGCGACGTGCGGGAGCTGATCGGCGCCGGCGACGTCTACCAGGTCAACCTGACGCGGCGGTTCGAGCTGGCGCCAGGCCCGGGCGACCTGCTGGCGGCGGCGGTCGCGGGCGGCATCCCGGAGTATGCCGCGCGGCTCGCGTGGGGCGAGTCCGAGGTGGTGTGCGCGTCGATGGAGCTGCTGCTGCGACGGCGGGGCGCCGTCCTCGAGACGCGACCGATCAAGGGCACGCGGCCGCGGTCAGACGATCCGGCGACCGACCGTCGCCTCGCCGCAGAGCTCGACGCCGATCCCAAGGAGGTCTCCGAGCTGGCGATGATCGTCGACCTCGAACGCAATGACCTGGGACGCGTGGCTGCCGCCGGCTCCGTCGAGGTCGCCGATCCGGGCTCGGTGATGAGCTGGCCGACGGTTCACCACCGGGTTGCACGCGTGACGGCCGCCCTTCGACCGGCGACCCCGTGGTGGAGCGTCTTCGCCGCGGTGGTGCCCGGCGGATCGGTGACCGGATGTCCGAAGCGCGCCGCGATGGAGGTGATTGCGGCGCTCGAGACCGTACCCCGGGGGCCGTACTGCGGCGCCCTCGGCGTCATCTCGAACGACGGCGACCTCGAGCTCGCCCTGCCGATCCGAACGGCGTGGCGGCACGGCGACCGGTGGTTCTGTGCTGCGGGCTGCGGCATCGTGTGGGACTCCGACCCGGACCTCGAGGAGCGCGAGTCGCGCCTGAAGGTCGCACGCTGGGCGGCCGGGGGTGACCGGTGACCGTGTGGCGGGACGGTCAGGTCGCCGACGAGCATCCGTCGGCTCCCATGTGGGTCGGCTGGGGGGTGTTCACGACCGCCGGGTGCGACCACGGCCGGGTGTTGCTGTGGAAACACCATGCGGCCCGGCTGGCGCGGTCGCTCGCCACACTCGGCGCCGATCCAGACCTCGCCCTCCCCGACCGTCGCACCCTGGAGACGATGCTCGAGCGCGACGGGCTCGATGGGCCGGCACGACTGCGCGTCGTTGTGAGACGGCGCGCGCCCGACGCCCCGTGGTCCGTCGAGGCCTCGGCAGTGCGGGTTCCGTGCGGCCAGGTCGGACCGGACGCCCCGCCCCAGAGGCTGCGGATCGTGCGTTGGGAGGCGGCGCCGCCCTTGACCGGCCACAAGACGCTCGCGCGCCTCGCCTGGGACCATGCTCGCGAGACCGTTCGCGCCCAGGGCGCCGACGACGCCCTGCTGGTGGACGCCGCCGGCCGGCTGCTCGAGACCTCGGTGGCGAACGTGTTCGTACGCTTCGGCGAGCGCCTCCTCACGCCGCTCTCTCCCGGGCGCTGCCTGCCCGGCGTGATGCGCGGCTGGCTGCTGTCCCACGCCGTCGACCTCGGCTTCGAGGTCGTCGAGGCGGACGTGACCCTCGGGGAGCTGGAGGAGGCCGACGAGGTGTGGCTCACCAACGCCGTGCTCGGCGTCCGTCGCGTCGGGTCCGTCGACGACCGCACGTGGCGCCGGTGGGACGGCTTCGCCCGCCTGCGCACCATCGGCCTGCCCGCTCCCGGCTGGCCCGCCTCCTGACCCGCGTGCCCGTCCGCGCCCGCGACCGAGGACGCCGACGCCCCGGCCACTCCGTCCGGAACCTCCGCACCGTGTGGGCCTGCTGTGGAAGGGCAAGGGGGTGTCGACGTCCTCACGCGACGTGACGCTGCATGCCACAATGCCAGTGGTGGGACACGGGACGCGTGTTGACGGCGTGCAGCTTCGTCCGGTGGCGGCCGGTGACTGGGAGGCGGTCGCCCGGATCTTCAACCACTACGTCGAGCACACCTTCTCGGCCTACCCGGATCGACCCGTGGACGAGTCGTTGTTCCGCGATCGGTACGGGACGCATCAGGAGTATCCCTTCCTGGTGGCCGAGCTCGACGGGGCCGTGGTGGGCTTCGCGTACCTCGCGCCGTTCCACGGGGCTGGCACGATGCGTCGATCGGCGACCGTGACGTACTTTCTCGACCCGGACCACACCGGCGTGGGGATCGGGAGCCGTCTTCTCGATCGACTCCTCGGCGACGGATGCAGGATCGGCATCGCGAACTTCATGGCCCACGTATCGTCGCTGAACGACGCGAGCATCCGGTTCCACCTCCGACACGGCTTCTCCGAGTGCGGGAGGTTCGTCGGCGTCGGGGAGAAGCACGGTCGCCTGTTCGACATGGTGTGGCTGCAGCGACCGGGGTCGTGACGGGCCCGCCGGTGATTGCATGTCGCCGGGCCGATCATCAGCCTGGAGCCTGCGGGTGAGGTGACCCGAGCCGGGCGCCACGTCTGCCTCGCGCCTCGAAATCGCCACACCGTGCCGCCAGGTGCGGCCGCGTTCCGTCACGTGGCGTCCTCAACCGCGTCCGATCCTCGGGACTCGGGAGGATGCCGACATGGATCCCAGAGACACCCGAAGGAGCCTGCGGTGCGGAGCGCTCGTGCTGCTGCTCGCGTTCGCCGCAGCGGAGCCGGCCACCGCCGATCTCGACGTGGTGTTCGTGCTCGACACCACGGGATCGATGAGCGGCGAGCTCGGCGAGGTCCAGGACCGCGTCCGTCAGCTCGCCACGTCGATGACGGCCGCGCGAGATGGTGAGCGGCTGCGGTTCGGGATCGTCGCCTACCGGGACCGCGGCGATGAGTACGTCACGCAGCCGTTCGACCTCAGCGAGGACATCGCGGCCGCCGAGGCGTTTCTGGGCTCGCTGCGCGCCGACGGCGGCGGCGACGGCCCCGAGGCCGTGGTGGCGGCGGTGGCCGCCGCGTTGTGGGAGATGTCATGGGACCGGTCCGATGGCGTCGAACGGCAGGTGTTCCTCATCGGTGACGCACCGCCGCACCTCGACTACGCGGACGACCCCGAGCCCGACGAGCTCATCAGCGAGGCGCGTCGTGCACGGATCGTGGTCAACGCGATCGGCTGCAGGTCCCTGCCGCCACAGGGCGTCGAGTTCTTCCGCTCGCTCGCCTATGCGACGGAGGGCAGCTACCAGCACATCGGGCGTGTCGAGGCGGCGACGCCGGGCGCGCTGACCGAGGCGGTCGGCCGATCGATCGCGGCGTCGACCGGGTCGGACCGTGGACGAGAGCTCGACGTCGCATGGCGATCGCACGCGGACGTCGAGTCGTCCGGCCTGCTGGTGCGACAGGGCGGCCCGGACGGTGTCGCACAGGCTCGAGACGACGATGCGCTCGGGGCGTGCAGCCTCGAGGTCCGTCTCCCCGCAGGCTCCGCGTTGCGGGTTCCGCCGCGGGTGTGGCGCACCGACCGCCGCCTCCGTGTCGAGCTGGATCTGACCGACGGGCCCGGGGGCCGCGAGCTCTTCACGTTGTCGGAGTGTCCGCCGGCCTCGACCCCGATCGACGTCATTCTCGGAGGTTCGTGACATGACGCGCACGACGGCTTCGATCACGCTCACCCTCGTCCTCGTCACGAGTGTTGCGGCGGCCCAGGACGATCGCGCGGCCGGCCTGTTCACGGAGGCGGGCCAGCTGCCGCTGGTGTCGCAGTCGGTGGTGGTCCGGATCAACGGGGGCGACGCTCGGATCGAGCTGACCCAGGTGTTCGCCAACGACGGTCCCGAGCTGGCGCAGGCCGACTACCGACTGCATCTGCCGCGCGAGGCGGTGGTCACCGGATTCGGGTTCTGGGTCGACGGACGGTTCCTCTCGGCCGAGCTGAAGGAGCGCGGCGAGGCACGCCGCGACCACGCGGCCGCCGCCGCCTCGGGCCACGCCACTGCACTGCTCGAGCACGACGGCTCGATCCACGCGTTCTCGGTGTTCCCGGTGCGCGCGGGCACGCTGCAGGAGGTCGAGGTCTCCTTCTCGTTGCCGGTCGCCACCGAGAAGGGTCGCTCGCACGTGCGGGTGCCCGTGGACGCATTCCTCGGTCATGCGCGTCTGACGTCTGGCGTGGTGGTGCATGTCGAGAGCTCCGAGACACTGCGCGGGATCGGCGTCGACGGGGTCCGGTTCGAGGAGCGGCGACGCACCACACGGTCCGCGGAGATCGTGTTCACCGTCGCCGAGCCGGTGTCCGTGTGGTGGGCCGAGGAGGCGCCACCGTTGCTGGTGCGTGCCGAGTCGACGGCGCTCGACGACGGTGACCGGGCGGTCCAGCTGCGGCTGGCGCTGAACGACCCTTCGCTCGGCGGGTCCCGACCCCGCGAGCTCCGCCTGCTGGTCGACGCTTCGTTTTCCATGCGCCGGCGTGCGACCGCCCTCGCTCACCTGCTCGGCCGTGTGCTCGACCAGTCTACGGTCCCCGTGCGGGTGGTCGCGGTGGCGGACAACGTGCGAGAGGTGTCGAACGCCGATCCATCGGACATGGTGCGGCAGCTGCTGGACGGAGAGGCGGGTTTCACGACGTCGTGGAGCGGTCTCGAGCGGGTCGCGAACGCCGTCGGCTGCGGTGCTCCCGAGACCCGATGTGTGGTGGTGACGGATCCGCAGGTCGACGGCCTCGTCGCCGACCGCGGAATCGACACGCTGTTCCTGGCCGACGCCGACGAGCTCGCCCACTTCTCCGAACTGGTGGGGCGTGAGGCGCCGGTCTTCCAGCCGGGCGTCGAACCGGTCGCGGAGCTGTCGGCTTTCGCGGACGAGCTGGTGCTGCCGGTGCTCGAGCTGCGCGCGATCCTCCAGGGCCGCGACGAGCTGGTGCCGGTGGGATCGCCTCGTCGGACGGTCGCGGCCGGCGGCCTGCTACGCCTGTTCGTCGCGACGCGTTCGTCCGAGCCGCTGCGTCTCGAGCTCGCGATCGACGGGCGTCCGCTGGTGCGAGAGGTGACACCCGAGGCGCTGGACCCTTCGAGTCGGCTCGGACGCGCGGTGCGGCGCGGCTGGTACCGGGGGCAACTGGAGGACTGGACCGCCGACTACCGGCGGTCGCGTGATCCCGAGCTCCGGCGCCAGATCGTGGCCGTCAGCCTGCGAGAACGAATCCCCACCGATCTGACGGCGCTCCAGGTCGCATCGCCGGACCGTGTGCTCGCACGGACTGCGACCCCGGCGCCGTTGCTGCGCCGTGTGGGCGGCCTGCTGCTGGCGCTCGGTCTCATGGGACTGTTCGCGATCCGGAGGTGGTCGTGACGCGGTGGGTGCGGGTCGTGGCCGCGGGACTGGTCCTCGTGGGTGCGGGAGGCCTGGCGTACGGGTTCTATCTGCCGGCCAAGGCGGCCCTCGCCCAGGTCCTGCTCGAGCGGGCGTGGGCGTACAGCGGCGACGGG
>Ga0316576_10002304_pt1 | contig 10821 bp, 11 predicted proteins | sample S0NA_FD_203075 | JGI IMG/M metagenome (GOLD analysis project Ga0316576, IMG submission 203075) | Rhizosphere microbial communities from salt marsh grasses in Alabama, United States - S0-2_050615r3r5 | ecosystem: Host-associated > Plants > Roots > Rhizosphere | place: USA: Alabama | collected... | reverse complement strand
AGGGTCTGTATTTGCCTGGAGGCATGAATTGGCTGGGGAAAGGGCACATGAGCTGAATTCAGTCAGGTCAGTGTGGCTAATTTAGGCAGGATTCCGGTATGACCAGGCTGGAAAGCGGTGGCAGCGACCGCACAATGGAGGCGGGTTTCAGGGAAAATAGCGTTTATTCAACTTATACTCAGTATGTCCCACACGATTGGGAAGTTTGAAAGGGAAATCGACGATTCCTTTGCATCAGAGATATGGACGCAAGAGGAATTTTATTGGTCTTAAGTTTTGGTCTCGAGGATACTGCGTAAGCATTATAGGCCTAGATGAGGCGGTGATCAGGAATTACATCTGGACTCAAAGAGATCGAGAGAAACGAGATGACCAGATAGATTTGGATTATTGATATGGCAAATACGGCAGATTCACAGCCCCCTGATAGGGGGCTTACTCAAACTACCCGCTATGCGGATAGTACGTGATTTTTCTGGCGTTAAAGCTGACACTTCAGGGGCATTTGTCTAAGAGGTTCGTTAGGGCATTAAACCAGACATCTGACATCTTGCCATATCCAATGGCATTCGGATGAACCATATTTCCCATATCATCTTGATAGTTCAGCGCATCTCGTTGGTCAACAACGATGATATCATCGCCATTGGCTATTCGTTTATCAGCCATCGACTGGAGATTGGTGTTGAATTCATCAACAATCGAGTTATGAGGGACCCAGTCAATAATTTTTGCTAGGACAACGGTTACATGATTACCCTCGGCGCTGTCCTCCCACCGCTGGATTTCGTTCAGAACAGCTTCTACGTCGATGTCGGCATCCGCTGTAAGCCCATTTGTTCCTACATGAAGCAAGACAATATCTGCCGGGTTGGCATCCAGCCACGCATATACACCATCATCATCAGTTGCAGCGGTTTGGCCCCATGCGATGTCACTCGCTTTCCAACCCCCGTGCCCTTCGTGATTAAAGTCGAACGGTGAAACTCCGTAGCCTTCGTTCAGTGAACCGACAAAATCGAAAGTAAAACCTTGCTTGAGCAGTGTATCGTAAAGTGGCTTTCGGTATCCGACTCTAGTTGCAGCTAGTGGAGTCGTCCACGTGATATCGCCCGCTGTAATGGAATCGCCCAATGGCATGATAGTCTGATCGACGATAATGGTTCGCGATGCGCTGGCGACACCACCATCTTGGTCAGTGACCTGGTAGTCAAACTTGTCTTTGCCTCGCTTGTCACCAGCAGCAGTATCCGGCTGGTACGTGAATGCGCCGGTTGTTTGATTGGTGATCGTCACTGTAGCACCCTTCGACGTGGTGATAGGTCCGGTTCCCCCCGATCCATCAGCATTCAGGCTGTACATGAGTAACGCAGGTATTTCTAGGTCAGTATCGTTGAGGGTCCCTGTCATAGTCTGGGACTGTGGTGTAGTGCTGCAAGCACTAGTCGCTATTTGCGCGGCCAAGTTGCCACCGCCATCACCGCCACCACCATTGCCACCACCACCGCCACATCCCGAGACAGCAGCCAATATGGCAGCTATGAGTGCAGTGTGAAGAGTTCGGAGCGAAGCTATCAAGGTCGTCGTCCTCAGTTAGTTGGTATAGCCGGAACCAAACTGTACCCGTAATTAAGTGTTATATACTCCTCAATGCATACACACCGAATCCGTGGTACACCTCAAACGCCGTTTAGCGTTTTAAATCAGCAACCCGACATTGATCGGGTACAGGTAGCAGAAGAATTGCTGGCTACGCATGATGCGGTAGCAGCGAAAAGCAGATTCATTCGGTAGCTGCCATCGTGTCCAACGTGCACGACTCGCAGGTGATGGAACACCTGTTGCATGATGAAGCGAGACGAGTGTGCGGAAATTCGGCTTACACCGCTCAGACGGAGGTCATTCGCCAAGTGGCGCCCGTTGTACAGGACTTCACCCACAAGAAGGGCAGTCGCAATCAACCGCTGGATGAGGCGGCCAAGGCACGCAACCGCACCAAGTCGAAAGTCAGTCCCAGGGTGGAGCATATCTTTGCGGTGATAAAACGCGTGTTTGGTTTTACCAAGGTTCGTTACCATGGCTTGGGCAATAATGCCAATGCCCTGTTTGTGCTCTTTGCGTTGACCAATCTGTATCTGGACCGTCGCCGATTGCGATATAAAACGTAGGAATGATGCGTCCGGTACGTAAGAAGCAGCGAAACAAGAGCACGAATCCGCGTAATACCGGGCCAGAAAACGCCGGTAAAAACAGAACAATGAGAAAAACGTCAGTATCACCATGAAGTACCCGTGTTATTCATGACCTTTTCAGACGTGACTTAAGTTTGCTGACGCACGTCAACAATAGAGAGCTGGAGCTTGCCGTTCCTATCTCTGTACAATCCAGACATCCTTCAGCCCAAGCATATTTTGTACTTCATTCGCCTTTGTCCTGGCTTCGGCCGGGGAAGAAAAACCAGGCACTTGCACACGCGAGTACTTCTTTCCTCTCACGGTTACTTGATTTATTTCTGCTTCGACTCCCTTGGAGTTGGCCTTTTGTGCAAAATGTTCTGCATCGACTTTTCGTTGTAATGTAACAAGGTTAATAGCCCATCTTCCCGAAGCCCTGTTTGTTTCCTGTCGCTTTACTTTGACATCAACCGAGTGGTCTTGTTTCTTGGTAAACAGCGACTTCAGGCGCGAGAAAAAACCCGTCTCCTTCGGCGGAGGTTCAACAGCCGGCGATGTCTTTGCAATCGTGCTAAGATCTCTGGCCGGCGGTTTGTTCATACTGTCTTGCAGCGCCAGCAGATCCCTGTTACTGGGCCGAACCTGGAGTCCCTGCGAAATATAGAGCCTGGCCAGCTTGCTGTCGTGACGCGCATTTGCACGCCTGGCCAGAATGACATAGCGCTCCGCGATCCGGTTGAAGCCTTGGCGGGCATCGGTGTTTCCGGGGTCCAGTGCAAGGACCTCCTTGAAATAGTGGTTGGCATTGTCGCCGGCCGGCGTAAGCAATCTGAATTTCCTCAGGGATTGTTGCCCCTTTGCGAGCAGCGCGTCGATTTTTTCCTCCCGTGAGACCGGAGGGGCAACTGGATGATCTTCCGCCGGAACCATTTTGCCCGTCCCGGCACCTGCTGCGGGCGCATCCATCGATTCGATATCCGGCAATACCCTGTTGGATGCTGCCATTGCCTCTTTATCCGCAACGGTCTCGAGCCCGTTGATTTCCGGCCCGTCTTGCTTCGTTTCCGAGACCTGATCCAGCGGTGTGGTGGCGTCAACAGGAGCGTGTTTCACCACGGGGGTGGACGTGATCGGGATTTTTTCAGGGGTGGGCACACGGATTGCTGCTTCAATGACAGCAGCATTCCAGCTGCCATCAATCCGGTTGCGGTTGCCCGGGGGGATTTCCGGTGTGCTATCCGGGATGGCGGCCAGCGTTTGAGGCGGTGGTTCATGCTCCCCTGTATGCAGAATCCCTATGTCCGTGTTTGCCCGGTCTTCGCCATGCGCAAGCCTGGATGGGTTAATCGGAGCCCGGTGCTCGTCGGGCATGATCGCCATGTCGGTGCGATCTTCCTCGGAAAACCTTGCCAGCATGGCCGTGGACAGGGTGACGACCACCAGAGCGGCGGCGCCCCATGCCATGCCGACTTTCAACCGGTCCCGGCGTGTAAACAGCCGGGTCAGACTAGGCTCATAACGCTGGCGCACCTTGCCCAGGGTGGAAACGCCGTTTCCACGGGGTGTCGATGATTTCACCGGCTGGCTTTCTCTCCGGGTCTTTGCCCTGGCCTGCACACGCCTTTGCGCAGTCTGTTGGGACTGCCGCGTGGCGGCATGCGTTTCCGATCGTACCATCGATGCCGGTGCGAGAGACGGGTGCGGTTTCTCCGCCTCTACGCTATTCCTGTCAAGTGCCAGTTCAGACAGGGAGTATGCATCGTCTAGGGGCTCTTCCCGGGACCGGGTCGCATTGCTTTCGTCGGATGTTTGCCGGGCACTGCCTAGCGGCGTCAGTTGTTCATCGCGCAGTTCTCCAGAGATCGACTGCACTTCCTCCTCGTCGAGGATATGCTTCCCCTTTCCGTACCCAAGCACCAGCAAGCGGTTGCAGAGTTTGTTGATGTGCCGCGGCACCCCCCGGGTGCACTGGTGAATAGCGAGGAGCGCCGCCCCTGTCAGCTCCGGGTCACCTTTCCAGCCTGCCTGGCACAGCCGGTGTTTCAAATAGGCCCTGGTTTCTCGGAGGTCCAGTGGCTTGAGATGACAGGTCGCTATGATGCGTTGCTGGAATTGATCCATTCCCGGCGTGCACATCAACTCACGCAATGCTTCCTGACCGACGAGAAACAGCTGCAGCAGCGGCTGCGATCCCGCCTGCAGGTCTGCCAGCAGGCGCAGTTCCTCCAGCGAAGGGGGCGGGAGTCCTTGCGCCTCATCGATGATCAGCAGTGCCCGCTGACCGCGTTGTTTCTGCAGGATGAAATACTGCTGGATACGGTGGCGCAATGTTGCCTTGTCAAGGCCGTTGGCTTCGATACCGTAGGCAAAGGCCACGGCCCGCAACAGGTCATCCGCCTCGAGACCGGAAACGGCAACCCGCTCGGCCAGCACCCGGGTCGGGTCGAGATCTTTCAGAAAGGTTTCCGCCAGGGTGGTTTTGCCGGTGCCTGGGCGGCCGGTGACCATGATGAAGCCCTCGCCGAGTCTGAGGGCGTAATCGAGATATTCCCGGGCCGATTTGTAACCGGCGTGGCTGAAACAGAACTTCGGATCAGGCGTGAGTCTGAAGGGGTTGGCGTTCAGCTGGTAAAAGGCTTCGTACATACTCGAATTCGTATTGACGTCGGCGGTGTATGTCCTAAATAGGGTCCAGTACCACGCGTCGCTTCACGCAAGCGGCGTGCCATACACTAAAGGCGCACATCGCAACTAATATATAAACCCGCCCATAGTGCAATCAACATGAATCTTAGTAAGTTCTATAATATTTCTTCCTCGGCGCATAAAATATCTAATTTAACTAACTGATGCAAGTGAAAATAGTTTAGATTATTTTGAGGGCCTCGTTATTGGAATCCAAACGAATTAATAATGTTCACATTCTGGATAATGCACACCGGCCAAATAAGCATAGATACATCTAATGTGCTGCTTAAAAAAACTCTTTTCATCAACAGGTTAATCAAGCCAGGAACTCTTCCCGCCCCTGCGGCTGTATAGTGCCGTTGCACTTAGCCCAACTTGGCGGATTCGGCCCTGCGGTGCCGCCAACTTATTGAATGATATGAGTCGCACCCCAAAGGTCTGCACTACACGAGGGGGGTGGTTTCGACCTGGGTCGTGGTGATCTTTGGCGGTGGCTGAGCCGGTAATTCGAGTTGCAGCCGTTCCACTAGCAGCTTGAGTTCGGGCTCCGGTTCGGTGTAACGGGTCAACAGGATCGTTCGACCGTCGGTGGTCGGGATTTCGACGTCGATCATTTGAACAGCGGCGAACTTCTCCAGCACACTGCGCGGGGTCAGTCCAGGCGCATGCGCTCGCAGTTGCTGGGCGAGCGTGGCATGTAGACAGTAGGCCAGGAAGGCAATGAAGATGTGCGCTTCGATCCGTGCTTCCTTCTGGTGGTAGATCGGCCGGATGGCCAGATCGCCCTTGAGATTCTTGAATGCTTCTTCGACCTGCGTGAGCTGGATGTAGTGTAACCCATCGCACGTTGGAGGAACTCGATCATATCGTCATCGCCAGCCATCACCCTATCAAGGAATCCCAGCCACAACGGGCAGGATGCCGCCGCATCGTATTCAATGGGTGTTATCTTGCTGAGCATCAGCGCCGGGTTATGCGTCATCAATTCGCCCGTGGCGAGATTCACGACGCCATTAGCACAATTCAGCAGCAGTGGGTCAGTATCGAACTCAGTAATATGTGCTGGTATGTTGGGCTCACTCTGTGCCAGGACAATCATGGCTTGAAGCCTGTCCTTCGATTGCGAACGCCGTGCCCATGCAAAAAGCTCTTTCTGTGCTTTATCCTGGGCATGCTCCAATTCTGCGAATATCTTTCGCGCCGTGTCCTTCGCCAGACCCATGACGCGGTGCTGTTCGTCCGGTTGCCAGCGTCTACCATCCCATAGCAACCATCCGCGTTCGGGTGTCCAAAACACATTATCGGAATGCAGCCGTGTGAAGCGTTGCGCGTTCGCCATGTCGGTGTCGACGAACACAAGGATCTGTTCGAAGCCTTGGAGGTGCGCTGTCACGCGGCGCTGGCCTCGGCTTCGCGTGACTTGAGCCAGTCCGCATCCGCTTGAGGACTGATACGCACACCCCTTGTGCCTACCCTGTAGGTACGTAGACGTCCCGACTTGATCTCGATATGGGCGGTCTGGCGGCAGCAATTGTGTCGCTTGCAGAAACCCTTTATCGTCGGGTCGAAGGGAACCTCAGTAACTTCTTTTGCCATTTTGCAACCTCCACGTTTCGCGGCAGCTGCAGTGTTTATTACAGACCGCCATCAATCTTGGTGAACTGTTACAGGCTAAACCAGACATGCTGTACACCACCACTGGGGATCATGGTGTACAGTGATCGGGACGGGTCTAAAGAGTTCTTTTTTCCAAATACAGCGGCGCTTGTTCCTTCAAAATTATCTTCAATTCTTCTTCGCTGCGGTTATCGGGCGCCTTAATATATTTCTTCTCCCAGTTGTAAACAGCGGTCCGTGACACGCCATAGGCATTACAAATCGTCTTGATGGGAGTCATATCAAAGTTTGTTTGCTTGCAGGTTTTGACGTAGCTCACCGCATGATACTCGAGGTATGAGGCCTCAGGATGAGTCCGGCGTGGAATGCGCTTACCCTCGCAAGTATCGACTGACGCCCTTGCGAACAAGGGGTCATCGTAGCCTTGGCGCAATGCCTCAAAGGCGTAGCAAAGTATCCCCAGTAGTTCACGCGGGATGGGTTCTCCTGTGACATAGGCATACATAATAGAAGTGGCGACGACATCCTGGCTTACAGGTATACCGTTGGTTTTCCAGTCCGCATACGCTTGTATTAGTTCCAGGTAGGGATTAACAAATTCATGCTTCATGGCATCACCCCAACTTGACCTGATTAAAGAAGTCCCGCCGATCCTGCGGCAGAAACTTCCCGTAGTGCTTCTCGATCATCCGCACCGATGTTCCGCAGTTCTCAGCCACGACCTGGACCGGTACGCCGGCCAGTAGGGCCTTGGATATGTGGTAGTGGCGCAAACTGTAGAAAACCGTCTCTGCGGGCAGCTTGGCGGCCTGTACAGCCGCTTGCATGGGCCGGTGCTGGTGTGACTTGCCCCATGGCTCGCCATCGGCGCGCGGCAACAGGATGGCCTTTGGCAGCTTGCTTTTGGCCTGGGTCTTGAACCACGCCAGCGCCGCATCGCTGAGATAGGCGAAGCGCTCCCCGGTCTTGCCATCCAGTCGCAGGGTGCCCTGCTCTAGATTCAGATCCTGCACCCGCAGGGCGGTCAGTTCGCCGTATCGAGCGCCGGTATAGACGGCGGCCTGCAGGAGCGCCTTGAATGCCCCGTCGGCCTTGTTCAGCAGGGCCTTAACCTGCTCATCGGTCAGAAACAGGGTGCGGGAAGCCCCCACGTCCCGGAACGGCTTGACCCGGCGCCATTCCCGGTCAGTGGCCGCCAGACCGCTGTTGAATGCCAGGTTCAGCGCCGCCTTGAGTTTGGTCAACAGCTTGTTTGCACCGTCCTTGCTCTTGCGCATGTCCTCGGCATCGTCCGATACCCTGACCAGCCCCTGGTGCCAGCGCTTTATCTGTGCCGTCTTGAGGTTGGCCAGTTCGGTGGCTTTGATCTTGTCGGTCAGGTGCTTGTCCAGCCGCTTGCGGGCATCCTGGGACGCTGCCTCGCTGTTGTTGACCTTGAGGTGATCCACATAATCATCAATGGCATCACTGACCCGGTAATGGTGATCCTCGACGCCAGCGGCATGCGTGAACCACTCCATGGCCTTTTCGACCGCCTGGTCGTAGGTAAGCACGCCATCGCCGCCCAGCGCCTCGTAGACGCTCCTGCGGTCCCTGGTAAGGCGGGCAATCCAGGCCCCGCCGTCCTCGGTACGCCGGAAGCCGATATAGCGCCCGGTGATGATCTTGTGCCAGTAGGGTTCCCGCCGGGGTGCAAGCCGGTTGCGTTTGGTGGGAGTGTCGATAGAATTGCTGGAAGCCATGGCTGATACCTCGCATATCAGTAGTGGTCAGGGTTGGCGGGTGTTCACTGCACCCGCTTTCCCGTAGGCCGGTAACGTGCCGTACGGAACAAATACGGAACATTGCCGATTATACACCCCTAGACACCGGCAGATATAAGTAGTCGTATTTTAAGGTATTATAGGAACTTACTTTACATTAGCGGACAGCGATATACAGAAATTTTGCCCATTCACGCCGGTAACAGGGGTTCGAATCCCCTAGGGAGCGCCATTTTTTTCCCTAATCGCCGGCTGTACATACGACGTGGGCGTGAAATTGCGCTGGCGCGGCGAGAAGCGATGAATGCACCGCGCAGCTCATGCCACTCGCGACCGCCAGACCGGAGCATGGACTCGCAACGACCGTCAGCCACGCCTGCACCCGCCAGCGGGGACATTCTATGAATAAATCCGCCGACCAGCCTGTCTACCAACACGCCGGGTTGTTCCGCCGGCTGATGGCAATGATCTATGACGTGTTCCTGCTGCTATCAACGCTGATGCTGGCAACCGCACTGGCCTTGCTGGTAACCCGGGGAACGCTGGATTACCACCATCCCCTGTTCCGGACGTATCTCTTTTTCATCTGTTTCATGTTCTATGCCTGGTTCTGGACACACGGCGGGCAAACTCTGGGCATGCGGGCGTGGCGCTTGCGGGTGCAGCGGCTCGACGGACGGCCCATCACCCTGTGGCAGGCACTGCTGCGGTTCCTGTCAGCGATTCCGTCCTGGGGGGTGTTTGGCCTGGGATATCTGTGGATTTTGGTAGACAAAAATCATATGGCCGTGCATGACCGGATTTCGGAATCGGTGATCGTACGGTTGCCGAAATAGACGGCGACTAGGAGCCTGTCGGATTTGGGTGATCGTAGCGAGCATGGTGGGAGAGCGAGCACAGAGATTCACGATATCGAGGCGCATAGTGGTTCTATGCAACGAAAAATCAGGGAACTATGGGCCGCTCTCCCGCCTGCGCACGACTGCAGGGATGCAGGAGGTAGAGCAACGCATGGAGCAGTTGCCGAGTAGATCAATCCCAAATCCGACAGGCTCCTAGACGCGACGCAGCGCATAAATACCCGCCAGCATCACCACCAGGCCGGGGGTAATACTGACCAGCAAGGGGCTCCAGCCATATACCTGCCCTGCCTGGCCGGCGAGCTGATTGGCCAGAAAGTAACCGAAACCGGCCATGACACCGACAAGAAATCGCTGCCCCGTTCCCGTCGAGCGCAGCGACCCGAATACAAACGGCACGGATATGAACAGCATCAACAATACGGAAACCGGCGTCACGAAACGCCTGTACAGGGCATAACGGTACTCCTGTGTCTCCAGGCCGTTCGCTTTCAGGTAACCCAGAAATTGCCTGATGTCCTGCACCGACATGTTTTCCGGCTTGAGCACGACCACATTGATCAACTCGGGCGCCAGCAGGGCAGGCACAGTGATGCTTTCCTCCACACGCGTCGTCGCGCTGTTGCCCGCGAACAGGGTCTCCCGCATGTTATGCAACAGCCACTTTCCTCCACCCTGGTAGGCTGCCGTATCGGCATGCATGGACGATATCAGCTGCCGATCAGGGGCGAATTCGAAGACGCTGACGTCGGCCAGGGTATCGTTATCGAATATCTTGTTGACGTAGATGTAGCGCGATTCATCGCGAACCCAGACGCCTTCCCGGCCCATGAAGCTGACACGTTTCTCCAGCGCACCCGAACGCAGGCGCTGAGCGTATTGTTCTGCGACAGGGGCCACACCCTCGCCCAGGGCGACAACGACCACCAGCAGCACCAGACCGGCTTGCAGCACGGAGCGGACGATGCGCCATACCGACAATCCACTGGCGCGCATGGCCACCAGTTCACCATTCACGGCCAGCGCGCCCATGCCCGTCAGCCCGCCGATCAGCGCGGCCGTGGGGAACAGCTCGTAGATGCCCCTCGGCAGGGTGAGAGCCACATATTCCAGCATCTTGGTGATATTGTAACTGCCCTGATCGAGCTCATCGATTTCCTCGATGATGGAGAAAAACACATTGAGCCCCATGATCACCAGCAGGGCTATGCCTGTGCCCCTGGCCATGGCGAACGCGATGTAGCGGTCGAGTAGTTTCATGGCCGGCGCTTCAGGAAACAGCGAAGTCGATCACTATTGAGCAGGACAACGGCCAGTGCGACGGGCAGCAGGTGCACCCACCAGATCCCGATGACGGGGGGAATGGCGCCCTGCTCGACCCAGGCCTTGGCAGTCCCCATCAGGTTGAAATAGATAATGAACACCAGCACCGGCAAGACCAGTCCTCCGTAGCGCCCCTTGCGGGGCGACATACGGCTCAACGGTACGGCGAGAAACACCAGCACCATAACCGACAGCGGAACTGACAGGCGCCACTGCAACTCGACGATTTCCTTGATGTCTGTCGATTCCAGCAACTCAGCCGTCGGAATGGCGCTGCGTTTGGATGAAGGGGCGGACTTGCCGGGGAATTCAATGCGCACGCCCTGCTGGTCAAATTTCATGATCCGGTAGTCGACATCGCCCGGCTTGCCTTCGTAACGGTAACCGTCGACGAAC
>Ga0316576_10002303_pt1 | contig 10826 bp, 7 predicted proteins | sample S0NA_FD_203075 | JGI IMG/M metagenome (GOLD analysis project Ga0316576, IMG submission 203075) | Rhizosphere microbial communities from salt marsh grasses in Alabama, United States - S0-2_050615r3r5 | ecosystem: Host-associated > Plants > Roots > Rhizosphere | place: USA: Alabama | collected... | reverse complement strand
TGCCGGAGGTCGGCGACCCGGACAAGCCCAAGTTAGTGTTCTTCTTCGACGAGGCCCACCTGCTCTTCAAGGACGCGCCGAAGGTCCTCTTGGACAAGATCGAGAAGGTCGTTCGGCTGATCCGCTCCAAGGGCGTCGGCGTCTATTTTGTCACTCAGAATCCGCTCGATGTCCCCGAGACGGTGCTCGGCCAGCTCGGAAATCGCATCCAGCACGCCTTGCGGGCCTTCACGCCGCGCGATCAGCGCTCGGTGCGGGTCGCGGCGGAGACCTTCCGGCAGAATCCGGCCCTCGACACCGAGTTGGCGATCACGGCGCTCGGGGTCGGCGAGGCCCTCGTCTCGACGCTCGACGCGGAGGGTACCCCGGGGATCGTCGAGCGGGTGAATATCGCACCACCCGGAAGTCACCTCGGCCCGATCGAGCCCGAGGTCCGCCGGTCCATTATTGACCGGTCTCTTGTGAAGGGTGTCTACGACGTCAGCATCGACCGTGTCTCGGCATACGAGATCCTGGAGCAGCGTGCCCAGGAGGCCGCCTCCGCCTCGGCCGCCCCCGAGATCCCGGACCTCTCCGAGTATTTCGGTCAAGATCGCAATGCCGCAGCGACACGACCGGGCGCCAAATCCACCAGCCGACGGACCAGCACCCGCCAGACCCCCGTCGAGGCCTTTGCCAAGAGCGCAATGCGCTCATTCGGCACCCAGATCGGACGTCAACTGGTGCGCGGCATCATGGGTTCACTGGCGGGCGGGGGCACGCGCTGGCGCAGATGATCCCGGAGAGGACGGTTGAGCGCCTCGCGATTGCAGGGGGGCTGCGGGCGCCCGATCGGTCCCGCCGGGGTGGTCGGATCGAGGTCCGGTTAGCCTTACGGGGCCCGGGACCGGCCCCCAGCCTCCCGCCATGGGTCGCCCCAACGCACCGCCGAGGCCCGAATCCGGCACGCCATGTCCGAACCGTGTCTCTGGACCGGCGCCGGCCGCGGGGCCCTGTATCGGACGCCCAGTCCTCGCTCACCCGAGCGCCGGGGCGTCGGCGGTATCACCGCAAAGGGTGGTGCATCCTGCGCGAGCATCCGCTCCAGCCAGGCCCAGTGCGAGGCGCTGATCCTGCTCACCGCGGGACGAGCGGATCAGGGCGCAGCCCCCGATGTGCGACTCAGATCACCTCCAGGGCACGGACCAGGGCCATCACATCGGGCACCTTGTCCATCGCGCCCTCCCAGACGCGGTAGACCCGGACGTCGGGCGGAACACCCAGTGTCAGCTCGGCCATGAAGCCCGTGGCGCCTTCGGGCGCCGCGTGCTCCTGCGGTGTGCCCAAGGCATCGATCAGCCGCGTCAACTCGCCGACCTGGCGCCCATCCAGTCTGCCTTGGCGGGGCTTGTGGCTGGTGTGATCGCCACAGTCCACGCGATAGGCGCCGGTCGGCTCCACGGTGATGTCCAGCATGTAATCGTCCTGGCCGACGACCCGATAGTGCGTGCGCGTTAGGGACATTGTCGGTGGCCTCCCTCGTGCTTGCTCGCAGGATCGCAATTGCCCGGGGCCCTGCAGGTGCGGGCAGTGTACTCCAGGCCATGGCGGCAGCGCATGCCGCCTCGGCGGGCGCCCCGGCCATGGCCGATGAAGAGCGTCCGGTCGTGGACCTGGGGGGCGACGTGCGGAGCGGCTTGCTTTTGCCCCTCTCCGTCGGCAACCTCCCAAGCTGACGGGTGGCCGGCAGCTTGGGGGCATCGGAGCCATGCGGAAGTCAATGCCGTTCACGGTCGCCGGGGACGTCCGATGCTGCGCGCAGACGGGCGCCTTCTGAAGGACCTCTCGGCGCATGCGAGGCCAAACCAGGCAGACCCAACCTGTCAAGGACGCGTGGCTTGCCCGCCTTTTGGGTGTGATGAGGGGCCGATGATGGACGGACCGATGCATGATGTTCCACCGAACGCCGACGACATGCCTTCCCGGGTCGGTCGCGTGATGCTGTTCGCGGCGTGGGTCGCCGGATTGGCCCTGCTGGTGATGCTGTTCGACGGGATGATCACGCGCCAGCACAACCCGAATCCGAATCCCGTGGTCACGCAGGGCAGCGGCGGTATCCCCGAGGTGAGGCTGGAGCGCAACCGTGCCGGACACTATGTCGCGGGAGGGCGGATCAATGGGTCGCCGGTGCGCTTCCTGATCGACACCGGGGCGACGGATGTCGCCTTGCCTCTCGCCCTGGCCGAGCGACTGTCGCTCCCGCTGCGGTCGGGGGGGCTGAGCAAGACCGCGAACGGGACGGTGCGGACCTGGACCACGCGGCTTGAGAGCGTTGATCTGGGCGGGCTGGTCGCCCGAAACGTGCGTGCCACCGTACTCCCCAGCATGCCGGGCGAGGATGTCTTGCTGGGCATGAGCTATTTGAGACATCTGGACATGGTCCAGCGGGGACGCACGCTGACGCTCCGGCCACATGCGGGATCCTGATCCGCATCCCGGCAGCGCACGACAGTCCCGCTCGATCGAGGCCCGCCTCGACAACCTCGCCGCGGGTGTGGTATCGATTCAGTCCGCGGTTCGTCCAACGAGTCCATAGAGGGCAGTTGGATGGCACCGCACGCGAGCAGCCCCGGCGATTGAGCCTGACGATCACGGCGGTGAGCGAGCGCTGCCCCTGCCTCAGGCGCTTCGACGAGCACTCTCGCACGATGAGCAAACTCGAACAGGTTCGAACGGCCGACCTGGCCTGGCTCGGACGTAAGCTTCGGATCCCGGCGTTTCTGGTCGCGAGCCTGGTGCTGATCCTGCTGGTGCGCGAGCAGACGGCGCGCCGGCAGAATCCGAACCCGGATCCCGTCGCCTATCTGGGCGCAGAGGGCATACCCCAGGTTGTCCTCAAGGAAAATCAGGTCCGTCAGTATGTGACCAATGGGCGCATCAACGGCACACTCGTAGAGTTTCTCGTTGATACCGGCGCGGTGGATGTCGCCATGCCGTTCATGGTCGCGCAGACGCTGGGGCTCCGACTGCAACCGGGGGGCATCAGCAAGACCGGGAACGGCGATGTGCGCACTTGGGTCGCGAGACTTGACAGTGTCGATGTCGGGGGGCTCGTGGCCTACGACCTGAACGCGACGGTCCTGCCGAACATGCAGGGCGATCAGGTGTTGCTCGGAATGGCGTATCTGAGACGGATGGAGTTGGTCCTGCGCGGGGGTGAGATGACCCTGCGCCCTCATCGACCCTACTGACTTGAGGCTGATCTACTGCGACGGCGGCGCGGTCGGCGAGCCGCCGCGGTGGTTTGCCGGCAACCCGCGACGGGCGGGCGCCCTCACCTGGACGGCCACCCCGCCGCGTCTCGGATCGCCGGCACCCGTCGTGCTCCCGTCGCGAGCCACCGCGACACTATGGGCGCCACCGAAGAAGAGGCTGGGCTGATTCCATACCTTGAGTCCGGGCCATTCGGGCGCGAGCTGGCCGATCGTGGCGGCCGAGACCGGGGGCTCGAGGTTCAGAACGTCTCCTTCGCGGTGGATCCGGGCTGCCGCAACGGCGGTCCTCAGGTCCAGCTCGAAGTCGATCAGGTTGCTGATGACCTGTAGGATGGCGCTGCGGATCCGGTTGGACCCCGACGATCCGGTGACCACCCAGCCCCCGTCCGGCATCGCCAGCAGGGTCGGCGCCATCATGGAGCTGATCCTCCGGTTCGTGGGCCAGCGGTGGAAGCCATGCGGGTTGATGTCCTCTTCCCCCAGCATATTGTTGAGCATGATGCCCGTGCCCGGGAGCACATAGCCTGCGCCCTCGCCATTGGAGAGGGTTAGGCTGGCCAGATTGCCTTGGTGGTCAACGATGCTGATCTGCGTCGTGCCGCGGCTGCAGACTGCGCCACCCTCCATCAGTCTGCAATAGGCTTCCAGGATGCGCGGGTCCAGCGCGGCGGTCGCGTCCTCGAGCGCTGACGGCTGCTCCCAGCGTAAGCGTTGCGTCAGGTCCTGGGCCAGGGCAAGTGCATGCAGATGTGCAGCTCCGTATCGCTCTGTTCGGGAGAGCTCGACGCGTTCGAGCAGCCGCAAGGTGACGCTGATCAGGAGCCCGCCATGGGACGGCGGCGGGTTGGTATAGACCCGCGCTCGCCGGTAGTCGCGGATCAGCGGGGATCGTCGCTCGACCCGGTATTCAGCCAGATCGGCGCCGATCAGGTGACCGCCTTGCTCGGCGCAGTCCCGCACCAGCCGCCGTGCCAGGTCTCCCCGATAGAAGAGGTCCGATCCCTCGTGGGCGAGCGCGGTCAGGGTGTCGGCGAGATCGGGGTTGCGCACCCGTGTCCCGACGGCAGCGAGCCGGTCGGGTTGGCCCGGGTCGGCGTACAGCTTAAGTGCCTCCGGACTGGCGCGCAGGATCGGGGCAATGATTTTGGAGATGCCCCGTTGGAAGCGATTGACCGCGACACCCTCGCGGGCCAGATGGACCGCCGGGGCGACGATGGCCGCGAGCGGCAGCCGGCATAGGGCGCCATGCATCGCAAAGAGCCCGGCCACCGCGCCCGGCGTTGCAATCGATCCGAGGCCGATATGGAATTCCTGGGTGGCATCACCGAAGTCGGCGAGGATCGGATAGAAATCCAACTCCTGCGGCGTGCGCCTTCGACGGGGTGTCTGCGCGAAGAAGTCGAAGACCTGGGGGACGCCGCCGCTGGGGCGGGCAAGCAGAAAGCCGCCCCCGCCAAGCGAGGCCAGAGCCGGCTCGGCGACGCAGGCGGCGCACATCGCGGCGAGGGCCGCATCAAAGGCATTTCCGCCGGCGCGAAGTGTCGCCGCGGCCGCCTCGGCGGTCAGCCCGTGTCCGGCCGCAACGCTGCCGAGGGTCCTCATCGACGCCGTCGACGCAGGATCTTGGGACTTGTCGGCGAATGCGGATTCGCCGAGGCTGGACGCTTGCTCGCGGTCATGCTCAGGCGTTGGGGCGGCATCACGGGCCGCGGGAAGCGCCGCATGTTTCATGCGCTTCCACAGGGGAATCACCCAATTATATACCCGCCACAGATGGATGCTCCGCCGCGACGCACGCCTCTCGCCCCGACCGCTGTGGTGCGATTCCTGGCAATCGGGTCCGCTCTTCCTCCTCGCCGCGCCTTGCCGTCGGGCACGATAATCGCATCTCGCTTACCGCAACACCCATTTGCGACGGGTATATACTCACGGCGGCGCACTGGTCGGAAAGCACGACCATGGACGCAGCGAAAGGCCCTTGTTTGGCTGGCATAACCCCGCGCGATGGTTGATCTGGCGCGGACCTTAACGACTCTCGAAGCTCTGCGGATGGCCGACGAGACCCTGTCCCAACGACCCAAGGATGATCGCGCCGAGGCCGCTACGCTCCGGCAGGCACTCGGTGAGATGCGCCGCGAGGCCGAGCAGGAGGTCGCGCGCATCAATCTGCGCCTTCGAGAGCGCGAGTCGGCTGCCGAAGGAGGTGCGGAATCCGCCGCGGAGCGTCTGGCCTTGCGGCAAGAGCTCGAGAGTCTCCAGCGTGTCCTAAGCGCAAAGGAGCAGGCGCTCGACAACATCACCCAGGAATGCCGCCGCCTGGAAGACGTCCTGGAAGACCAGCACGTGATCTTCGACGGTCTCAGGAAAGAGGTCGAGCGCCGCGACGTTTCACTCAAGGTCGCCCAGGAGGAGGTCGAACGGCTGCGGCAGTCGCTGGCGGAGATCCAGGCGCAGTCACTGGAGAACGCGGCGCCGGGCGCCCACCCGCCTGAGTCGCCCGGGAACCCGCCGCGGACCCTGTCGCGGTGGACGCCGATCCACCTGTGGTCGCTCCTCACGCTGCTGGCGCTCGGGCTGCTTGCGGCCGTCGTCTGGAGCCGTCTCGAGATCTCGGCTCCGATCGGCCCCGGGTCAACGGCGACGCCCGCCGAGACGGGTATGCCTGAGGCCGGGCCTGAGCCGCCAAGCGTCGTCGAGGCCCCCGCCTCCGAGCCGGTCACGACCGTGCCCGTGGCGCCGCCGCCTACGCAGCGTGATCGACTGCGCAGCGGCGCATTCGGGCCGACGCTCGTGATGCTCCAGGGCGGTCGCTTCCAGATGGGTCACAATCTGACAATCGCGAACGACTTCGGTCCGGCCCACGAGGTCTCGATCGAGCCCTTCCTGATGGGTGCCTACGAGGTGACCTTCGATCAGTTCGACCGCTTCGTCCGATCCACGGGCCGCGACTCGCCTCCGGATTTCGGCTGGGGGCGGGGCAGCCGCCCGGTGGTTGGGGTGAGCTGGGACGATGCCCGGGCCTATGCGAGCTGGTTGTCCCGCGAGACCGGGCGGAGCTACCGCCTCCCGACGGAGGCCGAGTGGGAGTACGGGGCGCGTGCTGGCGGGCGCGGGTCTTATTGGTGGGGTTTCGGGCTGGAGCCCGGTCGTGCTGTCTGCTTCGACTGCGGCAGCGCCTGGGACAGGCGCTCGACGGCGCCCGTCGGCAGCTTCGAGCCGAGTCCGTTCGGGCTTTTCGATACGGCCGGCAATGTCACGGAGTGGGTCGCCGACTGCTACCACGCGAGCTATCGAGATGCGCCGGGCGATGGCCGTGCCAGGCTCGACGGCAACTGTACCCATCGCGTCGCCCGTGGCGGTGGATTCAACAAGCCCGCCTCGTCGATGCGTGCCTATGTGCGCGAGCGGTTCGTCCCCGAGACGCGGCTCAATGTCCTGGGGTTTCGCATTGCGCGCGATCCCTGATCCAAGCCGTCGCCTCGACCTTGCCCATGACTCCCGATTCAGACAACCGCCCGGACCATCCATCTGCGCGGTGCGTGCTCGGTGTCGGGATCGCCACGCTCGATCTGATCAACGAGGTTGCGGTCTATCCTCGCGAAGACGAGGAGGTGCGTGCGCTGACCCAGCGGCGGGTGCGCGGCGGCAACGTCGCCAACAGCCTCGTGATCCTTTCGCAGCTTGGTCGACCCTGCCGCTGGGTCGGGACGCTCGGGGATGACCCGGCCGCGGACCTGATCCTCGCGGATCTGGCGCGCCACGGTATCGAGACGCGCGATGCGGTGCGTGTCCCCGGCGGCACGACCCCGACGTCATATGTCGCGCTCAGCCGGGCCAACGGCACCCGAACCATCGTCCATTTTCGCGACCTGCCGGAGCTGGATGCGGATGCATTCGACCAGGTCGATCTGAAGGACGTCGCCTGGGTCCATTTCGAGGGGCGCAATCCGCCGGAGACCCGGCGCATGATCCAGCGTGTCCGCAGTGAGGCGCCGGAGCTCCCGGTCTCGGTCGAGCTCGAGAAACGGCGTCCCGGGATCGAGTGGCTGATGGACGGTCCGCGGGTGTTGCTGGCCAGCCGCGGCTTTGCCCTGGCAAGCGGATGCCGCCGGGCCGGGGCATTCCTCGAAGACCTCGCGCGCTGCACCGACGCCGAGCTGTGCGTGGTCGCCTGGGGTGCGCAAGGGGCCAGCTATCTCGCGCGCGGAGGCAGGGTTCAGGCGGTGCCGGCCTTCCGCCCGGAGACGGTCGTCGATACCCTGGGGGCGGGCGATGTCTTCAATGCCGGGGTGGTCCAGGGTCTCGCGTCCGGCCTGACCGCCGACGGGGCGGTCAGGGAGGCGGTCAGGCTTGCGGGTCTCAAGTGCGGCCGTCCGGGTCTGACGCTCGAAGACGACCCCTGAGCTGGGCAACGGTGGCTCGCCGTCTGGTGCGCGGGCGGCGGTCACGCCGTTGGGATGTGCTCGAGCAGCTGGGCGGATCAGTAGGCCGCTGCGTCGTCGGCATATTCCAGACCGATGCCGCGCGCCTGCTGACGCACGGTGTCGAACAGCTTTCGATCCAGGGATGACGACGCGCCTCCGGCCTCAGCGACCTTTCGACGCAGGTAGTCGGACCGGGCCGCCGATGTCTCCTCGATCTGTCGTACGACCTGGGCACGCCGCTCCGCAAGCGCGTCGATGGTCTCTCTTTGGTCGTCACGCGAGAGGGCCTGCAGGGGCTCCGGCAGATCCCCGGTCTCGATGGCATCCAACCTTTTCCGGCCGCTCGCGATGTCGTCTACCAGCTCATTGTCGCCGCGCAACGCCGCTCGGCCGCTCGCGGACGCGGCAAAGGTCGCGCGACGGGCGAGCACCGGGGCAGGCGCTGCGTCCCGGACCGCCGCGGAGTCGCTCAGCCGCTCGGCGCGCTGCGCGCGCTCGCTCTCGCTGCCGTAGTAGAGGCGCGTGCCGTCCAGCTCGGCGGACAGGCGGGCGAGCCGATCGTCGTATGGGGTGGCGATGGCTACGGTCGCGCCGTCCGACTCAACCTCGAAGAAGGCGCCCTGGCCGAGCTGGGCGATCTCTTGCCACACGGCCCGGGTGTCGGCCGCGCCACCGCATTGGATCGCGTTGACGCGGATTCCGCGCTTCCGCGCCACGGCAAGGGTCTGCGGGTATTTGACATCCTCCTGATCGTCCAGGTGCGGGGGCGCGTCACCGACCAGGAAGATCACCCGATAGACGCCCCCGTCCGGACTCCATGAGACGGCGTTCACGGCCTCTTGCAGAGCCAGGTTGACGCTCTCCGGGGTGTCGCCGCCGCCATTGGCCTGCAGTCGGGACACCGCCGTGTGGATCGTATCCAGATCCGGCGTCAGATCCACCACACGGGTCAGGTACTCGTCGCCACGGTCGCGATAGGCCACCAACCCCATGCGGATCAAGGGGGCGGGCTCGCCGGCGGCCATGGTCGAGGCGATGGACCAGATCTTGTCCTTCGCCGCCTGGATCAGACCGCCCATGCTGCCGGTGGTGTCGAGGACGAAGACGGCCTCGACGACGGGTCTGTGGCCGTCGGGCTGCACCGCGATGGGCGGTGGGGATTCGAGCCCGGCCGTGGCAGGGCGCTGCAGGGTCGGGAACCAGGCGAGGGTCCCCGCGGTGGCGGCGAGCAGGGCGGCGATCCGCTGGGCCTCGAGGCGGCGCCGCAGCAGCGCTCGGTCCTGGCGGCGTTCCCGGTCGTTGGAGAGATCCCCGGCCTGATCGGCTGGTTCCAGATCGACGCCGCCGGACGACTCAGCACACCCCTGTTGCCGCCAGCGGGCCGGGATGCCGCCGCCTACGGGATCGGTCTAAAGGAGCTGCTCGGACGTCGAGCGCTGGAGCGGCGGATCGCTTCGATCCTGGAACGCAATACCCTCGTCGAGCGGCCTTCGATGTCCGACATGCCGGCGCCATCTGCGCCCGCGGTGAGGCAACAGACGGCGCCGGGCTCCCACACTGCGCGCCGAGACGGCGGGTTGGCGCCGGCCTTCCCGCCGGGCCGATCGGAAGGCCAGGCCATCTTCGAGCAGCTGTACCCGTCGTCGGATACCGAGGCGGCCGCCGACCAGGAGGACGAGCAGCGGCAGACCGGGACCCTTCACGGCTGGATCCAGGGGCTCTGCGCGAGGCCGCGGATCCGTCGGCCCTCGCGCCCGCTCGCAAGACCGACGAAAGGGCCAAGTCGTTGCGCAGCGTTCGCCGCGAGCAGACAGCGCTTCCAGAGCTGATGCCGGCGCCTGCCCTCGGGGGCGGGAGCAAGGCGCAGCCCGAACGGGCCCCGCCATCTCGGGCGACTCCGGCGGTCCCGGGTGGGCTGCGGCCGAAGCGGAATCGCCAAGCCCGGCCGACGACGAGGGGGCCTCGGCAGGACCGGCGGAAGGTCCTGGGCGGCGGGCCTGGGGTCCGATCCGCACCTTCGAGAGCGGAGCTGGATCCGTTCCGCTTCAGCCTGCTCGACAGCGGCCATTTCGTGCTGTTTCGATGGGCCTGGCGCGACGGCGCTCGCTCGGTGCAGGGTGCCGTGATCGACCGCGATGCCTTCCTGTCCGCCCAGATCCGAGACGCCTTGCGAGCGTCGACCTTAGAGCGATCCGTGGACCTGGCGGTGAGCTGGGGGGGAGAGGCTTGCGGTCTATGGGGCTCGGCCCCTTCGCTACGAGCTCACCGCGAAGAGCAACCTGCCGATCGGGACGCCCATCTACCGAGGCCAGCTCCAGGAGCCCTTCGGCGCGCTGCGGCTCCTGTTCAGTGTCGCGCGCCTCCCCGACCCGCCGGGTGCGTCGCTGGTCTATTGGCTGGGGCTGATCCTGGCCCTCGTGCTAGGCGTCGGGACCTGGCTTCTGCATCGGCTCGGGATGCGCCAGCTCCGATTGATCCGCCAGCAACAGGATTTCGTCGCGGCCGTCAGTCACGAGCTGAAGACACCCCTGACCTCGATCCGCATGTACAGCGAGATGCTGCGCGAGGGGTGGGTGACTGACGACAAGCGCCCCGCCTACTGCCGCTTTATCCACGACGAGAGCGAGCGCCTGTCCAGACTCGTGACGAACGTCTTGCAGCTGGCCCGGATGAGCCGTGACGCGCGGCCGCTCGAGCCACGTCCGGTTACCCTGGCCGACTTGATCGGACAGGCGCGCCCTGCTCTGGTGATGCAGGCGGAGCAGGCGGGCTTCGAGCTGAACATCGAGTGTGACGGCGACCGCGGCGTGCGGGCCGACCCGGATGCGGTGACCCAGATCCTGATCAACCTGGTCGACAACGCGATCAAGTTCTCGGCCAAGGCCGAGCGCAAATGCATCGAGATCGGCTGCGGCATGCCTCAGAAAGGGCGTGTGCATCTGTGGGTCCGCGACTTCGGAGCCGGCATCCCCTCGGGCGAGCGTCAACGGGTCTTTAGGCTGTTCCATCGCCTGGAGAACGAGCCCACGCGCGAGACCAAGGGCACCGGCATCGGACTCGCCCTGGCCCAGCGTCTCGCCGACGCCATGGGCGTTGGCGTGGAGGTGATCGGACGCGAGCCGGGCACCGAGGTCAGGTTGACTCTGCC
>Ga0316576_10002302_pt1 | contig 10828 bp, 11 predicted proteins | sample S0NA_FD_203075 | JGI IMG/M metagenome (GOLD analysis project Ga0316576, IMG submission 203075) | Rhizosphere microbial communities from salt marsh grasses in Alabama, United States - S0-2_050615r3r5 | ecosystem: Host-associated > Plants > Roots > Rhizosphere | place: USA: Alabama | collected... | reverse complement strand
CACGACCACCGCTCCCACAACCACGACCAGCACGACCAGCACGTCGACGACATCGACGACGAGCCCGACGACCTCCACGACCGGCTGACGCCGCCGCCGGTGGCACCGCGCCCTCTGGGTCGGCCGAGGGTCAGTGCCCGCAGCGGACGAGGAAGTTGCGGACCAGGTCGTGGCCGGAGGCGGTCAGGATCGACTCCGGGTGGAACTGCACCCCCTCGACGTCGTGCTCGCGGTGACGCAGGCCCATGACCAGGCCGTCGTCGGTCTCGGCGGTGATCTCGAGCACGTCCGGCACGGACGCCCGGTCGACCACGAGCGAGTGGTAGCGCGTGGCCTCCAGCGGCTCGGGGAGCCCCTCGAACACCCCACGGTCGTGGTGGTGGATGAGCGAGGTCTTGCCGTGCATGATCTGCGGGGCCCGCACCACGGCGCCGCCGTAGACCTGGCCGATGCACTGGTGGCCGAGGCACACGCCGAACACGGGGGTGCGCCCCGCGAAGCGGCGGATGACGTCGTTGCTCGACCCGGCGTCCTCGGGTCGGCCGGGCCCGGGGCTGACGAGGACCCCGTCGGGCTCCAGCGCCTCGATCTCGTCGACCGAGAGCGCATCGCTGCGGTGCACCAGCGGCTCGGCCCCCAGCTCGCCCAGGTACTGGACCAGGTTGAACACGAACGAGTCGTAGTTGTCGAGGACCAGGATGCGGGCGCCCATCGGGCCGGCACCCTACCGCCTGCCCTCCCCGACGCCCCCAGCGGTTCCGCCGAGACGAGGGTGCCTCCGACCGATCGGAGGCGGCTCCGCGACCAGCACTAGCATCGGCGGCGATGGCCTCCGGCAAGCGACCCGCTCCGACCCGGCGCACCGGTGCGAGGGTGACACCGAAGGGCGGCCCCACCCGTCGCTCGGGCGGCGGGCACACCCCCGAGGCGTCGACGCGCTACACCCCGCCGACCCCGCGCGACCTGCGCACCAGCCCGCGATGGGTCCCGGTGCTGATGCTCGCGCTGATCGCGCTGGGCGTGCTGGTGATCTTCCTGCACTACGTCGACATGCTGCTGCCCGGCGCGTCGAGCAACTGGTGGTTGCTGGCCGGCCTGCTCTTCATCCTCGGCGGCATCATCACCGCCACCCAGTACCGCTGAGCGTGCCCCGAGCGGGGCGCCCGGTGGCCGGCGAACGGCGCTGCGCGCGCTCCGGGGTGGCGTGGCCGCCCGATGTCCAGGGAGTTACATCCACGTAACCCTCCCCAGCGCCGTCCCCAGGCTGTGGAGAAAGGTCGGCGTCAGTCGACGGGGGTCACCAGGCTCATGTCGTCCTGGCAGTGGCGGGGCGGCTCGGGGTCCTCGTCGGGGGCGACGGTCATGCGGACCTCGGCCCCGCAGATCTCGCAGCGATAGGTGATCTTCACCTTGCGCAGCTCGCCGACGGGCGGTGGCTCCGGCATCGGCCGGGCCAGGCCTCCGAGCATCAGGACGCCGAGGCGCAGGATGACCCAGCCCGCGAGGGCGGCGACCACGACGGGGAGGATGTCGTAGCCGATGATCAGCGCCACGGCGGCGCCGAGCAGGACGAGACCGTTGACGACGGGGTGCTTCACGCGGACCTCACTGGCGTTCGGTCGTCCAGGGTAGGCCCGGATCAGCCGAGCCGTTCGATCACGGTCGCCTCCCCGAGGCCGCCCGAGGCGCCGGTGGCCACGAGCCCCAGACGCCCGTCGGAGTGCTCGAGGCCGGCGAGGAGGGTCGCCACCATGCGGGCGCCCGTGGCCCCCACCGGGTGGCCGAGCGACAGCGCCGAGCCGGTGGCGTTCACCCGCCCGGGATCGGCGCCGAGCTCGTGGAGCCAGGCCAGGCCGACCGAGCTGAAGGGCTCGTGCAGCTCCACGAGGTCGAGGTCGCCGACGGCGAGCCCGGTGCGCTCGAGGACCATGCGCGTGGCGTCGATGGCGCCCGTCAGCGCGACGCGAGCACCCACACCCACCGTGGCGGTGGCCCGCACCCGGGCGCGCGGCGCCAGCCCGAGCCGCTCCGCCGTGGCGGCGCTCGCAACGAGCACGGCGGCGGCGCCATCGGCGACGGGGGCCGAGTTGCCGGACGTGACGACGCCGTCCTCGGCGACGGCGGGCTTGCGCCCTGCCAGCTCGGCCGAGCTCAGCGAGGCGTCGACGCACTCGTCCAGCACCACCTCCGTGCCGGTCGCCGCGACCTGGCCCGTCTCGCCGTCCCGGCGGCGGCCGTCGACCGCGACGACCTCGGCGCCGGGACCACCGGCCCGGGCCGCCAAGGCACGCTCGTGGGCCTCCAGGGCGTGGGCGTCGAGCTGCCCGCGGTCGAGCGACCAACGCTCGGCGACGAGCTCGGCGGACACGCCCTGGGGCACCAGCCCGCCGGCGCCGGCGAAGCGGGCCTCGACGCCGGGCCCGAACGGCGATCCCACCCCGAGCCCGAAGGTGGCCCCGACGGGCACGAGGCTGGTGACCTCCACCCCGGCGGCCACGACGAGCCCGCGAGCGCCGGACGCGGCGGCGTGGGCGGCGACGTGCAGCGCGGTGTGCGACGAGGCGCACTGCCGGTCGACGGTGGCGGCCGGCACGGTCTCCGGGAAGCCGGCGGCGAGCACCGCGTTGCGACCCAGGTTGAAGCCCTGGGCCCCAACCTGGGCGGCGCACCCGAGGACCACGTCCTCCACGAGGGCGGGGTCGAGGTCGCACCGCTCGCCGAGCTCGCCGAGCACGAGGCCCGCCAGGTCGGCGGGGTGCCACCCGGACAGGCTCCCGTGGCGCGCTCCCACCGGCGTGCGCACCGCCTCCACCAGGACGGCGCCGGTCACGGTCGTCGCTCGCTCGGCACCGCCACACCTTCGCGGACCTGGGCGTGCCGTTCCCAGCGCCGGCCCGCACCGGGCTGCGGATCGTGCCGGCTGGTGCTAGCGGCTCGCGCGGGGCCGGGTCCTCGGCGGGACCGCGCAGGCTCGCAGCGGCTGCCCGACGAGGGGGTTCACCGGGCACACCCCGAAGGCGCCGGTGGCGATGGGGAGGACCGCGAACAGGCCGAGGGCGATGCCGAGCGGTCCGCCGACGGCGACGGCGACCACGATCAGCACGACCCCGAGGGCCACGCGCAGCACCCGACCGGCGGGTGAGTTCATGAAGGAAAGGAACGCCACGGGAACCTCCGGAGGCGGGGGGGACGGTGTTGCCCAGTATACCCCGGGGGGTATGCGATCCAACCCCGCAGGCGCCGGAGCGCACCTGTCCTCAGTCGGCGTTCCAGCGCACCACCGCCGGGAGGGCGTGCTCGTGGCCGAGCTGGCTGATCGTCGCCGTGTGGAGCACGAAGCGCCGCCCCTCGACCGCCGGGAGCTCGCACCAGCGGGCGGTCAGGATGCGCAGGATGTGGCCGTGGGCGAACACCACCGCGTCACCGTCGGCGGCGCGCGCCCGCTCGATCACCCGGTCGGTGCGCGCCGCCGCCTCGTCGAGGGTCTCGCCGCCGGGGCAGGGGTGGGTCCACACAGTCCAGCCCGGCACCGACTCGCGGATGGTGGCGGTGGTGAGCCCCTCGTAGTCGCCGTAGTCGAGCTCACGGAGGTCGTCGTCGACGACGGCGCGGTCGGCGAATCCGGCGATCCGGCAGGTCTCGCGCGCCCGCTGCAGAGGGCTGGTGAGCACCAGGGCGAACTCGTGGCCGGCCAGCAGCTCACCGACGCGGCGGGCCTGCTCCACACCCTCGGGGAGCAGCGGGATGTCGCTGTGGCCGGTGTGGCGGCCGTCGGTGCTCCACTCGGTCGCGCCGTGACGGACGAGGACGAGGTCGTGGAGCCCGCCGCGCGCCTCGGTCACTGGTCGATGCCGCCGGGCGGCTCCTCGGGCCACCCCCCGTGGCCGCGCAACAGGGCGCTGGCGGATCGGGGGCCCCACGAGCCCTGGGCGTAGGTCTCGACGGCAGGCTGCTCGACGAGGATGCGCTCGACGACGCGCCACGACGCGAGGACCGAGTCTTCGCGGGCGAAGAGCGTCGGGTCACCCTTCATCGCCTCCTCGACCAGCAGCTCGTAGGGCTCCGGCCCGGCGTCGGCCCGCTCCTCGGCCGGGGGGGCCAGCGTGATCGAGCCCGGCATCATCGCCTCGCCGGGCTCCTTGCGGAGCCAGGTGATGGCGTCGAAGTTCTCCGGCTTGACCTCGATGCGGATCGAGTTGCGGGCCACGTGGGAGTGCTCGCGGATCCACAGCGGACGGGGAGGCCGCTTGAACTCGATGGTGGCCTCGGTGACGGTGCGCTCGAGGGCCTTCCCGGCCCGCAGGAAGAACGGCACGCCGCTCCAGCGCGGCGAGTCGATGTCGACCCTGAAGGCCCCGTAGGTCTCGGTGTCCGAGCCGCTCCTCACCCCGGCCACGTCGAGGTAGCCGTCGTACTGGCCCCGCACGTAGTGGGCGGGGTCGACGACCCGGCACGCCTCCAGCACCTTGGCCTTCTCGTCGCGCAGGGCCTTCGAGCTCTCGTTGACCGGCTGCTCCATGGCCACCAGGGCGACCATCTGCAGCAGGTGGTTCTGCATGACGTCGCGCATCGCGCCGACCGAGTCGTAGAAGGCGCCGCGATCCTCGACGCCGAACGCCTCGGCCATGGTGATCTTGACCGACCCGACCACGTTGCGGTTCCAGAGCGGCTCGGCGATGGCGTTGGCGAAGCGGGTGACCAGCAGGCTGCGCAGGGCCTCCTTGCCGACGAAGTGGTCGATCCGGAAGATGGCCGACTCGGGGAAGTGGTGGTGGAGGGTCTCGTTGAGCTCGACCGCCGAGTCGTGGTCGCGACCGAAGGGCTTCTCGACGATCAGGCGGGCGCCGTCGGCCATCCCGACACCGGCGATGCCGTCGGCGACGGTCGCGAACAGCGACGGCGGGATGGCCAGGTGGAAGATCGGGTGCCGGGCGCCTCCGGCCAGGGCCCGCACCGCGTCGAACGTGGAGGGGTCCGCGTAGTCACCCGGCACGTAGCGCATGCGGGACGCGAGCCGCTCGAAGGCTGCCGCGTCCCACTCCTCGCCGCCGTCGGCGATGGCGGCGCGGGCGTGGGTGCGCAGGTCGTCGTCGGTCCAGTCGTCGAGCGCCACGCCGATGACGGGGACGCCCAGCAGGCCCCGCTTCTCGAGGCGGTACACGGCCGGGAAGAGCTTCTTCTTGGCGAGGTCGCCCGACGCACCGAACATCACGAGGAGGTCGGAGCGGGGGAGGTGGGCTGGACCGGTCGACAGAGGCATGGCGGGGCGGGCTCCCGGGGTTGGCGCGGCGGCGCCCACCGTACCCAGGGGCCCGGTCCGGCCGGGTGGACCGCGGCCCGTCTCCCGGCCCGGGGCAGCCGCCGGAGGGCGGCGCCGATCGGTCCCGAGGTGACGGCCCCTTCCGTGTTTCCGAACGGCTGCGGCCGGTCGTAGGATCCGCCGTCGGCCCGCCCGGGCCCGGAAGGTGGTGCCGAGGTGCACGTCGTCGTCGTCGGATGCGGACGGGTCGGTTCGGGGCTCGCGTCCACCCTGGTCAGCCAGGGCCACTCCGTCGCGGTGATCGACCGGCGGCCGCAGGCGTTCCGCCGGCTCCCCGAGGACTTCGCCGGCGACACGATCGTGGGCGTCGGGTTCGACCGCGACCGCCTCGTGGAGGCTGGGATCGAGCGGGCCGACGCCCTGGCGGCGGTCACCAACGGCGACAACTCCAACGTGCTCGTGGCCCGAACCGCTCGCGAGTTCTTCGGTGTCGAGCGGGTGGTCGCCCGCATCTACGACCAGCGCCGGGCGGCCATCTACGAGCGCCTCGGCATCTCGACCGTCGCCACCGTGGGGTGGGCCATCGAGCGGGTGCTGCGCCGCATCGAGCACGACACCGACGGCGTCGAGTGGATCGACCCGAGCGCCAAGGTCTGCCTGGTGGAGCGGGTGGTGCCGCCGGGATGGGCCGGCCACCCCCTCGTGGGCATCGAGGGTGAGGGCGTCGCGCGGGTCGTCGCCCTCACCCGCCTCGGCGTCGCCCAGCTGGTGTCGCCCGCCCTCCTCGCCCAGGAGGGCGACGTCGCCTGGATCGCGGTGGCGGGCGACCAGATCGACGAGCTCGACCGCCGGCTCGCCACCGCTCCCGAGGGAGGACAGCACTGATGCGCGTCGTGATCGCCGGTGGCGGCAACGTGGGCACCTACATCGCCGCCGAGCTGCAGCGGGCGGGCCACGACGTGCTGGTCGTCGAGATCGACCCCGACCGGGTGGCACGAGCCCTCGAGGCCCGCGAGCCGCCCGGCGTGACCTGGTTGAACGCCGACGGCTGCGAGGTGTCGGAGTTCGCCAAGGCCGAGCCCGGCCGGGCCGACGTGGTGGTCGCGGTCACGGGCGACGACGAGGACAACCTGGTGATCTCGCTGCTGGCCAAGCAGGAGTTCGGCGTCCCCCGCGTCGTGGCCCGCGTGAACAACCCTTCGAACGAGTGGATGTTCAACGCCAGCTGGGGCGTCGACGTCTCGGTGTCCACACCCCACCTGCTCACCGCCCTGGTGGAGGAGGCGGTGTCGGTGGGCTCGCTCGTGCGCCTCCTGTCGTTCGAGAACGACCGGGCCCGCCTCTCGGAGGTCACCCTGGCGCCGAACTCGCCCGCGGAGGGGATGGAGATCCGCAACCTCGGGCTCCCTCGCGACTCCACCGTGGTGGCGGTGCTGCGCCAGGACCACCTGGTCGTGCCCCGCGGCGACACGGTGCTCGGCGCCGGCGACGAGGTCCTCGTGCTCGCGACCGTCGACGCCGAGGACGAGGTGCGGCGGCTGCTCGTCGGCTGAGCCTCCCGCCGTCGACCTCGACCGCGTTGTCGGGGCGGGGCGGAGGGGCCATACTGAGCGCACGTGAGGGGAGTACCCCGTCACAGCGGTGTCGTCATCACGGCGGCTCGGCCCCCGGGCCGGTCCTCCCGGTGCCGCTGGCTCCCAGGAGTGGGGAAGACCTCCGGTCGGAACCGTGCCACCCGGCGCGGCATCCTCGTCGTTCCCTCGACACGACCGGAGCCAACTCGATGACCGAACCCTCGACCGACTCGACGGCCGTCGCCGAGCCGTCGACGAGCTCCGAGGCCTGGCACTCGCTGAGCGGGGCGGACGCCGCGACCCGCCTCGGCGTCGACCCGGGCGAGGGGCTCGGCACCGCCGAGGTGCGCTCTCGGGCGGAGGCGCACGGACCCAACAAGCTGGCCGAGGCGCCCCAGCGGCCCCGGTGGAAGCTGTTCCTCGACCAGTTCCGCAGCGGCATCGTGATGGTGCTGATCGCCGCGGCGGTGATCGCCGGTGCGATCGGGGACCTCAAGGACACCGTGGTCATCGCCGCGGTGCTGCTCATCAACGCCGTGCTGGGCTACTTCCAGGAGGCCAAGGCGTCCAACGCCCTGGCGGTGCTCGAGCAGATGCTCGTGGCCCGGGTCCGGGTCCGGCGCGACGGCGCGGTGACCGAGGTCCCCACCGACGAGCTGGTGCCCGGCGACGTCGTGCTGCTCGAGGCGGGCGACCGCGTGCCGGCCGACGGGCGGCTCCTGGTGGCGGCCAACCTCGCCGTCGACGAGTCCTCGCTGACCGGCGAGTCCGTGCCGGTCGACAAGGACGCCGAGGAGCTGAGCGAGCCCGACGCCGCCGTCGCCGACCGCCTCGGCGCCGTCTACATGAACACGACGGTCGTGCGCGGCCGGGCCGAGGTGCTCATCACCGAGATCGGCATGGGGACCGAGATGGGCCGCGTCGCAGAGCTGCTGGGGAGCGCCGAGCCCGAGGACACCCCGCTCCAGCGCCAGCTCGATCGGCTGAGCAAGCGGCTCGCCCTCATCGCCGGCGTCGCCGTGGCGCTGGTGTTCGTCCTGCAGGTCGTTCAGGGCGAGACCGTCGGCGACGCCGCCATCGGTGCCGTGGCCCTGGCGGTGGCGGCCATCCCCGAGGGCCTCCCGGCGGTCGTGACCGTGACCCTCGCCATCGGGATCTCCCAGATGGCGAAGCGCAACGCCATCGTGAAGCGCCTCCACTCGGTCGAGACGTTGGGCTCCACGTCGGTGATCTGCTCCGACAAGACCGGCACGCTCACCCTCAACCAGATGACGGCTCGTGAGATCCTCCGGGGCGGCACGAGGTGGGCCGTGGGCGGCGAGGGGTACTCCACCGAGGGCGAGCTCACGACCGACGACGGGTCGCCCGTGCCCTCCGAGGACGCCGTACGCGCCCTGCTCCCGGCGGTGCTGTGCTCGGACGCGGTGACCCGCGAGGACGACGACGGGCCGGGCATCGTCGGCGACCCCACCGAGGCGGCGCTCGTCGTGGCGGCAGCCAAGGTCGGCCTCGACGCCCCGGGCGCACGCCGCCAGCGGCCCCGGCTCGGAGAGGTGCCGTTCGATTCGGCCCACAAGTTCATGGCCACCTTCCACCACGCCGAGCCGGACGGCGGTGGCGACGTGCTCCTGTGCGTGAAGGGCGCCCCCGACGTGCTGCTCGGCCGCTCGACGGTGTACGTCGACGGCGCCGGCCGGGAGCAGCCGCTCGACGAGGGCGCCCGTTCCGGACGCCGGGAGGACAACGCCGGCCTGGCCGAGCAGGGCATGCGGGTCCTCGCCGTGGCGACGAGGACGCTGCCCGCAACCGAGGTACTCGGCGCGGACGGCACGGTCACCGACCCCGAGCGCTGGGTCGACGACCTCGTGCTCGAGGCGCTGGTCGGCATCGTCGACCCGCCCCGCACGGAGGCCCGTGACGCGATCGCCCTGTGCCGGTCCGCCGGCATCGAGGTGAAGATGATCACCGGCGACCACGCGACGACGGCGGGGGCGATCGCCGCCGAGCTCGGGATCGAGGGCGAGGTCGTCACCGGCGACGAGCTGACCTCGATGGCCGACGAGGAGCTGGCCGACCGCATCGACGGGATCGCCGTGTGCGCCCGGGTGTCGCCCGAGCACAAGGTGCGGGTGGTCGAAGCGCTCAAGGCGCGCGACCACATCGTGGCCATGACCGGGGACGGCGTGAACGATGCCGCTGCCCTGCGGCGGGCCGACATCGGCGTGGCGATGGGCGTCACCGGCACCGAGGTCACCAAGGAAGCCGGCGACATGGTGCTGACCGACGACAACTTCGCCACCATCGTCGGAGCGGTCGAGCGCGGCCGCACCATCTACGACAACATCGTCAAGTTCGTCCGGTTCCAGCTGGCCACGAACATGGGCGCCATCGCCACCATCCTCGGGGCGTCGCTCTTCGGGCTGCCGGTGCCGTTCACGCCCATCCAGGTGCTGTGGGTCAACCTCATCGCCGACGGGCCGCCGGCCATGACCCTCGGCGTCGACGATCCCGAGCCCGGCGTGATGGAACGAGCACCGATCCCGGGCCAGACGCCGATCCTCAGCGTCCGCCGCATCACCCGGCTGGTGTTCCTCGGCGTGGTCATGGCGGTCGGCATCCTCACGATGTTCGTGTGGGCCCGCGACCGCTACGGCGAGGAGGTGGCGCTCACCATGGCCTTCACCGCGTTCGTGCTCCAGCAGATGGTCAACGTCTTCAACTCCCGGCTCGAGTACACGTCGGTGTTCTGCCGCTACACGCTCACCAACTGGCGCCTGTGGGCGGTGGTCGGCGGGGTCGTGGTCCTCCAGGTGCTCGCCACCGTCTGGGGGCCGCTCCAGTCGCTCTTCGACACCCAGCAGCTGACCCTCTCCCAGTGGGGGGTCGCGGTGGCGGTGGCCTCCACGGTGCTGTGGGCCGAGGAGCTCCGAAAGCTCGTCGCACGCGTGCTCGACGCACGCGGCGTCGAGTCCGCCATCCCCCCGGAGGTGACCGCATGAGGTGCCCGCACTGCGACGTGACCCTGCACATGACCGAGCGCCAGGGCGTCGAGGTCGACTTCTGCCCCGAGTGCCGCGGCGTGTGGCTCGATCGGGGTGAGCTCGACAAGATCCTCGAGCGCAGCCACGCCGAGATGGCGGCGCTGTCCGCAGCGCCGCCACCGTCGCCACGTCGCGATCGGACCGACGACGAGCGCGCCCGCCGCGCGCCCACGTACCAGAAGAAGAAGAAGCGAACGAGCTTCCTCGAGGACCTGTTCGAGTTCGGAGGGTGAGGAGCACCGTCATGGACAGCAAGGTGTACGGAGCCGGCAACGTGGCCAAGACCGGCGTGCTGCTGGCCGCCATCGGCGGACTGCTGGTGGGTCTCGGCTACCTGCTCGGCGGCATGGGTGGCGCGGTCGTCGGCCTGCTCTTCGGCGTGGGCATCAGCGGCGTCTCCTACTGGAAGAGCGATGCCCTCGCGGTGCGGGCCGCACGCGCCGTCCCGATCTCGGAGGCCGAGGCACCCAACCTGCACCTCGCCGTCGAGGAGCTGGCACGCCGGGCGGAGATCCCGAAGCCCCGCGTCTACTTCATCGACGAGGCCCAGCCCAACGCGTTCGCCACCGGCCGCAACCCGGACCACGCGGTCGTGGCCGTCACCCGTGGCCTGCTCGACATGTGCGACCGCGACGAGCTGATGGGCGTCCTCGCCCACGAGATCGGCCACGTCCGCCACCGCGACATCCTCATCGCCTCCGTGGCGGCCGCGGTGGCCACAGCCATCAGCTTCGTGGCCAACATGGCCATGTGGGCGGGGATGTTCGGAGGGAACGACGACGACGGGCCCAGCCCGTTCGCCGTCATCGCCATCGCCCTCACCGCCCCGCTGGCCGCCGGGCTCCTGCAGATGGCGCTGTCCCGGTCGCGCGAGTTCGAGGCCGATCGCGCCGGTGCCGAGCTGATGGGCGACCCAGAGCCGCTCGCCCGGGCCCTGCTGAAGCTCGACACCG
>Ga0316576_10002301_pt1 | contig 10828 bp, 8 predicted proteins | sample S0NA_FD_203075 | JGI IMG/M metagenome (GOLD analysis project Ga0316576, IMG submission 203075) | Rhizosphere microbial communities from salt marsh grasses in Alabama, United States - S0-2_050615r3r5 | ecosystem: Host-associated > Plants > Roots > Rhizosphere | place: USA: Alabama | collected... | reverse complement strand
GGCCCGGCGGCGTCTTGGCCGGGCCGGCATAGTAAATGATGTGCTCCTTCACGTACGGCGGCAGCCCCTCCCCTTTTTGAAGCCGTTCGTTCAGCCGCGCATGCGCGATATCCCGGGCCACCACGATTTTGCCGTTCAGAAGCAGCCGCGTCGCCACGGGGTAGCGGCTCAAATCGGCCCGGATCTCGTTCATGGGCCGATCCAGATCGATCCGCACCGCATCGGCGACAGCCGCAGCGGGTTCCGGAAGGTATTGCGCCGGATCGGTCTCCAACTGCTCGAGATAGATCCCTTCACCGGTTATCTTGGCCTTGATGTTGCGGTCGGCGCTGCAGCTGACGCCCAGGCCGATGGGACAAGAGGCACCATGCCGCGGCAGGCGAACGACGCGCACGTCATGGCAGAAGTATTTGCCGCCGAACTGGGCCCCGATGCCCAACTCGCGCGACAATTGCAGCAGCTGCGCTTCGAGCGTCACGTCACGAAAGGCATGTCCGGCGGGGTTGCCGGCTGATGGCAGCCCGTCCAGATAACCGGCTGAGGCCAGCTTGACGGTCTTCAAATTGGCCTCGGCCGAGGTTCCGCCGACCACGAAAGCCAAGTGGTACGGCGGACAGGCAGCCGTGCCGAGCGACTTCATCTTGGCGTGCAGAAAATCGACCAGCTTCTCCGGGGTCAGTGTCGCCTTGGTTTCCTGGTAAAGATAGGTTTTGTTGGCCGAACCGCCGCCTTTGGCAATGAACAGGAATGTGTAGGCCTTCCCCGCAACGGCGTAAAGATCGATCTGGGCCGGCAGATTGCAGCCGGTGTTTTTCTCTTCGTACATGCTGAGGGGCGCATTCTGGGAATAGCGCAGGTTGTTGCGGGTGTACGCATTGAATACCCCTTCCGAAAGCGCCTGCTCATCGTCGCCGCCGGTCCAGACCTGTTGCCCCTTTTTTCCGATGATGACCGCGGTACCGGTATCCTGACACATGGGAAAGACGCCGTCGGCGGATATCACGGCATTCTTGATCATTTCCAACGCCACGTAGCGGTCGTTGTCAGATGCTTCGGGGTCATTCAGTATCTTTCTCAGCAACGCCATGTGAGATGGTCGCAGCCGGTGGGCCACATCGGTAAAGGCCTGTTCGGCCAGCAACGTCAATCCGGCCGGCGTGACTTTCAACATTTCCTCGCCGTCGAAAATCGCGGCGGCGACATGATCGGTCGTCAACCGCCGGTACTCGGCGGTGTCTCGAGCCAGTGGAAACATCTCCTGATAGATAAATTCCGGCATCGTCCTTCCTCCTTCGGCCGGTGAGCGTTTTGTTTCAGTTCAGATTATCTAAAAACAAGCCCGCCCACTGTCAAGGATAATCGGACGAATCAATTAGGGGTTGTCCTTTTTGGTCCGACTCGTTAGTATCGGCCGTGCCGAGTCAAAATAGATCTCGAACGACTCATCTCGGAGGGCCGATGATTGTTGCGGGGCTGACAGGCGGAATCGGGACCGGAAAGTCCACGGTTGCCGCCGCTTTCGCCGAAGCGGGAGCCGTCGTCATCGATGCGGACGAAATTGCCCGGGATGTGGTCGCAAAGGGCCGGCCGGCCTGGTGTCGGATCGTGGCCCACTTCGGCAGGAGCGTTCTGTTGCCGGACGGCGACATCGACCGCAAAAAGCTTGGTGCGATCATTTTCAACGACCCGGATCAAAAGAAGCATCTCGATCGAATCGTCCACCCGCACGTTATTGCGGCAACCGAGCAGCAGCTCGAAGAAATCGAAAAGGGCCATCCGCAGGCCGTCGTGATTCTGGATGTACCGCTGCTGATCGAAGCGGGCATGGACCACGAACTGGATGACGTTATTGTGGTGTATACACCGGAGGCTGTTCAGCTCAAGCGTCTGATGCGCAGGGATCGGCTCACTGCAGCAGAAAGCCTGTCCCGTATCCGGTCACAAATGCCGATCGAAGAGAAAAAGATGCGCGCCACGGTTGTCATCGACAACAGCGGCTCCCCGGCCGCCACCCGCTCACGGGTATTTGAGGTGTTTGCCGATCTTCGGCGAAGGTCCCGCACCTCTTGACCGCATGAACCGGTAGGTGGGAACCGTGGCCCGGGCTTTCCGACTCCTCGAAGAAAAACACAACAGTTGCCAAACCAGTGCAACCGCCCTATTTTTGGCTCATGTTTCGGTATGATTTCAGCTCATCCAGGAGGTATGCACATGCAAAAAACCGCGCCATCACCGACGGTCGACAACCTGAAGAAAATTACGCTATCGATCGAAGCCGGCACCTCTGCGAGCAAGATGGACATCACAGCCCGGCCGCAGTCCATGACATTCGTATACGGTCTGGGAACCACCGGTCTAACCCCTTTTGAATACGGCCTGGCCGATAAGTCGACGGGAGACGTGGTCCACGTCAGCATCCGGCCCGGTGAACGAGCCCGGACGTTCGGGCACCTCCAGCCGCTTTTCGAGACCGAGCTGGATGAAACCGCCGAAGTCCATTTGAGGGTGCGCATCGATAACATCATTCCGGCCGAGGGTCGCGAAATCATCAGTGCAATGGCCGCAGCGGCCGAGTGTGGATGTGATTGCGGTTGCGGCGGTGAAAACGGCCTTTGTTGACGGAAATCGGCATGAATCAAGTCCTCTCCGACAGTCGTCTGGCCAACTTAGGGGCACAGGCAATCCTCGAAAGGTTCAACACATTCCATTCCGCATTCAAGGACATTACCCGTCGCGCCGCAAAGCGCTTTCTCGACCGGGACTGGCATGGTCTCCAGGATGATGCGATAAAACGGTTGGATCTCTACCGTCAGGCGGTGGACGCGATTGAGGACATCATCCGGCGGCTGCTTGGAGACCGCGTCAAAGACAAACTGGCCTGGGCCGGCATGAAAGCGGTCTACTCCGCTCGTATCTTTCATCAGGATGATCGCGAACTGGCGGAAACCTTCTTTAACTCCATCACCCGACGTATCTTTACCACAGTCGGTGTCGACCCGCGGATCGAATTTGTCGATTCTGATTTCGACCCGCCACCTGGGCCGTCGATCCCGGAGTTGGGCCGGAGTTATTCACCGGACGCTGACCCGGTCGGTCCGCTACGCGCCATCCTGGAAGGCTGCGGTTTCGGCGCGAAATTCAAGGATCCCGCCGGTCAAGCGACTGCGGTTGCGCGGCGCATTCGGTCGCTGCTTTCTACCAGGGATACTGATGGCGTTGTCGAGCGGATCGACATGGTCGGCAGCATCTTCTTCCGCAATAAGGAAGCCTATCTTGTCGGCCGCATCGTCACGGCATCCGACACCCTGCCGCTGGCCATCGCACTGCACCACCCACCGGAGGGCATCGTTGTCGATGCGGTGCTTCTGGACGAAGACAGCCTCAGCATTCTTTTCTCCTTCACGCGGGCCTATTTTTTTGTCTGCGCCGAAAGACCCTGCCATCTGGTCCATTTTCTTAAAAGCATCATCCCGCACAAGCGTACGGCCGAGCTCTACACCGCGATCGGCTACAACAAGCATGGCAAGACCGAACTTTACCGCGACATCGTCGGTTACACAATAGAGTGCACCAATGAACAGTTCGAATTTTCTCCGGGCCAGCGCGGCATGGTCATGATTGTCTTCAACATGATGCGGGATGATCTGGTGATCAAATTAATCCGGGACCGATTCCGCAATCCGAAAAGCACCACGCGTCGCGCTGTAGTGGAAAAATACGACCTCGTGTTCAAGCACGATCGCGCCGGTCGACTGGTGGAAGCCCATGCTTTCGAATACCTGAAGTTCGACCGTTGCTGGTTTTCTGACGTACTGCTCGATGAACTGCTGCGGGAAGCCGCCGACACGGTCGAGGTCGTTCAAGACGAGGTCATTCTCGGGCATGCCTACGTGGAACGGCGGGTCACCCCCCTGGACGTTTTTCTGCCGCAAGTCGAGGCCTCGGTAGCAGCCGCGGCGGTCATCGACTACGGTAACGCCATTAAAGACCTGGCCGTCAGCAATATTTTCCCGGGTGACATGCTGCTCAAGAATTTCGGGGTGACGCGCCACCGGCGGGTCGTTTTCTACGACTACGACGAACTGTGTCCGCTGACCGACTGTCATTTTAGAAAACTACCGCCACCGCGCACCACTGAAGATGAGCTTGAGAGCGACCCGTGGTTTTTCGTCGATGAAAACGACGTCTTCCCTGAAGAGTTCCCGCGCTTTCTGGGCCTGACTCCTGATTTGCAGAAGGTTTTTATGGAACACCATGCCGACCTCTTCGACGTGGAATTCTGGCAAAGAGCCCAAGCGGCGATCCGTAGTGGAGAGATTATCAGTGTCCTTCCGTACCTGCCGCAATATCGCCTGCCGTGATCGTTCCATGGGAAGATTACTGGTCACAGGCCACCAACCGGATCGGCACCAGGGCACCCGACGAAATGGCTTTCAGGTTCTGCCGGTTTTTTCGAGACGGGTGCAATAAACCAATCGCTAACCGCACACTCTTCCGCCTGGGGGAAATGCCGGAGCGACAAAAGGCCTGCACTCAAGATTGTCTTTACATTGGCGAAAAAATGCCTGAGGATAAGTCAAATTTTGTAACCGTTCACAAGGTTGCAAGGTCCGATGCGGTTCAAACAACTAATTGTAAGCGTTTACAGGGTGCCGCAGGTGCAAGGCGCCGGGCGCGCAGACGTACTTTTGTACTTCAAGTGCCCGACAACAAAGTAGATGCGGTGCACTGTAAACGCTTACCAAATTTTAATAATGGGAGGTTCACATGAACGCACAAAACGCCGTCGCCGGAATCGAGGTCACTGGGCCCGTGTCCGCCGAGTTTTCTCAAATTCTCACTTCGGAGGCCCTGGCCTTTATCGGCGGCCTGGCCCGTAAGTTCGACACCCGCCGCAAAGAACTGCTCGATCGCCGTCAGCAAGTCCAGGCCGCGATCGATGCCGGAAAACTTCCAGATTTTTTGCCGGAAACGCGGCCTATCCGCGATGGTGACTGGAAAATCGAACCGGTCCCCGACGACCTGAAAGACCGCCGGACCGAAATCACCGGCCCGGTCGACCGCAAAATGGTCATCAACGCCCTCAACTCCGGAGCCTCGACTTATATGGCCGATTTCGAGGATTCCCACGCCCCAACCTGGGACGGCACCATCCAGGGGCAGATCAACCTTAGGGACGCGGTCGCCGGCTCCGTCGAGTTCCGGAGTCCGGAAGGAAAATCCTACCGCCTGGCCGATCGCATCGCCACCCTCATCGTGCGTCCCCGGGGTTGGCATCTGGTGGAAAAACATGTCCTCGTCGACGGCCGGCCGGTTTCCGGCAGCCTCTTCGATTTCGGCCTCTTCTTCTTCCACAACGCCCGCGTGCAATTATCGAAGGGCAGCGGCCCCTATTTTTACCTGCCCAAACTGGAAAGCCACCTGGAAGCGCGGCTGTGGAACGATGTCTTCATCCACGCCCAGCAGCAGCTCGATATCCCCAGGGGGACCATCAAGGCCACCGTCCTGATCGAAACCATCCTGGCGGCCTTCGAAATGGACGAAATCTTGTATGAACTGCGGGAACATGCCGCCGGTCTGAACTGCGGCCGCTGGGATTACATCTTCAGCTTTATCAAGCGCTTCCGAAATGTCCCGCAATATATCTTTCCGGATCGGGCTCAGATCACCATGACGCGGCACTGCATGCACGCCTATTCGCTGCTGGCGATAAAGACCTGCCACCGGCGTGGGGCGCATGCAATGGGCGGCATGGCCGCCCAGATTCCAATTAAAAACGACGCGGCTCAAAACCAGGCCGCCCTGCAAAGAGTCCGTGAGGACAAGACCCGCGAGGCCACCGACGGTCACGACGGCACCTGGGTGGCTCATCCCGGCCTGGTGCAGATTGCGCGCGAAGAGTTCGACAAGGCCATGCCCGCGCCGAATCAGATCGATAAACTGCGCGAGGACGTGCACGTTACTGCAGCCGACCTTTTGCGGCTGCCCTCTGGAACGATTACCGAAGAGGGTCTACGAACCAACGTGAGCGTCGGCATCCAGTACATGGCCAATTGGCTCAGTGGATTGGGGTGTGTCCCACTCTACAATTTGATGGAGGACGCCGCCACGGCCGAGATTTCCCGCACTCAGGTCTGGCAGTGGGTCCACCACCCACGCGGCGTTCTGAGTGACGGCCGCAAGGTCGATCTGGAAATGGTGCGCAGGATCATAAAAGAAGAGATGGGGAACATCAAATCCGAAGTCGGTGACAAACTTTTCGAAACGGTCCGATACGATTTGGCGGCCCGACTCTTCGATGAGATCATCGCCAACGATGAACTGGAAGAATTTCTGACCCTGAGGGCCTATGACCATATCGATTGACCGGTTCAATACACGGGTCGCCGCAGGGGGTATTACAGGCATTGAGATATAGTCTGGCGCAAGGCCAGAGGGAAAAAACTGTATTGCATATGTTGACAACCGATAACGAAGTCCAAGTGCTTTATCCTAAGGCCAGTCGTTGGAGGGGAGTAGACGCTGCGAAAAGGACGGCTTTCAGCTCGAAAAGATGACCCATAGCCCGTGTTTTTTTACAATGGATCCTTTAACCGCGTTTGAGGAGGCAAAATGAAAACAGTCGAAGAAACCGCGGCCGAAATATGTGATCGGCTTTCCTGCCACGAAATACTTCCCGATGAGGTGAGCGACCTTGCAGAGAGTTGGGAGAAAGACCCCCGCTGGACGGGAGTCATCCGACCGTACAAACCCGAAGAGGTGCTGAAGCTGCGCGGAACATTGCACGTCAGCCACACGTTTGCCGAAGTCGGTGCCAAAAGGCTCTGGTATCTTCTGAACACCGAAGAATATGTCCCCGCCCTCGGAGCGCTGACCGGTAACCAGGCCGTCCAGCAGGTTGAGGCCGGTTTGAAGGCCATCTATCTAAGCGGCTGGCAGGTGGCGGCCGATGCCAATCTGGCCGGAGAAATGTATCCCGATCAGAGCCTCTATCCCTCCAACAGCGTGCCGGCTGTGGTCCAGCGAATCAACAACGCGCTGCGTCGGGCCGATCAGATACAGGTACTCGACTGCCGAAAAAAAGGGCCATATTGGTATGCGCCGATCGTGGCCGATGCGGAGGCTGGATTCGGCGGCCCCCTGAATGCGTTCGAACTGATGAAGATGATGATCGCGGCCGGCGCGGCCGGGGTTCATTTCGAAGATCAGCTGGCTTCGGCCAAAAAATGCGGACACCTCGGCGGCAAGGTTCTGGTCCCCACCCAGGAATTCATCAACAAATTGATCGCCGCGCGGCTGGCGGCGGATATCTGTGGCGTGCCGACCGTGTTGGTGGCCCGCACCGATGCCGATGCCGCCCGGCTGGTAACCAGTGATATCGACGAGCGGGACAGACCGTTCATCCTCGATCAGCCGCGCTCCGCCGAGGGATTTTTCTATGTCAATAATGGTGTGGAAGCCGCCATTGCGCGCGGACGGGCTTATGCCCCTTACGCGGACATGGTCTGGTGTGAGACCTCGATTCCCGACCTCGAACAGGCCCGCAGATTTGCCGAGGGAATCCATGCCGAACATCCTGGCAAACTTCTGGCGTATAACTGCTCGCCGTCTTTCAACTGGAAAGCCAAGCTGGACGACGCCACCATTGCCAAATTCCAACGGGAACTGGGGGCCATGGGCTATAAATTTCAGTTTGTTACCTTGGCCGGCTTCCACGCCCTCAACATGGGAATGTTCGACCTGGCCTTGAGCTACCGTAAGGAGGGGATGCTCGCCTACTCTCGTTTCCAGCAGGAGGAGTTCAAGCATGGAACGGAGGACGGCTACATGGCGACCACCCATCAGAAGTTCGTCGGCACCGGATATTTCGATCGCGTCATGAATGCCGTCAGCGAGGGAGAGACATCGGTAGGCGCGCTTTCCGGCTCCACCGAGGAACAGCAGTTCTGATGAACTATCTCGCTCATGCCTATCTGGCCGAGTCGTCAGATGAATTTTTGATCGGCAGTATTATGGGTGATTTTGTCAGAGGCCCGGTCGATGGTCTTTTCGATCCCCAAATCGCCCGCGGCGTCCTTTTCCACCGGCGTGTCGACGCCTTCGCCGACAACCATGAAATGAGCCGGGCCAGCCGCAACTTGTTCAGTCCTCGGTGCCGGCGTTACGCCGGCGTCATCCTGGATATCTGTTACGATCACTTTCTGTCCAAGAACTGGTCTGTTTATACGGACTCTGACCTGTCCGAATTCATTACGCGGGTTTATGAGACCCTGCAGCGCTACCATGAGATTCTGCCAGCCAGACTGCAGTTGGTGTTGCCGCGAATGGTTCGGCAAAACTGGCTCAGCAGCTACCGGACCCTGGGCGGCGTCGACATCACCTTGGGCCGGATCGCCCAACGCATCCATCGCGAAAACACCCTTGACGATTCGATTGGGGAAATCAGAAAAAATTATGGACAGCTCGAACGCAATTTCCACGCGTTCTTTCCGGACCTGGTCGATTTTGCGACATCTTTTACGGATTGAAAAAAATTAAAATCCGGGGATCCGGCGGGGTCTAGCGGTCTTTTTGTTTTAGCGATTATTTTACCGAGCATGGTTGGTTGGACATGCACGACTCAGACGGAGCAAATTGTCAGGACAGGACGTCTTGAATCAACTCGAGGACAGAGACTTGGTGTCGAGGGGGCTAAATCAGGTAGTGCTTCAGCTTGTTCAGGTCCGTGTCTGCGGGTTCATACAAAATTGCGCCGACCTGGATCTCGCCGTCCACTTCCACCATGCGGCGGGCGTCACATTGAAAGTCGAGCAGTTCACCGGTCTGGGGCAGTTTGAAAGACAGGTTGAAACGATCCAGTTCCCTCAGAAAGGCCTCTTTGATTTTCGATCCTTTCGGATAGGTGACAAAAACACCCCCCATGGCAATATCGGTGATGACACATGGAAATGATTCGCTGTGCCCGTCGATGTCCATGGTCGTGGTCGCCGGAAGGGTAATCTTGCTTCTCTGATGGCCCCGGCGGTCTGAACCGGTTTCGTGAGGCAACAGGTAACGCTGCGCTTCGAGGTAGTCGAGAATGATCTTGTCCAACAAGGACGCAACCGTGCGCCTTTCTTTCTTGGCAGCCCGTTTAAGTGCTTCGCGGACGAGGATACTCATTCGAATGCTGTAGACGATGTCTTTTTTCATGTTTTTATTGTATAAATATTGTATTACAATGTCAACGGAAATTCATAAGTGCCGGATAAAATTGTTGCAAGTGGACAATATCTGCGGTGTTCTTGACCTGAAAGCGCCGCTGTGGTTCCTCAAATCCCTGATATTCCGCCACCGGAAAGCAAGCTAATGTCCGTCCGCGGTTTTATCAACGACACTGATGAGTTGCCGATCCAAATATAAATGTGGAAAAAACCCGCCGGCGCCCGGCGATCACCGTTTGCGGGAAATACGCCACCGCCACCTTAAAGGACAATGCTGGGACCGTACAACATAGAAACCCATAGAGGAGGAAATCATCGTGACAACTGCAGATTTCAAGGCAATGGTCGTCAACGAGAAACCCGACAAGACATTTAATCGCCTTATTACACGCAAGTCCTTCGAAGATCTGCCCGACGGAGATGTCCTGGTCAAGGTCCGATACTCATCACTCAACTACAAAGATGCGCTTTCGGCCACAGGCAACCGTGGCGTCTCCAAAAATTTTCCGCACACCCCGGGCATCGATGCGGCCGGAAGCGTGACGGAGAGCCGCAGCCCGCATTTCAAATCCGGTGACGAGGTCATCGTTACCGGTTATGATCTGGGGATGAACACCTCCGGCGGTTTTGCCGAGTTCATCCGTGTGCCGTCCGGCTGGATCGTACCGCGTCCGTCGCCGCTCAGTCTAAAGGAAAGCATGATCTACGGGACCGCCGGATTTACGGCGGCTTTGTCGATTTACGAGCTAATGGATCATGGTCTCGAGGCGCAACGGGGCCCCGTGCTGGTCACCGGCGCCACCGGCGGCGTCGGCAGCCTGGCCGTCTCGATCCTTTCGAAAATCGGCTTTCGCATAACGGCCGTCAGCGGCAAGGCGGACCGGAAGGCATTTCTCGAAAATCTGGGGGCCACCGAAGTCATCAGCCGCGAAGAAGCTGCCGACACATCCGGTCGCCCCCTGCTGAAAGGCCGCTGGGCGGGAGTTGTCGACACGGTGGGAGGTGACATTTTGGCGACGGCCATCAAGGCGACCCAGTACGGCGGATCCATTGCCTGTTGCGGACTGGTGGCTTCTCCCGAATTGAATACAACGGTCTTTCCGTTTATTCTGCGCAAGGTCAACCTGCTGGGCATCGATTCGGTGGCCTGTCCGATGAATCTTCGGATGAAGATCTGGCAAAAACTCGCCGCCGACTGGAAACCGGAACTCCTCGATGACCTGTGCAAGACCGTCTCCATCGAAGAGGTCGATCCGCTGATCGATACGATCCTCAAGGGACAGCTGAGCGGCAGAGTGGTGATTGATCTTGCCCGTTGAGAAAAAGAGGCCGGGTATGGAAAATAAGTCTGAAGGCCATACAACCGCCGAGAAGCTCACTCCTAAGGATCGTCCATCTGAGACGGCTGCACCCTTACCCGCCGGCAGCGTTGCCGCCGCTGCCGGCGGCGGGGTAAAGGAAAAAACAGAAAGTGCGGCGCCGACTGCCGCTGAACCGGCAGTCCAAAAGCCAGCCGTCGCAGCCGAAGAAAAGACGCCGAACAACGCTGCCGGTGGTCGTCGGTCAAACGATTCGGAAAAACGGGACCTCCCACGCCTGGGCGAGGGATCGAACCTCGACATCAT
>Ga0316576_10002300_pt1 | contig 10831 bp, 10 predicted proteins | sample S0NA_FD_203075 | JGI IMG/M metagenome (GOLD analysis project Ga0316576, IMG submission 203075) | Rhizosphere microbial communities from salt marsh grasses in Alabama, United States - S0-2_050615r3r5 | ecosystem: Host-associated > Plants > Roots > Rhizosphere | place: USA: Alabama | collected... | reverse complement strand
ACGAGAAAATATATGCCACGGTCCTGGTCAATGTCAATCCCCAGGTGCTGACAGCAGGAAACATCCCGATCCTGTTTGACTTTTCAGGGGAGCTTGCCATCTATAATACCATTACGGGTAACCCGATCGATGTGAACGCATTCAGTGGTGACGGGCTGTCTCAGGTATACACTGTATCGGCGGATACAGCTACTCATGAGCGTTTTGTGGTCTCGGCCAGGGGCAGGATACAGGCTTTTGCCGACATCGGGAATGACGGAGATCCCTCCAACGATAAACTGATTGCATCCGGTGATTTCTACCAGGAAGCACAATACATTGTTTCAGAGCTGGTACCGGTAAGGGAAGAATCGGCGAACCAGTAAACCCTACTCAGCACTTCGGTGTTACATTATAAGAGAACTGTCATCATTGAAAGGATCTCTGTCGGCCGTGCAGAACCTTTCTGTTGAAATTCAATAAGGTCAAGGGTAAAAAGGAGAGGAATGAACAGGTGGCCCGGGGAATGGAAGCGGAGAATGATGGCCCTGGTATCAGGGCTGGTTGTATGCTGGTCACTCAATGCACAGTCGGTCCCTTCAAGGCCCCTCTCGATTCCGGTGTACCATCCCATGGTTTTGAATCCCGCCTATGCCGGAAGCAAGGATTTTACAAGCATCGGGTTCACCTCGAGGATATACAATATCCCCGATAACCAGATCATTACCTTTCATCAACGGCTATCAGGTCCCAACGGGACCTATTCAAAGCTTGGAGTCGGGGGGTTCCTTTTCCAGGAGCAGATGGAACACTCCTGGAACATGGGCGTGGCCGGAACAGGAGCGTTCCACCTGTCGCTCGACCAGGCGAAACTGCATAACATCGCAGCAGGAGCTACCCTGAAGGCGATTCTGAACATTCCCAAAAAATCGAGTGAATCCAGTGGTGATTCAGTTCAGACAGCCTTTCTTCCCAACATGGATCTGGGCCTCTACTATTATGGGCCCACAGCTTTTGCCGGATTGTCGGTGACCACCCTGTTCGGGACCCGGATGAAAGAGGGACTGAACACGGAGCCCGATTCCTATATCCCCAGGGAGTACCATTTTTACGGAGGGTACAAGTTCCTGTTGAGCCGGAAAAATGACATTGTACTGGAACCTTCTCTGTTGCTTACACTGAACGATACCACCTTCTCAGAAGCTGCCGACCACCTGATCCCTTACCTGAAACTCTATCTTCAGAATTTCTATATCGGCACCTATATTAAAACCCTGGATACCTTTGCGTTGTTCTTTCAGTACCAGTTTCCCAGATTTTACACCGGAGTGTTCCTCGAATTCCCGCGGGTGGGCTTCCTTAATAATGATAATATTATCTTTGAGATATCGCTGGGCGTGAACCTCGGGAAGGGAGACCGGCAATTTGAACTCAACAGGCACTGGTAAAGACGGCATGATGGTTCGATACAAGATCACTCACAGATCAGTAATTCTCCTGCACATCCTGTGCTGGCTGCCACTGGTCTTCCACCATGCTGCAAATGCCGTGCCCACCACCATCCCACAGGACTCCACACGGGTGGATGAGATTCTGTGGCTCGATACCGTCCCCCTGCCGGTGACAGGCCCCTCGGGTGAGGTCGCTTTCTACATGAACGGCCTGGTGTACCTCTCCAACACCAAATACCATCAGAAAATGATCCCCGATCACATCTCTTTCGGAGAGGTGAAGGCCTATTTCGTTCCCCTTGATTACCTTTCCCTTGAGAGCAGCAGGCCACTGTTTCCCAATGATGACTTCCCCTACTCGCCGGGAGGAATGTCATTTTCCAGGGATTTCAGAACGGTCTATTTTACCAAACCCGAAGTACTGTCCGGCGGCCGAAGTATGGAAAGGATTTTTGAAATGCACATTGAAGAAGGCCGGGCCACCCCATACCAGCAGCTGGCATTTACAAATGATCCTTCGCGCTATCTCCATCCCGCTGTTTCACAGGATGACTCCATTCTTGTTTTTTCCTCTGACAGGACACCCTCCAGTGGCGGGCTCGATCTGTTCGTCTGCAGGAGGATCGATGGAGGCTGGAGCTCGCCGGTCAACATGGGGAGGGGGATCAATACCAGCGGTCATGAATGGTATCCGTTCCTGGATCACCAGAAAAACCTCTATTTTTCCTCATCAGGACACATGGGTCAGGGAGGATTCGATGTGTATATCTGCTATTTTGACGGGACAGGCTGGAGCAGTCCGCAGAACCTCACCGACTGGATCAATACCCCCGGCGATGAGCTGGCCTTTTCCGTTCACCCCAATAATCACCTGGCCGTATTCAACAGGGTCATGTCCGCCGGAAGTCAGGGAAATGACCTGATGATCAGGATGAATGAACAGGTTGCTGAAGGCTCGGACAGCATCGTCCGGGGCATGGACGATATCACCTACCTGCTGGAAGATCTGGCCGGTTCCGGATATACCAGGGGCACCTACCTGGCCAGGAATGAACAAAGGGCCGGTCGCGCCTTCAACCTGAAAGCCATGCCACTGCTCAAGGAACAAACAGAGTCCAATCAGGGAAGCAGTGATCAGATCACGATCATTCCGTCAACTCCAGGGACGGAACCTCCGGCTGAAGAGACTGAAATGGGAGTGACCGGAGAGACCACTCTACCGGAAGCTGAAGAAGCGGTGGTTCCCGGTACTCCGCCGGCAGTGACGGAAAAGGCAGTGGAGAAGGATCCCGACCGCCTCAATTTCAGGGTTCAGATACTCTCCTCTACACAACCGAATACACAGCCACAGGTGACCGTTGATGGGAAACCCTACCCCACCTTCGAATATTACTGGAAAGGGGCCTACCGAATCACCGTCGGCGAGTTTCCCACTGTGGCAGAAGCCAATGCCTTCCGGGCGAAATGTAAAAATTCCGGTTTTAACCAGTCCTTCGTCGCCGCCTTCAGGGGTGAAGTACGGGAAACGGATCCCTCGGTTTTCAGAAATCAATGATATGAACAGACTCTCTGTGGCGGGTGCGGCAATTGTCACACTTACCTAATCCCGAAAACATGTTGGTCATCGTCAAACATCCCCTGATCGAGCACAAACTCACCCTCCTCCGGAAACGCGAAACGGGGACCAAGGACTTCAGGGAAACCCTGGAGGAGATCGCCGGACTCATGGCATATGAAATTACCAGGGACCTCCCACTGGGGAAGATCTCCATCGAAACCCCGTTGCAGTCATGCCAGGCCAGTCAGCTGAACCGGGAAGTGATACTGGTGCCTGTACTGCGGGCGGGACTGGGCATGGTGGATGGCATCAGTCATTTGATCCCCACAGCCAAGGTGGGCCATATGGGTCTTTACAGGGACCATCAAACCCTGGAACCCAGGAAATATTATGCCAAATTTCCTGAAGGACTGAATGATGCAGAGGTATTGTTACTCGACCCGATGCTGGCCACCGGCGGCAGTGCCAGTGCAGCCATCGCCCAGCTGAAGGAGGAGGGGGCCTCCCGCATCAAACTGGTCTGCATCGTGGGGGCTCCCGAAGGGGTCAGAAGGATCGAAGGGGATCATCCCGAAGTTCCGGTTTACCTGGCGGCCCTTGACCAGGGGCTTGATGAAAACGGTTACATACTGCCCGGACTCGGCGATGCCGGAGACCGGATTTTTGGGACAAAATAGCCTCCTTTTTCTTAACTTGCAGATGATCCCATCTGCACAACAAAATGAGCAAGCACCAAAAACAGGAGGAAACTCACGATGCCGGGAACCGCGGTCCTCAGGAGCCCCTCAAGAAAAAAACTTACTTCCATGAACTGGACAAACTCCAGCTGGAGCTGGTCAAAATGCATGAATGGGTAAAACTGAAAGGGTTGCGGGTGGTTGTTCTTTTCGAGGGAAGGGACGCTGCAGGCAAAGGCGGGGTGATCAAAAGGATCACGCAGCGGCTCAATCCCAGGGTATGCCGGGTGGTTGCTCTCGGTATCCCCACGGAAAGGGAGAAAACGCAGTGGTATTTCCAGCGGTATGTGAACCAGTTACCGGCTGCCGGGGAAATGGTGCTTTTCGACAGAAGCTGGTACAACCGGGCAGGGGTGGAACATGTGATGGGATTCTGTACGGAAGAGGAATACTGGGACTTCCTGCGATCCTGCCCGAGGTTCGAAGAGATGCTGCTTCAGTCGGGGATCATTCTGATCAAATACTGGATCTCTGTCAGTGACGATGTCCAGGAAGAAAGATTCAGGGAGCGGATCGAGGATCCCCTGAAGCGGTGGAAGTTCAGCCCGATGGACCTCGAATCCAGATCCCGGTGGGTGGAATACAGCAAAGCCAAAGATGAGATGTTTGCATACACCGACACCAAGATCTCGCCCTGGTATGTGGTCAATGCCGATGACAAGAGAAGGGCCAGGCTCAACTGCATTCACCACTTGCTCACCCAGATCCCCTATGAAGAGATCACCTATGAAAAAGTCAAACTGCCAACCATCCGAACCGAAGGTTATGTCCGGCCACCCATCAGCAGTCAGACCTTTGTCCCCGAAATCTATTAATCACTTCAAATGAATTCGATGGAAATTTTTTATCCCCCCATGATCAACGCACTCCCCGAAGCAGATATCCCTTTTGAGGGAGTCAGCGGACGCCTCTTCCAGGGAGCGGACCATCAAATCGTTTTTTTTGAGATCGAACCCATCGGGGAGGTGGCCCCGCACAGCCACGGGGCCCAGTGGGGCGTAGTTTTTGACGGTGAAATGGAACTTACCATCGACGGTGTCACAAGGACTTACCGATCGGGCGACAGGTACTACATTCCGGAAGGCGTTGTTCATGCGGCCCGCTTCGGCCGGAAGACGCGTCTGATGGATTTCTTTGCCGATGTCAACAGGTATCAGGCCAGGTAATCCGCCCGGCAGCCGGGAAGACCGGAGCGGGGTGAAGCATATTTTAGGGTTGGTGAATCATTTTTTTTATACTTTAGGCGCAATCCACACCTAACAACCTAATTCTTGAACCGATGAAAATCTCAATGAAACTCATGTTCGGGGCACTCCCCATTCTCCTGCTCCTCCCGGGATGTTCAACTCCGCAGGTCCGGCTCTTCAACGGTGAAGACCTGGATAACTGGATCATTTTTACCGGGGACGAAACTGTGGAACCGGAAAGCATGTTCTGGGTGGAAGAGGGCATGATCAGGACCTCAGGTAAACCCAACGGCTACCTCCGAACCACCGGGACCTACAGCAATTATAAGCTTCACGTGGAGTGGCGCTGGCTGGAAGAACCCACCAACAGCGGCGTTCTTCTCAATATGCGGGGTAAGGACATGGTTTGGCCCGATGCGGTGGAATGTCAGCTCATGCATGAACATGCCGGGGACCTGGTGCTTATCGGTAAAGGGGCCGGAGTCACTGTCGGGGATTCCACTTACCTGGTGACATCTGAGGAGAACCGTTTTATCATCATTCCCAGGCAGCAGAAGTCCAGTGAAAATGATCCCGGCAATTGGAACAGCTATGATATCACCTGTGCGGAGGGATCCATTGCGATCGTCGTCAATGGAGTGCTGCAGAATGAGGGCAACGGGCTGACATTTAGGGAAGGACACATCCTGCTGCAATCTGAAGGTTCCCCCATGCAGTTCAGAAATATTTATCTGGAAGAACTCTGAGGGGCCCAGCCTGACATGGGATTGTCAACAGCAATGGGATCTCTGTAATCGGCCACTTTGAATCCTGTATTGAAGCTCATCCTGACCATCTTCTCAAATTTGGCATAGTCGATCTTGTCCTCCGTGTCCGCTATGGTATGGTAATCTTTGTGCGTTCCAGTGGAGTAGAAAAGCACGGGAATATCCTTCCTGGCAAAATTGATGTGGTCACTCCGGTAAAAGTAGCGCTCGGGATGATTAATGTCATTAAATTCATAGTTCCCTACCATACCCATCTCACGAAGCGATTGCTCGTTGAGCTCCATTAAAAGGCTGCTTTGAAGTCCTCCGATGACCTTCACGGTGTCGCCTCCTGCAATGGTCAGCCCCCCCCTGCCGCTCAGTGCATCCTCTGCTGTTTTTGTCCGGCCGATCATATCCAGATTGATCACCGAAACAATCCTTTCGATCGGGATCAGGGGATGGTTGGCAAAGTAGTTCGATCCGAATAGGCCGATCTCCTCAGCGGAAACCCATAAGAATCCGACACTGCGCCTGGGAGGCTTTTTTTCAGCCTTGAACGCTTCGGCAATCTCCAATAGCCCCACACATCCCGATGCATTGTCGTCTGCCCCGTTGAACACCCCTCCGTTTCCATCGGTCCCCATATGGTCAAAATGAGCCAGATACAGGATCATCTCCTCTTTCAGCTCCGGATCGCGACCCTCGATCATCCCGAAAACATTCGGCATATCCAGATTCGTATCCTTCATCTGGAGTTCGAGCCGCAATGTCGTTCCCTCCAGGAGAAATGAATGCGGCTCCAGGGTCCTGTCAATCTCCTGCTGAATCTCTTCCAGGTTTTGACCAGCTGTCTCCAGCAACTGGTCGGCCAGCGCCCGGTGTATCATGACCATCCTGGGGCGATCCGATGACCCTGCCGGGCCCTGCTCCTCCTGATCCAGGCTGCGGGACCTGCTGAGGTAATCGGCCATGCCGCTGCTCAACTCCTCCACAGAACGGATTCCGGATTTCGGATCGTACACCACCAGGACAGCGCTGGGTTGCTGGGAAAAGATGTAGGGCATTTTGCTCCTGAAACTCATCAGTCCGGTATATGCATCCCCCCCGATCCTGGCCTCGGTCCCCTCCTCATTCATGGGCGCGCGGCTCATGATCAGCACGATCTTTCCTGTGATGTCCAGATCCTGAAAGTCGTTGTAGCCCTCTTCTTCGTTCATGATACCGTACCCTGCAAATACTACTTCACCCTCGATCACCGAACGGTCACCCCGGATTGAGGGAAAAAAATAGAAGGGATCACTGTTCAGAAGAGAATCACTTCCTGTCGTGATGGTGGCGTGACTCTTTTCCCGGTCATAGGACCTTTCATGAATGGTATAGTGCTGGATATAGCCGTCCTCCCCTTCGACCGGCACGAGCCCGATTTTCTCTGCCTGACTGGCCAGGTAACGGGAAGCAACATAAAGTCCGGGTGCTCCGGTTTCCCTGCCTTCCAGCTCATCTGATGCGAGAAATTTCATATGGGTACGGAGATCGGTGGGATTGATCGATTGCAGTCCGCGCTTCTGTGCGTGTAACGGTTGAACAAGCAGGATGGTCAGCAAGAGTAATCCTGCATCAAAGAATTTCCTCATGGCACTTCTGATCAGATGAAGGTCTGAAAAACCAGGTTATCGATTTACAAGGGGTTGAATATAGGGATAAAAAACGAAAAGGCAGGATCGGGCCTCCGGTAAGGAATAGACGGGCGAACCCTCAAGAATATTTTGATTACTTTTGATCGGTAATCCGAAGTATCACTCAATCTTATCGAACCGATGACACCTATCAAACTTGATATCTCCAGGGTATATGATTTTATTACGGCCGATGCCATACACCAGATGGCCGGCGAAACCTCCGTGGCACAGCAAAAACTTTACAAAGGGACAGGGGCAGGAAATGATTTTCTGGGTTGGCTCCGTCTTCCATCCACCATCGACGATCAGCAGCTTGACGAAATGGCCGGACTGGCCAGCCGGCTGAAGGACAAAACGCAACTGCTGGTGGTGATCGGGATCGGAGGATCGTATCTGGGAGCAAGGGCGGTCTATGAAGCTGTCTCGCATCATTTTACCCACCTGATGCCTGGAGAAAAACCTCCTCAGATGATCTTTGCGGGCCACCACATCGGAGAAGATTACATGCATGAGCTGCTGGAACTCCTTGATCACTATGATTACTCCATCGTAGTGATCTCGAAGTCGGGAACCACCACAGAACCTGCACTGGCATTCCGGCTTCTCAGGGAGCACCTCACCGGGAAGGTCGGCGAGGAGGAGGCCCGCCGGCGGATCGTAGCGGTGACCGATGCCCGCTCTGGGGCACTGCGGCGTCTGGCCGATGAGGAAGGGTACCCCAGTTATGTCATTCCCGACAATGTGGGGGGAAGGTATTCCGTATTCACTCCTGTAGGGCTGATCCCGCTTGCCATTTGCGGGATTGATATCCATCAACTGATCACCGGCGCACGTGAAATGGAAGCCCTTTGCGATCCGGCGACCTCCTTTGAAAATAATCCGGCCATGCTCTATGCAGCCACCCGGAATGCCCTTTACAGATCCGGAAAAAAAATCGAGATCCTTGTCAATTACAACAGCAAACTCCACTACATCTCCGAATGGTGGAAACAGCTCTTCGGTGAAAGTGAGGGGAAGGAGGGGAAAGGGATCTTCCCGGCATCAGTCGATAACTCAACTGACCTCCATTCCATGGGACAGTATATTCAGGAAGGGGAGCGGATCCTCTTCGAAACAGTGATCAGTGTGGACCAGCCACATCACCGGGTCACCATTCCCAGCGAAAAGGATAACCTGGATAAACTCAACTATCTGGCAGGGAAAAACATTGACCATGTCAATAAAATGGCCGAACTGGGTACCGCCCTGGCCCATGTTGACGGAGGGGTGCCCAATCTGCGAATCACACTTCCTTCCATTACCGAACATGCGCTGGGCGGTTTGCTCTATATGTTTGAGAATGCCTGTGGAATAAGCGGGTATCTGCTGGAAGTCAATCCGTTCAACCAGCCCGGCGTGGAAGCTTACAAGAAAAATATGTTTGCATTGCTGGAGAAACCCGGATTTGAGGAAGAAACAGCAAAGATCAAATCCCGGATTTAGACTGGCGGCTGCACGGGTCAGATCCCGGATTCGGATAAAAACTGCCCGGATGTTCTCCCGGATTTAAACAAATCCCGGTTGCTTCTGTTTAAAAAGCGGGATTATTCCCGGTCTGAATCCGTATCATGAAAGAACCATTTACCGGAGTTTCTCCGGTTGTCAAAGGAACCACCCTGGCGTTCATTGCCGTCCTCGGGATGGCCAACGTGTATGTGTTCTCGAAGGCTGCCCTGCTGGAGGTCAATTTTTTCCAGTTTCAGTTCTACTGGTTCGCCTTTGCCATGGTATGGATCGTCCCTTTCCTGCTGATCACCGGAATGGTCAAAAAGATCCCGGACCTGAGCAGATCTTCAAAATTTACCCTGCTGATCATCGGACTGCTGGAACTTGGAGCGGCCAGCCTGATGTTCCTGGCCATTCAGCTGGCGGATAACCCCACCACCATCTCCTTTCTATCCAATCTGACTCCCATATTTGTGACCATCCTCGGGATCCGTTTTCTTGGTGAACGGTTCAACATGGTCGAAGCAATCGGTATCATCTTGACGATCGGAGGAGTGATCCTGATTACCTATACGCGGGATACAAGTGTCCGGGAATTTTTTGGGAAAGGATCGGGCTGGATCCTCATTTCCGCGCTCCTCTCCTCCATCAGCATCGTCACCGCCAAGAGCCGGATCACTTCCATCCATCCGGGAATCCTGACCCTCAACCGGGTCATTTTCCTTTTTCTTTTCGGTCTGGCAGGTATGATTGTGAAACAGGAGAGTTTCGCGGTATCCGGACGCGCCCTGATGAACATGGGCATCGGTGCCTTGCTTGGTCCGTTTCTGACCGGATTTGCACAATATTCTGCACTCCGGTACATTGAGGCATCGCGGACCATGATCATCCAGTCCACCCGGAGCCTCTTCGTGCTTGTGGGGGCGATGATTTATCTCTCCATCCTCCCCGAAATGCTTCAGCTCATCGGAGGCCTCATCACCATCATTGGCGTCATCGTCCTCACCTGGGGAAAGATCAGATACAGGCGTAACCTGAATGATGTAAAAAAGGCGGAAACCTGAAAAGGTTCCCGCCTGAAGCTCCCTCAATCTAACTCACTAACCCTACTTGATCTCTATCTGCTTGGGAGCTTTCTGTACCATCTCTTCTTTCTTGGGAAGATGGATGGTCACCACTCCGGACTCATGCCTGGCCACAATGTTGTCCTGATCCACTGTATCGGGAAGTTCGAAACTTCTTTTAAATGCATTGTGGCTGAATTCCCTGCGCATGTAATTGGTTTTCTTGTCCTCTTTCTCTTCCTTCTTCTCAGAAGAGATGGTCAGCACCTGGTCCTCCAGATCGATCCGGACATCCTTTTTGCTCAATCCCGGTACGGCAACTTCGATCCTGTACGCTTTATCGTCCTCGGCCACATTCACCGAAGGGCAATAACTTTGTGATCCATAACGGTTCTCTCCGGTGAAGAAAGCATCGTTAAAAAAATCATCCCAGTAAGCGGGCACATACCGTTTGTTTACTCTTGCTAACATGGTTCAATCCTCCTCTATTTTTTATGTTTAACTAAATTCTTTGTCCTGAGGGGATCAAACCATGTGCCAATGGGAAAAGCTGTCAGTTTGTCTGTTTTTCCGGAATGAATGCATGTCATTTTGTCGGTTTATAATGATCCGATGCTGACAGAAACAACCGGAATGGACGGCCCATGAAGCCTGTGCAACCGACCGGTTGCCGACTGGCGATGAATGCTAAAAGGACCGGACCGCTTCAATGATGCGCCGGGTTGCCTCTTTCACCGTATCGGTCTGAGTAGCCAGATTGAGCCTTTGATGCTGCTCGCCACCCGGCCCGAACATCGGTCCGTCGTTGAGCCCCAGACGGGCCTTCCGAATGATGAATTCCTTCAGCTCGCGATCCTCCATGTTCAGGAAAGAAAAATCGAGCCAGGTCAGATAGGTGGCCTGCAGCGGAGAGATGACCAGCCCGGGAACCGCTGCCTGAAG
>Ga0316576_10002299_pt1 | contig 10837 bp, 11 predicted proteins | sample S0NA_FD_203075 | JGI IMG/M metagenome (GOLD analysis project Ga0316576, IMG submission 203075) | Rhizosphere microbial communities from salt marsh grasses in Alabama, United States - S0-2_050615r3r5 | ecosystem: Host-associated > Plants > Roots > Rhizosphere | place: USA: Alabama | collected... | reverse complement strand
CTTCTCGGGCTACACGGTTCCACCCGAGCTCGCCGATCGGGTGACGATCAGCGCCGACGGTCTCACCTACGCCAACTCCGGCACGCCGATGTCACTCGCTGAGTACGAGCTGTTGAAATCGCAGGTCGGGCCCGACGACCCCAACCGACGCGACAAGCTGGGTGCGTTCAAGCAGCTGCGCCTGGCGTCGGACTGGTTCACGTCGGCCCTGAAGGTCGAGGTCATCGAGCCGATCAAGACCCTGCGTTCCTGGGCGTTCGTCCTGTGCTTCCTGTGCATCGGCCTGTCGACCCGGTTCGCCGATCTCATGACCTTCGGTCTGAAACCGTTCTGGGCGTTCACCATCGGTGTGCTGGTCAACGTCCCTCTCGGATATTTCCTTTCGACGGTGGTGTTCGACAGATTCTGGTCGAACATCTCGTCGCTGATGTGAAGGAGGAGTCGATTTTGAACGGATGCCGATGCAGGAGTCCATCGCAGTCCCTCGCGGTGGATTCGCGTCACCAAGACTTCAGCGTTTGATCATTGGAAAGGAGTGGCCATGACAATGAAGAAACACGAAACGCCGCTGCTTGACGAGCTCGAGAAGGGACCGTGGCCGAGCTTCGTCAAGGAGATCAAGAAGGAGGCCGGGCACAACGCGATGTCGAACGATGTGCTCGGCATCCTCGAACGGTCCTACGAGGAGCACATCAGCCACTGGAAGCACGGCGGCATCGTCGGCGTGATGGGATACGGCGGGGGCGTGATCGGCCGCTACTGCGACCTGCCGGAAGAGTTCCCCAACGTGCAGTCCTTCCACACCTGCCGGATCAACCAGCCGTCGGCGTGGTTCTACACGAGCGACGTGCTGCGCCACATCTGCGACATCTGGGAGAAGCACGGATCGGGCTTGACCAACATGCACGGCTCGACCGGCGACATCGTCTTCCTCGGCTGCACCACGGAGGCCCTCGAGCCGTGCTTCGCCGAGCTCAGCGCCGAGAAGGAAGACATGCCGAGCTTCGACCTCGGTGGTTCGGGATCCAACATGCGGACGCCGAGCTGCTGCGTCGGTCCCGCCCGGTGCGAGTGGGCGTGCTACGACACCCTGGACGCCTGCTACAACATCACTCAGGAGTTCCAGGACGAGCTGCATCGGCCGTTCTTCCCCTACAAGTACAAGTTCAAGTTCGCCGGCTGCCCGAACGACTGCGTCGCGTCGATCGCGCGCTCGGACTGCTCGGTGATCGGCGTCTGGAAGGACGACATCCAGGTCGACAACGGCAGGGTCGCCGAGTACGCCAAGAACGGCGTCGACGTCCAGGGCGAGGTCTGCGACCTGTGTCCCACGCGGTGCATGGAGTGGGACGGCAAGGCCCTCGAGATCGACAACTCCAACTGCGTCAAGTGCATGCACTGCATCAACCTGATGCCCAAGGCGCTCAAGCCCGGCAAGGAGCGCGGCGCGACGATCCTGATCGGCGCCAAGGCCCCGATCATCGGTGGCGCCCTGCTGTCGTCGGTCTTCGTGCCCTTCCTCGAGATGGATCCCGAGGACGACTACGAGGACCTCAAAGAGCTCACCGACGCGATCTGGGAGCTCTGGGGCGAGCACGGCAAGAACCGCGAGCGTGTCGGCGAGTTCATCCAGCGCGTCGGCATGTCCAACTTCCTCGAGGAGATCGGGCTCGACCCGGTGCCCGAGATGGTGATGCACCCGCGGACGAACCCGTACATCTTCTTCGACGACGAGATCTTCGAGTAGGAAGGGAGGAACTCATGCCTGAATTCGAACGCCAAACCGACATCGGACCCCCACATTACGAGCAGTTCCTGCCCGAGGTCATCAAGAAGAACTACGGTAAGTGGGACTACCACGAAATCCTCAAGCCCGGTGTGATGGTGCACGTCGCCGAGTCCGGCGACAAGCTCTTCACGGTCCGGGCCGGGACCCCGCGACTGTTGGCGATCACGACGATCCGCAAGTTCGCCGATCTCGCCGACAAGTACTGCGACGGCCATCTCCGCTGGACGAGCCGCAACAACGTCGAGTTCCTGCTCACCGACGAGAAGAAGATCGACGCGTTGATCAAGGAGCTCGATGAGTACGGTTTCCCGGTCGGCGGCCTCGGTGCCAAGCTGTCCAACATCGTTCACACCCAGGGCTGGGTCCACTGCCACTCGTCGGCATCGGACGCTTCGGGTGTCGTGAAGGCGGTGATGGACGAGCTGTTCCCGTACTTCTCCGGCGAGAAGGACCTGCCGGCGAAGACCCGAATCGCCTACGCCTGCTGCCTCAACATGTGCGGTGCGGTCCACTGCTCGGACATCGCGATCCTGGGTGTCCACACCCGGGCGCCGGTGGTCGAGCACGACAACCTGCCGAAGATGTGCGAGATCCCGAACCTCATCGCGTCCTGTCCGACCGGTGCGATCCGACCGGCGACCGTCGACGGCGCCCAGTCGATCGAGATCATCGAAGAGCAGTGCATGTACTGCGGCAACTGCTACACGGTCTGCCCGGCGGTGAAGATCAACAACGCCCAGACCGACGGCATCTCGATCTGGGTCGGCGGCAAGGTGTCGAACTCGCGCGTCGCGCCGAAGTTCTCCAAGCTCGCCGTGCCGTTCATACCCAACAACCCGCCACGCTGGCCCGAGGTGGTCGAGGCGGTCAAGAACATCATCGAGACGTATGCCGCGAACGCCCGCAAGCACGAGCGCATGGGTGAGTGGATCGACCGGATCGGCTGGCCGAAGTTCTTCGAGCTCATCGGTCAGGAGTTCACCAAGTACCACATCGATGACTTCAAGCATGCTGGAGAGTCTTTCAACAGGACCGTGCAGCTGCGCCACTGAGGAGGCACCATGGCCGACGTAACGATCGATCAGGTGGCCGACGCGATGTTCGAGCTGGTTTCGTCCATGAAGGGCAAGAGGGATCTCAAGCCCATGGACGTGACCAAGCAGATGATCGAGAAGTTTGGCGACGATGTCGACAAACGCATGTGCAAAAAGGCCTTGCGCTCTCTCATCGATTCGGGCCGGTTGACCTACAAGTATGCTGGCGGCAGCTATGTGACGCTGCCTGAGGGCTAGACCGGACATCGAAAACCAGCGGTCGGGAGGGGCGGAGCTCCGCCCCTCCCGTGACCGCCTTGCTCCCAGAGGAGGATGCTATGGCGCGCGACAAGAAGACCGGTCCGGAGCGGATCGCCGAAGCGGTGGATGTGCTCCGGCAGTGGCAGGGCATCGAGCGCGATGCCATCGAAACCACGGCTCAGATCATGGAGAAGACCGATAACCTGCTGATTCGGCAGGTGATGGAGATTATCCGCAACGACTCGGTGCAGCACCACCGGGTGCAGCAGTTCCTCATCGACAGCATGACCAAGACGCCGGTTCAGGTGTCGCCCGAGGAGCTGGCCGAGGTGTGGGGTCAGATCGAGGCGCACGACGAGCTCGAGCGCCAGACCATCGAGCTGGCCGAGCGTCTCAGGGCGGAGTCCACCGACCCGGTGGCCAAGGTCCTGCTCGACTATCTGCTCCGCGACGAGCAGAAGCACGACACGATCCTCGGCGAGCTGGAAAATCTGAAAGTCCACATGACGAAGCGCGCCTGAGCTGCGGTTCAGGATCAATCGACCAACCGAGGAGACGTGTCCCATGGGTCTACTGAAGAAAAAAGACAAGCAGAAGTCGAGCAAGTTCGAAGCTCGTCTGAAGAGCGGCGGCGGTGGCGGCGGCTCGCAGATCTCGGAGCTGCGACCTCGGTACGTCGAGAGCCTGCCACCGTGCGTCGGAAACTGTCCGAGCGGCAACCCCATCCGTGGTTGGTTGTCGGTCATCCAGCTGCGCGAGAAGCTCGGTCTGAGCCTCGACCAGGCGTGTGAGCGGGCGTTCCGGATGGAAATGGAGACCAACCCGTTCCCGTCCGTCATGGGCCGGGTCTGCCCGCACCCGTGTGAGACCGGCTGCAACCGCGGCAAGAAGGACGGACCGGTCGGCATCAACTCGGTCGAGCGTTTCATCGGCGATTACGCCATCGACCACGGTCTCAAGGCCGAGATGATCGATGGCGAGGAGCCGAAGACGCAGAAGATCGCGGTCGTCGGCGCCGGTCCGTCGGGCCTGTCCTGCGCGTATCAGCTGGCGCGTCGCGGCTATCAGGTCACGGTTTTCGAGAGCCTGCCCAAGCCGGGCGGGATGCTGCGGTACGGCATCCCGGTCTATCGCCTGCCGCGCGAGGTCCTGGACGCCGAGATCCAGCGGATCGTCGATCTGGGCGTCGAGCTGAAGTGCGCCACCAAGATCGGCAAGGACGTCTCCTTCGACGACATGAAGAAGGAGTACGACGCGATCTACGTCGCGATCGGCGCCCACCAGGGCAAGAACATGGGCATCCCGGGCGAAGAGGGCCCCGGCGTCTGGACCGGGACCGAGTTCCTCAACCACGCCAACTCCGGGAAGAAGGTCGAGATCGGCAACAACGTGGTCGTGATCGGTGGTGGTGACACCGCGATCGACGCAGCCCGTGTGTCGAAACGCCTGATTTCCGACTCGGCGGCGATGGCGTCCAAACTGGGCGCCGAGGTGACGATTCTCTACCGCCGGACCCGCGAGGAGATGCCCGCCATCGATCGCGAGATCGACGAGGCGATCGAGGAGGACATCAAGATCGAGTACCTCGCCGCGCCGATCGAGCTGATCCGCGACGACGACGGTCACCTGACGAAGGCGATCGTGCAGCGCATGGAGCTCGGCGAGCCGGACGACTCCGGTCGCCGGCGTCCCGTACCCATCGACGGCGACACCTACGAGCTGCCGATGGAGACCATGATCACCGCGGTGAGCCAGAAGCCGGACCTCGGAGCGATGCACTCCGACGAGCTCGGCGACGGCTGGCTCAACGGCGACGAGTGGGGCTTCACCGGCGTCGATGGCATCTGGACCGGGGGCGACAACATCAACCTCGGGATCGCCACGACGTCGATCGGCCAGGCGCGCAAGGCGGCGGAGGCGATCCACGCCAAGCTGCAGGATCTGACGCTCGAGAAGCCCAGGAACGGTGAGATGATCCGCAGCGACAAGATCAAGCTCGACTGGTACAAGCCCATCGAGCGGACCGAACGGCAGGTCAAGTCGCCAGAGGAGCGACTCGCCCATCCGTTCGACGAGGTCGATCTCGGCCTGACGCCGGACGACGCGCTCATCGAGACCGAGCGTTGTTTCAGCTGCGGCAAGTGCTTCGGCTGCGAGAACTGCTGGATGTACTGCCAGGCGAACGTCTTCGGCAAGGCCGAACCGCCGACGCACGGCCACTTCTTCGACATCAAGAAGATCGAGAACTGCGACGGCTGCAAGAAGTGCTGGGAGGAGTGTCCCTGCGGCTTCATCATCGGTGAGTGACGGGGAACGCACGGGCGGCCGGATCATGGAGCTTCGAACCCCACGGCTGGTGGTTGCCGGACTCTCCGGCGACGGCGGCAAGACCCTGGTCAGCCTCGGATTGTGCCGAGCGCTGACGGCGGCCGGTCGGGTGGTCCAGGCGTACAAGAAGGGGCCGGACTACATCGACGCGGCCTGGCTGACCGCAGCCACCGGTCGCCCGTGCAGGAACCTCGATCCCTTTCTCATGTCGGAGTCGGCCATCGGCCGTGCCGTGGCGGCCGGGTCCGACGCCGATCTCCTCCTCGTGGAGGGCAACCGTGGGCTGTTCGACGGCGTCGACGCCGCCGGCAGCCACTCCACCGCCACCGTGGCCAAGCTGCTCGCGTCGCCGGTGGTGTTGGTGGTCAACGTGACGAAGACGACCCGCACCGCCGCCGCGGCGGTGCTCGGTTCGCGCCACCTCGACCCGGATCTCGATCTGGCCGGGGTGGTGCTCAATCGGGTCGCGACCGCGCGTCAGGAACGCGTGGTTCGCGACGCCGTCGAGGACGCCACCGGAGTGCCGGTGCTCGGCGCCATCCCACGATTGAGCGGAGACGACCCGCTGCCGGACAGGCATCTCGGCCTGGTGACGGCGGTCGAGCACCCGTGTCGCGACGAGGCGTTGGCCCGCGCCGAGGCGGCGGTCCGCGAGCATGTCGACCTGGATCGAATCCGCGACCTGGCGGCGTCGGCTCCCGCTATCGAGCTCGAAGCCGACGGCGCCCGTCCGGGACGGTGTCGGGTCGCCATCGGCTACTTCGCCGACCAGGCGTTCAGCTTCTACTATCCGGAGAACCTGGAGTCGCTGGAAACCGCGGGCGCGCGGCTGGTCGAGGTGTCGCCGAGTGGCGACGCCTGTCTCCCCGATGTCGACGGGCTCTACATCGGGGGCGGCTTCCCGGAGGTTTACGCCGCGCGACTGGCGGACAATCATGACTTCGCCGCATCGGTGCGACGCCGGGTCGAGTCCGGGATGCCGGTGTACGCCGAGTGCGGTGGTTTGATGTATCTCGCCCGGGAGCTCGAGGTCGATGGCTCGTTGTACCCGATGGCGGGCGTCCTCGATTGTGTCGTCGAGCAGACCGGTCGACCGCGCGGCCACGGGTACGAAATCGTCACCATCGACCGTGACAACCCGTTCTACCCTCGCGGCACCGAGATCTCGGGCCACGAGTTTCACTACTCGCGGATCGTCGGCGGCACCGCCAGTGATGCCGCCGTCGGTGATGTTCGCCGCGGTGTCGGTATCGGTGGCGGCCGAGACGGTATCGTTGTCGGGCGCGTCTGGGCGTCGTACCTGCACGTTCACGCATCGGCGACACCCGGTTGGGCGGACGGATTTCTGGCCTCCGCCGCCGGCCACTCGGCCGAGGTCACGCAACCGGCAGCTGCATGGGGCTGAAGGGACGACTGATGGAGCTGCTCCGGGCCGGAGACGAAAGGGCACTCGGCGCGTTGGCGTCCGAGGATCCGCGCGCTGTGCGGTACCTGCTCGGTCGCCTGTGGGACCCCGATGCCGAGCTGCGACGACGCGCGGCACGAGCGATCGGCGTGGCGTCGAGCTCCCGGCCCGACGGCGGCCTCGAGCTGGTTCGCGGGCTGATGTGGGGACTCAACGACGAGTCTGCAACCAACGGTCGATACGGCATTTCCGCCCTGGGCGAGATCGGGTACTGCAACCCGGAGATGATCGCCCCGTTCGTCGGTCCGTTGGCGTCCCTGGCGTGGGACGACGGGTTGCGGCTCGATATCATGCGCGCCTTGGCGAGAATCGCGGAGGCCGCACCGGAGCTCGTGCGACCGGTCTGCGGGCTGGTGCTCGAGCACGTCCGGATGGAAGACAAAACGGAACGTCGGGTGTCGCAGCGACTGCTCGATGTGTCTGGAGGCATTGATGGAGCGTGAGAGTCAGAAGCACCGGATCGAGAGGTGCGAGAAGGAGGTGGCAAGCAACCCCCAGTCGGCCGCGGCCCACTACAACCTGGGCCTGGCCTACACCGTGTCGGGCAGAGTCAAGGCCGCCGAGGAAGCGTACGTCAGAGCCGCCGAGCTCGATCCGAAGATGGTCGAAGTGTGGATCAACCTGGGCGGGATCCGGCTCATGCGATGGGAGTTCGAAGGCTGTCGAGACGCCATTGTCGAGGCGCTGAAGCTCGACGACTCGCTCGTCGTCGGTCACTACAACCTCGGTCAGGCCTACCTGTATCTCAACGATCCGGAGAACCTGGTGCGCTGCAACGAACGCGTGCTCGAGCTCGAGCGCGACCACGCGGCGGCCCATTACTACTGTGCGGTCGGCTACCTGGCCCTGGACAACCTGGGGGCGGCGGAACGCCATCTTGGGAGGGCGATCGAGCTCGGTCACGCCCCGACCCAGGACTTCGTCAAGGCGATGGAGAAGGCACAGCAGAAGAAGGCGCGTCGAGAAAACGTCACATTGGTGGAAATCACCGGGGCATCGAGCCCGGAAAACAAAAGGGAGGACTGAATAATGGCAACTTTCGAACAAGGCAACGTGTCCATCACGGTCGACGAGGACGGCTTCATGCAGGAGCCGGAGAAATGGAACGAGGATGTCGCCGCGGCGTTGGCGACGACCGAAGGCGTTGACGACCTGACTGAGGACCACTGGAAGGTCGTGAACTACCTGCGCGACTACTATCTGCAGTTCGGTGTCGCGCCCATGATCCGCAAGCTCTGCAAGCAGACCGGATTCCAGCTCAAGGAGATCTACGAGCTGTTCCCGTCGGGTCCCGCAAAGGGCGCCTGCAAGGTGGCCGGCCTGCCGAAACCGACCGGCTGCGTCTGACCGTCGACGCGACTCGGATCCGGCCCCGCCGCTCGCCCCGTTCGGAGGCGAGCCGGCGGGGTCTTTTCTCGTTCGCCGACTCACTGGCGGCGGGACTGTTACGCAGCCGAAACGCGGGTGACATGTCCGGGGCGACGGATGAACGCGTCACGAGACCGAGGTCGCGCAGGATGAGTGTTTTGCGTTGGCGGGTCGTGAAATGACCACTGGCACAGTGGTTGCAGAGGAATTACCGATTCGGGAGGGTGCCGATGGGTGTCGATGTCAGCCAGGATCAGCGAGCCGAGATCGTCGGACGGTGGTACGACCGAATCGTCGACGGTTATCCGGCCGAGACATCACGGTTCCTCCGTGAGCAGCGCGATCCATTCGCCAACCCGGTCGGCGCCGGGCTGCGCGAGGAGGTCGCACCGATCGTCGACGGCGTGTGCTCGGGTGTCGATATCGTCGAGCTCGAGCCGGCCCTCGATCGGATCATCAGAGTTCGAGCGCTCCAGGACATGACGCCATCGGAGGCGGTCGGTTTCGTTCTGGATCTCAAGGATGTGTTCGAGTCGGTGGTTGTCGGAGCGTCGGACGACGACAGGCAGGACTTCGGTCGACGGATCGACAGCCTGCTGCTGGCGGCGTTCAACGTCTACAGCAGATGCCGACAGCAGGTGTACGACATTCGGGTCAAGGAAATCCGCAATCGATCTCTCAAGGTGATGGAACGCCTCAATACGTGGCGCGAAGAGCGCGCGGGCGGACCACGATCCGAAGCGTGAGCCGCGTGGGAGCTGCCGGTCGCCGGTGGGTGCGCGACTCTGCGTGGAGATCATCCCGGGGGGGCGGGTCGGGTGATCCGGTCCACAGCCGGGTGACGTAGGAAGGAGGTCTCGAGTCGATGGGTGCCTTGGTTTCCCTCGTCGCGGTCGCCGTCTTGGCGCTGATTGGTGCCACTGCGGTTGCCTCCGACGATCTGCGGCTGGTCTTCGGGGCGATCGTCCCCGGCGTCGCGTTCGCGGTCTTCCTGGTCGGCCTGATCGCCAGGGTGATCCGGTGGGCGCGGGCGCCGGTCCCGTTCAGGATCCCGACCACCGCGGGTCAACAGAAGTCGTTGTCCTGGATGAAGAGCTCCGAGCTCGACAATCCGAGCAGCACACTGGGTGTCATCGGACGGATGTTCCTCGAGGTGTTCTTCTTCAGGTCCCTGTTCCGCAACACCAGAGTCGAGCTCCTGACCGACAAGGAGAAGGTCAACTACATCGGCACCAAGTACCTCTGGGCGGCCGGAATGGCATTCCACTGGTCGATGCTGATCATCATCCTGCGGCACTTCCGGTTCTTCGTCGAGCCCGTACCGCGCTGGGTGTTGGCGCTCCAGTCGATCGACGGGTTCTTCCAGGTCGGGTTGCCGATCGTGTACGCGACATCCGTCGTCTTCGTGCTGTCGCTCGGCTACCTGCTGCTCCGTCGCCTGGTCGACCCGAAGGTCAAGTACATCTCGTTGCCTACGGACTACTTCGCGCTCTATCTGCTGCTCGGTATCGGCCTCTCCGGCCTCCTCATGCGCCACCTCGAGAAGGTCGACATCGTCGAGGTCAAAGCGGCGATCGCCGGTTGGGCGTCGTTCCACCTGGTGACCCCGGAGGGCGTCGGACCCTGGTACTTCGTTCACATCTTCCTGGTCAGCACGCTGTTCGTGTACTTTCCGTTCTCCAAGCTGGTGCACGCACCCGGCGTCTTCCTGTCGCCGACCCGCAACCTGGCCAACACGAATCGCGCCAAACGCCACGTCAACCCGTGGAACCCGCCCGTCATCGGCCACACCTATGCCGAGTGGGAGGAGGAGTTCCACGACAAGTTGGTGGCCTCCGGCTATGCCCTGGACAAGGAGTGAGCCATGGCGGAGAAGTCACCTCAGGAACTGATTCAGATAGACCTCGACCCGCCGCGGCGCAACTGGATGGACCCGACGGTCGACTTCGAGGATCGGCGCGGCACCTGGTCCTACCCGGGTGTCGCGAAGAACCTCGAGTACATGGGGTTCGCCAACCCACGGGAGTGGTCGCCCACCGATGACGACTGGAAGCTGCCGGAGAACTGGCAGCAGATCATCCACGACGGCTTCAAGGAGCGGCTCGGCAAGTACCGTTCGCTCCAGGTCTTCATGGACACCTGCGTGCGCTGCGGAGCGTGCGCCGACAAGTGCCACTTCTTCATCGGCTCCGGCGATCCGAAGAACATGCCGGTGCTGCGGTCCGAGCTGCTGCGCTCGATCTACCGTAAGGACTTCACCACCGCGGGCAAGATCCTCGGGAAGTACGCCGGTGGCCGCAAGCTGACCGAGGATGTGCTCAAGGAGTGGTACTACTACTTCTTCCAGTGCACCGAGTGCCGGCGCTGCAGCGTCTACTGCCCGTACGGCATCGACACCGCCGAGATCACCATGATGGCCCGAGAGCTGATGCTGCTGGTCGGCCTCAACATCAACTGGGTCGTCGAACCGGTGGCGAACTGCCAGCGGACCGGAAACCACCTGGGCATCCAACCCCACACCTTCAAGGACAACATCGAGTTCCTGTGCGAAGAGCTTGAGGACGACCTCGGGATCAAGGTCGACCCGGTCAT
>Ga0316576_10002298_pt1 | contig 10840 bp, 7 predicted proteins | sample S0NA_FD_203075 | JGI IMG/M metagenome (GOLD analysis project Ga0316576, IMG submission 203075) | Rhizosphere microbial communities from salt marsh grasses in Alabama, United States - S0-2_050615r3r5 | ecosystem: Host-associated > Plants > Roots > Rhizosphere | place: USA: Alabama | collected... | reverse complement strand
CACGTTGGAGATGCTGCACTCGGCGGTGCCCACCCGGGTGTACCCGACCAGCCATCCGGCGATCGTGTGCTTCGTGCGGCGCCACCCCGCGGGCGACATGGTGCAGGTCTACAACGTCTCGGACTCGACCGTGGCGCTGCCGGAGTGGGACATCGCCGGCCATGGGTCGCACCTCGTCCACGACCGGCTGTCCGACCGGATCGTGACCCCGTTCGCCGGGCAGCACGTACTGCGGCCGTACGCGGCATGGTGGCTGACCGAGGACGCCACGGCCGGCTGAGCCTCCGCGGGCACCTGTCGGAGTGCCGACGCGCGCTGCTGCCGCGTAGCGTGGCGCGCGTGGATGGGCCTTCCCCCGAGCTGGTCGGCTCCGTGCTCTTCGCGGTGCTCGTCCTCGGGTTCTGCATGGTCGCCGGTCTGCTCAGCCGGCTGCTGGTGACTGCACCGCTGGCCTTCGTGGTGGTCGGGGCAGTCCTGGGCTTCTCGCTGGGTCCGTTCGACCCCGACGCGGTCCTGGGCGTCAAGGAGCTCGCCGAGCTGACGTTGGTGCTGATCCTCTTCCACGACGCCGCCCAGGTGCGACCGCGCCAGATCGGCGCCGACGCCGGTCTCATCGCGCGCCTGCTCGTCATCGGCTTCCCGCTGACGATCCTGGCCGGGTTCCTGGTCGCCCGGGTCGTCCTGCCCGACCTGGACCCGATGATGGCCCTTCTGGTCGCCGCCATCCTGGCACCCACCGACGCGGGCCTCGGGGCCGCGACTGTGCTCAACCCAGTCGTCCCGACCCGGGTGCGACGGATGCTCAACGTGGAGAGCGGTCTCAACGACGGCCTGGCGACCCCGCTCGTGCTGTTCGCCATCGCGTTCATCGCCGGCGAGGAGGGCGTGGGGCCCGGTGAGTCCCTGGCGGCGGCACTGGTCGACCTGTCGGTGGGGGTCCTGGTCGGGGCTGCCGTGGGCGTGGCCGCCGGGATGGGCCTGGGCTGGTCACGCGCGCGCGGGCTGAGCACGGCCGCCAGCCGCATCCTGGCCCTGCTGATGGTGCCCTTCCTGGCCTACGAGGTGGCCCTGCTGACCTCGGCGAACGGGTTCGTGTCGGCCTTCATCGCGGGCACCGCCTTCGCCGGCAGCGCCACCTGGCTGCACGACGAGGATCCCCTCACCCTGACCGAATCGGTGTCCGACCTGCTCGCCGCCGCCGTGTGGCTGGTCTTCGGCCTGGTCGCCGTCCCGTTCGTCTGGCGCGACGTGACCGGCGCCGAGGCGCTGTTCGCTGTGCTCGCCCTGACCGCCCTGCGGATGGTCCCGGTGGCCGTCGGGCTGGTGGGATCCCACCTGCGCGGCCCCACGGTCGCCTTCGTGGGGTGGTTCGGCCCGCGCGGGCTGGCCTCGGTGATCTTCGCGCTCATCGCCCTGGAGTCCCTGGCCCGTGACGAGGCGCTGCGCACCCTGCTGGCCACCGTCTCGCTCACCGTCCTGCTCAGCGTCGTGGCGCACGGGTTCAGCGCCGAGCCGCTCGCGCGGCGGTACGGCAGCTGGGTCGGTCGTACGGCTCCCGAGGTCGAGTCCGCGTCTGCGCCCGAGCCGCGGAGCCGGCGCGGCGTACCGGCGCCGGTCGATCCGAGGGACCCGGTTGGCCCGGGAGCCGACTCGTAGCGTCAGCGCGTCAGAGCACGGAGAACCGCCGGCGGTCGTAGCGATCGAGGATCTCGGCCAAGCGGTGCGCCTCCAGCCCGCGCAGGACCAGGCCGTCACGGCCCATCATCGTCTCCGCCTGCAGCATCGCGTTCAGGATCGCCTCGGCGGTCGCCTCGATCACGGCGGCGAACATCGCATCCACGTAGGGCAGCGCGAGGGTCTCGACGGTCAGCGAGATGTCGGTCCGGGCGCCCGGCCCCTGGTCGGGCAGGCCCCTGGCAGCGGTGGAGAAGGCGATCATGAGGTCCCCGGAGTAGTTGTCGCCCCGGGCGCCGAACTTGGCGATGCCCAGGCCCGCGCGCTGGGCCAGCCGGTTGAGCTGGTGCGGGAGCATGGGCGCGTCCGTGGCGACCACCGCCAGCACCGAGCCGGTGCCGGGCGGGACGCGGGTGATCTCCGACATGCGCGGCACGGGGACCTCGCGCCACCCGAGGATCTGGCCGACCGGGACCCCGTTGACCTCGAAGTGCCGGCGGTCGCCGTGGTTGGCCTGGACGAGGACCCCGACCGTGAAGGTTGCATCGCCGAGGTGAACCAGGCGGGAGGCGGTGCCCGTGCCGCCCTTGAACCCGTAGCACTGCAGCCCGGTCCCGCCACCTACGTTGCCCTCGGCGATCGGGCCGGACCGGGCGTCCGCGAAGGCGGCGTCGACGTGCTCGCGGCGTACGTGCTGGCCGCCGATGTCGTTGAGGATGCCGTCCCACGTCTCGCCGACGACCGGCAGCATGATCGGCAGCCGGCCGGGGATGGCCGCCTCGCGCGCGATCATCGAGTCGCGCACGATCCCCACGCTGTTGGTGTTCGTCAGGCCGATGGGGCTGGTGAGCATCCCGGACTCGTGCAGCCATTCCAGCCCGGTGAGCTCGCCGAACCCGTTGAGCCGGTGGTACCCGGCGTACACCGGCTCCGTGGACGGTCGGCCCCCGTGGGGCAGGACCACGGTGACCCCGGTGCGGACCGGCCCACGGCCCACGACGAGCTCCCCCTCACCCTGGACCAGCGTGCTGTAGCCGACCCGGACCCCCGCGACATCGGTGATCGCGTTGTACGGTCCCGGCTGCCCGATCCCTATCTCGATCCCCACCTCACGCGCCCGCACCCGCCACCTCCGTCGGCTGTCCTGCCGGCCATATGATCTCCCGCGAAGAGTCTCCGCGCGTCACCCACACGCGCGCGGTCCACGACCAGAGAGGTGCTTGGTGGACGGTGCCTCCGACCTGCGCTCGCGAGCTGCCCTGGCGTTCGGTCGCGGCGCCGGACGGCTGTCCCAGGCGCTGGGTCGTGGCTCCGGCACGATGATCGGGGGCCGGACCGCACTGCGCCTGGCCCCGGGGGCACTGGCCAGCGTGGCTCGCGATCGGCGCACCGTCCTGGTCACGGGGACGAACGGCAAGAGCACGGTGACCGCCCTGGTGGCTGCCGCGCTGCGCGCATCGGGATCTGTGGTCTCGAACACGACCGGGGCCAACATGCCCGACGGTATCGTGACGGCGCTGGATGCTGACCGGACCAGCCCGATGGCCGCGATCGAGGTGGATGAGGTCTACCTGGCCCACGTGGTTGCGGCCACCCGGCCCGAGGCTCTGGTCGTGCTCAACGCCTACCGCGAATACACCCGGGGCGTGTCCCTGGCCAGCACGCTGGACCACTGGCGCGTCGTCGCCGACCGGATCGGGGAGGACTGCCCCGCGGTCATCAACGTGGACGACCCCCTGGTGTGCTGGGCGTTCGAGGCGGCGCCGCGTCGGATCGGCGTGGCGGGCGGCCTGAGCTGGCACACCGATGCCGAGCTGTGCCCGGGGTGCGGCGCCAGGCACGAGTGGGGCCAGCTCGGCTGGCGCTGCGCCGGCTGTGGTCGAGCCCAGCCCAGGGCCGACTGGTCGGTGGTCGGCCCCGAGGGCGCGGAGGGCTGGCGGGTGAACCATCCGAGGGGCAGCACCGCTCTGCGCGTGACGGTCCCGGGCCGGACCGGCCCGGTGGGCGGTGCCTTCGCCATGGCCGCTGCTTCCGCGGTGGGGATCGGCGCAGACGAGGCGGCGCGCCGGATCGCCGACGTGGAGGATGTGGACGGCCGCTACCTGCCGTTCCCGGTCCAGGGCCGGTCGGCCCGGCTGTTCATGCTGAAGAACCCGGCAGGGTGGGCCGAGGCTATCGACCTCGTGCTGGGCTCCGGGCTCCCCGCGGTCGTCGCGGTCGACCCCTTCGGGCCCAAGGACACGACCACGATGTGGGAGGCCCCGTTCGACCTGCTCGCCGGCCGGGAGATGGCCGTGACGGGGGGCCGGGCCGCCGACGCCCTGGCCATCCTCGAGGCGGCCGGGGTTGTCACGGTCGAGGCCGCCGACGCCCGCTCGGCGATCACCAGCAGGCCGCCGGGCGAGGTCCTGGTCCTCTGCAACTACCCGGCGTTCCGCCGGATCTCGAGACAGTTGCGGGCGGGCGCGGCATGAGCCTGACCATCGCCACGCTGTTCCCGCTGGTCACGGTGGCCGCAGGCGACGAGGCCAACGCCACAGCCCTGGTCCGCCGAGCGGCTGCCCGCGGCCTGGACGCTCGGGCCGTGACGGTGAGCCGGCCGGAGGAGATGGTCCCCGCCGACCTCTACCTGGTCGGCGGCACCGGCCGATCGGGCACGGCGGCGCTGGTCGAGCTGCTGGAGTGCGCGGGGTTCGCCGACTCGGTGCGCCGCGGACGGTGCTCGGTGTTCGCCGTCGACGCCGGGATGGACGCCCTGGCCCGGTCCTGGACCGATCCCGCAGGGGTGCCCCGGTCGGGACTGGGCCTGCTGGGCCTCAGTGTCCTGCCGGGCCCCGCTGTGACGGAGACCGTGGTGACGCGACCGACCGACCACCTGCCGGCGATGGTGGGGTGGGTGTCGCACGACACACGGACGGTGCGCGACCCGGGTCTGCCGGCGCTGGCCGAGGTCGAGCGGGGCAGCGCCCACCTGGTGCTCGAGCCCGACGGCGCCGTCCACGACCGGATCCTGGCCACCCGGCTGCACGGCCCCGTCCTGGCGCTCAACCCCGAGCTGGCGGACCTCGTCCTGGGCCGGTTGGCGCCCGGCGCCTCCGCGAGCTGGGGACCGCTCGACAGCCCCGATGCCCAGCGCGCGCGGGCGGAGCGGATCGCCGAGATCCGTGCGACGCCCGTCCGCGCCCGTCGGTGGGGGCGCCGAGGCTGACCGCGCGTGGCGTCCCGGTGCGCCATGATGGCGCGGTGTCCACCGAGCCCGACGCCGACTGGCGATCCCCGACGGAAGGCCCCGGGGACGGCCTGCCCGGATTCGTCCAGGGCCGGGGCGATCCGGTCGTCTTCCTCCCCGGGCTCAGCTTCACCCACGGCGTCCCGACTGGGCCCATCCGGGCGTTCGAGTCCGGACTCCTCGGGCCGCTCTCGCGGGCCCTGACGCTGCACTGGACCAGCCGACGCGTCGGAGTGCCCCCCGGGTACCGGATGGCCGACTTCGCCGCGGACTACGCCGACGACATCCGGCGACGGTTCGACCGGCCGATGCCCGTGATCGGGTTCTCCACCGGCGGGTCCATCGGCCTGCAGCTGGCCCTGGACCACCCCGAGGTTGTGGAGCGCCTCGTCGTGGTCGCCGCGGATGCCCGACTCTCGGACGGCACGCGCGCGTCGAACCTGCGCTGGATCGACGACCTGCGGCGCGGGGACGTCTCGGCGGCTTGGCAGGAGATGGGGACCGACATGATCGCCGAACCCGGGCCCAGCGGCCGCCTGCGCTCGCTGATGGCGGCCGCCGGCGCACGGATGACGCCGGAGGACTGCACCGATGGGATGCGCACTGCCGAGGCCGAGCTGGACTTCGACCTGACCGGCGAGCTCGCGCGCATCCCGACGCCGACGCTGCTGGTGGTCGGCACGACGGATGCCTCGACCAGCCCGGGGGCGGCCATGCGCACGCAGGCCTCCCTGCCAGCCGGGGAGGTTCTGGTGCTGCCGCACGTCGGCCACCTCGGCAGCCTGCTCGACCGAGGGGCGATCGCGCGGATCCGCGACTTCGTCCGCGGCTCGCGCGCCCCCGATGCGCCACCCCCGATGCGCTCGGGGCGTGCTGCGCTGGGGCGAGGACCTACCCCTGGGGCTTGACGATCGGGAACAGGATCGTGTCGCGGATGCCCAGGCCGGTCAGGTTCATCACGAGCCGGTCGATGCCCATGCCCATGCCGCCGGTCGGGGGCATGCCGAACTCCAGGGCGTACAGGAAGTCCTCGTCGACCTGCATCGCCTCCACGTCCCCGGCTGCGGCCATCAGCGACTGGGCCACGAGTCGCTCGCGCTGGTCGACCGGATCGATCAGCTCGGAGTAGGCGGTGCCCTGCTCCGAGCCGAAGATGACCAGGTCCCACTTCTCGGCCAGCTGCGGATGCTCCCGGTGGGTGCGCGTCAGGGGCGCGTTCTCCTTCGGGAAGTCCGTGTAGAAGACCGGGGTGGTGGTCTGCCCCTCGCACAGCTCGCCGTACAGCTCCTCGAGGGTGAACCCCCACGACAGGTCCGGCTCGAGCTCCAGGCCGATCCGCTCGGCGTGCCGGTGCAGCACCTCGACGGGCGTGTCCAGCGTGATCTCCTCGCCGAGGGCCTCGGAGACGGCCTGGGTCAGCGGCTTGACGGGCCAGTCCCCCGAGAGGTCGTACTCGATGACGTTGCCGTCGGCGTCCTCGTGCCGGGCGATCGGCGAGCCGTACACCGCCGTGGCGGCCTCCTGGATGATCTCCTGGGTCAGCACCCGCATCGTGTCGTAGTCGCCGTACGTCTCGTACAGCTCGAGCGAGGTGAACTCCGGGTTGTGCTTGAAGTCCGCCCCCTCGTTGCGGAACTGCTTGCCGATCTCGAAGACCTTCTCCATGCCGCCGACGATGAGCCGCTTCAGGTGCAGCTCGGTGGCGATCCGCAGGTAGAGGTCGAGGTCGTAGGCGTTGATGTGCGTCTCGAACGGCCGGGCGTTGGCCCCGCCGTGGATCAGCTGGAGCATCGGGGTCTCGACCTCGACGAAGCCGCGCCGGTGCAGTGAGTCGCGCACGCTGGCCACGATGGTCGAGCGCATGTAGGCGACCTCCCGGGCCCGGGGCCGGATGATCAGGTCGACGTGGCGGGCCCGGACCCGTGCCTCCGGGTCGGTCAGCCCCTTGTGCTTGTCCGGCAGCGGGCGCAGCGACTTGCTCGTCAGGGCGAACGAGTCGGCCAGCAGGGTCAGCTCACCGCGCCGGGTGGTGATCACCTCGCCGATGACGCCCACCTGGTCGCCGAGGTCGATGTCGCGCACCCAGTGGTCGAGTGCCTCCTGGCCGACCTCCTTCAGCGACACCATGACCTGCAGGTCCCCCGAGCCGTCCCGCAGCGTCGCGAACGACAGCTTGCCCACGTCGCGCTTGAGCAGGATCCGACCGGCGATCGAGGCCCGGATCCCGGTGCGGGTGTCCGGGGCGAGCTCGCCGGCCATCTCGCGGACCTGGGCCAGCGTGTGTGTGCGGGGGTAGCCCACCGGGTAGGGCTCGATGCCCTGCTCGCGCAGGCGCTCGAGCTTCTCGCGGCGCACCCGCACCTGCTCGGGCAGGCGCTCGGCGCTCATCGCCTCGGCGACCAGGTCGCGCTGGGGCGGCATCAGTGCGGTGACCTGTGCGGCGTACTCGGCGCCGGCCCGGTCCAGGGCTGCGCCGTCGGCGCCGCCACGGCGGCGCAGCATGGACAGCGACGGCCGGGTGAGGAACCCCTCTGCGTTGCCCGCTGCGACGCCGACCCGGGGCAGGTCGGAGGTGTACTCGAAGCAGATGAACCGCGGCTGCCAGTCGGGCAGGTACTTGGCGTTCGACCGGTAGAGCGACTCGAGCTGCCAGTTGCGCGAGGCCACCAGCAGGGCCTGGCGCCACACGCGCGCGATCGGCCCGGCGCCGACCTCTGCACCGCGCTCGAACGCCTCGCGGAACATGGCGAAGTTCAGCGAGACGTGGGCGACGCCGAGCGCCCCGGCGCGCTCGGCCAGGGAGGAGACCATCAGCTCCACGAGGCCGTTGTCCGCATCCGGGTCGCGGCGCATCAGGTCCAGCGACAGGCCGTTGCGGCCCCACGGCACGAACGACAGGAACCCGCGCAGCTGACCCTCGTCGTCGCGCGCCTCGATGAGGACGCAGTCGCCGTCGAGGGGATCGCCGAGCCGGCCGAGCGCCATCGAGAACCCGCGCTCGTCGCCGCCGTCGCCGCGCCAGGACGTGGCGGCGGCCTCCAGGGCCTCGAACTGTTCCTGGGCCAGTGCGGAGTGCCGCACGACCCGCGTCGTGTAGCCGCGGCGCTGGAGCCGGTGGGCGGCCTGGCGGACCGGCTTCATGCCCGGGCCGTTCAGCGAGAAGGTGCGCATGTCCAGGATCGCCTCGTCGCCCATCTCGAAGGCGACCAGGCCGGCCTCGGCGTAGGCCTCGGCGCCGCTCTCGCCGGCACCGATGACGGCCAGCGACCAGCCGTTGGCTCGGGCATGCGTGCGCCAGGCCTCGATGGCTCCGGCCCAGCGCTCGGGATCGCCGAGCGGGTTCCCGGACGCGAGGCAGACCGAGCCGAACACGCGGTAGGAGATGCCCGCGCGGGCGGTTGCGGGGTCCCCGGTGTCCCAGACCACGGCCTTGTCCCGCCTGGTGGCGAAGTACCCCAGGGAGTCCCCGTCGCCGAACTCGCGCAGCAACGTGCGCACGCGGGCCTCGTCCGCGGCGTCGTGGGAGTGCGTGGAGCGGGGTGCCCGGAACAGCAGGTAGGCCGAGCCGATGACGGTGCTGGCCCCCAGCAGGCCGACGATGAACTGGACCCACAGGGGGGCCGTGATCTGGAGGTCCGTCGACGTCAGGCCGATGTCGCCGAACATCCGGTTGAGGACCCAGATGGTGGACTGCCCGACGTCCGGTCCGGATCCGTACCGCTGGACCAGCCATCCGCCGACCACCAGGGTCACGATCCCGCCGACGATGAACAGGGCGGCGGCCCCGGCGAAGTTGCCCCGGACGCCGCGGGCGCCGAACTGCGGCCGTGCGCGCCAGGCGACCACCATCACGCCGGCCATCAGGACCAGCCCGATCGCCATGAGGACGGTGTTGAGGGTGGACAGGTCCCGGGCGAGCAGCTCCGCGACCCGGTCGATCTGCGGCAGCAGCAGCCACCACACGAACCCGATCCAGAACCCGGCGCGCAGCCGCCGGCGCAGGCCGACCGCGACCACTGCCAGCAGCGAGGCGTAGACGAGGTTCGGAACGATGGGGATGAACAGGACCGACACGACGTCGTACGGCTCCGCGAAGTAGCGGCGCAGGGGCGGGATGGCCGAGGCCACGATCACCAGACCGGTGAAGACGAGCATCGCTGCGCTGAATCGGTCAGGCCATCGATCGTCCAGAGGCGTGGGCCGCAGGCGGCGGCGCTCCTGCTCCCCGCCGTCTGCTGCTGCGTCCGGCAGCTCGAACTCGGAGTGGCGCTCGGCGGGCTCGGCGGGTGCCTGCATGGGGGTCTCCTCGATCAGCGGCAGGCGGCCGTGGGCCGCGGCCCGCCCGCCCGTGGGCGAGGCGAGCGTAGTGTCATCGCAGGGAAGGTGCATCTACGGTCAGGAACGCCGGCCGGCGTGCCACACCGCTCGTGCGCATGGACGCAGGACAGTATGTCAGGCATGACGCAGCAGCCCGGCCACGTCCAGCCCGCCGACCGCGTCCCCGTGGGGCTGCGGACGACGGCGGCGTGGAGTTGGCGCATCCTGGTGATCCTGGCGCTCGCGGTGGTCGTCCTGGTCGTGGTGGCCCGCCTCCACGTGGTGTTCGTGGCGCTGTTCGTGGCGATGCTGGCCACGGCGCTGCTCCAGCCGGCCGTTGCCCGCCTGCGCCGGCGGGGGGTTCCGCGGACGCTGTCCACGGTGCTGGTGCTCGTGGCCGCCCTGATCGGCGTGAGCGTCGCGCTGTACCTGGTGGGCCGGGCCGTCCTCGGCCAGGTCGACGCCTTCCAGGCCGCGATCGCAGACGGCGTCGAGAAGGTGCGCGACTGGGTCGACTCGACGTTCGGGATGAGCCTGGAGCAGGTGGCCCAGCGGATCCGTGACACGCTCGGATCGGTCGGATCGGCTGGCGGGGGACTGACGTCCTCGGCGTTCGGGTTCGCCTCCACTGCGCTGGAGGTGGTGGCAGGGGCCGGGATCGCGCTCTTCGCGACCATCTTCTTCGTCCACGATGGCGCCGGCATGTGGTCGTGGGTGACCTCGCTGTTCCCGCGTGACGCCCGTGGGCACGTGGATCGTGCGGGCCAGCTGTCCTGGCAGACGCTCGCGGCGTACGCCCGCGGGACCGTCCTCATCGCGGCGATCGACGCCATCGGCATCGGCGTGGGCGTGGCCCTGGTCGGGGTGCCGCTGGCCGGCCCGATCGCCGTCCTGGTGTTCTTCGGCGGCTTCATCCCGATCGTCGGTGCGCTCGTGTCCGGCTTCGTCGCGGTGATCATCGCGCTGGCGACCGAGGGCCTGACGGCGGCGCTCATCGTGCTGGCCATCGTGATCGGCGTCCAGCAGGTCGAGGGGCACGTCCTGCAGCCCCTCATCCAGGGGCGGATGGTCGCCCTGCACCCGCTCGTGGTGGTGCTCGCGGTGGCCGGCGGCTCCACCATCGCGGGCCTCATCGGTGCTGTCATCGCGGTGCCGGTCGTGGCCGTGCTCAACGTGCTCGTGCGCTACGCCGCGCGGGCCTCCGCGGGCGAGCTGGACGACAACCACGGCGGCGAGCCCGGCGCAGCGCAGCCCCTGCCCGCAGCGCCAGCTGACGCCGGGGGCCCACCCGCCGATCCGGCCTGATGGCCGGTCAGCCCGCCCGACGCCGGGTCAGCGCGAGCCGCCGATCCCTGCCGGTCGCCGGTGAGGGCCAGGGCCCGGAGGTCCTCGCCCACGGTCTGCGTCACTCCCTCAACCAGCCGCCGGCGGTGGCGCAGCCAGCCGATCCCCGACGGCCAGCGCCCTCAGGGGTACAGGGCGACGAACTCCTGGACCTCCTTGAGCAGCACGCGCAGCTCGGGCACCTGGGCCGTCACGGCCTCGGCCATCGTCCGGCTGGTCCTGCGGCCCTTGGCCGTGAGCCGGACCACGCTGCCGCGCCGGTCCTCGCTCAGCACC
>Ga0316576_10002297_pt1 | contig 10844 bp, 7 predicted proteins | sample S0NA_FD_203075 | JGI IMG/M metagenome (GOLD analysis project Ga0316576, IMG submission 203075) | Rhizosphere microbial communities from salt marsh grasses in Alabama, United States - S0-2_050615r3r5 | ecosystem: Host-associated > Plants > Roots > Rhizosphere | place: USA: Alabama | collected... | reverse complement strand
ATGTAGTCGCCGAGTCGGCGGCGCTCGGCGGGCCAGCCGAGGTGGCTGTCGAAGTCCGGCGTCACCACGAGCGGGACCGACCAGGTGACGCCGCCGTCGCTCGAGGTGGCGTAGGCGACCCGGGTCCGACCGGCGTCCTCGAGGTCCGGCGAGTCGTACCAGACGGCGTCGAGGCGGCCGTCGGGCGCGACATCGAGGCTGCCGAACCACTGCCAGCCGGCGGTGGCGCTGGCGTTGACGGTGACCGGCGCACTCCAGGTCGCGCCGCCATCGTCGGAGCGGACGAGGTGGACGTCGAGGGGGTCCGAGCTCGAGGGGTCGACCGAGGCGAGGAGGTAGAGCGGCGGGGGGGAGGTTCCGACCCGTGGGCCGACGGCGACCCACGGCATGCCGCTGAGGCCTTCGGGGTTGGGCGCGTCGAGGAATCCGAAGGAACCGCCCAGATCGATCTCGGCGACCGTGAAGGTTGGCGTGACGGCGGGGTCCATGGCGTTGTCGGAGCGGGCGACAGCGAAGGTGGCGATGTCGAAGAGACCCGCCACGTAGACCTCGCTGTCGGGGCCGACGGTCATGGTGCCGAGGGAAAGAGGCGGGTCGATGCGGACCGCGTCCTCGAAGGTGGCGCCGCCGTCGACCGAGCGTGCGAAGTTGGTGTCGCCGCAGCACGAGTAGGCGGCGTCCCAGACGACGTAGACGTGGCCGCGAAGGGCGTCGGCGGCGAGCCACGGCTTGTCGCCGCCGCGGGCCTCGATCGCCGGCGACCAGCTCGAACCGCCGTCGTCGGAGACATGGAGGCTGCACGAGGTGATGTCGTCGTCGAGGCTGAGTAGGTAGACGCGGTTGCCGGCGCCGGCTGCGAGCACCGGGTCGGAGGCGAAGATGCCCGGCTCGACCGAGCCGTGGAAGCTCCACGAGCGGCCACCATCGACGGTTGTGGCCCAACCGGCGGTGCGCAGAGTCTGGCCGGCGTCGTCGAACTGGCGCCAGGCCGCGACCATGCGGTTGGGGACAGTGGGGTCGACGGCGAGGGTGGGCTCGTTGGCGGCGTCGCCGACGATGTTGCCGCCGCCGGCGGCGACGTTGACCTGAAACGGGCCGTCGACGGGTAGCTGGGCCCGGGCGGGCACGGTGGCAAGCAGGGCGAGGAGGAGGACTGCGACCGCGACGAGCCGGGTTGTCAGGTTCATGGGACTAGAATACGCGCGCTTCTCAGTGCGGGTTTGGTGTCGAGACAGAACTCGGTGCCGGGTCGTGACCCGGGTCACGGGGGGTGATGGCGTCAGGTATGTCGGTCCCTCCACCCGTGCCCGTGTCCGATGGGCCCTGTGCGATGTCCCGTGCCCGTACCCTTGCTGGTGCCTTTGCCCGATGGTGCTCAGGCGATGCGTTTCTGTATCGCGTTGCAGGTACTCGATGTGTCTTCGGTGGCACGGAGTTTCGGACGCATGTGCCCATTCCGATCTGGTCGCGCCGTTTCTGAGCGTGTGGACACCTCGCTTGCTTGGATCATCCGGGTTCCATCGGGCACGGGCACGGGGCATCACATCGGGCACGGGAAACCGCACGGACGCGGGTCACGGCGTGACCCTCCCGGTCACGTGTCGCGGCGCCGGCGGGGGGACGCGGCAGTTGCGGCAGACGATGGCGAAGTCCTGGTCGGTGGGGTCACCGTTGTACGGGACCCCGTCGCCCGGGAGGTTGGCGACGGTCACGGTGATGACGGCAACTCCGCCGGGCGTTGCGATGTGGACGTCTTCGAGAGTGTTGAGATGGTCGGCGTCACCGCCGGGAGTCGACCAGCCGTTCTCGATGTGGTTGCCCAGGTAGGTGACGCCGCCGGTCGTGACCGTGAGATCGAGGTCGTTGACCAGGGCGGGGTCGGCGCCGGCGGCTGCAGCGTCGTCGGTCCACGCGAGAGTGATCCGCAGCGGCTGGGACGGGTCGGCGACCTCCGCCTCGTGCTGCCACGAGCTCGCGGTATCGGCGAGCAGCTCGGTCTGGTCGACGATCCACAGCTGCGTGTCGGAGGCGACCATCCGCTCGAGATTCGCGAGGCCCCAACCGGATTCGAAGTTGGGTACGGTCTGATCGTCGTCGAGGGGGAGAGCGGCGTTGACGACCAAGGCGCGGGCGGCGGCGGGGCTCGGGGCATCGGTCGACCGGGTCGCGCGCCACCACTCGGTTGTCACTGCGAGCATGCCGGATACGTGGGGCGTGGCTGCACTCGTCCCTTCGAAGGAGATGTAGAGCCCATCGGTATCTGGAATCTCCCAGATCCGGCCGATGAAGCCCTGGAGGCGGTGCTCGGCGGCGCCTACGCCCCGGCCCGGGGCCACGACGGTGGGGAACATCCTGCCGTCGAAGGTCGGCCCCCGGGCCGAGTACTCGACCACGGTATGGATGTTCCCGACCGTCCGCCAGTTGTCGATGGCGCCGACGGTGATCAGGTTCTTCGCCTCCACCGGCGCACCGATGGTCGACGGCTCCGGACCTTCGTTGGTGGCGTTGAAGACCATGATGTAGGGCTCGGCGACCCCGGGGGTGTCGAAGTTGCCGTCGCGCACCATCAGGTCGAGGACGCGCTCGCTCGCCTGGTAGCCGTGGCCCACGCCCTCCTGGCTGTTCCAGCTGTTGCTGGAGCCGACCGAGCCGGCGAGGAGGCCGTCGCGACTGAGGATCTGCCAACCACCGACCGGTGGCCAGGAGTTCTGGTCGCCGCAGACCGCGTTTTGGCTGATGAGCCCGGCGCCGGGCGCCACGCCGAGACCCCACAGGAAGCCGTCGGGGTCGGTGAAGCCGGCCGCGGCGGTGCCCGCGATGATGCTCGCCACCGGGGTTCCGTGACCGGAGACTCCGGGGTCGTCGCCCGGCAGGTCGGTCTCGCAGCCGGGGTAGGAAATGCCGTAGACGCCGGCGAGGTCCGGGTGGAGCGGATCGACGCCGGAGTCGACAACCGCCCACAGAACGCCGGTGCCGTCGTAGCCGAGGTTGTCGAGCCAGGCACGGTAGCCAGGGGCAGGAGACGTCGTGTCGAAGCTGCCGGAGACGACGAGGCTCGACATCTCGCCGTTGAGCACCGCTCGGCCGGGGGCAGGCTCGATCCAGACGACGCCGTCCATGGCCGCCAGGGTGGGGATCCGCTCGGTGTCGAGTCGGAGGAAGGTGAGCCACAGGCGGCCGTTGGGCTGAGCGGAGTTCGAGCGTGTGACGACGCCGCCGAGGGACGCGACCAGGGTGGGCAGGTCCGCGACGCCGATCTCTGCGACGTGGAGCACCATCAGCTCGGCGTCGGGTCGAGCCGGCGTGGCCGTGGGTTGGCGTTTGGCTGCGAGCGGGACTGCGCCGTGCCAGCGGACGAAGGGGGTCGCGTCGAGGCGGGCGACGGCGTCGGGGGCTGGCACGGTCGACCAGACCAGGTAGGCGTTGTTCGGGACATAGGCCAGGACCTGGAGGCCCTGTGCCTCGAGTCGGCTGCGCCAGCCGTCCTGGACGAGGCCCTCGAGCTGGACCAACCGGAGCCGGTGAGAGCGGTCGGCCGCCGACTTGAGGACCGGGTCCGCCGCCGGATCGCCGCGATACCCGCCGAGGTGGACGGAGGCCGCCGGAGCAGCCTCCGTCCCGAGCTGAGAGCGTATTGCGGGCCAGGTGACCGCGGGGGAGAGGAAGAGGACGAGCGCGGCCGCGATGAGGCCTGTTCGGAGGGGAGGAGGTTGGGTTCCGGTTGGTCGTGTCATGAAATGAGAATACGACTGTTCTCAGAGTTTGTTCGGTTTCGAGATCGGGGATGAATCGGGAGAGTGACCAGGGTCACTGGGTCTGGATTGATCGGAAAGGCGCGAAGGCGCGATGCCTTCGCGTCCTTTGCGCCTTTGCGTTGAATTGTGATAGTTGCGATGGCCTCTGCGTCTCTGCGTTGAACTGCGATGCTTGCGATGGTTTCGTGTGCGATGTCATTGCGGTTGTCCTCGGCGATTGTGTCGGTATCAGTCGTACATGCCATCGGCGAACCAGTCGCCGGTGATTCGGTCGCGGTAGAGGCGAATGAGCCGGCCGCCGGAGAGCTCGACGTCCCAGTAGTCGCGCTCGACGGGGCGCTCGCTCCACCATCCGTCCTCGAGCGACCAGGGACCGGCGGCGACGCGGACCAGGCCTTGAATTCGGGGGGTCGCGCCGGGGGAGGAGGTGAGGGAAACCAGCCGCAAATGATGAATTTCATCGCAGTGGGCGCTGGGGGGCGGCTGTGATGTCGCTTCCGCTTCCGCTCCCGCTCTCGCTCCCGATTCGTCCGGGTTTTGTCCGGGAGCGGGAGCGTGAGCGGGAGGGGGAGCGATGGCGGACGCGTTGATCTCTTCCACGATCACTTCAAGCGGCACCGGCGGCCGGAGCACTCGCACTGCGAGCAGCCCGCGGCCGTTCTTGGGCTCGCGCCGGAGCTTGGGCGCCGGCGGCGGCTCGAAGGGTCCGGCGTCGTGACGTTCGGGGAGATGGCCATCAACGGGACGCGGCGAGCCCACCCGGTCGGGACCGATGCGGCCGGCGATCCGGGCCAGGGTGGCGGCGAGCTGGTCGGGGTGGAGATCGGGCGCCCCGAACAGGGTGAGCTGGCCGCGGCGCGGCCGGTTGGGATGGGCGAAGCAGGCGAAGGCGGCAACCGCGGCCCCCGGCGGACGTGATGAGAGCTCGAGACGGATGAGAGCGACGAGGGCGTCGATGTCCCGGGTCGGCGCCGGCAGGCGGATCGTGCGGCGATCGCTGCCCTCGGGCTCGAGACCGAGCTCGAGCTCGAGCAGGGCGCAGGCCAGGTCGTGGGCGGAGAGCCGGCGCCGGATCCGGTCGAGGGACTGGCGGACGGCGGCCAGCAGCGGATCGACGGTGACCACCGGCCACTCGAGCTCCATGCCCTCGGCGAGGGTCGCTGCCGGCTGGTGGGGCACGAGTGGCTGCGGGTCGATGCCGCGGGCGGCCTGGTGGGCGGCGGCGCCGGCCGGGCCGAGGCGGCTCGCCACCCGGTCGGCGGGCAGCCGGGCGAGGCCGCCGAGGGTGGTCACCCCCCAGCGGCCCAGGGTTTCGGCGAGGCGGCGCTCGAGGCGCAGGTGACGCAGTGGCAGGGGGGCCAGGAAGGCGGTCTCGCCGCCGGCTGGGATCACCGTCGGCGAGCCCGGCTGGCGGGCGGCGATGCGGGCGGCGAGCTTGTTGGAGGCAATGCCGACCCGGACCGGCAGGTCGAGGGAGGTGGCGGTGACCTCGGCGGCCTGACCGAGATCGCGCTCACCGTCGTAGAGGTTGTGCATGCCGTCGACGTCGGCGAAGACCAGATCGTGCGCAGCGTCCTCGACCCGCGGCGACAGGCTCCAGCCGGTCTCGAGCAGGGCCTCGTGGGCCGAGGCCTCGCAGCCCGGGTCTCGGCCGCGGGCGATGAGCGCGGGCAGGATGCCGCGCGCCTGGGCCATGCTCATGCCGGCGCGGAGGCCGGCCTTGCGCGCCGGTCGTGATGCGGCCACAACCCGCGCCGCCGAGCCGTTGCCCTCGCAGATCGCCACGATCTCCCCGGCCAGCTCCGGCTCCGAGCGCAGCCTCGCCGCGAGGGGGAAGAGGGGAACGTGGAGGCAGGCAATTCGGGTCATGGGCGGTCAGGGTTCATCGCAGACATCGCAGCTCAACGCAGAGACGCAGAGACGCAGAGGACAGAGCAGGCGTCGCGGGGGAGCGGGGTGGGCAGCGCTGATGCTATCGTGAGCTCGGGCGCGCCGCCGAGCGACCGGGGGGCGTGCAGGGCCGGCGAGGGCGCCGGCCCTACAACGTCGCAGCACCTCCTTCCTGTCGGAAGACCGCACCCATCGTGTCATCCCGAGCGAGGTTGAGAGGCCGCACCAACTCACGTCGTCCCGCAGAGGGAAGGAACGCCCCAGAATCCTTCGGGGGATCCTTCGGCCCGGCCGGTTGACGTCGAGGTCACGCTGCGATGCCTTTGCGCCTCTGCGCCTCTGCGCCTCTGCGTTGAACTGCGATGGTCCGGCAGGCTCACACACAGAACGCGACCAGGAGAAAGCAGAAGCCGAGCGCCACGAGCCCGAGGGCCTGAACGGCGAGAGCTGGAAGGTCCTTGAGTGCGATCTCAGATGTTGTGTGCATGACGGTGCCTCCTTGTTGACGGTGCAGCTGCCGAGGTGGAAAGCGTTTCCCGGAACGCGGCCTCGGCGGTGGTGAACGCGGCGACGACGTCGGTCTCGGGACGAGGTCGGGCGCCGAGGTTGCGGTCGAGCTTCAACCGGGCGGTGAGCCCGTCGAGCAGGCGGCTGCCGCCGGCCCGGCCGGACCACCGCCCCCGGCCCCATCCGCCGCTGATCACGATGGTGGAGGCACAGCCGCTGAGGCGGTAGGGTGCACCCACCAGCACGACCGCCTGGCGGTCGGCGGCGGAGCGGGCGAGTCGGAGCCAGGCGGCGAGAGGGGGGCGGCCGAGCACCGGCGGCAGTCCGAGGTCGAGGGCGACGAAGCCGAAACCGGTGGCGAGGAGCATCTCGGCCGCTGCCAGCGAGTCGTCGAGCCGCGTCGGTCGCAGCCACAGCAGACGGTCGAGGACGATGCCGGCGGCGGCTGCGCTCTGCGGGTCGAGCTGCGAGCCCTGATCGATGAGGACCGCGGCCTCGCCGGTGTCGGTGACCTGCTGCAGGGTCGCGAGCAGGGTCGAGAGACGGCCGCACGAGCCGCGTCCCACCAGCTCCACCAGGGCGCCCCTCGGCAGCCCGCCGTCGAGCAGGGTGTCGAGGGCCGCGATCGAGGTTGTCAGGGGCGCCTGGTGTGCACAGCCGGCGTGGCGTCGCTCGAGCTCCGAGGCCCGACGCACCAGTCGCCGGATCTCGGCCGGCAGGGCCGCCTGCAGCGCCTGGAGATCCGGTGCGGTCGCGGTGTCGGGGGTGCTCATGCCGTCGCCTCCGTGAGGGGACCTTCGTGGGCCCGATCTTCAGTATAGGTGTAAATCAAGCATAAATCAATCGATTGTTGGGGACCGCGTTCCAACGACGCCGGACTAGAGGCTGTAATTCCTTGATCTTGAGACACATGCTTGATGTTCAAATCTTGAACCGCGCCTGAGGCGGTTGTAGAATATGCCGATCAACTCGGCGGCTCGAGCCGCCGTCTCTTGGGGGAGCTCAGTGGCCAAGATCCTGTCCATCGAAGAAATTGCCCCGGCCTTCAAGCGCTACGTCATCGAGGCGCCGGAGATAGCGCGCAAGCACGAGGCCGGACAGTTCGTCATCATCCTCATGCACGATCACGGCGAGCGGATTCCGCTCACCATCGCCGACGCCGACAAGGAGGCCGGTACCATCACCCTGGTGGTGCAGGAGGTCGGCAAGTCGACCATGGAGATGGGTACCATGAAGCCCAACGATCCTATCGAGATCGTGGGGCCGCTCGGCAAGCCCACCCACATCGAGAAGTTCGGAACCTGCGTCTGCATCGGCGGCGGCGCCGGCATCGCCCCGATGCTGCCGATCGCCCGCGCCCTCAAGGACGCCGGCAACCGCGTGGTCTCGATCCTCGGCGGCCGCAATGAGCAGCTCGTGATCCTGCGCCCCGAGATGGAGGCCGTCTCCCACGAGATGATCTACACGACGGACGACGGCAGCTTCGGCCGCAAGGGCGTCGTCACCGACGCGCTCAAGACCTTCATCGAGGAGCACGGCAAGCCGGATCTGGTGATCGCCATCGGCCCCGCCATCATGATGAAGTTCGTGGCGCTGATGACCAAGGACTACGAGATCCCCACGGTCGTGTCGCTCAACACCATCATGATCGACGGCACCGGGATGTGCGGCGGCTGCCGCGTCGCGGTCGGCGGCGAGAGCAAGTTCGTCTGCGTCGATGGGCCCGAGTTCGATGCCCACCAGGTGGACTTCGACCTGATGATGAAGCGACAGCGGATCTACCTCGAGTACGAGGAGGTCGCCCGCAAGCGCTACCAGGAGAAGCACGAGTGCAAGGCCATGAAAGGCGCGGAGGTGAGCTGATGGCCCGACCAAAGCTGGAGAAAAAGGAGCGCATGCAGATTCCCCGGCAGGAGATGCCGGCGCAGAAGCCCATGGACCGGATCAAGAACTTCAACGAGGTCGCCCTCGGCTTCACCGAGGAGCTGGCTCTGGCCGAGGCTGACCGATGCCTCGAGTGCAAGAAGCCCAAGTGCGTCGATGGTTGCCCGGTGGGTATCGACATCCCCGGTTTCGTCGCGAAGATTCAGGAGGGTGACTTCGAGCAGGCCCTCGCCATCATCAAGAAGGACAACACCCTGCCCGCCATCTGCGGTCGCGTGTGCCCGCAGGAGGACCAGTGCGAGATCGTCTGCGTTACCGGCAAGAAGGGTGAGCCGGTCGCGATCGGCCGGCTCGAGCGCTACGTCGCCGACTGGGAGATGAGCAGGGGCGAGAGCAAGATGCCCGAGCAGGCGCCGTCGACCGGATTCCGGGTTGCGGTGGTCGGCTCCGGCCCGGCCGGCCTCGCCTGTGCCGCGGACCTCGCCCTGCGCGGCCACAGCGTGACGGTTTACGAGGCGCTTCACAAGCCCGGCGGCGTGCTGGTCTACGGCATTCCCGAGTTCCGGCTTCCGAAACGGATTGTTCAGGAGGAGATCAACAACCTCAAGAAGCTCGGCGTCGAGATCCGCTGCAACTTCATCATCGGCAAGACCGCCACCGTCCAGGAGCTGTTCGACGAGTACAACTACGACGCCGTCTTCCTCGGCACCGGCGCCGGCCTACCGTACTTCATGGGGATTCCCGGCGAGAACTACATCGGCGTGCTGTCGGCCAACGAGTTTCTGACCCGAGTCAACCTGATGAAGGCCTTCGCCTTCCCCGACTACGACACGCCCGTCCGGCTCGGCGACCGGGTGGCGGTGATCGGCTCGGGCAACGTCGCCATGGACTGCCTGCGCACCTCCAAGCGGCTCGGCGCCAAGCAGGTGATCTGCCTGTACCGGCGGACCCGCGCCGAGTCCCCGGCGCGGCTCGAGGAGCTCGAGCATGCCGAGGAGGAGGACATCGACTTTCGGTGGCTGTCGTCGCCGGTGGAGATCTACGGCAACGAAGAAGGTCTTGTCACAGGCGCCCGCGTCCAGCGGATGGAGCTCGGAGAGCCCGACGCGTCCGGTCGTCGCCGGCCGGTTCCGATCGAGGGCGATCAGTACGACATCGAGCTCGACACGATCATCATGGGCATCGGCCAGGGGCCGAACCCGGTGGCCACCAAGAGCACCAAGGGCCTCGAGCTCAACCGGTGGGGCAACATCATCGTCAACGAGGAGACCCAAATGACCTCGATCCCGGGTGTCTTCGCCGGCGGCGACATCGTCACCGGAGCAGCCACCGTCATCCTCGCCATGGGCGCCGGCAAGAAGGCCTCCGCGGGCATTGACGCCTACCTTCGGGAGACCGTGAAGGTCCCGAAAAGCGCGTAGGCGGTGACCGGCGGCAACAGATCGTCGGACCTCGCTTGTCGGCACCATGATATAATTTGGCGCGGAGCTGTAAGTTCCGTGGTTGAAGTAAGTTGGGTCGTTTTTCTCGAGATCGGTCGAGACCTGAAGCCGATCTCCGGTGAGGGTGATTCGACGGGGGCGGACGAGTGACGATCAGCGGCAATCTCCGGACGATGCCGTTCGCAGATCTGCTGCAATGGGTATCTCAGAGCCGCAAGACCGGGACCCTGGCGATCGAAGGCGACCCCTACAACAAGAAGATCTACTTCCGGGAAGGCCTTGTCGTTGCGGGCTCGTCGGAGGACCCGAAGGAGTTTCTGAGCTACTACCTGGTGGGCTGGGGTTACGTCAGCGACGACGAGCTCCAGGAACTCCTCGACATGCAGGAGCGCTACAACACGCTTCTCGGCGAGCTGCTGGTGATCGTCGGTCGGCTCAGCCGCGAGGACCTTCTTCACATCCTCCAGGTCAAGACCGAGGAGGCCATCTACGACCTGTTCATGTGGGACGAGGGGGACTTCCGGTTTCTGGAGAACATCCTGCCGGCCAAGAAGTTCCAGCCCCTCAATCTACCGGTGGACATGATCATCCTGGAGGGCGTGCGCCGACGAGACGAGTGGCTCCGGTGCGCGGAGCAGATCGAGAGCGTGACCTGGATCCCGAAGCTCGTTCGGGCCGTGGATGTGAAGCAGATCGGGCAGACCGAGCTCGGCATTCTGCGCGAGATCAACGGGATCAACAGCATCGAACAGATCGCGCTCGCGTGCCGGATCGCGCCCTTCCACGTCATGTTCTTCGTCTTTCAGGGGCTCACCCACGAGCTGTTTCAGGTGCGCCCTCCAGACGAGGGCGAATCCCAGATTCCCGGGTTCTCGTCGCGGGCGTGGCGGACCCTGATCCATGAGGCCGAGCTGCTGCTCGAGGGAGGCGATCTCGGAGGGGCCTATGAACGGCTGTCGAGCATCCGCGAGAAGTACGGCAGCCATCGCGAGGTAGGCGAGCTGGCGAACGCGCTCGAAGCGACGATCCGCAACGCAGTCCAGGGTCTCGACCTCAACGACAGCGTCGTGCTCGAGCTCGCAGTCCGCCCGGAGGATCTGACCAAGGTCCAGTGCACGCCGCAGGAGGGCTTCCTGCTGTCCCGAATCAATGGGACCTACAAGCTCGGTGAGATCCTGTCGATGGTGCCGGGGAAGGACCTCGACAAGCGGGTCATGGTAGCGTCCCTGGTCCGCCGGGAGATCGTGAAGCGGTAGCGGCGGCGGGGACCGACCCGAGGGGAACCGGCGCCTCACAGTGAGGAGACACAGGTCAGAAACGTGATGCTCCTCGTGGACCGCTTCGTGGTTCTTCGTGTTTGTCGTGT
>Ga0316576_10002296_pt1 | contig 10844 bp, 7 predicted proteins | sample S0NA_FD_203075 | JGI IMG/M metagenome (GOLD analysis project Ga0316576, IMG submission 203075) | Rhizosphere microbial communities from salt marsh grasses in Alabama, United States - S0-2_050615r3r5 | ecosystem: Host-associated > Plants > Roots > Rhizosphere | place: USA: Alabama | collected... | reverse complement strand
CAGGCTCCAGGCGGCGACGCCCTATTGTACCCGGCGGCGGTGCCACCCGGCTCCGCGAAAGTCCGACAGGCTGCTAGCGTCTATATTGTTCGTCTCGAAGCGTGTCATGGAATGCCCTCGCAAGCGCCGATATAGAAACGGTCGCAGCAGTCATTGCGCCGCGGACCGCAAAACTGAGTACCAGGGAGACACCGCGAATTACGCTTCCGTTGCCGAGCTCGGCACCGGCATCTTCACGCGAGGGAAAGAGCCGTTTGATCGGCGTCGACTTGGTCGTGGCAATCGCCGCTGCACACCGGACAACCCCACTTAATTGGAGTTTTTTACTCAAGAAAGATGCTAGCCGACGGCCCATGCCGGCGTCTCACGGGAGACCTTAAATTCTGTTTAAATTTGCGTTGCGGCTTAAATTTGCGTTGCGGCGGATGTTGGGCGCGAGCCGGCGGACCCGATGATGCGGGTTTCAGCGAGACGAGAAAGACACTTTGTGGCAGCAACCGAGCGGTGGATGCAGTAACGGCGTTGAACTTCGGGCCCTACCGCCTCGCCGGCCCCAAGGGGCCGCTGACCCGCGACGGCGACGAGGTCGTCCTGCGACCGAAGACGCTGGGGGTCCTGTGGTATCTCGCTACGCATGGCGGCGAGATCGTCGAGCAGGGGCGTCTGATCGCGGCGGTGTGGCCGAATCGTGTCGTCTCGCCGGGGGTGCTGGGAGTCTCGATCCGGGAGTTGCGCCGGGTGTTCGACGACGATGTCAGGGAGCCCCGTTATATCCGCACCATCCACCGACACGGCTACCAATTCATGCCGCCGGTGCATGCGGCGATGGCCATCGAGGCTGTCCTCGCGGGTCTGGACGGCTCGCTGGTGGTCGGGCGCGAGGCCGAGCTGCACCGGCTCGATGCGGTCTACGAACGGGCGTGCCGGGGCCAACGGCAGTTGCTGTTCGTGACCGGCGAGCCGGGGATCGGCAAGAGCACGCTGGTGCGGAGCTGGCTGCAGCGATCCCTCGAGGCCGCCGACGTCTGGCTCGGCCTCGGGCAATGCATCGACCATGCGGGCGCCGGGGAGCCCTACCTGCCGATCCTGGAGGCCCTGAACCGGCTCTGCCGCGGTGCTGGGCGCGAGAGCGTGATTGCTGTTCTGCGCCGGCATGCACCGGGCTGGCTTGCCCAGTTGCCGGCGGCCTGGACAGCCGCTGAGCGTGAGGCACTGCTGTCCGCGCAGCCACCGGCCGATGCACGGCAGTTTCAGCGCGAGCTGGCCGACGCCCTGGAGGCCCTGGGCGCGATCCGGCCCGTGGTCCTCGTGCTCGAGGACCTGCACTGGTGCGATGACGCCACTGTCGAGGTCCTGGCGGTGTTGGCGGGCCGGCCCGAGGCCGCACGGCTGCTCCTGATCGGCACGCTGCGCCCCCTGGAGCCGACCGATGGACAGCCGCATGCGCTGCGCTCCCTGCGCCATGAGCTCGCCTTGCACCGCCAGTGCGCGGAGGAGGCGCTGACGGGCCTCGACCGAGCGGAAGTGGGGACCTATCTGGCCCTGCGTCTGCCGGCGGAGGCCGCCGGCGACTTGGCGGAGACCGTTTATCGACGCACCGCCGGCCAGCCGCTGTTCTTGGTCCACCTGACCGACTATCTGGTGCAGACCCTTGACGCGCCAGAGGCGGGACCCGGGTCGGCGGCGGAGCCCCGGACCCTGAGCGAGGCGGCGACCGGCCTGCCGCACAGCCTGCGGCACCTGATCGAGGAGCAGATCGAGCGTCTCGACCGGACCAAGCAACAGGTCCTGGACGCGGCGAGCGTCGCCGGAGCGGCCTTTGCAGCCGCGGCGGTTGCCGCGGCCCTCGGGCTGCCGGACCATGAGGTCGAGACGGTCTGCGTCCGCTTAGGAAGCTAGCAGAAATAACTTGAACGCTTTGTGTCATGGCTCGGCACCGCGCGGCTTCAAGCGGTAGTTCCATTCGCCGTGGAAGTCGTCGCGTTCGAGCGCAAGGTCTGCGAGCATCTCGTCGGAGACCTTGATGCCGGCGGGATAGTCGTTGTCGTCGAGTTCGGCATGGATGCGCAGGCCGGTAGCGGTTGTGGTTTGGCCGATCAAGTTAACCACCACCTCGCGGCTGAGCAACGGGCGCCCGCGCCAGTTTTGGGTGATGTGGCAAAACATGCGATGCTCGATCTTGTTCCATTTGCTGGTGCCGGGCGGGAAGTGACAGACCTGAATGGTCATCGCCGACTCGTCGGCGAGCCGCTGCAGCGCAAAACGCCACAGGCGCACCCGATAGCCGTTGCTGCCGCCGCAGTCGGCGGTGATCAGCAGTCGGCGCGCCGTCGGGTACAGCGGCCGACCCATCTCGCGCCACCAGCGGCGGATCGTCTCGACGGCAAATTCCGCCGTATCGTGGGTAATGCCCACGCTGACCCAACCCTGGTTGGCGCTAATGTCGTAGACGCCGTAGGGGGCGACCTTGCCCAACTGCGGATCGATGAAGTCGTACACGCGCACTGCTTCGGGCTGGCCCTTGGGCTGCCATTCGCGCCCGGCGTTCTTGAAGTCGCCGACCAGCTCCTTCTTCTTGGTATCCACGGAAATGACCGGATCGCCGTCGCGCTGGTACTGTGCCACCTTGGCGGCGATGTAGGCGAACTGGGCGTCGCGATCGTCGTGACGACCCCCTTCGCGAAGCTTGCGCGTGGCTTGCAGGCTGTAGCCGAGATGGGCGAGGAGGTCGCAGACGGTGCGCTGGCTTACTGTATGCCCCTTGGCCTGGAGCTCCTCGGCCAAGCGCGGCGTGCTCTTGCAGGTCCAGCGCAACGGCGATTGCGGGTCGCCGCGGGTGTTCGGCTCAACCAAGGCGTCGAGATCAGTCAGCAGCCCGGGGTCCTTATTGATCAGGCGCTTGCGGCCGCCACCGCGGGCGCGAATCCGATCCGAGCCCTGCACCTCTGCCCGCGGCCGGGCCTCCAGCTCACGCAGCCCCACATAGATCGTCGTGCGCGACAAGCCGCTGGCCTTGGCCACCGTCGTCACGCCGCCGCGGCCCAGCGCACGAGCCTCCACCGCCGCCCACAAGCGCAACGTTGCCTCGTTCAGCCGGCCCGACAGCGCCTCGTATTTCTCTTTTACCGCCTGGGTCGCGTCCATGCCTTGAGGTTAGATGGCGCGCCCTAAGTGTTCAAGTTAATTCTGCTAAGCTCCTTAGCCCGGCGCGACCGGCTCCTCGCTCCCACCGGCGTCGTCGAATGGCCGGACGGTACCGCGAGCGAGGGCTTCGCCTTCAGGCACGGCCTGTACCAGGAGTTCCTGTACGGCCGGCTCGGCATCAGCCGCCGCGTGCACCTGCATCGGGCGACGGGCGAGCGGCTGGCGCGAGGCTATGGGGCCGAGGCGGCCGCGCAGGCGGTCGAGCTGGCCGAGCACTTCGAGCAGGGCCGCGACGCCTGCCGCGCCATGCACTACTACCGGCTGGCTGGCGAGAGCGCGCTGAAGCGCTTCCCACCCCAGGCGGCACTGGCCCACATCGAACGGGGAATCGCGCTCGGCGAGCGGTGCCCGAGGGACCCGGCATCGCTGCAAGAGACCTTGCAGCTCGAGCTGGCCCGGGGCGCCGCATTGATCGCCACCGACGGCTTCGGCGCCTCGGTGGTCGCGGACGCCTACGAGCGGGCGCTTGCCCTGTGCCGGCAGCTGCCCGGCACGCCCGCGCAGGGACCGGTGCTCTGCGGCCTCTGGAATTACTTCCTGACCCGGGCCGACTTTGCGCGCGTGCGCGACCTGGCCGCGGAGATCGCCGGCCTGATCGACCGCAATGACGGGGCGGAATGCCCGACGCCGTTGCACAACGCCGTCGGACAGACCGACCTGCTCGGCGGCGAGCCGGCCCTGGCGCTCCCCCGCATCGAGGCCGGCCTGACCGCCTATGACCGCTGGCAGCAACGCGACCTGGCGAGCCGCTATGGCGAAGACCCCCTGGTCGTCTGCCACAAATACGCCGCGCTGGTGCACTGGCTTCTTGGCCACGCGGACCGGGCCGCAAGGCACCTCGATGCCGGACTCGGGGTCGCTCGGCGGCTCGACCACCCCTTCGCCATCGCCCAAATGCACTGGGTGGCCATGGTCGTTGGCCAGCTCGGTGGCGATCCCGCCACCGTGCAGACCCACGGCCGAGCGCTGATCCGGCTGTGCAGGCGGGAGCGGATCAGCATCTGGCTGGCCGGCGGGCGCGTCCTGCAAGGCTGGGCCGCGGCCATGCAAGGGCGGGTCGCGGTGGGGCTTGCATGGATCCGGCGCGGCCTCGGCGACTGCGAGGCACGGGGCTGCGTGCTCATTCGACCCTATCATCTGGCCCTGCTCGGCGAGGTCCTGGCCCGTGACGGCCGGACCCGGGAGGCCCTCGCAATGATCGACGAGGCGTTGGCAACGGTGCAGCGCACCGGCGAGGGCTGGTATGAGGCGGAGCTGCAGCGCCTGCGTGCCGAGCTGTTGGTCCGCAACCGCCCGGGCGATCCCGCCGCGGTCGAGGCGGCCTACCACCTGGCCTTGAGCATCGCCCGCCGGCAGCAGGCGGGCGCGCTGGAGCTGCGTGCGGCGCTCGGACTCGCGCGGTTGTGGATGTCGCAGGACCGGGCATCGGACAGCCTCCGGCTGCTCACGCCAATCCATGACCGTCTGATCGCGCACGGCGACACCGCCGACGCGATGGAGGCAGCGCGGTTGATCAGGCAGCTCGCCTGACCCGGGGGCCTACTCCGTCACGTGGCACAGGCGCGAGGCCTGGCGGCCGCTGTTGCTCACCGACACCGATCGACAGCGCCGCGCCGAACGCGACCGCGGGACGCCGGCCGCCCGTTCTCCGGCGGCACTGGAGAAGATCGCCGCCAAGACACGGCCCGGCGGCCGCCCGCTGCACCGCTTTCGCTCCCTACCCGTCTGCACGCCACACACCGAAGGACCGCCAGCCGCGCTACCCTTGCCCCACCCGAATGTCCCAACCAATGGCCCAACGCCCTGAACCCTCCGGAGCAACCCAAAGCCGATTCCACCGTCGCCCTCGCGCTCGCTCTGACAACGCGGGCCACGACTGCCGGTCACCGGCGGCTGCTGCTGCTCGACGGTGACGCCGACTGGGGCCGCGCCGCCGCCGAGGCCATTGCCAACGCGCTGCGGCCCGCCGTCGTTTGCCGCATCGGCAACGGCGCCCTTGCGGACGCCCTGCCCCCCGCCAGGGCCGCGGCGCTGCTCGGCGGCGAGTGCGACCTGCTGATCATCGACGCCCACGCCGGGCTCGATGCCGATGCGCTCGGCGCCGCCGCCGGGACGCTGCGCGGCGGCGGACTGCTGCTGCTGCTGGCGCCGACGCTTTCCGACTGGCCGGCAGGGGTCGATCCGGAGGCCGCGCGCATCGCCGTGCATCCACTCGGTGCCGCGGACGTGACCGGGCGCTTCGTCGGGCGGCTCGCGCGGCTGCTTGCGGGCGACCCGGCAGTCGGGCGCGTCTCGGGCGCGGCCGGGGCAGCGGCGATAGCGAGCGCGTCGGACGCGCTCCTGTGTCTCTCGACCTCACCGGCCGACGCGACGCGCGCCGCCCCAGAAACCGCACGGGCGCCGGATGACCTGACGACGCCGGCGACCGCGGATCAGCGGCAGGCGGTCGAGGCCGTGCTCCGCGTCGCAAATGGCCGTGCCCGCCGGCCATTGGTGCTGAGCTCGGACCGCGGCCGCGGTAAGTCCGCGGCACTCGGCATCGCCGCCGGCCGGCTGCTGGCCGGCCAGCAGCGGCGCATCCTGGTCACCGCCCCCCGCCGCGCCGCGGTCGATGCGCTGTTTCGTCATGCCCATGCCGTCGCACCGGCAGCCGCCGACGCCCTCGGGTTCATCGCCCCGGACGCGCTGCTCGCGGAGCGGCCCGCCGCAGACCTGCTGCTCGTCGACGAGGCCGCCGGTATCCCGGCGCCACTGCTGGCGCGCATGCTCGCCGGCTGGCCCAGGGTCGTCTTCGCGACCACGGTGCATGGCTACGAGGGCACCGGCCGCGGCTTCGAGGTCCGGTTTCGCGGTGTGCTGGAGCGCCTCACGCCAGGCTGGCACTGGCTGCGGCTGCGCGCGCCGGTCCGCTGGCGAGCGGGCGACCCGCTGGAGCGGCTGATCGACCGGGCGCTGCTGCTGGACGCGGAGCCGGCCCCGGACGACGAGGTCACCGCGCGCACCGGTGCGCATGCCGCCGACCTCACGTTCGAGCCCCTGGACCGGGACCGGCTCGCCGCCGACGAGCCGCTGCTGCGTCAGGTCTTCGGCCTGCTGGTGCTCGGCCACTACCAGACCCGCCCGGCGGACCTGCGGCACCTGCTGGACGGCCCGAACCTGTCGGTCGCGGTGCTGCGCGACGGCGAGACGGTGCTCGCCACCGCGCTGACGGCCCGCGAGGGCGAGCTGCCGGATGACCTGCTCGGTCCGATCTTCGACGGCCGGCGCCGGCCCCGCGGCCACCTGCTCGCGCAGACCCTATCCGCCCACGGCGGGCTGCTCGATGCGCCGCGGCTCGGCTACAGCCGCATCGTGCGCATCGCCGTGCACCCCGCGGCCCGGGGCCGCGGACTCGGCCAGCGGCTGGTCGGGGCGCTCGCCGACGAGGCCACGGCGGGCGGCCGCGACTTCATCGGCGCCAGCTTCGGTGCAACGGCCGGCCTGATCCGCTTCTGGCGCCGCTGCGCGCTGCTGCCGGTGCAGCTCGGCAGCCGGCGCAACGCCGCGAGCGGCGCCCATGCCGCGGTCGTGCTGCGGCCCCTGAGCGATGCGGGCACGGCACTGTTCGCCACCGCCCGCGGGCGCTGGGTCGCGCGGCTCGGCGTACTGCTGAGCGGACCGCTGCGCGACGTGGAGCCCGACGTGGCGGCCGCGTTGCTCCGGGGGGCGCCGGGGCCGCGGACCGTGCTCGACGCCGCCGCATGGCGCGAGATCCGCTCCTTCGCGGGCGCCGCGCGCGGGCTCGACGCGGCGCTGCCGGCGCTGCATGCGCTGGCCTGCGCCCGGCTGCCGGGCGCGCTGGAGGCGGGTATCATCGACCTGGACGAGGCCGCCCTGCTCATCGCCGCCGTGCTGCAGCACCAGCCGCTGGCGCACATCGCCGGGCGGCAGGACATGACCGGCAGGGACGCGGCCTTGCGCCGGCTGCGCGCCGCCGTCGGCCGCTTGCTGGAGAATTCGGATTAGCGCCCCTGCGCCGACCTGCGGCAAACCAGCACGACCGCATCGAAATCGAAATCGGGATCGGCATCGGCATCGGCATCGATTGAGCCCGCAGCCCCTCGAACCCGTTCTGTCACCCCAGGCAACACCAGCGCCGCCCATCACCAACGACCGCCGATCGACGCCATGGCCAGCAAGAAAGACAAAGGGCCCGTGACCCAGGCCGTGCGCGTGCTGCGCGCCGCCGGCGTGGCCTTCGACGGACATCCGTACAGCTACGCCGGCGGCGGCACCGCCGAATTCGCGGCGCAGATGGGCGTCGACGAGGCGCTGGTGATCAAGACCCTGATCATGGAGGACGACCAGGGCAGGCCCTTGGTGATGCTGCAGCACGGCGACCGGGACGTGGCCACCGGACTGCTCGCCAAGCAGATCGGCGCCAAGCGCGTGCGGCCCTGCGAGCCGAAGGTGGCCGACAAGCACTCCGGCTATCAGGTCGGCGGCACCTCGCCGTTCGGCACCCGCGCGCGGATGCCGGTCTACTGCGAGCGCTCGATCACCGGGCTGCCGCGGATCTACATCAACGGCGGCAAGCGCGGCTACATCGTCTCGCTGGCCACCGGCGACCTGCTGCGGGTGCTGGAGCCGACACTCGTGGATGCGGCGCAGACCTGAGGGCTCACCCGCGGGGCAACGCGCCGCAAACGCCACGAGAGCGGCCTGCGCGATCGGCAATCAGGCGGGCTGTCCGGCGACGCGCGCGGCCAAGGGCTTGAGCCGGCGCCAGAAGCGGCGCAGGTCGCGGCGCTCGATCTGCCAGCGCCGGCCGTCGCAGGCATCGATCACGATGCCGGCCAGCTCGCCCGCGCGCAGCGCGGCCAGTGCCGGCGCGGCGACCCGCTGCTCCAGGGCCTCCACGGCGGCGCACCAGGCAGGGTCGTCGGCATCGAGCACCGCGTGCTGAAGCGCGTCCCAGACGACGAGCGCATCGCCGCCGTCCGGTGACCAGACGGCCGGCAACGGCTCCACCGCGCGGCCGGCCGCGCGTGCAAGCCCCCGCGCCAGCGGCAGATCAGCGAGCACGGTGCGCGGCAGCCCGTCGGCGCCGGGCGCCTGCCAGGTGCCACCGCCGTCGATCCAGAGCCCGTTCACCGCGGGCCGCCCCTGGGCCTCGCGCTCGCGATTGACCGGCGACTGAAACAGCAGCATCTGGGCCTCGTTCAGCAGGCTCGCCCAGCGCCGGGCATCCGGGCCCGCGGGCAGCAGTCCATCCACGTGGCGGCCGATGGCGCGCTCCAGCGGCGTGGTCGCGAGCCGCGGCGCCTGCGCGCAGCGCAGATACCAGCGCGACGCGACCGGGGCGTGGAAATGCAGCCCGTCGGCCGCGAAATGTCCGTTCAGCGCCGCAACCAGCGCGTCGGCCTCCGCCTGACTGATGTCGAGATGGCGGGCGTCGAACAGCCGCAGCAGGTCCCGGTCCGGGCGCAGGTGGACCGGGTGGGCGAGCATCCAGAATCCGGTGCGGTCCCAGGTAAGATCATCGGCGGCCAGCGCGTAGGGGGCTGCCGCGTCGGCGCCGAAGCGTCGCAGCAGCGCGGCAGCGAGGTCCGGCGCGCCGTCCGCCAGCGAACGGCCCCGGGCCAGCAGCAGGTCCAGCGCCGGTGTGGCCGGCGACGCCTCCGGCAGCAGGGGCACCGGGCCGAGCAGGCCGGGCATGAAGAGGTCGAGGGGTGGGCGCATGGAACGCATGGTACGAAGTCCGCGGTACGTGACGCGCTGGTGCGTGGTCGCGGCCCGCAGGTTGGCGTCCGCACCGCTCGACCGAGCCCGGCGCGGGCGGGGACTCGACGCTATCGATCCTCGCCGGCCATCCCGCGGCGCATCAAAGCTCCCGTGTCGCCATGAAGCGAATGTCCGGCCAGCGCTCCTCGGTGAGCTGAAGGTTGACGCGCGTCGGTGCCAGGTAGACCAGCTGCTCGTCGCCGTCCAGGGCCAGGTTCTCGTGGGCCTTGACCTTGAATTGCTCCAACAGCTTCGGGTCGTCGCAGCGTACCCAGCGGGCGGTCTGCACGGAGACCGGCTCGACCACGGCCTCGACGCCGTACTCGTCCTTGAGCCGGTAGGCGGCCACGTCGAACTGCAGGATGCCGACCGCGCCCAAGATGATGTCGTTGTTCTTCAGCGGCCGGAACACCTGGGTCGCGCCCTCCTCACAGAGCTGCAAGACGCCCTTTTGCAGCGCCTTGGTCTTCAGCGGGTCCTTCAAGACAACCCGTCGAAACAGCTCGGGCGCGAAATAGGGCACGCCCTCGTACTTGAGATCCTCGCCCTCGCTGAAGGTGTCGCCGATCTGGATCGTTCCATGGTTGTGCAGGCCGATGATGTCGCCGGGCCAGGCCTCGTCGACGCGCTTGCGCTCGTCGGCCTGGAAGGTGATCGCATTGGCCACCTGCACGGTCTTGCCGATGCGCACGTGACGCATCTTCATGCCCTGCTTGTAGCTGCCCGAGCACACCCGCAGGAAGGCCACCCGGTCGCGGTGGGCCGGGTCCATGTTCGCCTGGATCTTGAACACGAAGCCGGTGAACTTGCCTTCCTCCGGCTCGACGATGCGCCGGGAGGTGGGGCGCGGGCGCGGCGGCGGCGCGTACTCGACGAAGGCGTCGAGCAGCTCCTTGACGCCGAAGTTGTTGATCGCCGAGCCGAAGAACACCGGCGTCTGGGTGCCGGCACGGTAGGCGGCGAGGTCCAGCGGGTGGCTCGCGCCCTGGACGAGCTCCAACTCCTCGCGCAGCTCCCCGGCCTGATCCCCGAGCAGCTCGTCCATGCGCGGGTTGTCGAGCCCGTCGATGACCTCGCCGGTCTGGATCCTGCCGCCGTGGGTCGCGCTGAACAGGTGCGTGCGGTCGTGGCGCAGGTCGTAGACGCCCTTGAAGCGCTTGCCCATGCCAATGGGCCAGGTGATGGGCGCGCACTGGATCCTCAGCACCGACTCCACCTCGTCCAGGATCTCGATGGCGTCGCGGCCCTCGCGGTCGAGCTTGTTGACGAAGGTCAGGATCGGCGTATCCCGCAGCCGGCAGACATCCATCAGCTTGATGGTCCGGTCCTCGACGCCCTTGGCCACGTCGATGACCATCAGCGCCGAATCGACCGCGGTCAGCGTGCGGTAGGTGTCCTCGGAGAAGTCCTCGTGCCCCGGGGTGTCCAGCAGGTTGACGATCGCGTCGTCGTACGGGAACTGCATCACCGACGAGGTCACCGAGATGCCGCGCTGCTTCTCCAGCTCCATCCAGTCCGAGGTCGCATGCCGCGCCGCCTTGCGCCCCTTGACCGTGCCGGCCATCTGGATTGCACCGCCGAACAGCAGCAGCTTCTCGGTCAATGTCGTCTTGCCGGCGTCGGGGTGGGAGATGATCGCGAAGGTGCGGCGCTTCGCGAGCTGGTCGTGCAGTTGGGACATGGATGCTGGCCCGGGAGCAAAGCCTTTGGAAAACCGCGCATTATAGCGAGCGGCAGACAGCTGGGCCAATGAGTATGAGCAAGCCCCGTTTGGACCAACCCGGCCTGATCCAGGTGGCCGGCGTCATCGACCAGGCCGAAGCCGAGGTGCTCGTGGCCTGCGGCGTGCGGTTCCTCGGCTTCCCGCTGCGGCTGCC
>Ga0316576_10002295_pt1 | contig 10847 bp, 6 predicted proteins | sample S0NA_FD_203075 | JGI IMG/M metagenome (GOLD analysis project Ga0316576, IMG submission 203075) | Rhizosphere microbial communities from salt marsh grasses in Alabama, United States - S0-2_050615r3r5 | ecosystem: Host-associated > Plants > Roots > Rhizosphere | place: USA: Alabama | collected... | reverse complement strand
GGAGCGGCGCGTTGTTATTGGCGCCGCTACCCACGGTCTCGGCGACTACGCCGTGGCGGCAGCTCCGCTGCGCCACCGCTACCGCCGCCTCGACCTGGAGCGGCGCGTTGTTATTGGCGCTCCGGCGGCAACAACAGCCCTTTGGGCGCGCGTTTCGTTGCAGACCTTTTTCCTCTGACGTGCGTTGCTAGGAAGGTCCCGCCCGTATAAGGAAAGAGGAGGAACCCATGGCGATTCGTTTCAAGGACCACACGGCGTTTCATCTTCAGGTGTTGCGTATGACGGTGGCCGGCGCCGCGTTTGGACTGGCGACCTATCTGCTCGGCCTGATGGTCTCCACCAACGGCCGGGTTGCTCAGGCGTTGATCCTGGCCGCGAGCGCCACGGTGCTCGGCCTCGCCGGGCTTCCTCCCCAGCGCAAGAGCGCGGTCACGGCGATCCTGCTTGGCCTCGGCGTCGGGCTCCTCGGCGCCCTGGCGATGCAGGCGCTGGCCCAGTCGAAGCCGCTGAACTACCCCTGGTTTGGCCTCGGCGTCTACGGCCTGTCCGTCGGTATCGTCGCCGGCCGAGACATGCGCGGCCCACGGCGATTCGTGCTGCCCCTGGCCACGGCGCTGTCCGTTCCCCTGGCCTACTGGGTCACCGGCGCGCTCCAGGCCGGGGCGCACCTTGCCTCCTACGTCCCTTCGTTTCTGGCCGAGCCGATCCATGGCGCGGTCTTCGGCTTCATGGTGAGCATCGCGCTGATCGCCCGGCAGATCACCTGGCACCAGGACCCGGTGACCAAGGCCTTCGAGGAGGTCCGCCCCAAGCTCGGCGGCGAGATGCTGGACCTCGCCGACCAGGCGGTGACGCTCTACGTGAAGACGCAGCAGGTGCTCAGGGACCGCCGGGAGCGGGGGAACGAGACCGAGCCGGCTCTGGCCCTGGCCGTCGAGCGGCTGGTGCTGCGCATCTTCGCCATGGGGCAGAAGTGGCAGGAGGTGGAGCAGGGCGCGGGGGGGACCAGCGCCGATGATCTCACCGCGCGCATCGAGGCCCTGGACGCCAAGATCGAGCAGACCCGGGACCAGGTCGCGCGCAAGCAGTACGGGCTGGCCCGCGAGGCCCTGGCCAGCCAGCTCAAGTACCTGCGCGAGATCTCCCGGAACCGGGAGCGGGTGGTGGCCCGGGTGCACAACTACCTGGCCACGCTGGAGCGGCTCCACATGGCGCTGTGGAACCACCGGGGCGCCGACGCCGCCAAGCTCTCCGACGAGGTTCAGCCGATCCTCGACGAGATCGAGGACGTGGGCCACGAGATGGACTTCGCCTCGGCTGCCCTGGACGAGGTGATCACGGTGAGCGAGGAGCCGGCCGCCGCGGCGGCGCCGGAGGCAGAGCCGGAGGTCAAGGCGCTTGGCGAGCCGCAGCCCGCCGACGGCAGCGAGCCGACCACCGAGGCCGAGGCCGAGGCCGGGGACGAGGAAGAGACGGAGAAGACCGGCGACGCCGAGAGCGAGCTTGGCGCCCGCGCCTTCGAGTAGCCGCTACACCCCCTCCTCGTCGAGCCACTTCAGCACCCGCTTGCTCTCCGCCACATGTTCCTCGAGCTTGGTCCGCGCCACCGGCGAGAGCGAGGGGATCTGCTCTCTATCCACCTTGAGGGCGAAGACCAGGGAGACGGCGCTCACCGTCACCGGCGACGGGCTCATTGCCCCGACCAGGTCTCCCGTGGTGAGGTACCCCAGCTCCACCGTGTCCTCGACACCGGCCCGGGTGACGGAGGTCAGGCCGGCGATGATCGTGTACAGATCGCCCGGCTGGCCTTCCTCGCCGATCATGTGCCCCGCCTGGAACGTGGTCCAGTTCGAGCTGTCGGCGAGCCGCCCGAGCTCGTCGGGGGAGCAGTGGGAGAGCAGGGGGCTCAGGTTGGCGGCGACCTCCATGTACCAGGTGCGCAGGAACGAGAGGAGCTTGGATGCCCGCTTCTCGCCGTCGCGGTGCATGCGCTGGAACTTCTCCCTCGTGAACACCCGCAGCTTGCATGGCCCCTGGGTGCTGACGGTGGCGGTGCTGGGGAAGCCGGTGATCGTGCTGACCTCGCCGAAGAAGGAGCCGGCGGAGATGGCGCCGAAGTCCTGGGCGATGCCGCGGTGGCGGAAGGCGCGCACCTCCCCCTGGTCAAGGCAGTAGAGCAGCTGGCCCGTTCGGCCCTGCTCGTAGATCGGCACCTTGGCCGGCAGATCGACCGCGTCGGCCAGCGACAGCACGTCCTCGTCGATGCGATCGATGCCACCGACGAACATCAGACAGTTCCAGTCCAGCACGGAGGGCCAGGTCTGCGGCTCGAACACGAAGGAGTCGGGGCTGCGGCTGTCCACCTCGGGGATCCGGTGCTGCGGCTCGGAGGTCTCCAGCGTGGTGATCGTGTCGCCCGGCGCGGGGGTCTGAGCCTGGATCACCGCCGAGCGCGCCCGGGAGATCTCGGAGGCCACACTGCCCGGGATCCGCTTCGTCAGGCGGACCTCGAGGGGCGGCGGCTCGATTGCCTTGGGCGTGGGCGCGGCCGGGTCAGGGACGGGATCCGGGATCGGCTCGGGCTCCTCCTCCTCGGGCGGCTTGGGCGGCCAGTTGCGCCAGGTCTCCTCCTCCTCACCCTGCAGGACAGCAACGCGGCGCTCCATGATGCCGCGGATCCGCTTTGCCGGGCGGTGCTCCGGCGCGAGGGCCAACACGTCGTCGCACAGCTCCAGCGCCCGTCTGCAGTCGCCGAGCCGCGCTGCCGCGTCCGCGGCGCGGAAGGTCGCTTCCACCGCGTCCTCGTGGAAGCCGGCTTGCTTTGCCTGGGTGGCCAGCGCGACCCAGACATCCGGGCCGGCCTTGGTGGTCTTGGCCACCTGGACCCTCGCCGCGAGCTCCAGGTCGTGGTGCGCTCCCTCGTGGGCCAGGTCGGCGAGGACTTCCCAGTCCGCGACGCTGTCCGTGTCGGACTGGCAGAGCTGCCGCTGCAGATCGATGGCCTGCCCGAGCTTGCCCTTCCGCCGCAGCTTCTGAACCCGCTTGCGGGTCCATTTCGGGGAGTCAAACACAGCCAGACCCTGTTCTCACACCGTTCAAAGCGCGACCAGAAGCACGACCGCGGTGATCAGCAGCATCACGGCCACCACCAGCAAGGCCCAGATCCAGGACGGCGCCAGGCCCGGCGGCGGCCGGACGGGTTCCTTCTCCTCGTGTTTTTCGATGACCTCGAGAAACTCGCCGTAGTCCTCGTCCGAGGCCGGATCCGCGGGCTCGGGGTCCGCCCGGTTCAGGAAAGCCTCCATCTTCTTCTGCTCGCGGAGCCAGTCCCGGTGGCAGACGTCCCGCACCAGCTCGCGCAGCTCGACCTTCTGGAAGTTGTACTGCGTGAGGAGCCCCCGCAGGACGCTGGCGAGCTCCTCGGCGGTCTGGAACCGGTCCTCCAGGTTTTTCTGCAGCGCGCGCAGCACGACAGCGTCCACCTCGGGGGACACGCGCGGGTTTATCGCCGACGGCGGACGGACCTCCGCCCGGCGGACCTGGTCCATGAGCTGGAAGTCGCTGTCGCCCCGGAACAGCTTCTCCTGCGTCAGCATCTCGTGGAGCACGATGCCGCAGGCGAAGACGTCCGACCGCCGATCCAGCGGTAGCCCCCGCACCTGCTCCGGGGACATGTAGGCGAACTTGCCCTTCAGCACACCGATCTCGCTGCTCAGCACCGACGTGGCCTTGGCGATGCCGAAGTCCAGCAGCTTCACGTCTCCGTCGAAGGAGAGGCGGATGTTGGACGGGCTGACGTCCCTGTTGACCACGTTGAGCGAGGCGTTGTCGGCGCTCTTCAGCTCGTGTGCGTAGTGCAAGCCCTCACAGATTCGGAGCACCACGTGGAGGGCGTGGGGCACGGGCAACCGGCGGTTGGTCAGCGAACGGACCGTGCGCAGGAGGTGGGACAGGTCCACGCCGGAGATGTACTCCATGCAGATGAAGTGTCGCCCCTGTATCCGACCGATCTCGAAGGTCTTCACGATCGCGTCGTGGTTGAGCTGGACCGCGAGGTTTCCCTCCCGCATGAACATCTCGAGGTACTGTTTGTCGCGCGCGAGCTTGTCCCGGATGACCTTGATCGCCACCAGCCGCTTCTGACCACGAAGCCGGGCGAGGAACACCTCGGCCATTCCCCCCTTGCCGATCCGGTCGAGGAGGAGGTACTTGCCGAAGCTGACCAGCTGACCACTATCGTCCACGTTGTGCGTTTCCTGGCGAGGAAACAAAAGCTAGGGGATCGCGAACAAGGGGTCGAGATCCGGCAGCTCCAGCTTCACCACCCTCGCGTCGATGATATCGCCGTGCTTGAGCCGCAGAGCGGCGGTTGGTGTCATGACCATACGCAACGGCCGGCGCTTGGACAGGGCGGCGAGCTTGCCGTACTGGGCCGCGTTGCCCTCGCCCCACCCGACGAGGGTCTCGCCGGCCTTGCCTCCGAACGAGAGGACGGCAGCCGTCGCCTTCTTGATCTGCTCGGCCGACATCCCGGGGTCGATCAACACGAACGCCGGCGGGGGGACAGTGATCGAACGGCGCAGGATCGTCACGAGCCCCTTCGTGTCGACGGGGCCGAACACGGCGTCGGCCTGGCCCAGCCGCACGGCCTCGGCGGCGGAGGTCAGGCTCGGCGAGCGAGCGATCTTGAAGTGTCGGGTGATGTTGATGTTGCCGCCGAGCAGGCCGTTCTGCACCAGACCGTTGACCAGGGGGCCGAGGCTCGGCAGCTGGAGCACCTTGCCCCTGAGCGCGGCGAGGTAGGTCCTCTGCTTGCACAGGAGCGACCACTGGCGGGTGCGGCGGGAGGCGAGCTTCGCGGAGGCCAGCACACGCCCGGTGCGCCCGCTGGCCAGGTTGAACCCACCGAGCACCGCGAACTGGATCCGCTTGGCCTTGAGGTCGCGCTGGAAGTCTCCGGAGCTCTTGTAGGCGAACCCCTGGACTGGCACCCCGAGCGCCTTGGACAGATGCTGGGCCAGCGCCTGGGCGTAGGAGAACCACTCGTAAGGGTTGAGCGGGAGCTCAGGTGCATAGGTGCCGACGCCGAGGGGGGTCTGGGCCCGGACCGTCGACCCGCTCAAAATGAGCCCGGCCGCGACAACCGTCATCAGCCACGGGCATCGTCTCATGAGCACACCTCCGCTTCTGACTCGATCGAACCAATCTACACTGCGCGCGTCGACCTTGCCAGGGACCGTATTATATTCGACCGAAACGTGCCGCACATCCAGAAAACACCCTCGCACTGGCAAGGCGAGCCACGATAATTGTTTTGTCGTTGCCCTGCATTTCTGGCATCGTTCGAGCTACGGAGCCTACGTGGCCAGGTGGCTGTGCCTGTCAGCCTGAGGATCCCGGGAGCCCCACACGGGGTTCGGCGAGGTGTTCCCATGAAAGCACTGATGAAACCGTTTTTCGTTGTGCTCATCATGGCGGCCCTGGAAACGAGCGCGGGGATCGCCGATGCCCAGACACTGACGCAGTCGATGAACGAGGCGCGCAAGGCCCTGGCCGACGCCCAGGCCCTCGACCAGGCCGGGAAGTACAGGGAGGCACGGGTCCAGTACCTGCGCGCGATTCGGCTCAACCCGCACAGCGAGGAGGCGTTCGAGCAGTACGCGCTGTTTCTCTACGCCCGGGGCAAGTTCAAGGAGGGGGCGAAAGCCCTGCGGATCGGGCTGAAGATCAACCCCGAGATGGATCTCCTCAACGCCTATCTCGGCATGCAGCTCTACCGGCTCGGACGGGTCCAGGAGGCGTGGGTCAAGATGAAGGCGGCCGAGTCGAGCTTCAAGGACAAGTTCGTGCTGCAGGCGATCTACGCCCAGCTCTCGATGATCCTCGAGGAGTACAAGGTCGCGGCGAAGGCGATCAAGCGCTACCTCGACACTCGACCGGCGGGCCTCGAGAGCAAGGATTTCGCTTTCCGCGTGCAGCTCGCGCTGGCGCTGATGCGGTCCGGCTCCCTCAAGGAGGCGGAGGGCCAGCTGACCCGGGCGCTCGACGCGCGCCCCGACTCGGTCCGAGCGCGGATCGCCCGGGCCGAGCTGCTGCTCCTCGAGGGCAAGTGCGCCGATGCGCTCGACGCCTACCGCCAGATCGTGCCCAGGGTGAAGGCGGACTACCTCTCGCTCTACATCGGCCAGGCCTACGTCTGCATGAGGCGGGCGAAGGACGCCCGCCGCCTCGCCTCCGTGTACCTGGAAAAGCGCGCGGCGCAGCTCAAGCGCTTCCTGGCCAAGCCGCCTTCGCGCCAGGATCAGTTCAGCCGCAGCGTGAAGTACATGAGGATGGGGCTCGTCCTGCGCGGCGACGCGGCGATGCGGCTGAAGAGCTACAACGAGGCGCTCGAAGACTATCGCCGGGCCTCCGTGCTTTCGGGCGGCGCCGAGCAGGTGGAGCTCAAGGTCGCGGGCGCCCACTACCAGCTCGGAGAGTATGACAAGACGCTGGAGAAGCTGGTCGATCCCCTGAAGAACAAACAGGCCGACCCCGCGGTGCTGATCCTCGCGCTCCGGGCGGCGGTGCGCACCAAGAAGACGGATCTGGCCAAGTCCGTCGCCGATCGCCTCGTCAACGACCGAGGCGCCACGCCCACGGCGCTCTACTACGCCGGCATGGCGTACAACTCCGCGGGAGAGTTCAACCAGGCGGCCGACCTCCTCGAGCGCGCCCTGGTCATCGAGCCCAAGCACCGCGGCGCCCGGAACGAGCTGGTGAGAGCCTACGCCTACCAGGCCAAGCGGGCCCTGAGGGAGCGCAAGCCCAAGGCGGCCGAGGAGCTGCTCTCCAAGGCGCTCAAGCTCGAGTCCCGCTCGGTCAAGCTCCGCACCAACCTGTCGCTGGTGATGTTCGTCCAGGAGCGCTACGAGGACGCCCTGGGCCAGGCGGAGATGGCCTACAACCTCGACCCGAAGGATCCGACAGCCCAGCGCCTGGCGGGGCGCGCCCTCGCGGCGATGGGCAAGCACGCCAAGGCCCTGGCCTACTACTCCCGGGCGCTGAAGGACCGCGAGCAGGGCGCCGCGACGGCCCAGATCATGCTGGAGGCGGCGGCCTCGCGCGTCGCCGAGGGGGCGATCAACCAGGGGCTGGGCGAGCTCGACCAGGCGCTCAAGATGGTCCAGGCCGATCCGAAGCAGAAGACGTTGATGACGATGATCCAGCGCGACATCGTCCGTGCCCACCTGATGCGCGGCCGCTACAACCTCGACCGAGGCGCCGAGGCGGCGGCCTGGAAGGACTTCTCCGCCGCGCTGAAGCACGTCGGGGAGCTGCCCGAGAACGAGCGCGCGGTGGTCCAGGCCTCGGCGATCTTCTCCGCCATCGTCGCCGGGCAGTACGCCCAGGGGCGCAAGATGATGCGGGAGTACCGCCGGGCCTACGCCTCTGCGCTCAAGCCGCCGTTCAACGAGGCGGCCGGGGCGCTGATGGGGGCGCTGGTCGACTACGCCTCCACCGCCGTCGCGATCAAGCTGCGCGGAGCGACGCGCCTGGAGAAGCTGGCGGCCAGGCTGGGCGGGGCGGCGGAGGACAAGCTCAAGGATCTGGCTGGCGGCGCCTACGCCCAGGTCGGGGAGTCGCTGTTTCGCTACGGCCGGTCGCCGGCGGCCCAGGTGAACCTGCTCAAGGCCCGGCGGCTGCTCCGGACGGTACCCCTCGAGGTCCGCCACAACAGCGCCGTGGCCGACTACTACGCCGGCAAGCGGGACGAGGCCCTGCGCGTGCTCCAGGCCACCTCGGGCAAGATCCCTGTCGCGCTCTGCAACCTGGCCGTGCACTACGAGGAGCGCGGTCAGATGACCAAGGCCTATGAGCTTTTTTCGCAGTGCGACCAGCGGGGGGCGAGGTTCAAGGGGTTGAAGGCGATCCTCGAGATCAAACGGCAGATTTTCGGGAAACAGTAACGTCGAGGAAGTCATGAAGCGAGCCCACCATCGGACCATGTGGAAGTGCCGTCTGGCCCTCGTGACGCTGGCAGCGGGGCTGCTCCTGCCCGCGGCGGTCCTGGCCCAGGAGAAGGCCAAGAAGCCGCCGACCACCACGGACAAGGACCGGGAGCTGCTCAAGGAGCTGGAGTTCATCGACGAGGCCGAGGTCAAGGACGAGACGGTGAAGACCGGCCTCGAGGAGCTGCTCGAGACGGTGGTCGTCACGGCGACGAAGCAGAAGCAGACCATCGCCGCCGCCCCGGCCATCATCTCGGTCATCACCTCGACCCAGATCAAGACCATGGGCTACCAGAGCGTCGCCGACGCGCTGCAGAGCCTGCCCGGCTTCTACCTGATCTCGGACCACGTGAGCTGGAACGCCGGCGTCCGCGGCATCAACGGCGGCCAGCGCGCCAGCTCGCGCATCATCAAGGTGATGATCGACGGCCAGCCGGTCTCGTTCCGCCCGACCACCGGAAACTGGCTCGGCCCCGAGCTGATCCCCATCGAGGCGGTGAGCCGCATCGAGGTGATCCGCGGCCCGACCTCCGCCCTCTACGGCGCCAACGCCTTCCTCGGCGTGGTCAACATCATCACCAAGAGCGGCGCGCTGGTCGACGGCGCGGTGGTCGAGGGGCGGGGCGGGCTGGTGGGGACGAAACCTGCCGGGGGCGGCAGCCTGGTGCTGGGCAAGAAGACCGGCAACATGGAGGTGCTGCTCTCGGCCACCGGCTCCTTCGCCGACCGCTCGGGGCTCTCGGCCGGGCTGCTCCCCAACGATCCCTCCTCGAACGCCCAGTACCGCGGCGTGGGGAGCGCGAGCGACACCGCGGCGCCGGCCAGCGTGTTCATGAAGCTCTTCTACCAGAGCCCGACCCTGGGCGGGCTGAGCGTGGACGTGAGCTACCAGCGCAAGTACGCCCACGGCGAGTGGGTCGACTGGGGCCCGCTGGTCCGCGGCCGGGCCGGGAGCGGGGCCAAGGACTACCAGCAGAACCTGATCAACCTCGAGAACCTCTACATCCGCAGCCGCCTCTCCCGCACCTTCCTGGACAGCTTCAGCGTCGCCCTCTCGGGCGCCTTCGCCACCATGGGCCCGGGGTCCAAGGACAGCCTGGCCCTGGACCAGTCGGGAGTCCCCGAGTACTTCAAGCGGGACTTCGGCACGACCAGCCTGGACCTGGTTGGCGAGCTCTCCTACACCCTGAAGGACATCAACACCTTCACCGTGGGCGTCGACTTCACGGCGGACTGGCACAACCTGCTGACCTACTACGGCTACGACCTGCCCAACGATCCGACGCTGCTCCAGGTCCCCGACATCACCACCAGCGACAACCAACTCCCGTTGACGGACCGACTGTTCCACAACTTCGGCGCCTACTTCCAGGGCGTGATCTACCCCTTCCAGCTCGCCAGCATCCGCTCCCTCGAGACCCTGGGCCTCACCGTCGGCGTGCGCTACGATCGCCAGAACATCTACGGCGACACGGTGAACTACCGCGGCGGCCTGGTCTACCTCTGGCGCAAGCTCAGCGCCAAGATCCTCTACGGGACGTCCTACAAGGCGCCGGCGGCCGTTCAGCTGTTCACCGGCCGGTTGATCCAGGTCGTGGGCAACGAGGACCTGGAGCCCGAGGAGGCCCAGACCTTCGAGATCCAGCTCGGCGGCGAGTTCTTCCCCGGCTTCAACGCGACGGCGGCGTGGTTCTACAACATCATCGACAACAAGGTGGAGATCAAGCCCGACCCCAACCTGCTCTCCCAGTCCCTGGCGCAGAACATCGCGAGCATCAGCGGCACCGGCGTGGAGGTGGACCTGGGCTACACCTGGCGCGGGCTGACCAGCTTCGCCAACGTCTCGTTCCAGAAGAGCACGACCGAGGAGGAGCAGCCGCTGGGCGGCACGCTCTCCACCGACGTCCGGCTCTATCCCGATCTGATGGCCAAGCTTGGTCTGGCCTACCGCGAGCCGCGGATATACCTCGGGGCGAGCGTGGAGGGACGCTACATCGGCCCGGTGCGGGCGAGCGACCCCAACTCCCGCACGAACAACCCGTCGAGCCCGGAGAGTCCCTACGACCTCGACGGATACTTCACCCTGGATCTCGCGCTCTTCTCCGTGGACCTCAACTTGATCCGGAGCCTGGAGACCTTTCTGCAGCTCAAGGTCTCCAATATCACCGGGCAGGAGTACTTCTATCCAGGCTTCCGCGACTTCGACATCCCCGCCCTGGGGCGGACGATGATGTTCACCCTGAGCCAGCAGCTGTAGTGCAATCTGCCACCCGGCTCTACTGAAGTTTTCCAGTACCGTAGAAATATTGATTTTTTGGGTGCCAAACGCTTGGCATTGGAGCGCGCCTATGTAGAATCAGTCTGTTCTTAGCAAACCAATGGTAACGACGCTCGTCGTTAGACGGGCACGAATGTTTGCGAGCTAGGATAGACATCCAAGGAGGAGAACAGAGATGCGGATCAAGCTACTGGCACTCGCGGGGGCGTTGATTTTCGCCGGCGCGCTGGCCACGGGCTGCAGCGACGACGACAACGGCAACGGCGGCACGACGATCAACCTCGGCCTGCTCGCCCCGCTGTCCGGCACCCTGGAGGGCATCGGGCTGTCGATGAAGAACGCGGCGGAGATGGCGGCCGACGAGATCAACAAGAATGGTGGGCTCTTCGCCTCGGGCGATCAGATCAAGATCATCGCCCTCGACGATGGCACCGACGCCACGGTCTCGTCCGAGGCGGCGAAGAAGCTCGTCGATCCGCCCAACGAGGTGGTCGCGCTGGTCGGTCCGGCGACGTCCGGATCGGCGGCCGCGGTGCAGGCGGACATGGCCAAGCTGAGCCCCAAGGTGGTGTTGGTCT